>Ga0182735_1000598_pt1 | contig 28160 bp, 27 predicted proteins | sample eDN5th30CKraftMG_FD_128524 | JGI IMG/M metagenome (GOLD analysis project Ga0182735, IMG submission 128524) | Enriched Miracle-Growth compost microbial communities from Emeryville, California, USA - eDNA 5th pass 30_C Kraft MG (version 2) (version 2) ...
AGGCGGCATGGCGCGAGGCGCTGTGGCTGATCAAGGACGGCATCTGCTCGGTCGAGGAGCTGGATGACATCATGCGCTACGGCTTCGGCCTGCGCTGGGCGCAGATGGGCATGTTCCAGGTCTACCGAATCGCCGGCGGCGAGGCCGGCATGCGCCACTTCATGGCCCAGTTCGGGCCGTGCCTGAAATGGCCATGGACCAAGCTGATGGACGTGCCGGAGTTCAACGACGAACTGGTCGACCTGATCGCCACGCAGTCGGACGAGCAGTCCGACAAGTGGTCGATCCGCGAACTGGAAAAAATCCGCGACGAAAACCTCGTCGGCATCATGGACGTGCTTTCCCGGACCAACAAGGGCAAGGGCTGGGGCGCCGGCGCGCTGCACAAGGACTATGTGAAGCAGCTCGGCAAGCTGGCCGCCAGGAAGGAACTGTCCAAGGCCGCCGCCAAGGCCAAGGCGGAAAAGCCGAAGAAAAAGGCGGCACCCGTCAAGGCAAAGAAGAAGGGCTGAGACCGGCGTGGGTTCTCCCCTCTCCGTCACCGCTTCGCGGTGCCACCTCTCCCCATAGGGGCGAGGAACCCAAGCCGGAGAAGCGCCGACATCGCAGCAGGCGTTCCTTCCCCCCTCTGGGGGGAGGTGGCGCGCGCAGCGCGACGGAGAGGGGAATTCTCGCTTCTCGCTTTAACAAACAGGACCGCCATTCATGAATTTCGGCCTTTCGGAAGAACAACAGCTTATCGTCGACACCACGCGCGCCTTCGTGGAGAACGAGCTTTACCCGCATGAGCGCGAGGTGGAGCGCAGCGGCCATTTGCCGATGGAACTCATCAAGGAGTTGCAGCAAAAGGCGATCGCCGCCGGCCTCTATGCGGCCAACATGCCGGCCGAAGTCGGCGGCGCCGGGCTCGATACGCTGTCCTGGCTGCTCTACGAGAAAGAACTCGGCCGCGCCAACTACGCGCTGCACTGGACCTGCGTGGCGCGCCCCTCCAACATTCTGCTCGCCGGCACCGACGAGCAGAAGGAAAAGTACCTCTATCCGTGTATCCGCGGCGAGACCTGGGACTGCCTGGCGATGACCGAGCCGGGTGCCGGCTCCGACCTGCGCGGCATGAAGGCGAGCGCCGTACAGGACGGCGACGATTTTATCCTGAACGGCACCAAGCATTTCATCAGCCATGCGGACATCGCCGGCTTCGCGATCTGCTTCATGGCCTCCGGCGAGGAAGATACGCCGCGCGGCAAGCGCAAGAAGATCACCGCCTTCTTCGTCGACAAGGGCACCAAGGGCTTTACCGTGCGCGACGGCTACCGCAACGTCTCGCATCGCGGCTACACCAATTCGGTGCTGGAGTTCGACGATTGCCGCCTGCCCAAGGAACAGGTGCTGGGCGAGGTCCACAAGGGCTTCGAGGTTGCCAACAGCTGGCTCGGCGCGACCCGCCTGCAGGTAGCGTCCACCTGCCTTGGCCGCGCCGAGCGTGCGCTTGGCCATGCCATCGACTACGCCGCGCAGCGCCAGCAGTTCGGCCAGCAGATCGGCAAGTTCCAGGGTGTTTCCTTCAAGCTCGCCGATATGGCGATGGAGTTGAAGGCCGCCGAACTGCTCACCCGCGAGGCCGGCTGGAAGTACGACCAGGGCACCGTCACCGACCAGGACATGGCCATGGCCAAGCTGAAGGCGACCGAGGTTCTGGCCTTCATCGCCGACGAGGCGATCCAGATCCACGGCGGCATGGGCCTGATGGACGACCTGCCGCTGGAGCGCATCTGGCGCGACGCCCGCGTCGAGCGCATCTGGGAAGGCACCTCCGAAATCCAAAGGCACATCATTTCGCGCGCGCTGCTACGGGCGGTGGGGGGCTGATCGTGCAGGTTTCCGTGCTTCATACCCCCACCCTGCATCCCTCCCCACAAGGGGGAGGGAGACTTCAACGTTTCAGAATCCCCCTCCCCCTTGTGGAGAGGGGTAAGGCGTGGGGGTTCTACCGATGACGCACCGCCTCGACCGCCTCCTGCGGCCCCGGTCCATCGCGATCATCGGCGGCGGCGCCTTCGGCACCAATGTCGTCGAGCAATGCCTGAAGATGGGCTATGCCGGCAAGATCTGGCCGGTGCATCCGAGCCGGGCGGACGTACACGGCGTACCCGCCTTCAAGTCGGTCGCCGACCTGCCGGGCGCGCCGGATGCGGCCTTCGTGGCCGTGAACCGCACGCTCACCATCGACATCATCCGCCAGCTTCGCGAGCGCGGCACCGGCGGCGCGATCTGCTTTGCCGCCGGCTTCCTCGAAACCGGCAATGACGACGCCGAGGGCGCCGGCCTGCAGCAGGCGCTGGTAGAGGCGGCCGGCACGATGCCGATCATCGGTCCGAACTGCTACGGCCTCATCAACTATGCCGACGGGGCGCTGCTGTGGCCGGACCAGCATGGCGGCAAGCGGCTGCAACCCGGCGATCGCGGCGTCGCCATCATCACGCAATCGTCCAATATCGCCTGCAACCTGACCATGCAGAAGCGCGGCCTGCCGGTCGCCTTCCTGATGACGGCCGGCAACCAGGCCCAGACCGGCCTGTCCGAGATGGCGCTGGGGCTGATCGAGGACGAGCGCGTCACGGCCCTTGGCCTGCATATCGAAGGCTTCGATTCGGTCGCCGGCTTCCAGAAGCTGGCCGCACGCGCCCGCGAACTGAAAAAGCCGATCGTCGCCATGAAGGTCGGCCGCTCGGAACAGGCGCGCGCCGCCACCATTTCTCATACCGCGTCGCTGGCCGGTTCCGACGCCGGCTCGGAAGCTTTTTTGAAGCGGTTGGGCATTGCCCGTGTCGATTCCATTCCCTCCTTCCTCGAAACGCTCAAGCTGCTGCACGCCGTCGGTCCGCTTGCGGGCGGAAAGCTGTCATCGATGAGTTGCTCGGGCGGCGAAGCCTCGGTGATGGCCGATACGGCGGAAGGCCGTTCCGTCTCTTTCCCCGCGCTTGCCGAGGCGCATCGCGCCAAAGTCAAGGAAACGCTGGGGCAGCTGGTGGCCGTAGCCAACCCGCTCGACTACAACACCTTCATCTGGAACAACGAACCGGCGATGACCGCGTCGTTCTCCGCGATGGTATCGGGTGGCTTCGACCTCAACCTCCTTGTGCTCGACTTCCCGCGCACCGACCGCTGCTCGGACGCCGACTGGTGGACGACGGTGAACGCCTTCGAGGCGGCGCTGAAAGCCAACGAGGCCAGGGGCGCCATCGTCGCCTCCATGCTGGAAAACCTGCCGGAGGAGCACGCGCTGGCGCTGTTCGAGCGTGGCATCGTGCCCATCCACGGCATCGTGGAAGCCTTCGACGCGGCGGAAGCGGCAGCGTTCATCGGCGCGGCGTGGAACAGGTTGGAAAGCCTACCCCCACCCCTCACCCCTCCCCACAAGGGGGAGGGGGACATCGACGCCTCAGAATCCCTCTCCCCCTCGTGGGGTGTGAGGGCGCCCGACGAAGCCGAGGCCAAGGCGCTGTTGCGGGAGGCCGGGCTGCCGGTGCCGCAAGGCTTGCGCGCGGCAAGCGTCGAGGAGGCCGTATCCGCCGCCGAACAACTGGGCTTTCCGGTCGCGCTGAAGGCGCTCGGCGTCGCCCACAAGTCGGAAGCCGGGGCGGTCAGGCTCAACCTGAAAACCACCTATGACGTTCGCTCGGCGGCAGCAGCCCTGCTGCCGCTCGGCTCGGGGCTTTATGTCGAGCGCATGGTGCAGGGCGGCGTCGCCGAACTCATCGTCGGCTTCACCCGCGATCCCGTCTTCGGCCCGGCAATGACGCTGGGCAGCGGCGGCGTGCTGGTCGAACTTTTGCAGGACAGCGCAACGCTCCTGCTGCCCGCCTCACGCGGCGAGATCGAGGCGGCGCTGCGCGGCCTGAAACTGTTCCCGCTGCTTGACGGCTATCGCGGCCGGCCGAAGGCCGACCTCGCCGCCGCCATCGATGCGGTTGCCGGCATCGCCGGTTTCGTGGCCGAGCGGGCCGAAGCCATCGCGGAACTCGACATCAACCCGCTTATCGTCTGCAGGCAAGGCGACGGCGCCTTTATCGCCGATGCCCTGCTGGTTCTCGAAGGGAAGAAACATGACTGACGTCATCACCACGCGCCGCGAAGGCATGGTCCTCGAAGTCACGCTCGACCGGCCCAAGGCCAACGCCATAGACCTGAAAACCTCCAGGCTGATGGGCGAGACATTCAGGGCGTTCCGCGACGACCCCGAACTGCGCGTCGCCATCGTCAGGACGGCCGGCGACAAATTCTTCTCGGCCGGCTGGGACCTGAAGGCAGCTGCCGGCGGCGATGCGGTCGATGGCGACTACGGCGTCGGCGGCTTTGCCGGCCTGCAGGAACTGCGCGACCTCAACAAGCCGGTAATCGCTTGCGTGAACGGCATGGCGGTGGGCGGCGGCTTCGAACTGGCACTGTCCTGCGACCTCATCTACGCCTCCGACCATTCCTCCTTCGCGCTGCCGGAAATCCGCGCCGGGACGCTCGCCGACGCGGCGACGATCAAGCTGCCGAAGCGCATTCCCTACCATGTCGCCATGGACCTTCTGTTCACCGGGCGCTGGATGGACGTCGAGGAAGCCCATCGCTGGGGGCTGGTCAACGAGGTGCTGCCCAAGGAAAAGCTGGAGGATCGCGTCTGGGAGATCGCCCGTCTTCTCGCCGGCGGGCCGCCGCTGGTGTTCGCCTCCATCAAGGAAGTGGCGCGCAAGGCCGAGGCGATGGAGTTCCAGGACGCCATGAACTGGATCACCAAGCGCAAGTTCCGTACCGTCGACGAGCTTTACGCCTCGGAAGACAACATGGAAGGCTTCAAGGCCTTCGCCGAAAAGCGCGACCCGGTGTGGAAGGGCAAGTAGGCTCTTCTGACGGACGCCGGGATCGGACTGGACTGGCCATGACCGACTACCGAAAGCTGATCGATACCGAGACCTGGGCGTTCATCGAGCGCACCAATGCCTGGTATCCGCCGGAGACGGTCGATTACACGATCGAGCGGCAGCGGGAAATCTACGACCGGATGTGCCGCGAGTTCTTCGCCGGCTACCCTGCGGGCGTGACGGCCGAGACCATGGCGATCGAGGCGCCCGGCCGCTGCATCCCGGTCCGCCTCTACCGCCCCGGGCCGTCCGAGGGTCCGGCGGTCGTTCTCTACTTCCATGGCGGCGGCTTCATCCTCGGCGGGCTGGACAGCCATGACGACGTCTGCGCCGAGTTGTGCGGGCGCACGGGCTACACGGTGGTGTCGGTGGATTACCGCCTCGCGCCCGAGCACCGGCATCCGGCCGCCTTCGACGACGCGCTCGCCGCCTACGAATGGGCGATTTCGGCCTATGCGCAGCCGATCGTGCTGGCCGGCGATTCGGCCGGCGGCAACCTGGCGGCCGCCGTCAGCCACGCCACGCGCGGCCATCCCCGCCGCCCGGCCGGGCAGGTGCTGATCTATCCGGGGCTGGGCGGCGATACCTCGCGCGGCTCCTATGTCCGCCACGCCGAGGCGCCGATGCTGACGGTGCGCGACCTCGAATTCTACCGGCAGGCGAGAGGCGGCGGCCCGCAAGAGGACGCCGATCCGACCCTCGCCCCGCTTGCCGATACGGATTTTTCCGGCCTGCCTCCTACCGTGGCGATCACCGCGGAATGCGACCCGCTTTCCTCCGATGGCGAAAGCTATCGCGACCGCATCGTCGCCGCCGGCGGCAAGGCCTTCTGGCACGAGGAACAGGGCCTCGTGCACGGCTATCTGCGCGCCCGCCACAGCGTGCGCCGGGCCGAAGCGAGCTTTACCCGCATCGTCGACGCCATAGCCGCGCTCGGCAAGGGCGAATGGCCCTGGGTGAGCCGGCCGGCCGGCTGACCCCTCTCTTTCCCAAAGACATTCCCCGACGCCAGCCTCGGCGACGGATGCCTTCGCGCGCGCATCAAAGTTCTTGATTTGTTCTCATTTCCGAAATAGGAATAATTTCATGAGAACAGCGATTCGCCAGCCTGCCGAGAACCCCTTCGAGAGGGCGAAAATGGAACAGATCGTGCGCGCAGACATTGCAGCTTTCACGACAGGAAGGGCCGAAATGGCCAATGCGATGATCGAACAGAGCGGCGTGCGGGTGCGGCCGGACCGCAACCGCGGGCGCGCGGCCGGGATCAACCCGTCCGGCCGTTTCGAGCCGGTCAGCCGCCATGTCTTCGATGACGGCTGGGACAGCATCGAGGAACTGCCGCCGTTCAAGACCGAGGTGCAGGTGGAAAAGCCGCGCACCATCATCACCCGCAACACGTCGCCCGATATCTCCTTCGACCGCTCGATCAACCCCTATCGCGGCTGCGAGCATGGCTGCGTCTACTGCTTCGCCCGCCCCACGCACAGCTACATGGGCCTGTCGCCGGGGCTCGATTTCGAATCCAAGCTGTTCGCCAAGCCGGATGCGGCGCGGCTGCTCGACAGGGAATTGTCGAAGGAAGGCTACCAGCCGCGCACCATCGCCATCGGCACCAATACCGACCCCTACCAGCCGATCGAGAAGCGCTACCGCATCATGCGCGAAATCCTCGAAGTGCTGGAGGCGCGCGGCCACCCGGTCGGCATCGTCACCAAATCGGCGCTGGTAACGCGCGACATCGACATCCTGTCGCGCATGGCCGAGCGCGGGCTGGCCAAGGTGGCGCTGTCGGTGACGACGATGGACCGCATGCTGGCGCTTACCATGGAGCCGCGCGCCTCGCCGCCGACCCAGCGGCTGGAAGCGATCCGCCAGCTTTCGGACGCCGGCATCCCCGCCTCGGTGATGGTGGCGCCGATCATCCCCGGCCTCACCGATGCGGAGATGGAGCGCATCCTGGATTCCGCCCGCGCCGCCGGCGCGCGCGAGGCCGGCTATGTGGTGCTGCGCCTGCCGCTCGAAGTATCGCCGATCTTCAAGGACTGGCTGCTGCGCCATTACCCGGATCGCTACCGCCACGTCATGTCGCTGATCCGTTCCATGCGCGACGGCAAGGACTACGATTCGGAATGGGGCAAGCGCATGAAGGGCGCCGGTCCCTACGCCTGGCAGATCGGCCGGCGCTTCGAGCTGACGGCCAGGCGGCTGGGGCTCAACCTCGAGCGGCGGGCGCTCAGGACCGACCAGTTCGTCGCGGCTGCCCGCGAGAACGAACAGTTGATGTTGCTTTGAACGGCCCCTGCCGCCCGCGGCAGGGATGATGAAAGGAATCCGTCCGGCCCCTCCCCGGCCAGTAGACGGTGCCTTTCCGGCTCGCTGCCCCGAGCGGCCGGAAAGGCTTGCGGAGAATCGGTTCCGATGCGAGTCTCGCCGCATCATGGCTCGCGCGCGTTCCGATTCTCCGCCTCTCTTCGAGATCGTGGAAAGACCCGATTTTTCCTTCGAGACGAAGGCGATGGCCAGCGGGCTATGGCCGGTCGCCGGCATGGACGAAGCCGGGCGCGGGCCGCTGGCCGGCCCGGTGGTGGCGGCCGCCGTCATCCTCGACCCGGCCAACATTCCCGAGGGGCTGGACGATTCCAAGCGGCTTTCGCATTTGCAGCGCGAGGCGCTGTTCCTGAAGATCGTCGGCTCCGCGCTCGGCGTGTCGATGGCCTCGGTCTGCGCCGAAGGCATCGATGCCAGCAACATCCTCAAGGCCAGCCTGGAAGCGATGCGGCGGGCGCTGGTCGGCCTGCCGATTCCCGCAAGGCTGGCGCTGGCGGATGGCCGCGACGTGCCACCCGGCCTGCCCTGCGAAGGCCGGGCGCTGGTCAAGGGCGACCAGCGCTCGCAGTCGATCGCGGCTGCCTCCATCGTTGCCAAGGTGATGCGCGACCGCATGATGACCTGCTGCGGCAGCCGGCATATGCACTATGGCTTCGAGGTCCATATGGGCTATGCGACGGCGCGCCACCGCGCGGCGATCGACACGCACGGACCGGTTCCCCGGCTGCACCGCGTCTCGTTTTCCCCCTTCCGGCGTGACGGCGAACCTGCCGAAGAATAGAGCGGCGGACGCCCGGATAGCCCTGTCTTCCTGTTCCAGCCGCATTTGTGCGACGCCGGACGACTCCGCCCGGCTGCAAGATGCTCCAGCCACAAAAGCCGCCATGCCGCCGCCAACAAAAAAGCCGCCGGAAAATCCAGCGGCTTTTTTCAAATCCTGTTGACCGAACTCAGTTGAGCTTGGCCTTCACTTCCTGCAACGAGGCCTTGAACAGGTCGGCGCCGGCCTTGGCGTCGCTCTTGGCCGCGAGCAGCGTGCGGGCGGCCTCGACGGCCAGTTCGACGGCGCTGGAGCGGACTTCGGCGACAGCCTCGCGTTCGGCCTGCGCGATCTTCTGCTCGGCGACCGCGGTCCGGCGGGCCACGTAATCTTCGGTGCGGCTCTTGGCTTCCTGTGCCAAGGCCTCGGCCTCGCGCTTGGCCGCCTCGACGATGGCAGAGGCTTCCTGCTCGGCTTCCTTGCGCTTCTTCTGGTATTCGGCCAGCAGCGCCTGGGCTTCGTCACGGAAGCGACGGGCTTCCTCCAGTTCGCCGCTGATGCGCGCGGCGCGCGTGTCGAGCGACTTCGACACCATCGCCGGTACTTTGACGTATAGGCAGATGCCGATGAAGATCAGAAGGGCGATCAGTACCCAGAATGTTGCGAGAGCGGTTGCGTCCATTTCGAGTTCCTCAGCGCGCCACGGATTTCACTGCGGCGGCCACGGCTGCCTTGTCGCTGTTGCCGACGAGTTGTTCGAGGATCGCGCCGGCCGTGCTCTCGGCGATGGCACCGACATCCTTCATCGCCGACGCCTTGATCGAGGCGATGCGGCTTTCGGCGTCGGCCAGCTTCGCTTCCAGCTCGGCCTCGATCTTCTTGCGGGAAGATTCGGCGCCGGCCTTGGCGGTGTCGCGAGCCTGCTGGCCAATGGTGTTGGCATTGGCCTTGGCTTCGGCGAGTTCCTGCTCGTAGGCGGCAACGGCAGCGTCCGCCTCGCCCTTCAGCCTGTTGGCCTGGTCGAGATCCTGGGCGATGCGGGAACTGCGCGTATCGAAGATGCCGGCAAGACGCGGCATCACAACACGTTTGAGGAACAGGTAGAACAGGCCGAAAGTGATCGCCAGCCAGAAGATCTGCGACGCGAAGGTCGCCGGATCGAACGGAGGAAACGAGCTTTCATGCGCGGCGTTGGCGGGAACTTCCGTTCCCGTATGAATCTCGCCGGCCGGCTGCGCGCTCGACCCGTCGGTGGCCGGCGCTGTTTCTTGCCCGTAGGCTGGTGTCACGAACATAACCTGTCCTCGTCATAAGGGCCGGCCGCGGCGCGGCACGGCCCTGCCATCAGCGATCAATCAGCCGAACAGCGCGAGCAGGGCGATGAGCAGCGAGAAGATGCCCATGGCTTCCGTCACGGCGAAGCCGAAGATCAGGCGGCCGAACTGGCCATCGGCAGCCGACGGATTGCGCAGCGCGCCAGCCAGGTAGTTGCCGAAGATGTGGCCGAGGCCGATACCGGCGCCGCCCATGCCCAGGCATGCAATACCCGCGCCGATGTACTTTGCTGCTTCTGCTTCCATTTGTTCAACTCCTTATGGGTCTCGATAATTTCAGGTCTTGATGGTTTCTGTCGTCGACGCAGCCCGGCTGCGAGCGAACCTAGTGCCCCGGATGCACCGCGTCGGCGAGGTACATGCAGGTGAGAATGGCGAAAACGTAGGCCTGGAGGGCGGCGACCAGCAGTTCCAGCGCGGTGATCGCCACCGCCATGGCCAGCGGCATGACCGAGCCGGCGATGCCGACTGCGCCCATGGCGCTGAGCGACACCACGAAGCCGGCAAAGACCTTGAGCGTGATGTGGCCGGCCAGCATGTTGGCGAAGAGACGAACCGAAAGGCTGATCGGGCGCGAGAGGAAGGAAATCACCTCGATGCCGACGACCAGCGGCATCAGCACCAGCGGCACGCCGCTCGGCACGAACAGTTTGAGGAAGCCGAGGCCGTGCTTGTAGAAGCCGTAGACCACGACGATGCCGATCACCAGCATCGCCAGCGCGAAGGTGACGATGATGTGGCTGGTGATGGTGAAGAAGTAGGGGAAGAGGCCAAGCAGGTTGGCCGCCAGCACGAACATGAAGATCGAGAACACGAAGGGGAAGAAGCGCATGCCCTGCGGGCCGGCGGCATCCTTCAGCATCGAGGCCGTGAACTCGTAGAGCAATTCGGCGCTGGACTGCCAGCGCGACGGAACGAGCGCGCGCCGGGAGGTGGAGAAATAGAAGAAGGCGCCGGCAAGAACGACGACCACGACCATGAACAGCGAGGAATTGGTGAACGACAGATCGTACCCGCCGACATCGAGCGGGAAGATCTTGTTGATATGGAACTGGTGGATCGGATCGACCTTGTCAGCTGCCACGTTCATTCCTCACGAAAGCCACGAACGGCTTTTATCTAATTCACCATGCGCACGAAACTGCGCAGCCTATTCATCCTTCGGGCCGGTTTTCCGGCCACTTTGCCCAAAGCCCGCGACCATACCGGCCGAACGCAGGACATTAAGCACGCCCGAGCCGAAGCCCAGAAGTAAAAACACGATCAAACCCCAAGGAGAAGTTCCGGCGTAGTGATCGATCGCCCAGCCGATGCCAGCCCCCACCGCAATGCCGGCGATGAACTCGCTGGACATCTTGAACGCCTGACCATAGCCGCTCAAACTGCCCGTTCTGGCCTTACTTTCCCCCTCGGCTCCCTCGGTCCTCCTTGCGGCAAGAGCTGCCTCAAGTCGGCGCCGGCGGCGCTCAAGTTCGTCGTCGTGGATGTCGCCTTCGCTCCGGTGTTCCGGGCCGGTCTTTCCGGTTTCGTCTGGCCTTTTTTCGCTGGCCATTCGCAACCCCCTGCCCGCCCACAACGTCGCCGTCGGTCCGCATCCAAGTCGCGGGCAACATAGTTAGAGGGCCAGCAACCGTCAAGCCACGGCGCGGGATTCAAAAGCAAGTATTTTGCCGTGTTAAATCAATCGCTTACCTGAGTGCGACATCGTGCCCGCCATCGATCTCCGGCTCGGCGGGGCGAATCCCGCGCCATCGGCGCGGTACGAGGGTCAACTCCAGCCGCCGCCATAGGTGCGGTAGAAGATGTGAAGACCGATCTTCGTCATCTTCTTCATCGTGCGCGCCCAGCCGGGGCTGACATAGCTGGCGTAATAGTGGGTGGAGGACCCGACCTCGGGCAGGAAGATCTTGCCGGCGGTGACCGCCATGGCGATGTCCTGCGCGATCTTGTAGTGGCGCGGGCTTTCGACCCGGTCTTTCCTGCCGTCGCAGGCAAACGAGAACTGGCAGGCGTTGCGCCAGTTCTCGTTCTGGTAGACGACGCCGCAGATGCTGCCCGGATAGGCCGGGTTGCGCACCCGGTTGAGGACGACCTGGGCAACGGCGGCCTGGCCGCGCAGGGATTCGCTTCTCGCCTCGAAATAGATCGCATTGGCGAGGCAGGTCTGCTCCGGCTTGGAAAAGACGCTGGCCGGCAGCGGGTTCTGGATCCAGGCATGATCGCCCTTGGCCATGGGCGGAATGAAGCGGCCGGCATCCGGCTTGTCGTCCTTCAGCAGCGCCTCGAAGGGCGAGGCCTTGGCATAGTCGGGCTCGGCCGGGGCGTAGGCGGTCGCCAGGACATCGGCCTTGTCGTTGGTAACGAGCGAGGCGAGCATCGCCGGCACGCCGGTCGGCTTCCTGTCCTCGCGCGGATGGAAGGCGGCGGCGATCTGGATTTCCTTGCCCTTTATCCCGGGCTTGGCGAAGGTCAGCTTGAGACCGCTGTTCATGGTCGGGCGCAGCAGGTAGCTGGTGCGCTGGAAGATCGAACCGGCGGAGAAATTCTTCGGCGGCGCCACCGGCACGACCTGGACGATGCGGCCTTTCTTTTCGCCGCGCGTGATGCGCTCCTCGTCTGGAGTGGCGCCGGCCGCAGCCCCCTTGCCGCGAAAGGCGACTGTGCCTACGCCGGCCAGTTCGACGCCGGAGCCGGAGATGGAACCGGTGACCGTGGTGTCGACGAAAGGCATCTCGGCCGCATGAACGGAACCGGCGGCCGATTTCTCGACATAGGTGTTCCACCGCGTCTGTGCTTCGAGCCCCGAAACGAGGCTGGTCATGTCCTGATAGGCACCGACCGTCGGGAAGCCGATCCAGATGCCGAGCCCGACGACGAGAGGGGACACGAAGGAACGTTTTATCCCACCGGCGGCGGCAGCCATCGGCCGCTTCGAAAGACGTCGATGCACGAAACTCTCCAGAACGCGAAACAAACCCCCACGAGAGTTTTAGGGTGAAGCATTAACCTTGATGGAGCGTTAACGGGCGGGCCGGAGCAGGCGCCGCGAGCCTCCGGATGGCCGCGATCGCACCGCCCGCACAAAATCCGCGGCCGCATCCGCGCGAAGCACCGGGAGGATTCCGTCCGGCCAAAAATTATTTTATGAGCGATATCGAAGATGCCTCTCTTAAAAAGCGTCACCGATGACCGACACCGTCATAAGCCTCAGTTCCATTCCCCCGCGATTCGGGGGGCTTTTTCCGACCCTGACGTCCCTGCTGCGACAGGAACTTCCGGCGCGTGAGATCAGGCTCAACATCCCCCGCGCCTATCGCCGCTTCCCCAACTGGGACGGGCGTCTTCCGGAGGTGCCGGCCGGCATCACCATCCATCGCTGCGAAGAAGACCTTGGGCCTGCCACGAAGGTGCTGCCGACGGCCAAGGACCTGCGCGGCCACGACGTCGACATCCTGTTTTGCGACGACGACAAGATCTACGACCCGGACTGGCATGCAAGGTTCAAGGCGCAGGCCAGGTTGCGGCCGAACACGTGTATCGTCGAAGCGGGCGAAACTTTTCCGGACATCGCCGACACCCACCGGCACCCCGACCGCCTCCCGAGGGCCACGCGCCGGCAAAAGGGCCTCGGCTATCGCCTTTTCAGGATCGCGACGCTCGGCCTGATCAAGCCCGGCCAGTACCGGAACAGCGGTTATGTCGACCAGATTTCGGCGTGGTCGGGCGTGCTGGTGCGCCCGGACTGGTTCAGCGACGCGGCATTCGACATCCCCGACATCCTCTGGACGGTCGACGATCCGTGGCTGTCCGGCCATCTTGAGATGAGCGGGATTCCGATCTGGCTGAACGCCCGCTCCAAACAGGTGGCGTCAACCGATGCAGGAACCATCTATGCGCTGCTCAAGCATGTCGAGGACGGGCATGGCCGGGTCGAAGCGGACCTGGCGGCAATCAGCTATTTCCGCAGCCGATGGAACATCTGGAAAAAGGCGGGGCCGGTGGCGCAACTCAACGGCATGACCACCTCGATGAAGGCACTCAGCCTGGCCGACCAGGAACCGTAGGGCTTTTCAGCCACGTAGCTTGTCGCCGGCGACCGTTGTTGCGTGCCGGCATGGGGCGGGCCGGCGAACCGGCCCACCCGGGAACGCTGCCAGATCAGTAGTCGATCACGCCTTCCAGCGCATAGTGCTTGATGGTCTTGCGGTTGGCGATCAGTTCCTCGACGGTCGGCTTGCCGGTCATGGCGCGGGAAATGGCCAGCTTTGTCGCCTCGTAGTTGGTCCGGTAGAGGTCCTTCTTGTCGAGGTTCTCGTCCTCGGCGCAGCGCGGGTCGAGCCAGACCGTGATGATCATGCACAGCTCCTCCGCCTGGTCGCGCGGCAGGATGTCTTCGGCCAGGCAGTCGACGATGGCGTCGCCCATGGCCGCCTGCACCACGCCGCCGAGCAGTTCGGCATAGGCCATGCTCTTTATCGTGACCTTGGTGGTCATCATCGTCGCCGGCTTAACCGCCTGGTTGAGATCGCGCACCACGAACATGCGCGTATGGCCCTTGGCCTGCCCCAGCATGGAAGCGAAGGCATGCCCGACCGGCCCCTTGACCGAACCGATCACGACCTCGGGCATGGCATCCGTCGCCTGCCCTTCCGCCGCTAGGACGGTCGCTTCCCCCGTACGAAACCAGATGTCAATCATTGTGCTCTCCTGCTCGATGAAGGCGCGACCCTAGCCAGCGCGGCGGGGCTGGTCCAGCCGGCTCGCCGACGCCAAAACGCCGCATGGAGGAGGCTCAGGACCGCTTCTTCGCCCGGCCCGCGAACGGGTTGTCCGACGTGCGCAAGGCCATGCGGATCGGCACGCCCGGCATGTCGAAGGCCTCGCGCAGGCTGTTGGTCAGGTAGCGGACATAGGACTGCGGCACGGCGTCGGGCCGCGAGCAGGAAACCACGAAACCCGGCGGCCGGGTCTTGGCCTGCGTCAGGTACTTTATCTTCAGCCGGCGGCCGGCGACGGCGGGCGGCGGATGATGCGCAAGGATGGTCTCGAGCCAGCGGTTGAGCTTGCCGGTCGAGACGCGGCTGTTCCAGACGCGGTGCGTGCGCACCACCGCCTCCATCAGCTTGTCCAGCCCCCTGCCCGTCTCGGCCGAAACCGGCACGGCCTGGATGCCGCGCACCTGAGGCAGCAGCCGCTCGGTCTTTTCACGCAGTTCGGCAAGCACCGCCTGCGGATGGTCGATCAGGTCCCACTTGTTGAACGCGATGACAGGCGCGCGCCCCTCGCGGATGATGAGGTCGGCGATCTGCAAATCCTGCTTCTCGAAGGGGATCGTCGCGTCGAGCACGATGATGACGATCTCGGCGAAGCGGACGGCATGCAGGCCGTCCTGCACCGACATCCTCTCCAGCTTTTCCTGGACGCGCGACTTGCGGCGCATGCCGGCGGTGTCGAACAGCTTCATCGCACGGCCGCGCCATTGCCAGTCGACGGAAATGGAATCGCGGGTAATGCCCGCTTCCGGCCCGGTCAGCAGCCGCTCCTCGCCGATCAGTGCGTTGATCATCGTCGACTTGCCGGCGTTGGGGCGGCCGACGACGGCGATGCGCATCGGCTTGTTCTCGTCGTAGGCCGGAACTTCCTCGGCGTCGGGGTCGGCGATGTCCTCGCCGATCAGCACGTCGCTGGCGGCGATTTCCCCGTCGTCCTCCTCGCCGAACACCCGGTCGGCGCCCAGCGCCTCGACCACGGCGTCGCGCAGGTCGGGCAGGCCGACCCCGTGCTCGGCGGAAAACGGAACCGGCTCGCCAAGGCCCAGTTCCCACGCTTCCAGCATGCCTCCCTGCGCGCCGCGCGCCTCCGCCTTGTTGGCGATCAGCACCACCGGCTTGCCCGACTTGCGCACGATGCCGGCAAAGGTCTTGTCGTCCGGCAGCAGGCCGGCCTTGGCGTCGATCATGAAGAAGATCAGGTCGGCTTCCTGGATGGCGATCTCGGTCTGCGCGCGCATGCGGCCCTGCAGGGTCGAGGGCGCGGCATCCTCGAAGCCGGCAGTGTCGATAACCTCGAAATGCAGATCGTAGAGCTTGGCGGCGTGGCTGCGGCGATCGCGGGTCACGCCCGGCGTGTCGTCCACCAGCGCCAGCTTGCGGCCGGCAAGACGGTTGAAGAGCGTCGATTTGCCGACGTTGGGACGGCCGATGATCGCGACCTTGAAGCTCATCTAGGAGGCTGCGCCCGAACCGCGAATGAGCCCGGCCATGACGGTGGCGCGCTCACGCACGCCGCCCGGGGCGGTCTCGTCGGCAATGATCTGGTCGAACAGCTTGAGCGCGTCGGCGTTCTTGCCGTCCTTCCAGGCGGCGAGGCCGAGCGCCTCGCGCGCGCTGTGGCGCAAGGGGTTGGTATCGCCGGTCAGGGACTCGACGCGGCTCGACACATCGGCAAAGGAGCCATGATCGACAAGCAGCAGGGCCGCGCGCAGCCGCGCCATGTCGCGCAGGATCGAGGGAATGGCATTGTCGGCCGCGACCGCATCGAAATCCTGGATCGCGGCGGCGAAGTCGCCGCCGTCGGCCTTGACGGTTGCCGCGCGCATGCGCGCCAGAAGCGGATAGGCGCCGTAGCCATCCTTCTCGAGCTGGGTGAAGGCCGCGATCGCTTCATCGGTCTTGCCGCTGTCGGCCAGCGCAAGCGCCTGCGAATAGGCGTCGCCCGAGGCATTGGCGCGGGTCTCGTCCCAGTAGCGATAGCCGACATAGCCGGCCGTGCCGAGAAGGACGAGCACGACGGCCGCGACCACGAAGGCGCCGTAGCGGTCCCACAGGACCTTGACCCGTTCCTTGCGGAATTCCTCGTTGACTTCGCGGATGAAATTGTCGTCGGCCATGGATGCTGCTAATCCGGCTGGCACGGTCCACGCGCCCGGCGGCGGCCGGCCCGAAACCATGCGCAAATTCAAAAATGCCGGAGGTTGCCGGTCCCTTTTCGTGGACATGCGGCATTCCAGGCGGCTTGATGCGCCTCGCGTTGTAGCGAAATTTCGCCGGCATGGAAGGGGGCGGGGCCTGAAATTAAGCGCCTGCGGGCTTTTCCCGCATCCAAAGCCGGCGTAAGCGACCGCACCCGCGCCACATTTGCCCGCTAGCGGCAATGGCCTGCGCCGACCACCCACCGAGTTCATGCCCGAGCCTGTCTCCCGTCATCGCCTGTCCCGCCCTGCCCTGCTTTCGCTGGCAGCACTGCTGTGCGCCACCGCCGCGCGGGCCGACCCACCGATGGTCCGTGACCCGGCGGCGGCGAGGCAGGTCGTCATCATTTCCTTCGACAGCGCGAACGACATTTCGCAGTGGCAGCGCAGCCGTGCGCTCGCCCGGCGCACCGGCGCCCATTTCACCTACTTCCTGTCCTGCGTCTACCTGCTGTCGAAAGACACCCGCAAGCAATATGCCGGACCGCACAACGCCGCCGGCCGCTCCAACATCGGCTTTGCCCCGACGCGGCAGGACGTGGCCGAGCGGCTGGAGCAGATCCGGCTCGCCGCCGCCGAAGGCCACGACATCGGCAGCCATGCCTGCGGCCATTTCGACGGCAAGGACTGGACGAAGGCCGACTGGCTGAACGAGCTTGCCAGCGCCCGGCGCATCTTCGAGAACGCCTATGCCATCAACGGCATTTCGCCCGAGCCCGAGGACTGGCGGCGCTTCGCCGCAAGCGCGGTCGTGGGCTTCCGCGCGCCCTATCTGTCGGCCAGTCCCGCCCTCTACCGGGCACTGCCCGAGGCGGGCTTCACCTATGACGCCAGCGGCGTCTCGCGCGGCCCGGCCGAGCCGGAAGCCATCGCCGGCATTACCCGGTTTTCCCTGCCGCTGGTGCCGGAAGGGCCGAAGGGCCGGCCCGTCATCGCCATGGACTACAACCTTTATGCCCGCCATTCCGGCGCGCGCGAACGGCTGGTGGAGGCAAAGGCCTTCGGGGACCGCGCCTACGACGCCTTCAAGGCGGCCTTCGAAAAGCAGTATGCGGGCAAGCGCATTCCGCTGGAAATCGGCTTCCACTTCACGCTGATGAACGGCGGCGCCTACTGGAACGCGCTCGAACGCTTTGCCGGCGAGGTCTGCGTCAAAGCCGATGTCGAATGCATCAGCTACCGCGACTATGTCGCGCGCCACAATCCCGACAAGCCGGTGAACGTCGACGGCTGACGGCAGCCAGCCCTTTTCAGTGAGCCGGCTGGTCTTCCGGCCGCACGCCGGCCTGTTCGCGCTCCAGATAGTGACGGTCGATTTCCGGCAGCGGCGCGCCCTGCAGCGTCGCCTCGAAGGCGCGCAGGCGCTTGTGCACCGACTGCAGCTCCACGATCGTCGACCACGAATTGAGCAGGAACTGGAGCGAGCCCGTCACCCGCCCGAAGGCGTTCGATATCTGGTTAAGCGCGCCGAAGGTGATCTTGTGCGCCACCAGCGAGGGTCCGAGGATGATGAAGGAGAAGATATTGTCGGCCTGGAGGTAGGTGTAGCGCACGACATTGAAATAGATGTAGTGGAAATAGAGGCGGAAATAATTCTTCCGCACATTGTCGAACAGCGCCACCGTGATTTCCGGCTTGGCGCGGTCGTCGTGATCCTCGCCATAGACCAGTTCCTTGCGATAGGCGGCCTCGACGCGCTGGTTGCGGAATTGCAGGCCCGGCAGCTTCATGCCGGCAACCATCACCGCCACCGTGCCGAACAGGCACCAGAACAGCGCCGCCAGCACGAGCGGCTGCGGCACCTCGCCGACGATGGGCAGTTCGGTGATGTGCGCCTGCAAGCCGATCATCACGGGCAGGAAGGCAATGAGCGTCATGATCGACTGCACGAAGCTGGAGCCCAAATCCTCCATGATCTGCGAAAAGCGCATCGTATCTTCCTGGATACGCTGCGAGGCGCCCTCGATATGGCGCAGCTCGGTCCAGTAGGCCATGAAATAGCTGTTCATCGCCGTGCGCCAGCGGAAGATCCAGTGGCTGACGATGAAGGCATTGATCACCGACACGTTCATGCCCACCAGAGCGAGCCAGGCGAAACTCGCCGCGCCCTGATAGAACTCGCCGGCGGTCGACTGGCCGGTGCCCGACATCAGGCCCTGCACATAGTCGAAGAACGGCCCGTACCAGTTGTTGACGGCGACCGAGACCTGCACGTTGAAATAGATCAGGAACAGGATGACGGCGGTGACGAGGATCGACCAGTTCTGCCACGGATGCGGCGCATACCAGCGCCAGAAGGCATAGAAGATCAAAACACCCATCGTGAAATAGATGTAGAACCACAGGAACGGCTTCGACCACAGGACGGTGATGCCGATGATGGGCGGCGTGTCCGGGGCGGGCAGTCCCAGCCCGATCGCCGAGCCCATCGCGTCGCCCCCGGAAAACCACACCAGCACCAGGAACAGGCTCCAGGCGGCAGCACTGGAAAAGAAAAGCTTCGGGTGCGGAAAGAAGGATACGAACAAGGCGGCATTTCCCCCTTCGGCCGCACCATCGGCGGCATTGCTGTCGGGCGGGCATAAAGTCACAGTTTTTGCGGCAAGGGAATGGCCGCTAGGCCATTGTGCGAATTACATTTTGGTTATGCAGCAACCACGCGCGGCCGGCGTACCGACCAGACGATCAGGGCCGACGCGACGAGAACGGCGCCCGCCAGCATCGAAGGAACGAAGAAACTGCCCGTCCATTCCGCCAGGTAGCCGGCGACGATCGGGCCGATGATCTGGCCGACACCGAACGACGCCGTCATCAGCGCGAACAGGCGCCGGAGCGCCAGCGGCGCCAGCAGCCTGCCCGCCTGCAGGCCGAGCGCGGTGGCGGCGATGAAGGTGACGCCGAGCAGCGCCCCGCCGACCAGCGGGCCGATATGGCCGCCAAGGGCGACGCTGGCGGCGACGCCCACGGCCTCGACCAGGCAGCTCGCCACATAGGCGCCATAGAGGCCGGTCCGGTTGGCGACCTGATGCCAGAGCCAGACCGAGAAGATGCCGGTCAGGCCGGTGACGAGCCATACCATCGCCTCGAAGGTGCGGCTGCCGCCGCCCTGGCGCACGATGGCGATGAGGAACGTCGCGGTCACCACATAGCCGAAACCGAACAGGCCGTAGGCGAGGATGATGCGGGCAAGCGCGCGGTCCTTCGGCAGCGGCGGCTCGCGCCGGTCGGCGCCGTTGCCGGCAGGGCCGACGGGCGCCAGCAACATCACCGCGGCGAACCCGCACAGCGCGAGCGCGGCGGACCAGAACCAGCCGGCGGCCCAGCCGGCGTGATCGGCCAGCAGCACGCCCATCAGCGCCGCCGATACGGCGATGCCGACGCCGACGCCGCCGAAGTGCATCGCCTGCAGGTCGTCGCGCCGGGCAAGGCTCAGATGGCTGAAGACGATGCTGGCCATGAACACCATGACGAAGGCGCTGGCGAGCCCGGCCAGGAAACGGATGACGAGGAACGCCGCCACCGATTCGGTCAGGCCCATCAGGGCGCACAGCAGGGCCGTCCCGCCGAGCCCGGCCAGGACCAGCCGGCGCTCATGTCCGTGCGCCCAGCCGCCGGCAGCGGCGAGCGCGCCGAGCAGGTAGCCGAGATAGTTGGCCGAGGCGATCCAACCGGCCTCGGCGGCCGACAGGCCGAGTTCCTCCATCATGCCGGGCAGGATCGGCGTATAGACGAAGCGTCCGATGCCCATGGCCACCGCCATGGCGATCATGCCGGCACAAGCCAGCCGCAGGGGGGAGGGCAAGACGTTTTGCATTTGGCGCGCACCCTATTGGCGCGGCAAATGCGAAACAATGCGCTTCAGTTGGGCCAGCGCCGTGTACATTTCGAGGCTGCATACCCCCACCCCTGGCCCTCCCAACAAGGGGGAGGGAGATTCTGGTGCCGCGCTTCCGCTTCCCCTCTCCCCTGTGGGAAGGGGTAAGGGGTAGGGTCCGGTCGGCCGAAACAGATGCGCGATTGCGTCTTAATGGCGGTGGAAAGCCCGGCTGCGCGGGTCTATGTAAAAGTGGGATTCATTAGCACAGGCAGGACCATGACCACTCACAGCAGCGATTTCTCCGCTTCGATCGACCCGATAAAGCTGGACAGGCTCGCCGAGGTCGCGATCAAGGTCGGCCTGCAATTGCAGCCGGGGCAGGACCTGGTGCTGACCTCCTCCATCGCCGCCCTGCCGCTGACGCGCAAGATCGTCGAACATGCCTACAAGGCCGGTGCCGGGCTGGTGACGCCGATCTTCAGCGACGACGAGATCACGCTTTCGCGCTTCCGCTACGGCAGCGACGCCGGCTTCGACCGCGCCGCCGGGTGGCTCTACGAGGGCATGGCCAAGGCGTTCGACGCGAACGCGGCGCGGCTGGCCGTGCGCGGCGACAACCCTTCGCTGCTGTCGGAGCAGGACCCGGCCAAGGTCTCGCGCGCCAGCAAGGCCAATTCCGTAGCCTACCAGCCGGCGCTGGAGAAGATCACCGGATTCGACATCAACTGGAACATCGTCGCCTATCCGGAACTGGCATGGGCGAGGCAGGTGTTCCCGGACGACAAGGACGACGTGGCGGTGGCGAAACTCGCCGACGCCATTTTCGCCGCCTCGCGCGTCGACGTCGACGACCCGATCGGCGCGTGGAAGGCGCATAACGCGGCCTTGAAGAGCCGCACCGAATGGCTGAACGGCCGGAATTTCTCCGCGCTGCACTTCACCGGCCCCGGCACCGACCTGACCGTCGGGCTCGCCGACGAGCACGAATGGATGGGCGGCGCCTCCGTCGCCAAGAACGGCGTCACCTGCAACCCCAACATCCCGACCGAGGAAGTGTTCACCACCCCGCATGCGAGGCGGATTTCCGGCCACGTTTCCTCCACCAAGCCGCTGTCCTACCAGGGCACGCTGATCGACGACATCTCGGTGCGCTTCAAGGAAGGCCGCATCGTCGAGGCCCACGCAGCCAAGGGCGAGGACGTGCTGAAGAAGGTGCTCGACACCGACGAGGGCGCGCGCCGGCTGGGCGAGGTGGCGCTGGTGCCGCATTCCTCGCCGATCTCGAAGAGCGGCATCCTATTCTACAACACGCTGTTCGACGAGAACGCCTCCTGCCACATCGCGCTCGGCCAGTGCTATTCCAAGTGCTTCCGCAACGGCGCGTCGCTGACGCCGGACGAAATCGCCAGCCGCGGCGGCAACAAGAGCTTCATCCACATCGACTGGATGATCGGCTCGGACAAGATCGACATAGACGGCCTTCACGCCGACGGCCGCAAGGTGCCGGTGATGCGAAAGGGCGAATGGGCCTGAAGGAGGATCGATGGCAAAGCACGAGGTGGCCATCAAACGCGTCTACGAGCCGCCGGCCGACAGCGACGGGCAGCGCGTGCTGGTCGACCGGCTATGGCCGCGCGGCCTGAGCAAGGACAAGGCCGACGTGGCGCTGTGGCTGAAGCAGATTGCGCCCAGCACCGAACTGCGCAAATGGTTCGGCCACGAGCCGGAGAAATGGCCGGAATTCCAGAAGCGCTTCCGCGCCGAACTGGAGGGCAACGGCGAGGCGGTCGGGCAATTGCGATCCCTCGCGGCCAGGGACAAGGTGACGCTGCTCTACAGCGCGCATGACGAGCAACACAACAATGCCGTGGTGCTCGCCGCCTATCTCGACGGCAAGTAGCGGCTATCTGCCGAAGGTTTCGGCATAGATTTCCGGCTTGAAGCCGACCAGCAGCCGGCCGCCGAGGTCAAGCACCGGCCGCTTGATCATGGACGGGTTCGCCAGCATCAGCGCCTTGGCCTTGCCGGCGTCGAGGTTTTCCTTGTCGGCGTCGGCAAGCTTGCGGAAAGTGGTGCCGGTCTTGTTCAAAAGAACTTCCCAGCCGAGCTTTTCCACCCAGCCGTCGAGCCTCTGCGGCTCCAGCCCCTGCTTGCGATAGTCGTGGAAGGCATAGTCGACGCCGTGGCTTTCCAGCCAGCCGCGCGCCTTCTTCATCGTGTCGCAATTGGGAATGCCGTAGATGGTGACCGCCAAGAAACTGCCCTCGAAATCCGCTTTTTACGGGGACAACCTAGCCATCACGCCTCAGGCTGTCGATGCCGCGGCACTTTCCGGTTGTGGATTGCCCTTGCCCACGGCCGATGCGCCCTAGATAATCCACGCGTGTACGATCGACGCGAAACCGGAGTGCCGTAGCAAAGCGGCTCGATACTGACCAAGGAGATTGACGTGGGAATTTTCGACAAGATCAAGGGTGCTATCTTCGGCAGGGCGGAAGCCGCACCGGCGCAAGCGCCCGCAGGCAGCGCTGCTCCCGGCAGCCAGCCTTCCGCGCCGGCCGCACCGGCGCCGACCGCCAGCGCCTCGCCCGCGCCGGCACAGGCGGTGGACGTGGCGGCCATTCTTAACGCCGCCGTCGCCGCCAAGAAGCAGAAGCTGAACTGGAAGACCTCGATCGTCGACCTGATGAAGGCGCTCGACATGGAGAGCAGCCTTGCCGAGCGGAAGGAACTGGCGGCCGAACTCGGCTATACCGGCTCCACCAGCGACAGTGCGGCCATGAACATGTGGCTGCACAAGGCGCTCCTGAAGAAGCTCGCCGAAAACGGCGGCAAGGTGCCGGCCGACCTGCTCGACTGACGGCAGTATTTCACGAACAAAAGGCGGGCCGCCCGGTCCGCCTTTTCTTTGCCCGCTATCAGGCCTCAGCGCTGCCAGACGAACTGCGGCAGGATGAAATCGGGCGTCGCGCCATGTTCGGCAAAGGCCTGATCGAGTTCGGCCGGGCCCAGTTCGGCAAGGATGCCGGAGCGCACCAGCGCGGCTGAAACACCCACCCCCTTGGCGCCGGCGATGTCGTGCTCGATGCTGTCGCCGATGCCGACGATCCTTTGCTTCGGCGGATCGCCGAGAACGCGCATGGCCGCCTCGTAGATCGACGGAAACGGTTTCCCGATCCGCTCTACCTTCCCACCCATCTCCTCATAGAGGTCGGCGATGGCCCCTGCCCCGTATTTCAGGCCGGCTTCGGTGAGCATGATCTTGTCGGGGTTGGTGCAGATCAGCGGCACGCCCATGCGGGCAGCGGGCGCAAGCAGCGCGCGGTAATGGTCCATCGGCCTGGTGTCGCCCTCGCTCCCTGAAAGCAGGATGACTTCGGCGCGCGCGCCGTCCTCCACCAGTTCGAGGCCGAGCCCGTCCACGGCGGAATAATCCTTGCCGCGCGACAGCAAAAGACAGCGCGTTCCGGCCGCCAGCCGCTCGCCACCCAATTCACCGGCGAATTTGCGCCAGGCCACCTCGCCGGAACTGAGAAAGCTGTCCCAGGTTCCCGCCTCGAAGCCGAGGCCGAACAGGCGCTTCTCGTTCTGGCTGGCGCGCTTGCCGGAATTGGAGACGAGCACGATCTTCTTGCCGGCCGCCTTCAGCGCGGCCAGTGCCTCGACCGCGCCCGGATAGGGCGCGCTGCCGTCGTGCAGCACGCCGAACTGGTCGATGAAGAAGACGTCGAAGCGCGCGGTAAGGTCGCGGAGATCGTCTAGCGTTTCAGGCGCCATCGTCAGAACACTCCCGCGTCGCGGCCGCCCGCCAGCGCCAGCCGCGCGGTGCCGGCCGCGGCTTCCTCCGACAGCGCCGCGAGCATCGGAACGCCGAGCCGCGCCTGCCGCATGGCGCGCCAGACCGGGTTCTTTGCCCCGCCGCCGACGCTTCTCACCGAGCGCAGCTTTGGCGCGCCGAGTTCCGCCAGGCGGGCATAGGCCAGCGCCTCGATGGCGGCGATGCCCTCCAGCATGCCGGCGAGGAATGTCGCGTCGTTCTCCGGGCGGGGCGCTAGGCGCGGCTGCATCTGCGGGTCCGCAATCGGGAAGCGTTCGCCTTTGGCCAGCAGTGGATAGTAGTCGAGGCCGGTGGAGACGGCCGGATCGATCGCCTTCGACAGTTCGGCGATGCGCTCGCCCGTGAAAAACTGCGCCAGCACCTTGCCGCCGGTGTTGGAGGCGCCGCCGGCCAGCCAGCCGGAGCCGACGCGGTGGCTGTAGATGCCGTATTGCGGCGCAAAGACCGGCGCGTCGGACAGGAGCTTGATCGTCAGCGACGACCCCAGCGCGGTAACGCCGTCGCCGGGCTCGGTCGCTCCGGTGGCGAGGAACGAGGCGCAACCGTCGGTGGTGCCGCTCATCACGACCACCTCCCGAGGCAGGCCGAAGCGCTCGGCAGCGGCAGAAGTCAGCGTGCCGCCCGGCGTTCCCGGCGGCACCACCTGCGGCAGCAGCGAAGCATCGGCGCCCGTCCGTGCGATCCAATCCGGCCAGCGCCGGGCGACCGGGTCGTAGCCGGTCTTGAGCGCGTTGTTCTCGTCGCTGACATCGAATCGGCCGCTGAACCGGCCGGCGATCCAGTCCGCCTGGTGCAGGACATGGCTGGCCTTCGCGGCCGATTGCACCTGCATAAGCTTGGCGAGCCCCGAGGTCGCGCCGTGGGCAGCGCTTTCGGCCGGCGCATGGGCCTTGATGGCCGCCAGTATGGCGGCGTCGCCAACCGGATCGTTGTACATGAGCGCGGCTGCCAGCGGCGCGCCGTCGCGGTCCACCGGCAGGATGGTGCCCGAGGTGCCGTCGACCGCCAGCGCCTTGACCCGCGTCCGGTCGATCCCCGCCAGCACCCCATCGAGCGCATGCTCGACGGCCTGCCACCAGACCGCCGGATCACGCCAGTCGTCGCCGAAGTCGCTCATCGCGGCGCTTGCCTGCGCCACGATGCTGAAATCCGGCGCCATCGCGACGACGCGCGCGCCGGACGTGCCGACATCGATGCCGAGCGCCAGAGCCGAGTTCATGATGCGACCGTCCTCCTCAGGCGCCGTAGCCGATGATGCCCTTGACCTCCAGGAAGTCGTGGATCGCCCAGTCGGCATATTCGCGGCCGTTGCCCGACTGCTTGTAGCCGCCGAAGGGCGCGAAAGTGTCCCATTCCGGATAGTTGATCGATACCTGCCCGGCGCGCAGGCGCGAAGCCACGGCGCGGGCATGCTCGATGTCCTGCGACTGCACATAGGCGGCAAGGCCGTAGACTGTGTCGTTGGCGATCCTGACCGCGTCGTCGTCGTCCTCATAGGAGATGACGGACAGCACCGGCCCGAAGATTTCTTCCTTCTCGATGGTCATGCCGGGCTTGACGTGGCCGAACACGGTCGGCCGCGCATAGTAGCCGCGATTGAGGTGCTCGGGCCGGCCGAGGCCGCCGGTGACCAGCGTGGCACCTTCCTTGATGCCGGCCTCGATCAGGCGCTGCACCTTGTCGAACTGCAACTGGCTGACCAGCGGGCCAAGCTGAGTGTCCTCGGAGCGCGGGTCGCCGACCTTGTGCGCCTCGGCCGCCTTCCTGGCGATCGCCAGCGCCTCGTCATGGCGCGCGGCCGGCACCAGCATGCGGGTCGGCGCGTCGCAGGACTGGCCGGTATTGCCGAAGCAGCCCTCGACGCCCTTCACCACCGCCTGCTCGAAATCGGCATCGGCCAGGATGATGTTGGCCGACTTGCCGCCCAGTTCCTGCGCCACGCGCTTGACCGTCTCGGCGGCCGTCTTGGCGACGATGATGCCGGCGCGCGTCGATCCGGTGAAGGAAACCATGTCGACGTCCGGGTGGCCGGCCATGACCTGGCCGACATCCGGCCCGTTGCCGTTGACCATGTTGTAGACGCCCTTCGGCGTGCCGGCGGCCTCCATCACCTCGGAGAAGATGATGCCGCTGATCGGCGCGATCTCGGACGGCTTCAGCACCACGGTGCAGCCGGCGGCGATCGCCGGCGCGACCTTGCAGACGATCTGGTTGAGCGGCCAGTTCCACGGGGTGATCAGCGCGCAGACGCCGATCGGCTCCTTGACGACCATGGTGGCGCCGCGCTTCTCGCTGAAGGAATAGCCCTCCAGCGCCTTGATCGTCGCTTCCATATGCGCGCGGCCGGCCCAGGCCTGCGCGTCGCGCGCCCAGGAGATCGGCGCGCCCATTTCCTGGCTCACGGCCTGCGCGATGTCCTCGTAGCGCTCGTTGTAGATCTCGAGGATGCGGTTCAAGAGCTTCAGGCGCTCCTTGCGCGTCGTCAGCGAAAAGGCGGGAAACGCCGCCTTGGCCGCGGCCACCGCCTTGTCCACGTCGGCCTTCGAGCCCACGGAGATCGTCGTGTAGGCCTCCTCGGTCGACGGGTCGATGACGTCCAGCGTCGCCGGGACGACCGGTGCAACCCACTTGCCGTCGATGAAGAATTTGAGGTGGTTGCTCATGGCAGTGCTCCGATTCTGGTAAAAGCCTCTATCCGGGGCGGTGTCCGTTCTTGCCGCAGCCGTCGCGCCGTTTCAATGCCGCCGCAGCACTCAGTGGCGCAATATCTTGCCGAGGAAGGCCCGGGCCCGTTCGGTTCGGGCGTTCGAGAAGAACGCTTCGGGCGTGCCGCTCTCGACGATGGCGCCGCGATCCATGAACACCACGCGCTGGGCGACGCTGCGGGCAAAACCCATTTCGTGGGTCACCACCATCATGGTCATGCCCTCCTCGGCGACCGATACCATGACGTCGAGCACTTCGCTGATCATCTCCGGGTCGAGCGCCGACGTCGGCTCGTCGAACAGCATGATCTTGGGGCGCATGCCGAGGCAGCGCGCGATCGCCACGCGCTGCTGCTGGCCGCCGGAAAGCTGCGCGGGATAGGCATCGAACTTGTCGCCGAGCCCGACCTTGACCAGAAGCTCGCGACCATATTCCTCGGCCTGCGCGCGGGGAGTCTTGCGTACATGGATCGGCGCCAGCGTCACGTTTTCCAGCGCCGTCTTGTGCGGATAGAGGTTGAAGGACTGGAACACGAAGCCGATCTCGGTACGCAACAGCGTCATGTCGGTGGCCTTGTCGCCGAGGCGCTTGCCGTCCACCACCAGATCGCCTTTCTGGATTTGCTCAAGCCCGTTGATGCAGCGGATCAGCGTCGATTTTCCCGAGCCGCTGGGGCCGCATACCACGACCACCTCGCGCGGCTGGACGCTGAGCTCGATGTCGTTGAGGACATGAAGCGGTCCGAACCATTTGTTGACGCCGCGAAACTCGATCACACAGGGCCACCTTCCAACATGGGGTTCACAACTGCACCTCGCCCTGCCCGGCGCCGAGGCGTGCTTCCAGCCGGCGGGCAAGGAGGATCAGCGGATAGCATACGATGAAATAGCCGACGCCGACGAGGAAGAAGACCAGAAGCCCGTTGGGCACGCGCTGCACGACCAGCCAGCCGACACGGGTGAGGTCGGTGAGGCCGATGGCCGATACCACCGACGAATCCTTGACCAGCAGCACATACTGGCCGACCAGCGGCGGCAGCACGACCCGCATCGCCTGCGGCAGCACGACAAGTCGCATGCGCTGCCACCGGGCGAGGCCGGAGGCCAGCGCCGCCTCGACCTGCCCCTTCGGCACGGAATCGATGCCGGCGACGACGATCTCGCAGATGAAGCAGGCGTTGAGATTGACGAGCGCGACGATGCCGGCGCTGAAGGCGTCGAGCTCGAGCCCGAGTTCCGGCAGGATGAAGAAGACGATGAATATCTGCACCAGGAACGGCGTTCCACGGATGAGGTCCACCCAGCCGCCGATGATGCCGGCCAGCACCCGGTTGCCGGCGGTGCGCAGGATGCCGAGGCCAAAGCCGATCAGCGTGCCGCCGGCTAGCGCGATCAGCGACAGCAGCGCCGTCATGCCCAGGCCGCGCAGCGCCAGGGGGTAGCTGCCGTAGAGGCTCTCCAGTTGCTGCCAGATCATGCGCGCCCCCGCGCAGGCCTG
>Ga0182735_1000600_pt1 | contig 28099 bp, 32 predicted proteins | sample eDN5th30CKraftMG_FD_128524 | JGI IMG/M metagenome (GOLD analysis project Ga0182735, IMG submission 128524) | Enriched Miracle-Growth compost microbial communities from Emeryville, California, USA - eDNA 5th pass 30_C Kraft MG (version 2) (version 2) ...
CAAAAATGTCCTTCATTTTGCACGCGTGAAAATTTGACCCCGAGCCGGTCTAGCCCCCAAGCCCCCTAGACTTTTCGACCCCCTACCTCTGGTTCTCTTCTCGCTGCTTCTCGCTCGAATGGCAGGACGCGCAGAGGGACTGGAACGGGCCGTGCCAGAACCGTATCGGATCGCCACCATGCCGCTCGACGTGATCGCACACCGTTGCCGGGGTCAGCCTGCCTGCTCCCCTGCACATCCGGCATAGCGGCTCGGCGGTAAGCTGGCGCTCTCTGATCGCCTGCCACCGCGCGGTCTTGTACCAGCCTCGCCATTCCTGCTTGTCGCGTGTCTGGTCATAGGTGCGGCGCTGTAGTTGACGTGTGCCAGCAGTGCCCGGTGGTCTATGAGTTGGTGGACGGCTAGGCATTGCGGGTGCCGTGAGAGTCACACCAACGAAGGTCACGATAGAGGCGGCGATATTGCTGGGCTTCGAGTGGGCGGGGATAGCGGCGGCGCTTGTCGTCTGTCGGCATAGTGGTCTACCTTTGCCTCAAGGGGGTGACCACATTGGCCAGACTATCGCATTCTGCATGCTTCGCTCATTTTGGGACCAAGCCGAGAAACCCCCAGTGGAGTTGGTCCGCACGAAATGAGAAAACCAAGACTGTGGCGGTGACGCTGTGGCAGGATGAGTTTACTTGGTCACCGGATGGTCGACGGGTCTACGAGCGAGGCCCCGTTTGGACTGAAAGCCGAACAAGCCCCGGGCACAACGAGCTGATGGACAATCTACGATGGGCGCTAGACCATTGCGATGGCTGGGTGAAGGTGATCGTTGCTATCGCAAAGGACGTGAATGCGGTGCCTCGGTCGATCAAGGAATGCTCCCCGACCAAGATGCAGGTCAAGGTCACCCACCTGAACGAAGCAACGGGTGAGTTCTCCCTTGAAGCCTTCGGCCTGAAGAAGCCTTAGCCTGCCGTCAGGTCGATGGAGTGGTGGCTTGCGGGGCATGGAGGATGGTGGTCTTGTCTTTGACAGGGAATGAGCAGGGGCCACAAATGCAGACTAAAGACGATCACTCTCTCAATCCGTTTTGCCGTGCAGCGGCTTACCACGAAGCCGGACATGCCATCGCTGCGGTTCTTATCGGGAACTTCGACATTTCCGCCAAACTTGATCACAGAGATATATGCATCGGGAACGTTTCATCATTAGGCCCAGCCAATCCTGACCCCTCCACCGAGGTCGGTAGGATGCAGCTAGTGCAGCTAATATTTCAGGCGTTTGCGGGCCATGCCGCTGAAATTATTTTTTGGCGCGATGAGGTAGATCAACCGGTCGGCATCTCAAACTGGCAAGGTGATCTAAATTCGGCTTACGAAGCAGCGTCATCCCTCGCCGGGCCAACTCTCCCCATCGATGACATCTTGTCCAAAATGATGGCGTATACGACCGATACGCTTAAGCTGCCGCATATGGATGCGGCATTGAGAAGGATTTCAACTCAACTACTGAGTGTTATGTTCCTTCGGGACGACGAGATACGATCGCTCTGTGGTCAGCTACCGAGGCCAATCTTTCCGATTATCTAGCCGTACGGGCAATAAAAACCCGCCAGCTAGGGCGGGTCACCGGCGCAAAGCGCCATCACAGGCAAATCACTACCATAGGTGACGGCACGTTTCAACCGTGGCGTGAAGCGGGCTGACCTCGGTAGTGGACAACCAGCCTTTCAAGCCCCATGCGCAGAAGCTGGACGGGAACGTCTCGAACGACGTTCTCGGCCGCCGCGATGTCCTTGATCGTCATGCCCAGCCCGCATACCGCGTTGATGACGGAAATGATTTCCGGATAGACGAGGGCATCCCGCGCGTCGGCCAGTATCTTATGGTTGTCGATCAGCCTGACAGGAACCGAGGCGCTTACGTTGCCGCCATCGACGCGGATATCCGTGGATGCGCCTTTCAGCCCTTCGCGCGCCGCTAGTTCGAAGTCTGCACGATACCGCTGGCCAGCCTCACGCTGTTTCGCGCTCAGGCTCGAAATGCCCTTCAATGGATTCACATTCCGGACCCGCACGATCCCGCCCTTGCTCAGATCGTACTGGCGAGCGGCCTCGGCCGTTCCCATGGTGAGGCGCTGGCGCCCATACTCATCGAACCGAATCGCTTCGTAGTGGCCAGCCGCGCGGCGGGCGCGCACCTGTTCCTTTTCCTCTTTCGGGACCTTGGGCTTTTCGGGCTTCGGGGTCTTTGCCTTGCTCATATGCGGACTGCCTGTTTCTTGAGATAGTGCCGGCGTTCCGGCGTCAGTCTGGCGAACGCGGGACGCCAGTTCATGGGTGTGCGGTAGACGCGGCCGGGCGGATCGACTTGAAACCAGTCGCCGTCTGCATCGAGGAAGTATCTGCCGGGGTCGGCGTCGAAGTTCCCGACCAGGTCGCAGAACAGCAGTTCGCAAACGGTCCCGTCGGGCGCGGCCTCGCACATGGGACGCCAAGGGTTCTGGCGGTCGTAGGCTTCGCGTGCCTGGCGCTCAGCGATCGTCAACGACCCAACTCCCGAAGGACCATGCTGCCGACGCGAGTAACCGCTGAGCAGATGACCGCGGTTGCCGTCCAAAGGTCGTCATGTCCGGCAATCACCCATCCGAAGATGGCGAGGGCTATGAAGAACCACGACAGATGCGCCAGGCTATCGCTTCGCCTCATGCTGATGCCTTTCGCTGGTCGAGGGCACTACGGCCCGGAGCCGGATCGCCGCAGATGGATGACGTGACGTTCTGCCTGGGGAGCGGCACATTCTTCGCCACCATCTCAGCCGCGCGTGCCGCGATGTCGGGGCGGACCAGCGGGCGCGGAGCCTGCTTGACCGGTGCGGGTGAGTTCTGCCGGATTGTCTCCGCCGGTGCGCTCGTCTTGGCGCGCCGCTTCTTGCACTTCTGGAACCAGGTCGAGGCCAGCGCCTTCCAGAACGGAACGCCGTGAGTGGCGCTGAAGCGCTTCGCCTCGCCGTCGAGCGTCGTGCCGGTGGATTTCAGGAACACCGCCAGGTCGTCGCTGTCGATCACCGGCGCGAATTCCGAATCGGTGAGCAGGCATTCCACCGCCTTGATCTGCGCCGCCGAGATAGGCCGAAACCTGCCTGCCGCGACGGTGGCGAGGATGATCTGCACCTTCACGTCGACATAGTTCCGCACCAGCGTCGACAGGACGCCCACGGCCACCGTGTCGTTCGCCCGGTAGCTGCCCGGATACTTCGGAATGCGGATGCCGGCCGCAGTTGCCGCCTTCAACGTCTCGACCGCGTTGCCGGTGCCTGCGGCCAGTTCGGCGAAGAACAGTTCGAGGCTGCTGACGTTCTTCCGGTTCTTGTTGATGTCGACGAACATGCCGGCCTCGGACTGGATGGTCTTGGCCTGGACGATGACGGCGGGAACGTGCGTCACCTTCGGATGCAGCTTGGCCGCTTCAAGGCGGTGCTGGCCGTCGGTGACGTGGAAGCCTTCACCGGCCGGAACCACGACAAGGGCGCCGAACGACCGCCAGTTGAACGCCTTGGCGATGGTGGCCGCCCGTTCTGCATCAAGCGGTCGCTGATACAGCGGATCGACCGTGATCAGGTGCTTGTCGATCCAGTCGAGCGCAGGCACCTCGCCGGGGTCGGGGAGTTCTTCGGTCATGACGCCTTCCTCGGGTTGTTGAAGGGAACAACGTTCGACCCAAGGCCCGTTTCTTCACGGCCTATAATCCTTGGGGGATTCACTAAGGGGGTATAGGCGGCAGAATTTGCCGGGACAGACCGGCAGAATTTGCCGGGACAAGCACCATTCTGTCCCGGCAAATTCTGCCAGGACATTTCTACCTCGTGTCCCTGCAAATTCTGCCGGGGCGCCGATGCGCGCTGCTGCGCTTTCTTCTGCCGCGCAACTTCCCGGTGATAGGCCAGCTTGGTCTTGATGAGGGCTTCTGCCTCGTCGTGCCACGGATTGAAAAGCCTGTACTTCGATATTTTTCCATCCTGCCGAACGGGGAATAGATAGGCTCGCCCCTCGTCATTCATGCCGAGAAGTCGCTTCCGGCTGTCGCGGAACTGTCGATCGCTAAGGCCGGTCATCGCCTGTGCCAGCGACGACGCGAGCCAAGTCTTGCACGAGGGCCACTCGATCACCGCAGCATAAGCGCAGAGGACTTTGAAATCGGCCGGCCCGACCATCGGATCGGCGTTGGCCGTCTCGATCAGATCGAGCTTGAATGAGGCCTTTGACTTGTCGTGTTCACGCGTCATGCAGCGCGCCTCCCCGACATGACGGAGGTCAGTACGCGCTGTACCGCGAAGATGCCGTCGCGCTGGTGCATGTCGTTGAAGTCGTCGCCGACGGCCGGCGGTATGCCGTATGGCAGATCGGACTGGCGCGCGTAGTATTCGCCGGCCCCGGTCCAGCCGAACTGCTCCAGCGGCCTATCGTTGTCAGCGGCCACGAATGCCCGCCCCTGGACCTGCCGGGCGATGGCGACGATGTTCGAGGCCGAGAAGCAGCAGAGGACCGTCGCTTGCACCTTTAGCCCCTTCAGGGCGGAGCGCAGCGACAGGCCCGTCGCGTACCCTTCGCAGAGCCATGTGTAGACGCCGGAAGCGATGCGATGGCTTGCGCCACCCATTTCCCCGCCGAACAGGAACTTCTTCGTCCCGTCCTCCCAGATCAACTGCGCGCTAGTCACCTTGGTACCGCGGCGCGCGGGAATAAGGATGGCGATCCTGGCGCCGGCCGGGATGATGTAGTCGCCGACGGTTTCGCGGACGACCGAAGCCGAGACGGTCATAGTCTGTTCGTCGCGGAACCCCTTGGCGGCGAGGTATGTGTGCGTGGAAAGCGACGACGCAGCGATCAGAGCCTCGGCCGTGCTGGCGGCGCGCGCAGCGTCCTTCTCAGCCTTCGCCTTCGACCGGGCAACGCTTTGCGCTACGGCCCGCTGTTCCTTGACCGACAGACCATCCCGCAGATTGACGGTTGATTTCTCACCTGTTTGCCAGTTCCAAGCGGTGAGGAAGTGCTCTTTGATGATCACGCGCCCGTCGCCCTTGCCGCTCCTGCCGGCTAGGGTGTCGGTGTTGATCCACTTACCGAAGGCGGTTCTTTTCGGCGGGTAGATGCCTACGTCTCCGCAAGCCTGTTCTATCGCTTGATCGAGGGTCATGCAGCCCTCCGCGCGTTGCCCTTGCGGAAGCGCTTCACCTCACGCTCGATCAAATTCCATTCGTCGACCTTGACCGAGTTGGAATGGCAGGCAGCATCATACAGCCCATGGGGGAGCCTGCTGCTTGGATAGATGCCGCTCCAGATGCCATAGGCCCATTTCCGCGCGCCTTCTTGACCCTTCCGATAATGGGTGAAGGTATAGGCGAGTGCTGCATTCCAGATCGCAACTCGCCAGCGGTTTGTCGCCCGTGTGGGTTGCCGACGAAACCGACGTGAAGAACGGGTATTATCCGAAGACCGTGAACCTTCGGGACATCGCCGACAATCCCGAGGTGCTGGTGGCGAAATGCAATTCGCTCCAGGCCGACATGATCCTCTGGCGCGCGGGCCATCGAGCCGATCCGCATAAGTTCGACGGCACCGTCAAATCGCTGATCTCGATCTACGAGACGCACAAGCGCAGCCCGTACCGCAAGCTCAAGCCGGGCTCATTGCGGCCCTACAATCACTATCTGCGGAAGCTGCGCGGTCATATCGGTGCGATCCGGCTCGATGACATCACCGGCATTGACCTGATGGAGTGGCACGATTTCTGGTCGGCGGACGGCAAGTACCTTGCCGCCTCGGCCATGGCGCGTTCCGTGCTGAAAGCTGCCGTCAGCTTCGGGGTAATGCTTCGCCTCGATGGTTGCGTCGAGCTTGCCGAAGTGCTGACCGAGACAAGCCGTAAGCTTCCTTCTCCCAAGTCCAGGGACGAAACCGTGACGGCCGATCAGGTTGTGAAGCTGCGCCAGGCAGCGCACGCCGAGGGCGCGAAATCGGCCGCTCTGGCCTATGCCATCGCCTTCGAGACGATGCTGCGGCTGTGGGACGTGACAGGGCAGTGGGTGCCGATGGATGCCGTCGGCATTTCCGACATGGTGAACGCGGCCCGGAAGGAAAAGTGGTTCGGCCTCGGCTGGGACAATATCGACGCCAACCTGATGTTGACGTTCACCCCCTCCAAGACGGCTGACAAGACCGGCAAGTCTGTCGTCTTCCATCTGACAAAGGCGCCGATGGTGATCGAGGAACTGGCGCACTGGCCAGTCGAGGCAAGGTACGGGCCGGTCATCGTTTCGGAAAAGACCGGGCTGCCCTATCTCGAACAGAACTGGAGGCGGCAATTCAACCGGCACCGCAAGACGGCCGGCATTGCCTCCAACGTATGGGCACGCGACCTCCGGGCGTCCGGTATCACCGAGGGCCGGGCATCCGACGCATCTATTGACGATGCCGCCAAGGTCGCCGGGCACAAGAGCACCCGCACCACGAAGAAGGTCTACGACCGGGCCGTTCTGGAAGCTGCCGACAGGTTCGCGGAAGCCCGAATCCGGGGCCGTGAACAGAGCGGTAACAGGAGCGGTAACGCGCGGTAACGTGCGGCGCGCAACGCCTTGCGTATTAAGGCGCGCAAATTTCTCATGGTTAAAGCAGTCTTAACCTTCGCCCCGATAGTCTGGTGGCCGAATCTGCCGGACGCGTTGCGCCCGACCAGGCAATGACAGACGGGGAACGACGATGCGTTCAGGGGCTTCAGCACAGATGGCGCTGACCGACACGGTAGGACACGGCATCCAGGCTTTCGCCCGGCGTCAGGTCGGGCGGCTCGTCGGCGTGGCGCTGTTCGCGGTGGTCGCCTTCGGCGTCGCCAGCCTGGCGACGTGGAACGTCGCCGATCCGAGTTTTTCGCACGCCACCGATAATATCGTCACCAATGCCATGGGCTATCCGGGCGCGGTGTTTTCCGACCTCGCCATGCAGTTCTTCGGCCTGTCGGCGGTGGCGGCGCTGGTCCCGGCGGTGATCTGGGGCTTCCTGCTGTTTTCGGCGCGCGGCGTCGACAAGATGGCGAAGCGGGGCCTGGCCTGGTTCGGCTTCGCCCTCCTGGCGGCGGCGATCGCCGGCTGCGTGGTGCCGCCCAAGACCTGGCCGCTGCCCACCGGACTCGGCGGCGTTTTCGGCGACATGGTGCTTCACGTGCCGGGGCTTTTCGTCGGCGGCTATCCGACCGGCACGATCGCCAGCGTGCTTGCCGTCCTGTTCGTGGCGCCGGCCTTGTGGTTCTTCGCCTACGGATCGGCGTTGACGGCCCGCAAGAACGGCTTCGCGGTGATGGAACCGGAAGTGGCCGAGCCGCGGGTCGAGCCCGAGCAGGCATTGTTCGAGAAGGACGAGGACGACGACAGCGAAGGCATGCTGGCACTGGGGGCGATCACCCATTGGTGGCTGTCGCTGCGCGCCTATATCCGCCGCCACAGGGCGCGCCGGCGTGAGCGCGAGGACGACGGCCTCGGCTTCGACGCCGTGCCGCGTGAGAGCGCATGGCGTCGCGCGGCCGAACGGGTCGAGGTGGCCGAGATCGAGGAAGCGCGGATGAGCCCGCATGGCCGCGCGCGGGTCGAACCCGAATTCTTCGCCGCGATGGTCCATGAACGGGGTGCGCCCGCAGCCGCGCATGAAGCCGAGTTCCTCGACGAGGAGGAGCACGAGGACGGCCAGGGCGTGGATTTCGTGCCGGAGCCGGCGGAGCGCCGCCGCGCCGCGCCGCAGGCCAGCGTCCAGGCGTTCCGCTCGCCGGCTGGAACCAAGATCGAGGCGCCGGCCGCGCGGCCGGTGCAGGGCGGTCGCGTCCAGCGGGAGGCGCAGGCCTCGCTGATCGGCCATGACCATTTCGAGATGCCGACGCTGCACTTCCTGTCGCAGCCACCGAACGTGGTGCGCGACGCCAGCCTTTCGCCCGAGGCGCTGGAACACAATGCCCGCATGCTGGAAGGCGTGCTGGAGGATTTCGGCGTCAAGGGCGAGATCATCCATGTCCGGCCGGGCCCCGTGGTCACCCTCTACGAACTGGAGCCTGCGCCGGGCATCAAGTCCAGCCGCGTCATCGGCCTTGCCGACGACATCGCCCGCTCGATGAGCGCGATCGCCGCGCGCGTCGCCGTGGTGCCGGGCCGCAACGCCATCGGCATCGAACTGCCGAACACCAAGCGCGAGACCGTCTATTTGCGCGAAATCCTCGCCAGCCGCGATTTCGAGCAGACCAAGGCCAAGCTCGGCCTGGCGCTCGGCAAGACCATCAACGGCGAGGCCGTCATCGTCGACATCGCCAAGATGCCGCACGTGCTGGTCGCCGGCACCACCGGCTCGGGCAAGTCGGTCGCCATCAACACCATGATCCTGTCGCTGCTCTATAAGATGACGCCCGAGCAGTGCCGCCTGATCATGATCGATCCGAAGATGCTGGAACTGTCGGTCTATGACGGCATCCCGCATCTCCTGACGCCGGTGGTCACCGATCCGAAGAAGGCGGTGGTGGCGCTGAAGTGGACGGTGCGGGAAATGGAAGACCGTTACCGCAAGATGTCCAAGGTCGGCGTGCGCAACATCGACGGCTTCAATGCCCGCGTCACCCAGGCCGGCAAGAAGGGCGAGAAGATCACCCGCACCGTGCAGACCGGCTTCGACCGCGACACCGGCGAGGCGATCTACGAGACGGAGGAATTCGATCTCGCGCCGATGCCCTACATCGTCGTCATCATCGACGAGATGGCCGACCTGATGATGGTCGCCGGCAAGGATATCGAAGGCGCGGTGCAGCGGCTGGCGCAGATGGCGCGCGCCGCCGGCATCCACGTCATCATGGCGACGCAGCGCCCCTCGGTCGACGTCATCACCGGTACCATCAAGGCCAACTTCCCGACCCGCATCTCCTTCCAGGTGACGTCGAAGATCGACAGCCGCACCATCCTGGGCGAGCAGGGCGCCGAGCAACTGCTCGGCATGGGCGACATGCTCTACATGGCCGGCGGCGGACGCATCCAGCGCGTCCACGGCCCGTTCGTCTCCGACGACGAAGTGGAAAAGGTGGTCGCGCACCTGAAATTGCAGGGCGTGCCCGAATATCTCGACGCCATCACCGAGAGCGACGACGAGGACGAGGAGGAACCGTCCGGCAAGGGCGGCTCCGGCGGCGGAGGCAATTTCGAGGATTCGGACGACCCCTACGACCAGGCGGTGGCGGTGGTGCTGCGCGACGGCAAGGCCTCGACCAGCTACATCCAGCGCCGTCTCGGCATCGGCTACAACAAGGCCGCCTCGATCATCGAGCGGATGGAGCAGGAAGGCGTCGTCGGCCCCGCCAACCATGCGGGCAAGCGCGAAATCCTGGTGCCGACGGAGGAAGACAAGTTCTGAGCCCCTTGTCGGAACCTGACGCCCGCGACCGAGTTTCAGGAAGGGCGTCAAATTAACGCCCAACTGGAAGGCCACCAAGACGTCCAGTGAACCAGACGAAAGTGAACGGCATGTCCAAATCATCCTTTGCCCCGACCCGCCGCCAGGCCCTCGGCCTCGGCTTGGCTCTTGCCGGTGCCGCGGCGATGAACGTGGTCCCCGGCTTCCGCCTGCTCGCCCAGGCGCAGGCCGCCGTGCCGCCCACGGCCCAGAAGATCGCCGACCATTTCTCGTCGGTAAAGTCGATGACCGGCGAATTCGTGCAGTTCGGGCCGCGAGGCGAGCAGACCGGCGGCAAATTCTACCTGGAGCGGCCGGGCAAGATCCGCTTCAATTATGACGGCTCGTCGAACTTCCAGGTGATTTCGGACGGCCAGTCGGTGGTCATCCTCAACAAGAAGATGCGTACCTCCGACCTCTACCCGCTGTCGAAGACGCCGCTCAAACTGCTGCTTGCCGACCGCATCGACCTTTCCGGCGACAAGGTGCGCGCCGTCAAGGAAGAGGACGACCTCACCACCATCAAGCTGGCCGACAAGTCGGTGTTCGGCAACTCGACCATCACCATGATGTTCGACCCGAAAACCTACGAGCTGCGCCAGTGGACGATCACCGACGCGCAGGGCAAGGACACGACGGTGATGATCTTCAACGTCAAGGAAGGCGTCAGCTTCGCCGCCAACACCTTCGCCATCGACTACGCCGCCAATCGCGTTCTCAACACCAAGAAGTCGTCGCGCTGACCGCGGCGGCTTCCGGCAGCGGCCGATAGCTGTGGAAAGCCGGCGCCACCTCCCCACGGGGCGGCGTCCGGCTTGTCTTTGACAAGCGACGCTGGCAGGTTCCGGGCAATTTCCGGACGGACCTGCCACTCATGCCTTTTTCGATTGCTACCTGGAACATCAATTCCGTTCGCCTGCGCATGCCGCTGGTGAAGCGCCTCCTGGAGGAGAGGGCGCCCGACGTTCTGTGCCTGCAGGAAACCAAGTGTCCGGACGATCTGTTCCCCACGGCCGCGTTCCGCAAGCTCGGCTATGAGCACATCGCCTTCCACGGCCAGAAAGGCTATCACGGCGTCGCGACGGTGGCGCGCCGGCCGCTCGAGATCGTCGAGAAGCGGCGCTTCTGCGGCATCGAGGACAGCCGCCACCTTTCTGTACGGGTGAAGGCCGGCGGCAAGGCGCTGCTCCTGCATAACTTTTATGTGCCGGCGGGCGGCGACGAGCCCGATCCCGAGATCAACGTCAAATTCCGGCACAAGCTTGATTTCGTCGCCGAAATGAACGCGATCCGTGCCGACCACGACGATACCTCGGGCTCGATTCTTGTCGGCGACCTCAATATCGCGCCGCTGGAGCACGATGTCTGGTCGCACAAGCAGCTTCTCAAGGTGGTCAGCCACACGCCGGTCGAGACGACGAATTTCGAAGCGATGCGGACGGCTGGCGGCTGGGTCGACCTTATGCGCCACGGCATTCCGCTCGACCAGAAGCTCTACACCTGGTGGAGCTACCGGGCGCAGGACTGGGCGGCTTCCGACCGCGGGCGGCGCCTCGACCACGTCTGGTCCTCGCCCAACCTGACGCCGCTGTTCCTCGACTATGAGATTTTGCGCGAGGCGCGGGGCTGGGACAGGCCGTCCGACCATGTGCCGGTGATCGCCCGCTTCAACCTCGATTGAGCGCTTCCCACTCCGGCCGCAGCAGGCTCATGACCAGCTCGTCGCGGAAGACGCCGCCGAAGAAGGCGCTGCCGCGCGAGATGCCTTCCGCGACGAAGCCGACGGCCTCATAGGCGTGGCGGGCGCGCAGATTATCGGGAAACAGCCCGATCTGGAGGCGATGGATCTCGGTTTCGCGAAAGGCGTGCGCCACGACCGCCGACAAGAGCCGCCTGCCGTCGCCACGGCCGGGGGTTGTCACCGCCACGCGCCGCACCAGCGTCACCCGTTCGGGCGCATTCCAGAAGCGCAGCAGCACGAAGCCGATGGGCGTGCTGCCGCTGCGGCCGATGAAGCAGGCGTGGCTGCCGTCGGCGAGCGCGGCGCGGTGGCGCGCTTCCTCCCAATGCCCGACCAGCGCCTCGTAGCCGGGGCGGCGCTCGGTGGCCATGATGAAGCCGAGGTCGCTTTCGCCGGCGCGGCTGACGGTGAGGGCCGGTCCGGCCATGCCCCTAACGCGAAAAGCGCGGCGCGAGACCTTCGATGCGCCGGATCATCGACTGGAATTCCTCGGAAATGCGGTGATGAAGCTGGACGGCCAGTTCGGGATATTCTTCGAGGATGCGGCGAAACATCTGGCGGTTGAGCCGCAGCACCTGCGAATCGGTCTCGGCCGAAGCGCTGGTCAGCCGCCTCGTGTCGGCGATCAGCGCCAGTTCGCCCATGATGGCGCCAGGGCCGGCGCGGCCGATGATGCGCTGCTCCTCGCCCTCGCGGTAGAGCACGAAGCTTCCCGAAACCACGACATAGGCCGAATCGGCGGTGTCGTCCTCGCGATAGAGTTTCTTGCCGGCGGCAAGCGTCGTCGCCTCTGCGCCGAAGGCGAGCAGACGCAGTTGTTCCTGCGTGAAGCTTTCGAAAAGCCCCACCACGGAAAGGGTGCGGATATCGTCATCCAGCGCCATAATGTCCCCGAACCGTCAGGCCAGTCCCCTTTCCGTGCCATGGTCCCGAGCCGGATCATGCTAGTCGTGCGATGCGGCCCCGCCCCGAACCGCGTTTGGATAAAATATGAAGCAAACGTGGTTACCCGGCGGTTACCCGATCAGGGAATCAGTTTGTAGCCGCCGCTTTCGGTGACGAGAATTTCGGCGTTGGAGGGATCGCGTTCGATTTTCTGGCGCAAGCGGTAGACGTGGGTTTCCAGCGTGTGCGTGGTGACGCCCGAATTGTAGCCCCACACTTCTTCCAGAAGCACGTCGCGCGTTACCACCTTCTGCTCGGCGCGGTACAGATATTTGATGATGGAGGCCTCCTTTTCGGTCAGCCGCACCTTGGCGCCGTGCTGGTCGATCAGAAGCTTCTGGCTGGGCTTGAAGGTGTAGGGGCCGACCGAGAAGGTGGCGTCCTCGCTCTGCTCGTGCTGGCGCAGTTGCGCGCGGATGCGGGCGAGCAGCACGGCGAAGCGGAACGGCTTGGTGACATAGTCGTTGGCGCCGGCTTCCAGCCCGAGGATGGTGTCGGAATCGGTGTCGTGGCCGGTCAGCATGATGATGGGGGCCTTGTAGCCGCCCTTGCGCAGGATTTTCACCGCCTCGCGGCCGTCCATGTCGGGCAGGCCGACATCCATGATGAGCAGGTCGACCAGCCCGGCACGCGCGGCGGCGATGCCCTTGGCGGCGTTCGCTTCCTGCGCGATATCGAATTCCTCGTAAAGCGAGAGCTGCTCGACCAGCGTCGCGCGCAGGTCCTCATCGTCGTCGACAATCAGAATTGTGCGTGATGTCATGGATCAATCCGTTGTTTTTCAATGAATTTCAATTGACCGCTGCCTGTTTATGCGGAAGCTGACTGGGACAACAGCCCATCACGGTGATTTGTTCCTTGGCGCGATCATACCTGAAAAAACGGCCTTGCAATGCTTCCGGTGCAATTTTGCCAACAGGTCTTGGGGTCGTCACCGTGCGCGCGCGGCCGGGCCACCCCACGCAAGGGTTGCTGCAGGCCGGCAACCGGGTGTTTTCCTGCGCGCTCGGGCGCGGCGGAATCTCGGCCATCAAGCGCGAAGGCGACGGCGCGACGCCGCTGGCCGGAATGCGGATCCTGGAGGGCTATTTTCGCGACGACCAGTTCGCCGGCGCCCGGCGCACGCGGCTGGCGATGACGCCGATCGGCGCCGATCTCGGCTGGTGCGAGGTGCCGGGCGACCGCAACTACAACCGGCCGGTAAAGATCCCCTATGGCGCCAGCCACGAGCGCATGCGGCGCGACGATCGCCTCTACGACGTCTGCCTGGTGCTGGACTGGAACATCCGCCCGCGCCGCAGGGGATGCGGCAGCGCCATCTTCTTCCACCTGGCGCGGCCAGGCTATACGCCGACGCTGGGCTGCGTGGCGGTGAGCGCCCGGACCATGGCGTGGCTGCTGCCGCGCCTGTCGGACCGGACGGTCGTGAAGGTGGTGCGCTGAACCTCAGCGCCGGTAGGGCCGCCTCGGCGATATCCAGCCGCGCTCGGTCAGCCCGAGGCTGACGGCTTCCTCGAGCGAGGGACGGGGCACGCTGCGCGGGTCGATGCCGATGTCCTCGAGAAGGCTGTCGCTCAATCCTTCGATCTCCCGAAGCGGCACCGCAGGCGCGTTTCGGGCGGCGGGTCGGCGGTCGACGAGGACATCGAGCAGCCTTTTCCAGAGTGGGACCGAAGGGGTCAGGATATAGCTGGCCATGGGTTTGTTCCTTTCATGCCAGGCATCAAGCCTGGCTTTCCATTTGTGTGGTGAAGGAACTATGAGCCATTGAAAGGAAAGGGGGAAACGAGTAATCCTTGCCGGATCATCAAGTATTCCTTGAAGAATGAGAATGCATCCGATACCCGGAACACGTGCGCTGAGAACGCTGGAAGCGGCGGGCCGCCACCTCAACTTCACTCGTGCGGCGGACGAGCTTGGACTGACGCCGGCGGCGGTCAGCTACCAGATCAAGGAAATCGAGGACCAGCTCGGGCTGGTCCTGTTCATCCGCACCAGCCGCTCGATCCGGCCGACGAAAGCGGGCGAACTCGTGCTGGAAGCCACGGCCGAGGCGCTCGACATGCTCGGCCGGGCGGTCGCCCGAGCACGCAGGATGGAGCGCGGCACCAGCCAGCTGCGGGTCAGCGCCGATGCGCAGTTCGCTGCCAAGTGGCTGATGCGTCGGGTTGAATCCTTCCGCGAGGCCCATCCTGATATCGAATTGCGCTTCGATATCTCGTCCGACCTGCGCGACTTCGAGCAGGACGACGTCGATGTCGGTGTGCGTTTCGGCGGCGGCAAATATGCCGGCCTTGCCGCGCACCGGCTGTTCGACAACGAGATCGGTCCCGTATGCAGCCCGGCGCTGCTGCGGCCGGATTCGCCGGTCAGGGAGCCGCGTGACCTACTCCGCTACACGCTGGCGCATATCGAATGGGAGCAGCAGGGCATCGTCTGGCCGAACTGGCGCATGTGGATGGCCGCCGCCGGCGTCGACGATTTCGACGACGGCCGTACCGTCGTCTTCGGCACTTCTTCCGAACTGGTGCAGGCCGCGCTCGAAGGCAGCGCCGTCGTGCTGGCGGAATTCGCCATGGTCGCCGGCGACCTGGCGGAAGGCCGCCTGGTGCGGCCGCTCGAACTCAGCCTCAGGATCGCGCCGGAGTTCGCTTATTTCCTCGTCTATCCGCAGGGAGCCGCCGCCGACCCGCGCATAGTCGCCTTTCGCGACTGGATTCTGGCGGAAGCGGCGAAGGCGCAGACCTGACCTGCGGCGGCCGTCAGCCGAAACGCCAGACGGTGGTGCGCTTCACGTCGGAATCCTCCAGCGCACGGGTGACCGGCACTTCGTAGACCGCCAGCTTTTCCAGTCCGGTCCGAGGAAGGTAGGAGCGGCCGGGGTCGCCGACCAGGATCGTTGCCCCGCGCGCGGCCAGCGTCTCGAACCAGGGAACCAGCCGTCCGGCAAACGAGGCGTCGTAAAAGACATCGCCGGCCAGCACCACGTCCCAGCCCTGGTCGCTGCCGATCAGGTCGGTGCCGGTGAAGGTCACGGACACGCCGTTGGCGTTCGTGTTCAGCCGGATGGCGGCCTCGCAGAACGGGTCGATGTCGGCCGCGACCGTGCCCGCCGCGCCGGCCATCGCCGCCGCGATGGCGACGAGGCCGGAACCGGAGGCGAAATCGAGGACGTGCCTGCCCCGGACCGTTTCCGGATGGTCCAGCACGTAGCGGGCAAGTCCCTGCCCGCCGGCCCAGGCGAAGGCCCAGAAGGGCGGCGGCAGGCCGATCTCGGCCAGTTCCTCCTCGGTGCGCAGCCACAGCTCGTGCGCCTCGTGAGCCAGGTGCAGGCGGATTTCCGGCACGTGCGGCGGCCTCACCAGCGCGGTGTTATCCGCTATGAACTTTTCCGCCGTGGCCGGCGACAGGGCCATCAGGGCGCGGGGTGGAGGCCGGCCATGCGGCAGACTTCCCGCCACTCGTCCTCCAGAACCGGCTGCACGGAAAGCCGCATCGAGGTGACCAGCGACATCTTGGCGAGTTTCGGGTTGGCCTTCACGTCGGAGAGTTTTACCGGCTTCGGCAGGTCGCGCACGGCGCGGATGTCGACGCATTCCCAGCGCGGGTCGTCGGTGGTGGTGTCGTGGTGGGCGAGCGCACAGACCTCGACGATGCCGACCGCCTCGAGGCCGATATTGGAGTGGTAGAAGAAGCCGAGGTCGCCGATCTTCATGGCGCGCATGTTGTTGCGTGCCTGGTAGTTGCGCACGCCGTCCCACTGCTCGCCGGCCTTGCCCTTGGCCTTGAGCATGTCGAAGGAAAAGACGTCCGGTTCGGATTTGAACAGCCAGTAGTTCATTTTACGCCCGCCGCTCTTCGTCTCAGCCGTTGGCCGGGTTGTTGATGCCCCAGTTCCACTGCCGGATCTCGACCTTTTCGAACAGCCCGGCCTTGGCATAGGGGTCGGCGTCGGCCAAAGCCCGGGCGGCTTCCATGTCGGGCGCATCGAGCACCACCATGCTGCCGTTCGGCTTGCCCTCGGCGCACAGGAACGGCCCAGCGAAGGCCAGCTTGTTGTCGTCGTTCAGCGCCTGCAGATGGGCCAGGTGCTCGGGCCGGGTATCGGCGCGCAACTGCAGTTTTCCGGGTTTGTCGGTGCAGATCAGGGCAAACAGCAATTCGTTCTCCAGTCGATTTCAGATTTCGTTTTCGGTCTTGAGCGGCCGCGTCATCAGCGCCGCCACCGCTTCGCGGATGGTGAGCGTGCCGTCGAGGATCGCGGCGACGGCGGCGATGATCGGTGCGTCGATCGCGTGATCGGCCGCGATGCGCGCGGCGATCGCCGCCGTCGGCACGCCTTCGGCGAGCGGCCGGCCGGCCAGTTCCTCGTGGCGTCCGAGCGCCAGCCCATAGGCGAAATTGCGCGACTGGGCGGACGAGCAGGTGAGCAGGAGGTCGCCCAGCCCGGACAGGCCCATCAACGTTTCCGGCTTCGCGCCGAGGGCCGCGCCGATGCGCCGAAGCTCGACGAAGCCGCGCGTCACCATGGCCGCCTGGGCGCTGGCCCCAAGCCCCGCGCCCGTCACCGCGCCGGCGGCGATGGCGAAGACGTTCTTCAGCGCGCCGCCGATCTCGACGCCGACGAGGTCGTCGCTCGAATAGCAGCGCAGGTTCTCGGCGGAAAAGCGGGCCGCGAGGTCGGCCGCCAGTTCCTCGCTGCGGGCTGCGACCACAACTGCCGTCGGCAGGCCCTTGGCGACATCGGTGGCGAAACTCGGCCCGGAAAGCGCGGCGATCGGGTTCTCCGGCAGCGCCTCGGCCGCGATGGTGGAAAGCAGCGCGCCGGTGTCGCGCTCGATGCCCTTGGCGCACAGCACCAGCGGAACGCCTTTCGGCATGAGCGGCCGCGCCGAGGCAAGCACACTGCGCAGCGATTGCGCCGGCGTCACCGCCAGCACGCAATCCGCGCCGGCCAGCGCCGCCGCCATGTCGGTGGTCGCCGCGATGCCGGGGGCCAGCGCGATGCCGAGCAGATAGGCCGGATTTTCGCCGCGATTGAGGGCGGCGACGGATTTTTCCTCGCGCGCCCACAGCCGCACGGCGTGGCCGGCCCGCAGCATGGCCAGCGCCAGCGCCGTGCCCCAGGCGCCGGCGCCGAGCACGGCGACCTGCCACTGCCTGTCCTGCGTCATGCCTTGGCCCCCCGCCTTCCGGAGCCGACCACGGGCGCCGACACGCCGTCCAGCGGCCAGCGCGAACGTGGCGCGAAATCGAAGGCGTCCTCGTGGCTGAGATCGGCGCGCAACCGCTCTATGCCGGCCCAGGCGATCATCGCGGCGTTGTCGGAGCACAGTTTGAGCGGCGGCGCGACGAAGGCGAAGCCGTGTCGGGCGCACAGCGTGTGCAGCGTCGCCTTGATCTCGGCATTGGCCGCGACCCCGCCCGCCACCACCAGCGTCGGCTGTGCCTCGTCCGGGAAGGTTTCGCGAAACCGCTTCAGCGCGCGGGAAACCCGGTCGGCCAGCGCGTCGGAGACGGCGGCCTGGAACGAGGCGCAGATGTCGGCCACGTCCTGCTCGCCGAGCGGCGCGATGGCGCTGGCCGCCTGCCGCACGGCGGTTTTCAGGCCGGAGAAGGAGAAGTCCGGCTGCGCCGAGCCCTTCATCGGACGGGGAAAGGCGAAACGAGCGGCGTCGCCGTCCTTGGCCGCCTTTTCCACGTTGGGGCCGCCGGGATAGGGCAGGCCGAGCATTTTCGCCGTCTTGTCGAAGGCCTCGCCCAGCGCGTCGTCGATCGTCGTAGCCCAGCGCTGGTAGTCGCCGACGCCGCGCACCAGCACGATCTGCGTATGGCCGCCCGACACCAGCAGCAACAGATAGGGGAAAGCGACATTGTCGGTCAGCCGCGCCGTCAGCGCGTGGCCTTCCAGATGGTTGACCGCGATCAGCGTCTTGCCGGCGGCGGCGGCGATCGCCTTGGCCGTCATCAGCCCGACGATCAGTCCGCCGACGAGACCCGGGCCGGCGGTGGCGGCGACGGCGTCGATGTCGTCGAGCGACGTGCCGGAATCGGTCAGGGCCGCCTCGATGATGCCGTCCAGCGCCTCGACATGGGCGCGCGCGGCGATCTCGGGTACGACGCCGCCGAAGACCGCATGTTCCTCGATCTGGCTGAACACGACGTTCGACAGGATTTGCGGCGCCGAATCGGCGTCGATCGCGACCACGCTGGCCGCCGTCTCGTCGCAACTCGTTTCAATGCCCAGAACGCGGATCAATTGGTCGCTGGCCTTCAAGATTGTGCGGGGGTCCGATCCCCGGTAGGAATAGCACGCCCTGCCGACCGGGGGGTATCACGGACCGAGCGCTATGCAAACACCATTGAAAATCGGGACTCGCGCCAGCCTGCTGGCGATGGCGCAGGCGCATGAGGCGCGCTCGAGGCTGATGGCGGCCCACGGCCTGCCGGAAGAGGCTTTTGCGATCGTGCCGATCGCCACCACCGGCGACAACATCCAGGACCGTGCGCTGGCGGAAGCCGGCGGCAAGGGGCTGTTCACCAAGGAACTGGAAGACGCCCTGCTCGACGGCCGCATCGACATCGCCGTGCACTCCTCCAAGGACATGCCGACGCAATTGCCGGACGGGCTGGAACTTTCCGCCTTCCTGCCGCGCGAGGACGTGCGCGACGCCTTCATCGGCAGGACGGTGAAAGCGATCATGGACCTGCCGCAGGGGGCCAGGCTCGGCTCGTCGTCGCTGCGCCGGCAGGCGCTGATCCGCCGCATGCGGCCGGACCTCGACGTGGTGCTGTTTCGCGGCAACGTGCAGACGCGGCTGCGCAAGCTGGAAGAAGGCGTCGCCGAGGGCACCATGCTGGCGCTGGCCGGCCTCAACCGGCTGGGACTTTCGCATGTCGCCACCGAAATCATGCCGGTGGAGACGTTTCCGCCGGCGCCGGGGCAGGGCGCGATCTGCATCGAAAGCCGTATCGGCGACGAGGCGGTCGGGGCGATGCTGGCCGCCATCCATCATGAGCCGACCGGGCGGGCGCTGGCTTGCGAGCGCGCCTTTCTCGCCGCGCTGGACGGCTCGTGCCGGACGCCGATCGCGGGCTATGCCACGCTTGCCGGTGACAGCCTGTCGTTCAACGGCCTGATCATCACGCCGGACGGAACGCAGTCGCATAAGGTTGCGGCGCAAGGCCCGGCGGCGGATGCCGCCCGCATCGGCGCGGAGGCCGGCGCGGAGGTGCGGGCGCGGGCCGGAGAGAACTTCTTCGACTGGTGGCAATGAATGGCCCGCCGTGTTCTGGTGACGAGGCCGGAACCGGGTGCCGCACGCACGGCGAAACGTCTGGCGGCGCTGGGATTCGAGCCGGTGCTTTTGCCGCTGACGCACACCATTGCGCTGCCGGTTGCGGTGGACTGCGTGGTTTTGCCGGGTGCTGGAAGACCCCCACCCCTAACCCCTCTCCACAAGGGGGAGGGGAACACGGGCACCCCAATTTTCCCTAAGATCGCCGGTGCAGACCGCCGTGATACGCCCGCAGAATCCCCCTCCCCCTTGTGGGGAGGGGTTAGGGATGGGGGTACGGCGTTGGTGGTTGCAGTGACGAGCGCCAACGCGATCCGTCATGCGCCGCCGGAACTGCTGGCGGCGCTGGCGCACCTGCCCTGCCATGCGGTGGGCGAAAAGACCGCGCAGGCGGCGCGCGGTGCGGGTTTTTCGGCTGTACGGGCAGGGCCGGGCAATGCGGAAACGCTGGCCGGCGAGATCGCCGCTTCGCTTGCCGGGCAAGGCCTCGTCTATCCGTGCGGGCGGGTGCGCTTTGCCGGCTTCGAGCAGCGACTTCGGGCCGCCGGCGTGCGTGTTTTTCCGATCGAAACCTACGATACCGTGGCGTTGCCGTATGACGATGAGGCGGTGGCGACGTGCCTTGACGGACGACCCGTGGATGCGGTTCTGCTCTATTCCGCCAGGGCGGCCGGGGCGATGGCGGCGTTCGCCCGCCGCCCGGCGCTTGTCCCCCTGCTCGGGAACGCTACATTTGCCTGCCTGTCCAGTCGCGTCGCAGGCGCCCTCGCTACCGTTGCAGGAGATCGGATTCGTGTCAGCCGGGAACCGAACGAAGAAGCCTTGTTTCGTCTTCTGTCGCCTTGACCCACGGGCGCGCCAATACGCCGCCCCTTTTCACCCGACTGAGGTATGGTAGACCGGTCACGAGCCGGAGCGGTCGAGACGAAGCGAAAAAGCGGAGCCAGGCATGGTCAAGACACCGAAGACGCGACACTCGAAGAGCCTGCGCGAGCCGGTGACCATCGAACTCGGGCCCGGCGAGGTGTCGCGCGTCACCGATCCGCAGGCCGACGAGGCCGAGGCTACCGCGTCCGAGAGCCCCGAGGCGGTTGTGCAGGGCGAGGAGACGCCGCCAGCCGAGGACGTGCGCGCCGAAGCGGAGAAAAGCGAAGAGACCGCCGCACCCGCGCAGGAATCACCTGCCGCAAGTTCCGCTTTCGACGATTTGCCGCCCAGGCCGGCGGCCGGCGGCGACGAGGACGGCCGCGCGCCGGCCGATCTTCCCCGGCCGGAACGCGGGGGTCTCGGCGCGATCGCGGCCGGCCTGGGCGGCGGTCTTATCGTTCTGGCGGGCGCTGCCGGCCTGCATTATGCCGGCTTCCTCGGCGGCTCCACGGCTTCGCTCGATAGCGTCAACAGCCGGATCTCGGCGCTGAAGACGCAGATGGACACGCTGTCGAATACCGAAAAGGGCGGCGAAGCGATGGCGCGGGTGAAAATGCTCTCCGACGCGCTGGAGCAGGTCAAGACCGATGTCGTGGCGCTGAAGACCGGGCAGGCCGACGCCGCGCAGGCGCTCGGCGAGCTGCGCGACAAGGTGGCGGCGGTGGAAACCAGCGTTTCCGGGTTGCAAAAGGACGGCGGCCCGGGCGCGGCCGACCTGGCGCCGCTCAACGACAAGCTTGCCGCGCTCGATGGCCAGATCAAGGGCGTGGCCGATGCCGCCGACGAGCGGCAGGCCCGTCTCGGGGCGCTCGAACAGTCGGTGTCGAGCCTTTCGGCCAAGGTCGAGGCGCAGGCTTCGCAGCCGAAAATCGCGCTTTCCATCGCCGCCGCGGCGCTGAAGGCGGCGATGGATCGCGGCGGCCCGTTCTCCTCCGAGCTCGAAACCTTTGCCGCTGTCGCGCCGGATGCGCCGCAGCTCGCCGGGTTGCGGCCCTATGCGGAAAAGGGCGTGCCGACCCGCGCCGCCATCGCTTCGAGCGTGGCGGCGGCCGCCTCCGCCATGATCGACGCCGGCACGCCGGTCGACGAGAACGCCGGCTTTTTCCAGAGTCTGATGGCGAGCGCCGAGAAACTGGTGAAGGTGCGCCCGGTCGGCGCGGTTTCGGGGTCGGGCGTGCCCGAGACGGTGGCGCGGTTCGAAGCGGCGGTCGAGGAGGGCGACTATGCTAGGGCGATCGCCGAATATGACAGCCTGCCCGATGCGGTGAAGGCGGCCGGGGCCGATTTCGCCGGCCAGTTGAAGGCGCGGCTCGACGCCGAGGCCGCCATCGATGCGCTCGTCGCCGATGCCATGAAAGCGTGACGCCGATGATCCGCGTTCTTTACTTCCTCGCCGTGGTCTTTGCCCTCGGTCTCGGCTTCGCCTGGCTGGCAGACCGGCCGGGCGACATGGTGGTGACCTTCAACGGCTATCGCTACGAACTGAGCCTGATGGTGGCGGCGGTGGCCGTGGTTGCGGTCGTCGCGGCGGTGATGATCGTGTGGTGGCTGATCCGGTCGATCTGGAACAGCCCCTATGCGCTTGCCCGGCATTTCCGCGTGCGCCGCCGCGATCGCGGCTACCAGGCGCTGTCGACGGGCATGATCGCCGCCGGCGCCGGCGACGGCGTGCTGGCGCGCCGCAAGGCCAAGGAAGCGGCCAAGCTGATCAGCGCCGACCAGGAGCCGCTGATCCATCTGCTGGAGGCGCAGGCTTCCCTGCTCGAAGGCGACCATGAGGCGGCGCGCAACCGCTTCGAGGCGATGCTCGACGATCCCGAAATGCGGCTTCTCGGCCTGCGCGGCCTCTACCTGGAGGCGGAGCGGCTGGGCGACCGCAATGCCGCCCGCCATTATGCCGGGCGCGCGGCGCAGGCGGCGCCGCAACTCGGCTGGGCGGCCGAATCGACGCTGGAGGACCTGGCGCGCGCCGGCGACTGGGACGGTGCGCTGAAGCTGGTCGGCGCGCAGAAGTCGACGCGCCAGATCGATCACGAAACCGCCAACAACCGACGCTCGGTGCTGCTTGCCGCCAAGGCGCAGTCGTTGTTCGACAGCGATCCCGACGCGGCGCGGGCGGCGGCGCTGGAGGCCAACCGGCTGCGGCCCGGTTTCGTGCCGGCGGCGGCGATGGCGGCCAGGGCGCTGTTTCGCAACAACGATGTGCGCAAGGGCTCGAAAATCCTCGAAGCGGCGTGGAAGGCCGAGCCGCATCCCGAGATCGCCGACCTCTATCTTCACGCCCGGCCCGGCGATGCCGCGCTGGATCGCCTGCACCGCGCCCGCAAACTGCAGGATTTGAGGAAGAACAACGCCGAATCGGCGATGGCCGTGGCGCGTGCCGCGCTCGATGCGCAGGAATTCGCCGAGGCTCGCCGTTCGGCGGAAGCGGCGATCCGCATCGACCGGCGCGAGGGCGCCTATCTGCTCCTGGCCGATATCGAGGAAGCCGAGACCGGCGACCAGGGCAAGGTGCGGCAACTGCTGGCCAAGGCCGTGCGTGCGCCGCGCGATCCGGCATGGGTGGCCGACGGCGTGGTTTCGGAACGCTGGGCGCCGGTGTCGCCGGTCACCGGCCGCCTCGATGCCTTCGAGTGGCGGGCGCCGGTGGAGCGGCTCGGCCAGTTGATCGAAAGCGATGAAGCGGAAGCTGGCGCGCCCGTGCTCGCCGCGCCAGTGAAGCCGGCGGCGCCGGAACCGTCGCCCGCGACGGTGGATGCCGGCGAGGACGGTGCCGGAGAGGTCATGGCGCCGGTGACGGCGGCCGAACGTGCCGCCGCTCCCGCCGAGGCCGAGGAGACGGAGGAAGCGGCGGGCCTGCCGACGCGGCTTCCGGACGACCCCGGCATCGACCCGGACGAAGCGGAAATGCAGGAGAAAGCGGCCAATCGCTTTCGTTTGTTTTGATCGTGATCCGTTTATTCGCTAAATCCTGTAGCGAATCGGGATGAAGCGGATGTTCGAACGCGTATTGTCCTTCCTGAGAGACTTGCCCGGCGGGCGCGGGCATGACGATGCGCGCGAGGAAGACCCCCGCGTGGCCGCCTCGGCCCTGCTCTACCATGTCATGGATGCCGACGGCGTTCGCCAGGACGTCGAGTGGGCGCGCTTCAAGGCGGTGCTTTCCAAGACCTACGGCGTCGCGGGAAATGAACTCGATGCTTTGGCCAAGGCCGGCGAGGCGGCTGACAACGAGGCGATCGACCTCTATGCCTTCACCAGCGTGCTCAAGCGCCATCTCGATGCCGATGCGCGCAAGGCCTTCATCGGCCTGATGTGGGAGATCGTCTACGCCGACGGCGAACTGCATGAACTGGAAGACAATGTGGTGTGGCGTGTCGCCGAACTGCTCGATGTCGAGCGGCGCGACCGGATAGAGGCGCGGCAGAGGGCTGCGGGCGGGGACGTGGCCGGCGACGACTAGGCCGGGCGCGGAATTTCGGGGCTTTTTCAGGAACATGCCAATGTCGACTGACCGGCCGCAGATTCTGATCGTGCTGCATCAGGAAACGTCGAGCCCGGGGCGTGTCGGCCAGATGCTCGTCGAGGCGGGGTTCGATCTCGATATCCGCAGGCCGCCGCTTGGCGATCCGCTGCCCGGCACGCTGGAGAACCATGCCGGCGCGGTGATGTTCGGCGGCCCGATGAGCGCCAACGACAGCGACGAGTTCGTCCGCCGCGAGACGGAATGGCTGGCGGTTCCGCTGAAGGAAAACCGGCCCTTCCTCGGCATCTGCCTCGGCGCGCAGATGCTGGTCAATCATCTTGGCGGCAAGGTCGCGGGCCATGGCGACGGCTTGGTGGAGATCGGCTGGTATCCGCTCGAGGCGACCGACGAGGGCGCCAGGCTGATGACGTGGCCGCAGCATGTCTACCAGTTCCATCGCGAGGGCTTTTCGCTGCCGCGCGACGCCGTTCTTTTAGCCAGGTCGCAGGCCTATCCGAACCAGGCGTTCCGCTACGGCCAGAACGCCTGGGGCATCCAGTTCCATGCCGAACTGACGCGCATGATGATGCATCGCTGGGTGGTGCACGGCGCGCATCGCTTCGTGCTGCCCGGCGCCCAGCTCGGCTGCGAGCATCTGGGCGGGCGGCTGGTCTGGGACATGCAGCTCAAGCGCTGGCTGGGCGAGTTCCTGACGACGGTCTTCGGCAGGCCGATGCCGCGCTGAGGGTAATTCAATGGCGGCCGTCCAGGTGTTGCACCTTGCGCAGCGCCGGGAACAGCCAGGCCCACAGGCCGGCGACCGCGACCGCTCCGATGCCGCCGACCACCACCGCCGGCACTGTGCCGATGAGGGCGGCCATGGCGCCGGCGCGGAATTCGCCCAGTTCGTTGGAGGCGCCGACGAATACCTGGTTCACCGCGTTGACGCGCCCGCGCACCGCATCCGGCGTCCATAGCTGGATCAGGGTTTCGCGCACATAGACGCTGAACATGTCGGTGGCGCCGAGCAGCGCCAGCGCCAGGATCGACAGCCAGGTGACGGTGGAGAGGCCGAACACCACGGTGACGACGCCGAACAGGCCGACGAAGCCGAGCATGGTCGCTCCGGCGTGGTTGCGGATCGGATGGCCGGCGAGCCAGATTGCCACGCAGATGGCGCCGATGCCGGGAGCCGAGCGCAGCAGGCCGAGGCCCCATGGGCCGAGTACGAGGATGTCGCGCGCATAGACCGGCAGCAGCGCCGTCGCGCCGGACAGGAGCACCGCGAACAGGTCGAGCGAGATGGCGCCGAGCACGACCTTCTCGCCACGGATGTAGCTGAAGCCGGCGAACAGGGTTTGCAGCGTCGGCCGGGAAGTTTCGCCGCGCTGCGCCGGCTTCGGGATGGTGAAGATCAGCCCGGCGGCGATCAGCATCAGGCTGGCCGCCGTCGCATAGGCGGCCTCGGCCGACAGGCCGTAGAGCAGGCCGCCGGCCACCGGCCCGATGATGGTCGCCATCTGCCACGCCGACGAGTTCCAGGCGATGGCGTTGGCGAAATCCTCCGGCGGCACCAGGTTGGCGAACAGCGAGGAGGAGGCGGGGCCGTAAAAGGCGCGGGCGACCCCGAACAGGGCGAGCACCGCGAAGATCGGCAGCGGCCCCATGCCGCCATGCAAGGTGAGCGCGAGCAGGGCGACGGCGCAGGCCGCTTCCGCCCCGAGCGCGCTGGCCATGATCAGGCGGCGGCCGATGCGGTCGGCGGTGACGCCGGTGACCAGCACCAGGAGCAGGGATGGCAGGAACTGGACGATACCGACCAGACCGAGGTCGAACGGGTCCCGGGTCAGGTCGTACATCTGCCAGCCGACGGCGACCGAGACGATCTGGGTGGAGAAATTGCCGAGGAAGCGCGCCGCCCAATAGCTCAGGAACGGCCGGTGCCGGAAGGCCGCATAGCGCTCGGCCGCGGGCGTCTCGCCGAGGGCGGCCATGCGTCGGCTAGCCGCCGTCCGGCGAGTCGGTGATGGTGGCTGCGCCGCTCATGCGGCGCTGAGCTTGGCCAGCGTTTCGTCGTCGACTTCGAAATTGGCGTAGACGTTCTGCACGTCGTCGTCGTCCTCCAGCGTGGCGACCAGCTTCATCAGCGATTGCGCGCGCTCCTCGTCCACCGGCACGTTGTTCTTCGGCTTCCAGATGGTCTTGACGGTTTCGGCTTCGCCAAGGGCCGTCTCCAGCGCCTTCGACACCTCGCCGAGCGCCTCGAAGGCACAGTAGACGGTGTGGCCTTCCTCGTCGGACTCGACGTCGTCGGCGCCGGCCTCGATGGCCGCGTCCATCAGCTTGTCGGCGCTGCCGGCGGAGGCCGGATAGTAGATCTCGCCGACGCGGTCCCACATGAACGACACCGAGCCGGTTTCGCCGAGCGCCCCGCCCGCCTTGGTGAAGGCGGCGCGCACGTTGGAGGCGGAGCGGTTGCGGTTGTCGGTCAGCGCTTCCACGATCAGCGCGACGCCGCCGGGGCCGTAGCCCTCGTAGCGCACTTCCTCGTAGTTCTCGGTATCGCCGCCGGCGGCCTTGTTGATGGCGCGCTGGATGTTGTCCTTCGGCATCGATTCCGCCTTGGCGGCCTGCACGGCGAGCCTGAGGCGCGGGTTCATCGCCGGATCGGGCGTTCCCATCTTGGCGGCGACGGTGATTTCGCGCGCCAGCTTGGAAAACAGCTTCGACTTCACCGCGTCCTGACGGCCCTTGCGGTGCATGATGTTCTTGAACTGTGAATGGCCGGCCATGGGACTCCTGTCGTCTTCGCGGCGGTCGGGCTGTCGGGCGCCGGCGGAAGGGCGCACAGGGACATTCCGAGGTGTTTCGATAATGGCGTGGCTTATAGATAAATCGGCTCAATTCGTCCAGCAGGTCGAGGGGCCAGGGGCGATCAACCTTCGAGGTCGGCCTTCAGCCGATCGAGGATGCTGACGGCATGGGCGGCGTATTCGCCGATCCATCGGTCGTGGATGCGCTTGATGGGCAGCGCGTCGAGATGGTTCCAGCGCTCCCGCCCCTCGCGCCTGGCGACCACGAGCGCGGCTTCCTCCAGCACCTTGAGATGCTGCATCACCGTGCAGCGGTCCATGTCGGAGAAGGTCTCGCACAATGCGCCGGTCGTCTTCGGGCCGTCCTTCAATTCGTCCAGCATCGCGCGCCGGCGCGGATGGGCCAAGGCCTTGAAAACACGGTCGTCCTGGGTTTCGCTTGACATGTTATGTTTTTATAACATAAGGTTTGCGCAAATCAAGCAAGGAGGCTGTGGATATGACTATCGGGATCAGGGTTTCCGGCCGTATCGGCAGGCCGGTCGCGGATGTGTTCGACGCCGTCGTCAACCCGAAGAAGCTTTCCGGCTACTTCACCACCATCAAGGGGGCCAGCGCGCCGCTGGTGGCGGGCACCACGGTGTCCTGGTGGGGCGCGGTTCCGGTCGAGGTCGACGAGGTGGTGCCGCAAAAGCGCATCGTGCTGCGCTGGGACGCCACCGACGAGACCGGCAAGCCCGCCTACAAGACCCGCATCGAGATGGATTTCGAGGCGCTGGACGATGGCGGCACCTTCGTCACCATCGCCGAGTCCGGCTGGCGCGAGGATGAGACCGGCCGCAAGAACTCCTACATGAACTGCGAGGGCTGGGCGCAGATGCTGTCCTGCATGAAGGCCTATGTCGAATACGGCATCAACCTGCGCGAAGGCTTCTATCCGAGCGAGATGCGCGGCGAACTGCCGACCGATCCCGACCGGAAATGACCGCGCGTCGCGGCGGGGCGGCTCTCGCCGCGCGTCAGCCGCGCTTCGCCTTGCGGTTGCGCGCCAGCATGTTGAGCGCTTCCACCAGCGCCGAGAAACCCATCGCGGCGTAGATGTAGCCTTTCGGCACGTGGAAGCCCATGCCGTCGGCGATCAGCGTCATGCCGATCATCAGCAGGAAGCCGAGCGCCAGCATGACGATGCTGGGGTTCCTGGCGATGAAGTCGGCCAGCGGGGTGGCCGCCAGCATCATCACCGACACCGCGACGATGACGGCGATGTACATGATGGCGATCTCGTCGGTCATGCCTACGGCGGTGATGATGGAATCGATCGAGAAGACGAGATCGAGCAGCAATATCTGGAAGATGGCGCCGCCGAGCGACAATTGCAGCGTCTTGCCGAGAAGCGGCCCCTCATGATCGGCCGGATCGACGGTGTGATGGATCTCCTTGGTCGCCTTCC
>Ga0182735_1000604_pt1 | contig 28005 bp, 25 predicted proteins | sample eDN5th30CKraftMG_FD_128524 | JGI IMG/M metagenome (GOLD analysis project Ga0182735, IMG submission 128524) | Enriched Miracle-Growth compost microbial communities from Emeryville, California, USA - eDNA 5th pass 30_C Kraft MG (version 2) (version 2) ...
ATCCTTCAGGTTCCCCTGGAGGCTCGCGACGCCATTGGCCCGCGCTGGCCAGAGCGTTTCTGGCCCGGGCCTGCCTGTAAATCTGTTGGCTGGCGCTGTTGCCGTCAGATCAGCCGCCGCCCGCTGCGGGAAAACCGGCGGATTGTCACGCAAACCGCAGGCCCCTTGCTATTCACGCGCAGTCCAGCGGGAACGATGGCGCCCTGAATGAAGATGCTCGCGTAAGCCCGGCAAGCCTCCGTTCCGGCTCCGCCGGCTCCTGCCCCGGCTTCCACGCGGGCGGCCGCCATCTCGCCAGCCCCAGCCCGTTGCGCGCTGAAACAGGCGGCGCCATGCCGGAGGCGCCAACCGGCGGACCGCAGCCAGAACAGACACAGCCCGGATGGAAACCATCCGGGCTGTGAGAACCTGCAACGCGCCAGGTTTTCTCCTGGCGGGTGAACGGTGACAGGGCCCGGCGCCGGGCCCTGCTTCACCAATGCCGCTCAGGAGTTCGCGAAATTGGCAAGGCGCCTGTTGATCAGGTCATTGGCCTGGGCCATGATCCGGTCGATCAGTTCCTGACAGGTCGGGATGTCGTTGATCAGGCCGGCGACCATGCCGCAGCTCCATGCGCCCGCATCCATTTCGCCTTGCTGCATGATGCGCGGGTAAACGCCAGCCACTTCAGCAGCGATATCCTCGAACTTGATGTTGGCGCCGAGAGCCTTTTCTTTCTCCAGCAGGCGGTCGACGGCGGCGTTGCGCAGCACGCGCTCGGTGTTGCGCAGCGGGCGCATGACGAGACGGGTGTCGGTCTCGGAAGCGGCGAGGATCGCCTGCTTGACGTTCTCGTGCACCGGCGCTTCCTTCGTGGCGATGAAGCGGGTGCCCATGTTCATGCCCTCGGCGCCCAGCGCCAGGGCGGCGACGAGGCTGCGGCCGTCGGCCATGCCGCCGGAGGCGACGAACGGCACCTTCAGCTCTTCCTCGGCGCGGGCCAGCAGGATGAAGTTCGGGATATCGTCTTCGCCCGGGTGGCCGCCGCACTCGAAGCCGTCAACGCTCAGCGCGTCGACGCCAAGCGCCTGGGCCTTCAGCGAGTGGCGGATGGTGGTGCACTTGTGAATGACCTTGATGTCGGCGGCCTTGAGCATGTCGACCCATTTGCCAGGGTTGTTGCCGGCGGTTTCCACCGCCTTGACGCCGCCGTCGATGATCGCCTTGACGTAGCCTGGGTAATCCGGCGCGTTCACCACCGGCAGGAAGGTCAGGTTCACGCCGATCGGCTTGTCGGTCAGCTTGCGGGCCTTCTCGATCTCGCGGGAAAGATCGTCCGGGGTGCGCTGGGTCAGGGCGGTGATGATGCCGAGGCCGCCAGCGTTGGAAACGGCCGCCGCCAGTTCGGCGAGGCCGACAAAGTGCATGCCGCCCTGAATGATCGGGTGCTTGATGCCGAACAGCTCGGTGATGCGCGTCTTCATGGGTGTCTCATTCCTTCCCGCATTGTCCGGCGGGCGGAGCCTGCTCCGCCGCCAGCATTCTGTGATCTTCCAGGACTTGCGGCGCAGGCCCGCGCCGCAAGCCCCCTGTCGTCCGGACAGGACAGCGACCGCCCCGCCCGACATGCGCTTGCGCCCGCTGGCCGACGCCAGCCATTCCTCATGGGGATTGCGGCGGCTACCAGGGTTCAGCCCATGGACGCAGGTCCATCTCATGGGTCCAGGCGTCCCTCGGCTGCTGATAGAGCGCCCAATAGGCCTGCGCAACCGATTCCGGATGCATCAGCTGGTCTTCGCCCAGTGCCTCAAGCGCCGCCTCGCCGCCCCGGGCGCGGATGCGCTCGCGCACCCAGGCGGTGTCAACGCCGGAGTCGATGACCAGATGGGCCACATGGATGTTTTGCGGCCCCAGCTCCCGCGCGGCGGACTGGGCGACCGCCCGCAGGCCGAACTTGGCGCTGGCGAAAGCCGCGTAACCGGCGCCGCCGCGCAGGCCGGCGGTGGCGCCGGTGAGGAAAATCGCCCCCCGGCCATGGCGGGTCAGGATGCGGGCGGCTTCGCGCGTCGCCAGGAAGCCGCTGTAGCAGGCCATCTCCCAAACCTTGCGGAACACCCGTTCCGTGGTGTCCAGCAGCGGGAAATTGACGTTGGCGCCGACATTGAAAATGCAGATTGCCAGCGGGGCGATGGCGTCGGCCTCCGCCAGAAAGGCGGTGACATCCTGCTCGTCGCGCGCGTCGAGGGAACGGCCGCTGGCGCGACCGCCGGCGGCGGCGATGCTGGCGACGAGCGGCTCCAGCTTTTCGCCATTACGACGGCCGGCGTGGACGGCGAAACCTTCGGCGGCGAATTTCCGGCAGATGGCGGCGCCAATGTAATCGCCAGCGCCGATCACCGCCACGGAGGCGTTGCGCGGGTTTGCGGGGGCGCTCATGCGGCTGCTCCCGCGCCGGCGTTCTGGCGGCGGAGGATCTCCTCCTCCACATCGCGCAACCGGTCCTTGCCGAAGTACAGTTCATCACCGACGAAGAAACTCGGGATGCCGAAGACGCCGCGCTCCACCGCCTGGTTGGTCTTGGCGAGCAATTCGTCCTTCACGTCCTGATCGGCGGCCAGTTGCAGCAGGCGTTCGGCCGGCAGCCCGGCGTCGGTCAGGGCGGCGCGAAACACCTCCGGGTCGTCCATCTTGCGCGGATGCTCCCACATGGCGCTGAACACCGCCTCCACATAGGGCGCGAATACATCCTCGCGCTGCGCCGCCACGGCCCCGCGCATCAGTTGCAGGGTATTGACCGGGAAATATGGATTGAAACGGAAGCGCGTGACGCCGTGGCGGCGGATGAAACGCTCCATCTCAAGATGCTCATAGGCCATCTTGTTGCGGATATTGGCGTAGGCCTCGGCCGGCGAACGGTTGCCTGTCGCCCGGAATATGCCGCCGAGCAGCACCGGCTGGTAGCTGAATTTCACGCCGGTGCGCGCCTCGATGTCCGGCAGCACGAGGTGCGACAGCCAGGCGTTGGGGCTGCCGAAATCAAACAGGAATTCCGGACTGGTCATGGCGCATCCTCCCTGGAAGCCGGTTGCCTGAGACAGGCCTGGTCATGAGCCGCCTGCCTGGAATCACCCGGAACCGCGCCGGCGAAAGGCGGCTGGCCGATGTTTGCTTTTGTTCCGACAGGCGCTGACAAAGTTCCAAAAAGGAACTAACCTCAAACTAGAGGCTGGCGCGACCCTGTCAAGCGCGTTGGGCTCCACGCGGCGATTTCGGCGCATCCTGCCGGAATCCGGCGCGCCAATACTTGCTGACCAGGTTTGCTGGCCAGGTTTGCTGGCTACGTTTGCTGGCCGCGCTGGATGATGCGATGGACGTTGGACGCCATGAGAACCGTCATGGAAAACCGTCATGGAAACCATCACGGAAACCATCACGGAACCCGTCATGAACCCTGGGAGGGGGAGGCACAGCCCATGAAATGGAAAGCGCTGGACGCGGAGCCCTGCTCGATCGCCCGCACCCTGTCATTTGTCGGCGACCGGTGGAGCCTGCTGGTGCTGCGCGACTGCTTCCTGCGCGTACGGCGGTTCGAGGAATTCCAGCGCCGCCTTGGCGTGACGCGGCATATCCTCGCTGACCGGCTAAAGCGTTTCGTGGAAGCGGGCATTCTCAGCCGGGTCGCCTACCAGACCAGCCCGGAGCGCCACGAATATGTGCTGACCCAAAAGGGGCTTGAGCTTTACCCGGTGCTGATGGCCATGGCGCGTTGGGGCGACGCCTGGATGGACGATGGCGCGGGGCCGCCGCTACGTTATCGCCACCGCCCCTGCGGGCATCATTTCACACCGGTGATGTGCTGTTCCGAATGTGGCGAGCCGCTCGATCCACGGGCTGTCACCGTCGAGCCGGGGCCGGGCCTCGGATCGGAAGACGCCCAGCTCCTGCCGCCCGCGCGCCAGAACCCGGCTTCCTGAGCCGGGCCCATCTCAGCCGGAAACATCGTGTCCCCGGGAGCGCGGACGCGGTCGGCGGCCGCGGCTGCGCCCGGCGGCGGCGCGCGCCGCCGGGCCAGTTCACCGGGAACAAGGCGCCCGGAATCAAACCATCAGGGACCGATCACCAGCGGCGATAGTAACGCGGGCCGTAGTAACGCCGGTAATACGGCCGGGGCGCGTAATAGCGCGGGCGGTAATAGCGGCGCGGCGCGTAGTACGGCCGGTAGTATGGCCGTGGATAATAGTAACGCGGCCCCGGGCGATAAACGCAGCCATAGGGACCACAAACCGTGTAGGCCCGCTCGAACAGCGCGTCAGGCGCCGCGCCAGCCGCAAGGGCCGCCTGTGGCCCGGCCGGCGCCGCCTGGGCCTGCTGGCCACCGCCCATGCAACCCAGACCGAATCCGGCGACCACCGCCAGGCAGATTGCAAAACGTCTCATAACTGTTCCCCTTCTCCACATGACGTCCCGTGCGGACATCATGCGTTCGGCAATGATCGTCTGTCAGAACGAGTCTGCCGCAGGTCGAACGTTGCGGCAATTCGCAACGTTCCATTGGGGAACCTGGCTCATGGGGACAGGGTCGGGCCGGGGCGACGCCCCCCCGGGACCCGCCATATCCGCCGGGGCCCGTGGGATCACTGCCCATCAGGCGGCGCCGGGGAGCCGGGCCAGCTCTCCCCGGTCGCCATCGGTCACGACAACGTGAGACCGGTCAGGCCGGGGTGAAGATGTTGCGGCCGTCCTCATGGCGGACCGTTCCGGGCCGGCCGAGTCCCTCACGCGCCTGCAGATCGCGCATGACGGCCACATCCTTCGGCGTATTGGCGAGGAAGCGCTCTCCCGTGGCGTCAAGACGGCCGATGACAATGGCGAAATCCGGATCGGTCTTGCCATACATGACCGTGTAGGTCTCGATGGTCGCCGGCCCACTGGCTGCTTCAACCAGCGGCGCCTTTGGCAGCGCGTCGAGGGCGTTCTGCAATTCCGACGGCTTCTGGCGACCCCAGTGACCTTCGGTTGGCGTGGTGGAATAGACGCCGAACGAATGCTTGGTGATGTAGTTGCCGTTGGCGGTGACCAGACCGAAGCTCCGCGGCTTGCCGCGCACCCGGCGCATCATTTCCGAGATCGAGTGCATCACATAGCTGTTGCCGGGGCCACCGAAGAACGGCAGGCCGCCCGTCACCGTCAGGCCGCGCGGGTCGTCTTCCGCAAGGCCGATCTCGGCGCAGGCAATCTCCACCGCGGAGGGGAAGCAGCTGTAGAGATCGAGGAAATCCATGTCGGCGATGGTCTTGCCGGCCATGTCGAGGGCGATGCGCGAACCGTTGCGGATCGCCGCCGAGCCGGCGATGACCTCACGCTCGGACAGATACCAGTGGTCGTGCCCGTCGGCGCAACCATGCAGATAGACCCATTTGCTTTCCGGAATACCCAGCTCACGCGCGGTTCCCACCGACGTCATGACCACGGCGGCGGCCTGATCGATATAGGCGTTGGCGTTCATGAAGCGCGGATAGGGGAAGCCGATCCAGCGGTTGTCGGCGGTGATGGTGGAGAGCTGCTCCGCGCTGAAACCCTCGCGCCGGGTGGCCAGCGGATTGTCCTTCGCCACGGCGGCGAAGCCGGCGAACAGCTTGCCCATGGCCTTCATGTGGGTTTCGACGTCGCGGCCGCGCTTGCCGCGAATGGCGTTCTCGATCAGCGGGTACATGGCGATGGCCGCCCGCATCAGGTGGCGCTCTTCGTAGTCGCTCCAGCCGCGACGCGGATCGCCGATCTCCTCGAAAGCGCCGCCGGGATCCTCGGCCCAGTTGGCCTTCACGTCGCCGCGCGTCGCGCCATACTGGGTGCGCAGGGCCTCGCCGCCGACCAGCAGGGCGGCGCGCATGTCGCCGGCGGCGATCTGCTCGGCGAACATGTTGACCAGGTACTGGGGCATGTTGCCGCCGTTCCACGTGTAGATGTGGCGGCTGGCGTTGACGCCGAGACGCTGGGCCACGCTCTTCGGCGGATTGGTCGAGCGACCGAAGCTGGTGGCGAAGCGCGGCGCCGTGTCGGCGAACATCCGCAACATGGCCACCGTGTCCACGACGCCCGCCATGCCGGCGGCGCCCGTGTCATCCAGCGCCGCGCGACCGGCCTGGGCAATCAGGTCAATGGGGGAACGCGCATCGGTGGCCGGCGTCGTCAGGTCGGTAACGTCGCCGCAGCCGACGAGCACCGGGGTTGAGGGATCGATATTGCTGGTCGCCATCTGTTTCCTGCCCTGGAGCGGATGCGTCTCGGGAAACCGGAGCGGTCGCCGCGATGCCGGATCACGCCTGTTGTCATGGGGGGCCGTGGCCGCTCCTTCGGGAAGCGCCTCCCCCGGCGGGGCCATGCCCGGGCCTCGCCCGCCATGATGGCGAACCGGCCGGCGGCCCACGGACAACCTGAATAGTCGCAATCCCCGCCCGAGGCGAGAGCCACGCAGGCGACAGGGCATGCCCCGCGCGCATGACGGCGGGTGATCCAGGCTTCCAGTCAGGATGAAGATGAGAAAACTGGTGCCGCAGGGGAGGATTGAACTCCCGACCTCACCATTACCAATGGTGTGCTCTACCACTGAGCTACTGCGGCTTTCCGGGGAGCGGCGCGCTTGCGTCAGCCGCGTCCTTCGATGGGCGCTCCAATGCCACAGCGACTGGCGGCGCGCAAGCGGCGGAAGGCGAATGTTTGTGGAATGCGACGTTTTCGCGCTTCCAGCCGAAGCCGGCAGGGGAAAACCCGGGTCGAACGCAGTGGCGACGCCGCGGCTGGATGCCCACGGGGTCGCGAAGGCGCCTGGAGAATAAAATCACCTTCCGGGGAGAGGACGCCCCAAAATGCAAAAGGCGTGACCGGCCCGCTGGTCACGCCTTCTGCGTCGTAAAACATGCGCCTGCTCATGAAGCGCCGCGGCCTGCGCCGCTCAGGCCGCCTGGCGCTCCCCCAGGGCGAGGCCCAGGTCGCGCCAGGTGGCGACGAGCGCTTCGGTCAATTCGTCGATGAGCGCGTCGGAATGATATGGCGTCGGCGTGATGCGCAGCCGCTCGGTTCCACGCGGCACCGTCGGATAGTTGATCGGCTGCACATAGACGCCGTGACGCTCGATCAGCATGTCGCTGGCGGCCTTGGCGAGCTGGGCGTCGCCAACCATCACCGGCACGATGTGGGTGTTGTTGGGCATCACAGGCAGGCCGGCGGCGGCAAGGCGCGCCTTGGTCTTCGCCACCTGGGCGCGCTGCTGGGCGCGCTCGGCGCCGCTGACCTTGAGGTGCTCGATCGCCGCGCGGGCGGCGGCGGCCACCGGCGGCGGCAGCGCCGTGGTGAAGATAAAGCCCGGGGCGTGCGAGCGAATGGCGTCGATCACCGACTCCTTGCCGGCCAGATAACCGCCGAGGCCGCCAAAACCCTTGGCCAGCGTCGCCTCGATCACGTCGAGACGGTGCATCGCCCCCACCTCCTCGGCATACCCGGCGCCGCGCGGACCATAGAGGCCAACGGCGTGCACCTCATCGAGGTAGGTCATGGCGTTGTAGCGTTCCGCCAGATCGCAGATGGCGTGGATCGGCGAAACGTCGCCGTCCATCGAATACACGCTTTCGAAAATGATGATCTTGGCGCGGTCGGGGCCCGCCGCCTTCAGCACTTCTTCCAGATGGGCGACGTCGTTGTGACGGAAGATCCGCTTCTCACCGCCGGAGCGGCGCACGCCCTCGATCATGGAGTTGTGATTCATCTCATCGGAGATGAGCAGCGGCTCCGGCAGCAATTTGGCCAGGGTGGAAATGCCGGTTTCGTTCGAGACGTAGCCGGAGGTGAAAACCAGGGCCGCTTCCTTGCCGTGCAGATCGGCCAGCGAGGTTTCCAGATCGACGATCGGCTTGGAGGTGCCGGCGATATTGCGGGTGCCGCCCGCGCCGACGCCAAGCGTGCGGGCGCATTCGGCCATCGCCTCGATGGTCACCTTGTGCCGGCCCATGCCGAGATAATCGTTGGTGCACCACACGGTGACCTCGCGGGCGCCCTGCGGCCCGTGCCAGGTGGCGCGGGGAAAGCGCGTGACATCATGCTCGATGGTTACGAACACCCGGTACCGGCGCTCATTTTTCAGGGCTGCCAGGGCATTCTCAAAATAGTGTTCGTAATTCATCACGGTCCCGTTCCGCGCTGCCTGCGCGCCTCTGGCCTGCCTTGCGGAGCTGGCCGGGCTGCGAATGGCCCTTTTTGCCGCAAGCACGCCCCTATACAATATGTGACCTGCGGTTTTGAAGCATTCCAGACAAATACCGGCCACGCAAGCGTGACAATCGCCGCAGTCCTGCCCCGTTTTTCGGCGCAAGCCGGTTCGCGGGCCGGCGCGGCCTGCCCCGGCAGCCACCCCAATCGCTGGCGCTGGCGCTGGGGGCCCGGACTTTGCTATCACACCGCCGGCAGGCTGGCGCGCGCCGTCCGCCACGGACGATGCGTTTTCGCGGGGCTTATTCCGCCCTTGCCGCAAGCGCCGAGATCAACCTAACGCCGGGGCGCCCCGTGAGCAGCGAAACAGCGACGGAACGACAAAAGCGGTTGGCGCAGGCGCTGCGGGCCAATCTGCGCAGACGCAAAACCCAGACGCGGGAGCGCGCCGCCGCGCCAACCCGCCCCGACGACGCGCAGGAGGCGACGCCCCAGACGGCGCAGGGGCAGCGCGATGACGCGAACGAAAGCGGCCGTTGATCCCGCCCGTCGCCGGCGCCGACGGCTTTCCGAAAGCACCCGCCGCTGTGGCTTTCCGGCGCTTGTGCCAGCAGGCCCCCTCTGCCAAAATTACTTTCCTGCCAGAATCATCCTGTGGTGAACGCCCGGCCAGAAGGCGCCAGCCCGGAAGGAGAAAACGCCGGCCAGATTGGTCTCGCCGTGGTGGGTGGCCAATTGACGTCCGGCGGACGACGCATTTCCGCGCCGCCGCCAGCGCCGGGCGGTCTTTCTGAAGCGATTTGCTGGAAGCACGCGCAGGCGTTTCCGCAACGCCCCGTCAGAATCCGCATCCGGCGCATGGCTGCGCGGCCAGGCGCCGGCGGCACGTCCGGCCTGTCTGACCTGTCCGCAGACCCCGTTGATCACAAGAGGCGGCGTTCCGCCCGGAGCACATAGATGGACCGTATCCGCATTACCGGCGGCGCGACGCTCAACGGCGTCATCCCGATTTCCGGCGCCAAGAACGCCGCCCTGCCGCTGATGATCGCCAGCCTGCTGACGCCGGAGACGCTGGAGCTGCACAATGTGCCCCGCCTCGCCGACGTGCAGCAATTGCTGCGCATCCTCGGCAATCACGGCGTCGATACGGCGATCGCCGGGAAGCGGCCGGGACAGACATCGGAAACCGGCCAGAGCATCCGCCTGAAGGCGGCGTCGATCATCGACACCGTGGCGCCCTATGAGCTGGTGTCGCGCATGCGGGCCAGCTTCTGGGTCATCGCGCCGCTGGTGGCCCGCGCCGGTCACGCCCGGGTTTCCCTGCCCGGCGGTTGCGCCATCGGCACCCGCCCCGTCGACCTGCTGCTGATGGTGATGGAGAAGCTGGGCGCCAGGGTGGAGATCGAGGGCGGATATGTGGTCGCCACGGCCCCGTCCGGCGGCCTGCGCGGCGCCCATATCGATTTCCCGAAAGTCACCGTTGGCGGCACCCATACGGCGCTGATGGCGGCGGCCCTCGCCGACGGCGAAACGGTCATCGACAACGCCGCCCGCGAGCCGGAGGTGGTCGATCTCGCCGACTGCCTGAACGCCATGGGCGCGCGCATCAGCGGCGCCGGCCAGTCGCGCGTTGTCATCCAGGGCGTCGGCAGCCTCGGCGGCGCCAGCCACACGGTGCTGCCCGATCGCATCGAGGCCGGCACCTACGCCATGGCGGTGGCCATGACCGGCGGTGAAGTGCTGCTGGAAGGCGCGCGGCCGGAACTGCTGCAATCGGCCCTGGACATCATCGTCAAGACCGGCGCGGACATTACCGTCAGCAACGAAGGCGTCCGCGTACGCCGCAATGGCCACGGCATCGACCCGGTCGACGTGACCACCGAACCCTTCCCAGGCTTCCCCACCGATTTGCAGGCCCAGCTGATGGCGCTGTTGACCCGGGCGAAGGGCACCAGCCGCATTCGCGAAACCATCTTCGAGAACCGCTTCATGCACGTGCAGGAGCTGGCCCGCCTCGGCTCGCGCATCCGCCTCGACGGCGACGTGGCCTGGGTGGACGGCGTCGAACGGCTGACCGGCGCGCCGGTGATGGCCACGGACCTGCGCGCGTCCGTGTCGCTGGTGATCGCGGCCCTTGCCGCTGACGGCGACACCACCGTCAACCGGGTCTATCACCTCGATCGCGGCTTCGAAGCGCTGGAGGCCAAGCTTGGCCGCTGCGGCGCGCAGGTGGAGCGGCTCTCGGGCGACTGAGATCCCGCCGTCGCGACCTGAAAGAACACGACCTGCAACAAAGGGCGGAGCCGCTGGCTCCGCCCTTTTTGCTGTCATCGGCGCGCCCGGAACCGGCGCGGCCCTGGAAGGCTGGCGCGGCGGGTCAGTAGGCCACGGCGCCGCGCTTGACGCCGAAGCCGGCGATGTCGCACTGGCACGGCGCGTTGCGGGGCAACATCACGCCTGTCGGGCAGCTGCCGCGTGAGGTGACGCAAACGCTGCCGCGCGGCCCGCCGGCGCGATAATCACGCCCGCGGTCATGGTCCCGATCCCGTCGGTCATAGTCACGGTCGCGCCGGTCGTAGTCCCGGTCACGCCGGTCGTAATCGCGATCATGACCGCGACGATCATAGTCACGGTCGCGACGATCGTAGTCACGGTCCCTCCCCCGGTCGTAAACGGGCGGCGGAGGCGGAGGGGGTGGAGGCCGGAACGCCGGCGGAGGGGGCGGAGGCGGTGGCGGCGGCGGGGGCCGGAAAGCCGGTGGCGGCGGAGGCGGCGGCGGCGGGCGCATGGCCGGCGGCGGCGGAGGCGGCGGAGGCCTGAACGCCGGAGGCGGCGGCGGCGGCCGGAAACCGGGCGGGGGTGGTGGCGGCGGCGGCGGGCGCATGCCGGGCGGCGGCGGCGGGCGGCCATCGTCGGACGGCTGGGCGGCGGCGATCTGCGGCAGCATCACCGCCGCCGTCACCGCGACCGCGACGGCCATCGCCACGGCCCCTGTCGTCGCCTTTGCCGCCACCCTGGTCACCACCGTCGCCACCTGGGCCACGCGCCCCGTCACTGAACGGAACCTCATGGAAATTCTCCTGACATGGAAATTCTCCTGACCCTGCCGCCGAACGGTCCGGCGCGTCTTTCGGGTTATTGCTTCCGGCGTTTCAAGCCAGATTGTGACGCGCCCGCGGCCGCCGCCGGCGCCAACGTCCGCAAACGTTATCAATCATGATATATATGCACAGTTCGTTACGCGCCGCGCGCCCCAAACGTTGTTCCCGCAAATGTTTCCTGGGTCATGACCCGCGTTTCCACGCCAGCCCGACAGGCGACCATGAGCCAACTGACCTCCGACGACAGCACGCCCCTTGGCCTGATGGCGCTCGACGCCGAAGATCTGGCGGTGATTTCCGCCCACGTTCAGGACGCCGTGCTGCGGCCCGCCGACATCGTCTGGCGGCCCGGCGACGGCCTGCTGGCGTTGACCCTGCGCCGTTTCGACTGGTCCTCGCCGCCTGATCAGCCACGACGCCGGCTCAGCGCCCTGCATTTCGGCCGCGTTTCCCGCGTCGTCCACAAGGGCGTTGATCCCGCGGCCCAGGCGCTGAATCTGCTGGCAATTTCCTTCGAACCAGGCGAAGCCCCATCTGGCGCGCTGCGGCTGGTTTTTTCTGGCGGCGGCGCCATCCGCGCCGAGGTCGAGTGCATCGAGGCGCAGCTGAAGGACCTGGGCCCGGTATGGGAGGCCATTCGCCGTCCCGCCCATGAAACAGATTGAGCCGATCTGAAACCGACGGAGAGCTTTGACATGGTTGACACAGGCCCCACGGCGCTGCGACTGGACGCCCGCCAGGACGGCTTCCAGCATGCTTTCGCCCGCCTGCTCGGCCAGAAACGCGAAACGTCGGTGGACGTGGACGAAGGCGTGCGCGCGATCCTCGCCGACGTGGCGACGCGCGGCGACGCGGCTGTCATCGAGCTGACCGCGAAATTCGACCGGCTGGATATTTCCGGCGGACGCATGCGGGTCGGCGCCGATGAAATCGCCGCCGCGAAAGCCGCCTGCAAGCCGGAAGAACTGGCCGCCCTCGTCGTCGCCCGCGATCGCATCGAGGCCTATCACAGTCGCCAGAAGCCGCAGGACGACAGCTTCACGGACGCGCTGGGCGTGACCATGGGCTGGCGCTGGACGGCCATCGACGCCGTCGGGCTCTACGTGCCGGGCGGCACCGCCAGCTATCCGTCATCGGTGCTGATGAACGCCGTGCCGGCCCGCGTCGCCGGCGTGCCGCGCATCGTCATGGTGGCGCCGACGCCAGACGACGCCATGAACCCGCTGGTTCTGGCGGCGGCGGACCTCGCCGGCGTCGATGAAATCTACCGCATCGGCGGCGCCCAGGCCATCGGCGCCCTCGCCTACGGCACGGCCACCATCGCGCCGGTAGCCAAGATCGTCGGACCAGGCAACGCCTGGGTGGCGGCGGCCAAGCGCCGGGTGTTCGGCACGGTGGGCATCGACATGATCGCCGGCCCATCCGAGGTGCTGGTGATCGCCGATGAGCACGCCAACCCCGACTGGATCGCCGCCGACCTGCTGGCCCAGGCCGAACACGACGCGGCGGCGCAGTGCATCCTGATCACCGACAGCCCCAGCCTCGCGGACGCGGTGGAAGCCGCGGTGCAGCGCCAGCTGGCGACGTTGCCGCGCGCCCGGATCGCCGCCGCCAGCTGGCGCGACAACGGCGCCATCATTCTGGTCGGCGATCTGGCCGAAGCGGTTCCGCTGGCCAACGCCATCGCGGCCGAGCACCTGGAAATCGAAACCGCCAACGCGGCGGAACTGGCGGCGCAGGTGCGCAACGCCGGCGCGATCTTCCTCGGCTCGCACACCCCGGAAGCCATCGGCGATTATGTCGGCGGCCCCAATCACGTGCTGCCCACCGCGCGCTCCGCCCGCTTCTCCTCCGGCCTCGGCGTGCTGGACTTCATGAAGCGCACGTCGATACTCTCGTGTTCGCCGGAGGCGCTGCGCCAGCTCGGGCCATCCGCCATCAGCCTCGCCAGTTCGGAGGGGCTGGGGGGGCACGCCCGCTCGGTGGCCATCCGCCTCAACCTGTAGGGCGCGGCGCGTTTCAACAGAAACGCACTGCGCTCCACCTTCTTTAATTGCGCATGATTTTTACGAATCATGCGCCAACAGCCGGCCCCAGCCAGCAGGACGGGAAGGAGCCGCGATGTCCGCAAGCGGAGATTCTTCAGGCGAGACTTCCTCCCGGAACCGGCTGGCGTCCGTGGCGCTGGACGAGCAATCGATCGGCCGCGGCGCGCCCGAACAGGAGCATGAGCGCAACGCCGCCATCTGGGACATCATCGAGAGCAACAGCTTCGCCGTGCCCAATGTCGATGCGGGTCCCTACGCCCTTGAGCTCGCCATGGTGGAAAAACGGCTGGCGTTCACCGTGCGGCAGACGCCGGAGGACGGCGAGCCGCCCGGCAGCGGCGCGCTGGTGGCGGCGCATTATCTGTCGCTGACGCCGTTCCGGCGGGTGATCAAGGACTACGAACTGATCTGCAACAGCTATTTCGCCGCCGTGCGCACGGCATCGCCGCAACAGATCGAAGCGATCGACATGGGCCGGCGCGGCCTGCATGACGAAGCCGCGGCGCTGGTTCAGGAGCGGCTGGCCGGCAAGCTGACGGTGGACTTCGACACCGCCCGCCGCCTGTTCACCCTCATCTTCGCCCTGCACTGGAAGGGCTGAATTGATCGCTGCGCTCCCGCCCGAGGCGCCGGATCAGGTCGCGAAGGCGCCCCAGAACGCGAAACCGCGCGTGCAGGCGGTGCTGTTCGTCTGCGCCCTCAACGCCGTGCGCTCACCGATGGCCGAAGCGCTGGCCCGGCACTATTTTGGCAAGAGCATCTATGTGCAGTCCGCCGGGGTGCGGAAGGACGATCTCGATCCGTTCGCCGTCGCCGTGCTGGACGAGATGGGCGTGGACGCCAGCCGCCACCGGCCGCGCACCCTCGACGAGCTTGAGGAATACGAGGGGCTGAACTTCGACCTGATCGTCACCCTGTCGCCAGAGGCGCACCACGCGGCGCTTGAACTGACGCGCACGCTGGCGGTGGAGGTGGAATACTGGCCAACGCCGGACGCCACCGCGACGCACGGCTCCCGCGCCCACAGGCTACAGGCCTACCGGGATGTGCGGGATCATCTGCAAAAACGCATCATCGCGCGCTTCCGCGATCAGGTCTGAAGCCGGCGTCCCGCACGCGGGCCTGCCGGGCGGCATGGCGCGCCCGGATCGGGCTTCAGATGCCGCCGCCCACGTCGGCGTCGGCGCCGGCGGTCCGCCGGCGCTGCGCCAGCCGCCGCATCAGCCAGCCAAGCCCGACCACCACCAGCACGCCGGCCGCCTCCACCGGCAGCTTCCAGATCGCCACCTGGCCGGCGCCAAGCGTTTTCACCATCCATGGGTCGGTGATCAGCATGCCGCCAGCCACCCAGCCGAGCAGCGCCGCGCCGGCCCAGATCAGGATCGGGAAGCGGTCGATGGCCTTCACCAGGATGTTGGCGCCGAAAACGATCAGCGGGATCGACAGGGCGAGACCGAAAATCAGCATGCCGACATGATCCTGGGCCACGGCGGCGATGGCGATGACGTTATCCAGGCTCATCACCGCATCGGCGACGACAATGGTCCAGACAGCGCCCCACAGCTTGCCGGACTCACGAATCTCGCCGTGCTCATCCTCCTGCCCCCGGGTCAGTCCAACGGCGATGCGCAGCAGCAGAAAGGCGCCAATGACCTTGAGGAACGGCACCTGAAGCAGCTGGATGACCAGCAGCGCGAAAATCACGCGCAGGATGATGGCGGCGCCGGCGCCGAAAATAATGCCCCATTTGCGCTGGTTGGCCGGCAGGCCGCGACAGGCCAGGGCGATGACCACCGCGTTGTCGCCGGACAGGACAAGATCGATCCAGATGATCTGGAGCGCAGCGACGATTTCCGGCCACCAGGCGGTCATGGGATATCCTGATACGGGAGCAAGAACCGTCCGCTCTGCAACGGGGCCGGCTCCCTCTTTGGTTGACGCGCTTTCCAGGCGCGAAACAACGCCGCGTCACGCCCGGACATCGGCGCCGGATGAATGGCGCAAGCGAACAGGGCGCGCGGCGACCCGGCAGGATTTACCCGCCAGCGTCGCCGGGCGCAAATGGCGTGCGCCAGGGCGGCGCGGCGCCCATGCTTCCTTGCTTCGCCAGCCGCACAGGCGCAACCTCCCGCCCGCCGTCATGGTTCCGCCCGCCACGCGAATGGATATGCCGGACAGGCGGAGCGGCCTTCAGTCGCCGAAGGCGCCGTAAGCCAGATTGCGGAACAGGTGCCGGTATTCCTCCCGCTGGTTCGGCGGCACCTGGATCATCAGCAGGGCGAAGAATTCCTCCTCCGGGTCGATCCAGAAGGTGGTGCCGGCGATGCCGCTCCAGAAGAACTGGCCGGCGCCGCCCGGCGACGGCGCCAGGCCATCGTGGGTGCGCACCGCGAAGCCGAGGCCAAAGCCATGTCCCGGCGGCAAAAGGTCAGAACCGATGGACGCGCCTTCGGGCAGGTGGTCGGCGGCCATGAGGCTCACGGTCTTGCGGCTGAGCAACCGTGTTGAACCGAGCACGCCGCCGTTCTGGATCATCTGGATGAAGCGGGCGTAATCCATCGCCGACGACACCAGGCCGCCGCCGCCGGATTCGAACGGGAACGGTTTCGTCACGTCGAGCAGCTTCACCGCCTCGCCGGTGTCGGGATCTTGCGGCAGCGGTTCAGCCAGGCGGTGGAGCGAAGCTTCCGGCACATAAAAGCCGGTGTCGTCCATGCCGAGCGAATCGAAGATGTGCTCGCGCAGGGCGTCGCCGAGGGAGGAGCCGGTGATGATCTCGACAATGGTCCCCAGAACGTCAGTGGAGCGGCCGTAGTCCCACCGGGTTCCTGGCTGGCTGTTGAGCGGCAGCTGCGCCAGGGCTTCCGCGTGCTCCATGCTGGTCCAGCTGCGCCGGAAAATACGGGCGTCCATGTACATCTGCTGCAGTTCGGGCATGGCCAGGAATTCGTAGCTCAGGCCCGAGGTGTGGCGCAGCAGGTCCTGCACGGTCATCGGCCGCGCCTGATCCTCCAGGGTCAGGACGCCGTCGCGCTTCACCGCCACCTTCGTGGCGGCGAACGCCGGAATATATTTGGCGACGGGATCCGTGATCAGCAGCCGCCCCTGCTCCACCAGCATCATGATCATGGTGGAAACGACCGGCTTGGTCATGGAATAGCAGCGGAACAGGGCGTCGGTCCGCAGCGCCTCGCCCGTCGCCGGATCCCGCATGCCGACGGCCGAAAAATGCGCCACCTTGCCGAAGCGGGACAGCATGGTCACCGCGCCGGCAAGCCGGCCGCGGTCGACATGGTCGCGCAGCACCGCGTTGATCCGCTCCAGGCGCTCCACGGAGAAGCCGGCTTCGTCGGGCCTGATGGTCGGCAAGTTGCTCATGAACGCTGAAACTCCCGGTAACCGGCGCGAGGCCGGACGTGTTTTGGGAAGGCTGACATTATTTCCAGGCGAACACCGGCTGCTCCAGCTCGTGCACGCGGGTGTCGCGCCCGGCGAGCACCTCGCGGAACTGGTAGATCACCGCCGCCGTCGGCGCATGGATGTGATCGTCGTCGATCCACAGCCGGATAACCTGGCGCGGGCTCTCCGGAATGGTGATGAAGCTGACGATATCCTCGCGCGCCACATGCGTCAGGGGGATGTAGTGCACCGAAGCCACCTCGGCGGGATTGGGGACGATGGCGCTGGCGTCGCCGGCCCACACCACCACGGGCGTCATCAGATAGCCGGAGCGGGTGGGGTAATCATCGAGCACGCCCAGCACCGCGTCGGCGCCAAGAATGAGGCCGATTTCTTCCGACACCTCGCGCAGGGCCGCCTCGGTCACCGTCTCGCCCGGGTCACAACGGCCGCCTGGCAGCGCCCACTGGCCGCCATGGGAGCGCAGGGTGCGGGCCCGGCGCGTCAGCACAAAGGCCAGCCCGCCATCGCCGCGCGGATCCTCCACCACGGTGATCGCCACCGCCGCCCGTTTGAGCCCGGCATGGGCCGCATCGCCGGCAAGACGCTCAAACCCGGAGAACAGCCCGGTCATCCGGGCGCGCACATCGTCAAAACACTCAGTCACAGTCAAAACTCTCAGGCATACCGCCGTTTTGGTCGCGCCGCGCCGGCTTTCACGGCCGGCGCGGCTGTTTGAGGTGTTGCCCCCGCCAGGGCGTGTACCCCGGCGGGTTCAGACGCCTTCCGGTTCGGTGACAAACTGGCCGCGCAGGGTCGGCTTGTGCACCTTGCCGGTGGCGTTGCGCGGCAGGGCTTCGACAAAAGCGATGTCGCGCGGGCATTTGAAGCGGGCGAGGCGCGCCCGGCAATGTTCATGAACCTGATCTTCCGAGAGCTGCTGGCCCGGCTTCACCACCACAACGGCGAGACCGCTTTCGCCCCAGCGTTCGTCCGGCACGCCGATGATCGCCGCCTCGGCGATCTGCGGCATCTGGTAGAGCACGTCCTCCACCTCGGCGGGATACACGTTCTCGCCGCCAGAGATGTACATGTCCTTCCAGCGGTCGACGATATAGAAAAAGCCGTCGGCGTCGACGCGGGTGGCGTCGCCGGTGTGCAGCCAGCCGTCCGTGAAGGATGAGGCGTTGGCGTCCGGCCGGTTCCAGTAGCCTGGCGTGACATTGGGACCGCGCACCCACAACTCGCCGATCTCACCGGGCGCCGCCAGGGTTCCGTCCTCGCGCATCACGCAAACCTCGGTGTGCAGCACCGGCTTGCCGGCGGAGCCCGCCCTGGCGGCGGCGTCCGCCTGGTCGAGCGCCAGCACGGCCGGGCTCGTCTCCGTCATGCCATAGCCCTGTTGCAGGGCGACGCCGCGCTGCTCCCAGATGCGCAGCAGCGGCACCGGCATCGGCGCGCCGCCCACGCCGCCGACCCGCAGGCCCGAGAAATCGGTTTTGTCGAAATCCGGATGCTGGCACAGGAACTGGTAAATCGACGGCACGCCGAACAGCAGGTTGAGCCCAAAGGCCTTGTCGTGGATCAGCCGCAGGGTCGCGCCCGGATCGAAGGCGCGCATGACCAGCACGAGGCCGCCGGCGTGCAGGGTCGGATTGACGTAGCAGTTCAGGCCGCCGGTGTGGAACAACGGCAGCACCAGCAACTGGACGGTCGACTGGCTGACGCCGGCGACAGCCCCCAGGTTGACGCAGTTGAAGAACGTCATGCCGTGGGTGATCATCGCGCCCTTGGGGCGCCCGGTGGTGCCGGAGGTGTACATGATGGTGGAGACGTCATCATGGCTGACATCGGCCCAGGCGGCGCGCGGCAAGGGCTGGACCGCCGCCAGCGCCGCCTCGTAGGGGGCGTCGAACTGCAGGCTCGCCGGCGTCTGGCACGCGGCGGCGACCTCAAGCGCCGTGGCCGCCAGCTCCGCGTCGTGCACCATGACGCGCGGGGCCGCGTCGCCCACGATATAGGTCAGCTCGGCCACCGTGAGGCGCGTGTTGAGCGGAACGAAAATCGCCCCAAGCCGGCCGCAGGCGAACTGGACCTCCAGCGTCTCCGGCGCGTTCTGGGCCAGCACGGCCACACGATCGCCGGCGTTGACGCCAAGGTTGACTGACAGGTGGGCCGCCAGCCGGCCCACGCGGTCATGCATCCGCGCGTAGGAAAACTCACGACCGTCCGCCAGATTGACGACCGCAAGCCGCTCCGGCGTGCGCATCGCGTGATGGGCGATCCAGTCGTAGTAACGAACCGTCATACGGCGCTCCTCCAGAATACCGCTCCATCTTGTTCCTGACCGGGAGCGTGCGCCAAGACTTCTACGAAAAACATCGCCAGGCAAGGCCCGACGAAAGCCGCACATGGCCCGGGAAAGACGGCGCGCGCGAAAGGCGGGGGGACGGACTTGCGGCGGCGGACCGGCGGCTGCCGCCGCATCGGGCAAGCCATGCCATGGACGCATCGTGGGCGCGCGGCTCCCGCGCGTGACGCATTTGTTATAACGTCTGGAAGGCTGCACAAATCGCGGGAGCAACATCAGGTTCCGCGCCATGCCCCCGCACCCCACCCGCAACAATCTGGCGCTGGTCACGCTCCTTGGCCTGATCTGGGGTCTGAACTGGCCCATCGTCAAATTCGCCATCCTTGAATATGGCCCATGGACGACGCGGGCGCTGAGCCTGTCGGGCGCCGCGCTGGTGCTGGCTGGCGCGGCCCTGTGGCGCGGCGAGAGCCTGCGCATCAGCCCGCGCGCGTGGTGGCGCGTGCTGGTTCCGGCCATTTTCGGCATGGCGCTGGTCAACATCCTCAACGCCTGGGCGCAGATGGTGATGGAAACCGGACGCGCGGCGATCATCGCCTTTTCCATGCCGGTGTGGGCGACGGCGATGGCGGTGTTCTTCCTGGGCGAGCGGCTTGACGCCCGCAAGTCCCTCAGCCTGGCGCTGGGCGCCGCTGGCCTGATGGCGCTGGCGTGGCCCGCCCTCGCCGCCGGCGGACTTTCCGCCGGCCTCGCGCTGGCCTTTGGCTCGGCGTTATCCTGGGCCTGCGGCGCCGTTTTCATGAAACGTTTTCCGATCAGCGGTCCGCCGCTGACCGCGGCGACCTGGCAGATCGGCGCCGCCGCGGCCATCCTGACGGCGGGCATGCTCGCCTTCGAAGGACCAGCCATTGCCTTCCATGGTCTGACGCCCGGCTTTTTCGGGCTGGCCTACAATATCGTCGCCGCCCAGGCGCTCGGAACATGGATCTGGTTTGGGGTGCTGACCCGGTCTCCCGCTTCGGTCGCCGCCATTGGCACGCTGATGACGCCGGGCGTCGGCGTGATCGGCGCCATGTTGATGCTGGGTGAAACGCCAGCCATCACCGACTGGGTGGGCCTCGCGCTGGTGGTGAGCGCCAGCGCCATCGTGCTGCTGCGCCGCGCGCCGTCGGGTCGGGCGTCGCCTGTGGCAAAAACACCACCGGCGCCCGGCCCCGCGCCATGCGGCGACGGCGAGCTTCTGGCGCCCGTCCCAACCGCGCGCTAGGGTGCCCCGTCCAACGGTTGCTGCTGGGGGACGCCCCCAGGCCGAACAGGCGCGCCGCGCCGGGTCTGACCGCCGACAACTGTCCGTTCTGGAGCTCCGCCGCGCCATGCGCCGACTATATGTGCTAGCCGTCACCGCGATCGCCGCCGCCTTGCTGGCGGGGTGCAGCGGCCGCGCCCGGAACGTTTTGCAGCCTGAACAGGGGGCTGTTTATCCCGGCGCCACGCCTGTCAGCATGCTGGTGGCCACCACGCGCAGCCTGGAAAACGCCCGCCCCGGCCAGATGTTCACCGGGGAGCGCTCCGATCTGCTCAATTTCGCCGAGATCACCGTCTCGGTGCCGCCGGCCGGCGCGCGCAAGGTTGGCGACGTGCAATGGCCGCGCCGTTTGCCGGCCAACCCCGCCACGGACTTCACCACCCTGTCTGCCAGGGTTCTGAGCCCGACCCAGGCCATGGCGGCGTTCAACCAGCGCATGCGTCAGCAGCGCCAGCGCCGGGTGCTGGTGTTCGTGCATGGTTACAACACCAACTTCGAGGACGCGGTTTACCGGTTCACCCAGATCATCCATGATTCTGGCGCGCCGGCGATGCCGGTGCTGTTCACCTGGCCGTCGCGCGGGCGGCTGCTCTCCTATGGTTTCGACCGTGAAAGCAGCAACTTCTCCCGCGACGCCCTGGAAAAGCTGCTCACGACCCTCAACCGCGACCCCCAGGTGGGCGAAATCGCCATCCTCGCCCACTCCATGGGCAATTGGGTGACGCTGGAGGCGTTGCGGCAGATGGCGATCCGCAACGGCCGCATCGCGCCGAAAATCAACAGTGTGATGCTGGCGGCGCCTGACGTGGATTTCGACGTGTTCCGCCGGCAGATCGCCGCCATCGGGCCGAAGCGGCCGCCCTTCGTCATCTTTACCTCGCAGGACGATGAGGCGCTGGCCTTCTCGCGTCGGGTCTGGGGCCAGACGCGCCTCGGCGCCATCAACCCGCAGGCCGAGCCCTACCGCTCCGAGCTGAAACGCGACGACATCATCCTGATCGACCTCACGGGCGTTCAGTCATCGGATTCCATCAACCACGCCACCTTCGCCCAGTCGCCCCAGGTGGTGCAGATGATCGGCAGCCGGCTGGTCGCCGGCCAGGCCCTCAGCGACTCCGGCGTCGGCCTCGGCGACAAGCTGGGCCGGATCGCCGTGGGCGCGGCCTCGACCGTCGGCACGGCCGCCAGCATCGCGGTGTCGGCGCCCATCGCCATTATCGATCCGAAGACGCGCGAGGGCCTCGGCGACCAGTTCGAGATGCTCGGCTCCAACATGGCGGACACCTTGCCCCTGCCCCGTGGACAGGCAAAAACAACCGGGCATTGACGCCCGGAAGGCCACGGGCGCGGGTTCACGCCGCGCCGCCCGTGGCCGGACCCGGCAGGCCGGCGTCGTCAAATCGCCACGCCGGATTGCTCCAACGTTCCAGGACGCGGCCGCGATGCGCGCGCGCCCTGAAAAGCCCGGACCTGGGCGTGACCCATTGATGCGCCCCGCTCGTGGGCGCATCGTCAAGGGCGCGGCAACGCATTGCCAATGTGACGTTATCGGGACGCAAAGGCCGCGTCCCTTTCCGCCGAACCGTTGTGGAGACCTGATATGGAAGCCATTGTCGCCCGCCGCCCGCAGCGCCTGAAGCGCATCGCGCGGCTCTCCGTGCGATGCGGCGCACTGCTCGCGGTGGCCCTGTCCGTCGCCGCCTGCGACAAGTGCGGGCGCGCCACGCCCATCAACAAGCCCTGGAGCTCCGCCTGCGAGTCTGGCCCGTCCACCAACTGAACGCGTGTGGCGACGCGCCAATAAAAAAACGGCCCCGGAGCGGGGCCGTTTGCATATTGCGCAGCCCGCTCAGCGGCAGATGCGTCGCGGACCGTGCGGCGTGTGCTGCACGACGCAATGGGGCGCGCGGCGCGGCGCATGATAGTGACGCGGCGGCGGCGGCGGCGGGCGATGGGCGTGCGGACGGACGCCCGCCCGGTAGCAGCGGCCGCCCGGGCCCCTGTACATGCCGGGGCCACATCCACTGGCGACCGTCGACACCATCGGCGCGCCAGCGCCGTCAAACGCGCCGGCGCCCGCGCCAGCCGGCGCCGCCATGGCGCCCGAAGCGACCATCATCGCGCCAGCGATCGCGGCCAGACCGGCGACCCGCGCGCCCGACAACTTGGCAAATGCAGCCTTCATACGATTTTCACTTTCTCTTGTTTGCTCTTGTTCGGCCCCGAACCCGGCGCACGGCCCGGCCCGGAAAGCCACTGGCGTTACATTAACGCCCGCAGCCGCGTCGCCTGACGCAAGGCGGCGACCGGTCTTGCGCGCGCCTTAACGGCAGACGCGACGCGGACCATAGGGGGTGTGCCTGACGAAGCAGCGCGGCGGGCCATAATAGCGCGGCGGCGGCGCGTAACGCGGCGGGCCATAACCCGGGCGACCATAAGCGCAGCGTCCGGAGGGCGTGCGCCAGCCGCCGGGGCCGCAGCCCTGCGCAACGTGGGTCACGAAGCCATCCGCCTGGGCGGGCTGCGCCAGTCCCGAAGCCGCGGGCATGGCGAACGCACCCGAGGCGAACAGCATGGCGCCAGCAAAAGCGCTGGCGGTCAGGGCGAGTTTCATTGTCACTCCTCCGCAATCAATCCTGCAAGGGAAACACCGATCCCCCTCAATGGTTGCATCAGACCATCGCTTTCCGGCGCAAACATGAAAAAGCCCGGGCAGCCGCCGGCAGCGCAAGAAGACGTGAAGCACGGTTAACAAATGGTATTCCCATTTGAAGACAGGCGCCTGGAAAATCCGCGCGGCCTCACGGCGCGCTCATCATGGCGAACAGATGGCGAATTCTGTGCAAATAGCCTGCGCCGGCGCCGCCGGGCGCGCCCGAACCGCCGGCGCAGGACCACAACGCCGCCAGCCCAGGAACAGCAACGCCGGGCTGAAAGCCAGCCCGGCGCAAAATGGCGTCCGTCTGCGGACGGCGCCGTGCAAAGCGACCGCTCCCGACAGGGCGGCGCGTGGACCACGCCGGCTGTCAGACAGCCTTCTTCGCCGCGAGCAGATCGCGGATTTCCGCGAGCAGCACAACATCGGCCGGCGTCTCCGGCGCCGCCTCTTCCTTCGCCTTCAGCCGGTTGATGCCGCGCACCACCAGGAACAGGATCCAGGCGATGATGAGAAAATTGACGGCCAGGGTAATGAAGCGGCCGTAGCCGATGACGGCGCCCTGCTTCTGGGCCTCGGCATAGGAGGTTGCGGTGACGTTCTTGCCCAGTGCGATGAAGTAATTGGTGAAATCGAGGCCGCCGGTAATCCAGCCGATGATGGGCATGAAGATATCAGACACCAGCGAGTTGACGATGCCGCTGAAGGCGGCGCCGATGATCACGCCGATCGCGAGATCAACAACATTGCCGCGCATGGCGAATTTTTTGAACTCACTCAACATCCTGCATTCCTCCTCGACCTCGACGTCGCAATATTTGTCTGGCGCATGTCCAGCGCCCCGTCCCATGACAGCGGGCCGGTCTGCGGCCGCGTCATGATCCGCGCCCCGGAAACCTGCCACGCCTTCTTTGCTGGATAACCTGGCAAAGGTTATTGATCGTTACACAAACGCGCGCGCAGTATTATCCTGTCTGTTATTGACCGGCCACTTCGCGCCGTTGCGCGCGGCCGGCGCCTTTGCCCGGACTACAGGAGCTCCATGCCCGACAGCTGGATGGTGATCGCCGCTGCACTGCTTTATCTGTGCGCGCTGTTTGGCGTCGCATGGTTCTGCGACCGTCGCGGCGAACACTGGCTCGACGGGCGGCTGCGGGTGTTCATCTATCCGCTCACCATCGCCGTCTATTGCACGTCCTGGACGTTCTACGGCTCCGTCGGCTTCGCGGCCCGCTCCGGCCTCGACTTCCTGATGATCTACATAGGGCCGGCCCTGGCGCTGGTTCTCGGCGCCCGGCTCATCATGCGCATCATCGCGCTCAGCCGGGCGCAGAACATCACGTCCGTCGCCGATTTCGTGGCGGCGCGCTATGGCAAGAGCCAGAAAGTGGCGGCGGTTGTCGCCCTGATCGCCGTCACCGGCTCGGTTCCGTACATCGCCCTGCAACTCAAGGCCGTTTCGGTTTCCCTCACGACCTTTCTCGTCGCCATAGACGGGAAAACCGCGCCGTGGATGGGCTGGATCAGCGTGATGGCCGCCGGGGTGCTGGCCCTGTTCGCGATGGCTTTCGGCGCCCGGCGCGTCGACGCCACCGAACACCAGCAGGGCCTCGTCGCCGCGATCGCGGTGGAATCCATCGTCAAGCTGGCGGCGTTTCTCGCCGTGGGCCTGTTCATCACCTATGTGATGTTCGGCGGCGTGGCCGATATCGTCGCCCGCGCCGACGCCATTTCGCCCATGCGCTTTCTGGAGATGACCTCCAGTCCGCTCGATCTGGCGGCGCTGCTGCTGCTGTCGGCCTGCGCGGCGCTGCTGCTGCCGCGCCAGTTTCACATGATGGTGGTGGAGAACCGCCGGGCCGCCGACGCGCCGCGCATGGCGTGGATGTTCGCCGCCTATCTGGCGCTGATCAACCTGTTCGTCATTCCCATCGCGCTGGCCGGCATCTCGATGTTTCCCACGGCCGTCGACCGGGACATGACGCTGCTGCAACTGCCGCTGCACGCGGGCGCCGGATGGGTGGCGCTGCTCGCCTTCATCGGCGGCCTCTCGGCCGCCACCGCCATGGTGATCGTCGATTCCGTGGCGCTGGCGATCATGATCTCCAACGATCTGGTGATGCCGGTGCTGCTGCGCTGGCGTTCGGCCCGGGCGGCGCGCGGCCTGCACATTCGCTCCGGCATGGGGCCGGTGGTGCTGGGCATCCGCCGCTGCGCCATTGTCGCCGTGATGGCGCTGGCCTGGTTTTACAACGAGAACGCCGCCAACGCCGCGCTGGCGGCTACCGGCCTGCTGTCGTTCGCCGCCATCGCCCAGATCGCGCCGCCGTTCATCGGCGGGCTGATCTGGCGGCGCGGCACGGCGCTGGGAGCGGTGGCGGGCCTTGGCGTTGGCTGGCTGGCCTGGGCCTGGATGCTGCTGTTGCCGGCGATCGCCGACCCGCAGAGCCTCGGCGGCTCCTTCCTGACCGGGCCCTTCGGGCTGCGCATCATCAATCCGGCGGTGTTGACCGGAGCCGGGCCGGAAAATATCACCCCGGGGGTCCTGTGGAGCCTTGGCCTCAACATTGTCTTCTATGTCACCTGTTCCCTGCTGCGTCCGGCCAGCGCCATCGAGCGCCTCCAGGCCTATGCGTTCCGTTCGCCGGAGCCGCGCATGAGCCAGAGCCCCATGCCGGTGCGCGGCGTCGCCACCTTCGATGACCTGTATGACGCGGTGACGCGTTATCTGGGTGAGGATCGCGCCCGCTCGGCCTTCGCCGGCTTCAACGCCACCCGCCAGGAGCCCGCCCGGGGGCCGGCGCCAGCGGACATCCAGACCATCCGCTTCGCCGAGCACCTGCTGGCCTCGGTGATTGGCGCCGCGTCCTCCCGGCTCATGCTGTCGCTGCTCAACAGCTCCGACAAGCTGTCGTCGAGCACGGCGATGGCGCTGCTGGACGATGCATCCGCCGCCATCCAGTACAATCGCGACGTGCTGCAGAACGCCCTCGACCACGCGCAGCAGGGCATCACGATTCTGGACCACGACATGCGGATTCTCGCCTGGAACCAGGCCTTCGTGGATCTGTACGACCTGCCGCCGGATTTCGTGCGCGTCGGCGTCGGCCTCGACGCGGTGGTGACCTTCAACGCCACCCGGGGCGCCTATGGGCCTGGCCATGTGGACGACCTGGTCGCCGACCGGCTCGCCAGCCTGCTCAGCGACGGCCCGCCCGCACGGGTCAAGCTGTTCCCGGGCGAAAGCGTCATCGAGATCCGCTCCAACAAGCTGCCCGGCGGCGGCTTCGTCACCACCTATACGGAGGTCACCCGGGAGGTGGAGGCGGAAGAGGCGCTGGAGGCCGCCTACGCCACGCTGGAAAAACGCGTGGAGGAGCGCACCCAGGAGCTGATGCGGCTGAACGTGGCGCTGACCAAAGCGAAATCCGCCGCCGACGAAGCCAACCAGTCGAAGACCCGCTTTCTCGCCGCCGCCAGCCACGACATCCTGCAACCGCTGAACGCCGCGCGCCTTTACGCCGCGGCGCTGGTGGAGCGGCCGGAAGGGGCCGGCGAGGCCCGGCCGATGATCGACAATATCGTCAGCTCCCTCGACGCGGTGGAGGAAATTCTCACGGCGCTGCTCGACATCTCGCGCCTCGACGCCGGGCAGATGCGGGCGGAGTTTTCCATTTTCCCGATCGGCCCCCTGCTCGACCAGCTGCAGCGCGAGTTCGCGCCGATGGCCCGCGAAAAGGGCCTGAAGCTGACGGTGCTGCCGTCATCCCTGCACGTGCGCTCGGACCGGAGACTGCTGCGACGGCTGTTGCAAAACCTTATTTCCAACGCCATCAAATACACGCCCTCCGGCAAGGTGCTGGTTGGCTGCCGCCGTCACGGCGACCGGCTGCGCGTCGCCGTGGCCGACACGGGCCTTGGCATACCTGAATCAAAACAGCGCCTCATCTTCCGTGAGTTCCAGCGCCTCGATCAGGGCATGCGCGAAGCGCGCGGCCTCGGCCTCGGGCTCTCCATCGTCGAGCGGATCGCCCATGTGCTGCATCACAAGGTGTCCGTGACGTCGACGCCGGGGCGCGGCTCGCTGTTCGCCGTGACGATGCCGGTGCGTGAGCCGGTGGCGACGCCGGATTCCGCCCGCCCGGCGCCGCCGCCGACGACGCCCCTCACCGGCATGCGCATTCTCGCCATCGACAATGAGCCGGCCATTCTGGAGGGCATGCGCGCCTTGCTGGAAGGCTGGGGCTGCGAAGTGGCGGCGGGCGGCAGCCTTGAGGAGGCCAACCGGGTCATCGGCGCGCGCCGCTTCGCGCCGGACATCGTCATCGCCGACTACCATCTGGATGAGGGCGACGGGCTGGAGGCGATCACCCGTCTGCGCTGGCGGCTGGGGCCGGGTCTGCACGCCGTGCTGCTGACCGCCGACCGCTCGCCGGAGGTGCGGGCGGAAGCGCAGAAGAAAAACGCCCACGTGCTGCACAAACCGCTGAAGCCGGCGGCCCTGCGCGCCCTGCTGACCCAGTGGCGGGCGCGGATGGAATAAAGCGCAGGGCGCGCCGCAACGTCGCCGCGCGTTTTCCCGAGATGATTTGTGGGGCTGCCCGAGGGGGAAACCGTGTGGGCGCCGCCGCGAAACGGCCGAACCGGGACGGCGGCAAAATTGGCCACGGATCTGTACACGCACGCAGCATGTAAAGATCGCGGTATTTTCAAAAGACTGAAGTTCAGTGCTTCAAAAATAACGCCGCAACGGTTGCCCGCTGCGGCGTCATGTGTCCGATCTGGATGGCGGCGCCTCAGGCGGCGGCCTGGAGCTTCGGATAATAGGAGCCGCCGTCCTTCGCCATCTGGCGAAGCTGGGCGTTGGGGGTGAAGCGTTCGCCGTAAGTTGCGGCCAGGCGGTCGCACAGGGCGACGAACGCCGGCGCGCCCATGCCGTCGATATAGGACAGCACGCCGCCGGTGAACGGGGCGAAGCCGAAGCCAATGATCGAGCCGACGTC
>Ga0182735_1000607_pt1 | contig 27809 bp, 20 predicted proteins | sample eDN5th30CKraftMG_FD_128524 | JGI IMG/M metagenome (GOLD analysis project Ga0182735, IMG submission 128524) | Enriched Miracle-Growth compost microbial communities from Emeryville, California, USA - eDNA 5th pass 30_C Kraft MG (version 2) (version 2) ...
ATCGAGTTCCGCCATTGCCAGGTGGTGACGCCTGAAACCGAGAACACCTGCCATTACTTCTTTGCCCAGCCGCGCAATTTCGACAAGGACAAGCTCGAGGTCAGCGAGGCGCTGTACACCAGCATATTGGCGGCCTTCGAAGAAGACCGCGCCATCATCACCTCGCAGGCCGAGAACATCGCCGCCGACCCCTCGTTCGAGCCGGTCGCCTGCGGCCTGGACTCCGCCCTGGGCCAGTTCCGCTGGCTCATCGAGCAGCAGATCAAGCAGGAGGCTCAGGCCGAAGCCGCCGCGCAGCAAGAGGGCGCTGCGAACACCCCGGCGCAGCGTGCCCGCCCCACGGCCGTGGCGGGTTGAGGAATGACCATGACACAGAAAAACGGCGCGGCGTCCAGCCACGCAATGCCATCGAACGCCGGCTATATGTCGGGCTTCGGCAACGAGCATGCCACCGAGGCCCTGCCCGGCGCCTTGCCGGTCGGCCGTAATTCGCCGCAGCGCGCGGCCTACGGCCTGTATGCCGAACAATTGTCAGGCACGGCCTTTACGGCGCCGCGCAGCCACAACAGGCGTTCCTGGGTTTACCGGATACGGCCGGCTGCGGTGCACAAGCCTTTCACGCCGCTGGAGAACGACCGCATCGTCGGCGATTTCGGCGCCGTTCCGCCCACACCGCCCAATCAACTGCGCTGGGATCCCCTGCCCATGCCCTCGGCGTCGACCGACTTCGTCGACGGGCTGGTGACCATGGCCGGCAACGGCTCGCCCGAGCACATGAGCGGCTGCGCGATTCATTTGTACGCCGCCAATGCGTCGATGCGGGGCCGCTATTTCTACAATGCGGACGGCGAACTGTTGATCGTGCCGCAACAGGGCCGGCTGAGCCTGGCCACCGAGATGGGCGTCATCGACATCGAGCCGCTGGAAATCGCCGTGGTGCCGCGGGGCGTCCGGTTCCGCGTCGACCTGCCCGACGGCGAGGCGCGCGGCTATGTCTGCGAGAATTTCGGCGCGCCTTTCCAGCTGCCCGACATGGGGCCCATCGGTTCGAACGGGCTTGCCCTGCCGCGCGATTTTCTTGCGCCGCGGGCGGCCTACGAGGATATCGACGGCGACTTCGAGCTGGTGTCGAAGTTCGGCGGCCGGCTATGGCGGGCCGATATCGATCATTCCCCGCTGGACGTGGTGGCCTGGCACGGCAACTACACGCCATACAAGTACGATCTGCGGCGGTTCAACACCATAGGTTCGATCAGTTTCGATCATCCCGACCCATCCATCTTCCTGGTGCTGCAGTCGCCCAGCGATACGCCGGGCGTAGACACCATCGATTTCGTCATCTTTCCGCCGCGCTGGCTGGTGGCCGAGAACACGTTCCGGCCGCCCTGGTTCCACCGCAATGTCGCCAGCGAATTCATGGGCCTCATTACGGGCGTCTACGATGCCAAGGCCGAAGGTTTCCTGCCGGGAGGCGGCAGCCTGCACAATTGCATGACGGCGCATGGCCCGGATGCCGACACGTTCGAGAAGGCGTCCGCTTCCGATACGTCGGCGCCGCACAAGGTCGAGGACACCATGGCGTTCATGTTCGAAACCCGCAACGTCATCAAGCCGACGAGGTTTGCGTTGGAGTCTTCGCAATTGCAGGCCGATTATTCCGAGTGCTGGCAGGGCCTGGCAAGGCATTTCGACCCAAGCGGCGCTTGATGTGTTTTGAGTCCTTGAGCGGCCGGGGAGCGCCTGTGCCGGCGCGCTCAGGTCGCTGCGGCCTCGGCTATGCCGAGGCTTCCCATGTCGACAACCGTTTTCGGGCGCTCAAAAAAAACGCCCCCACGCTTCGCCACTACGTGGCTTGCTGCCCCCCGAGGGGGCGCCTTTTGCCTTGGGGCGGCCCGGCGGCAAAAGCTCGGACGAACGGCCAGCCCCCGGCTGGCCGTAAACGCCGTCCTCAAACAGCTGTTCGCTTGCACCCCGAAAACGGCCGCCGCCATGGCTTGCTCCAACTTCGCTTACCGGCACAGGTGCTCCCCGGCCTTGCGGGGGGGAGTAGCGGCGAAACCCCTTCTCCGAACTTAGGCATTGTCGGCTAGTGTAAATATTTAAGCTGAAATGGCTCTAGCCTGCCGCTTTTTTCTTGCCGGCTTTTTTTGGCCCGCCTTTCTTGCCGCTCTTGTCCTTTTTCGGCTTGTCCTTGTCCTTGTCCTTGTTCTTGCGCTTGTCTTTGGGCTTGCTTTCGCCCTGGTCGGCGGCGGCTTGTTCTTTTCCTTTTTTCTTTTTGGCTTTTTTTTCCGGCAGGGCCAGCATGGTGTGGCGGCATTCGCTGCTGCCGCAAAGGCATTGGTATTGCTTTTGCAGCTTTTTGGTGATTTTGCCTTCCATGACCAGGCCGTAGTCGTAGAACAGCTCTTCGCCGGCCGTTATATCGCGCAGCGCCATGATGTAGACGCGCGTGCCGGCGGAGTTTTCCTGGGTTTCGCAGTTGGGCGCGCAGGAGTGGTTGATCCAGCGGGCGTCGGTGCCGCGATTGCCGCCGTCGATGACCTTGCCGCAACTGAGCGCAAAGAAGAAGGTGTGGAAGGGATCGTCCGGGTTGACCGGATGCATGGCGTCGGCCTGCTCGGGTGTGATGCGCCGTCCGCCGTATTCGAGGATGCGGGTTCCGGCGGGAATGTCGCGGGCGGCGAATACGCCGTTGCCGTGCAGGGTGGATTGTCTTACGGAATGCCAGGGCTCGGAGGCGGATGTCATAGGGTGGCGGTAAAGGTATGGTTGCCGCGTGGAGGCGATGGTGGTTCGGGTTCAAGGGTCGGCGGGCGTTTGGCCGCCGGTGGTTCGGCATGGTGGGCCGGCGGGGGCCGGCCCGTTGCGTACTTTAGAACGGCGGGTCGTTCTCGTCCAGCGCGGCGCCGGATGTTTTTTTGGCTGCGGCCTTTTTGGCCGCTGTTTTCTTGGCCGCTGTTTTTCCCGCTGTCTTTTTCGCCGCCGCTTTCTTGGCGGGCGCTTTTTTAGCCGCGGCCTTGGTCGGCGCCTTGGCTGCCGCACTGGCCGTCGTGGCCGGTTCAGCCGTGCTTGCCGCCTTCTTGGCCGCAGTTTTCTTGGCGCCGGGCTTTTCGGGCCGGGCTTCGAACTCGAAGCCGATCTTGCCGTTGGGCTGCTTGACCAGATAAGCCTTGAACTTGCGATTGGTGCGGCTGGAAACAAAGCCTTCCAGCAGGTCGGTCTTGCCGTCGGCCAGCAGCTTGACGATCTGGGCGGGCGCGACCTCTTGCTGCAGGATCATTTTGCCGGAACGGAAGTCGCAGGTTTTTTCCGGGCCGACCGATTTTTCGCATACATAGTTCATGCCGTGCTCGAACACGCGGCCGCCGCATTTGGGGCAGGCGCCCAGCGAGGTCTGGCCGGAGAAATCGACGGGCTCGGAGTTTTCGGCGTCGTTCTGGCCGAAGTCGAATTCGAGCTTGAATTCGTCGGTGATGCGCAGCAGGGCGGAAAAAGGCCGCCCCATCTTGCTGATGAAGCCCGACAGCGGGCCCAGTTCGCGCTTTTGCAGCAGTTCTTCGACCTCGGGGACTTCGAAGGTGCGTCCGCCCGGGTGCTTGCCGATGGAGAAGTCGCATTGCGTGCAGGCGTAGCGGCGGTAGTTTTCCTTGACGACGCCTCCGCATTTGGGGCAGGGCGTGGCAAGCGTGGCGTAGTCGCCGGGCACGGTGTCGCGTTCGTATTCCTTGGCCCGCTTGACGATGACCTGGGTCATTTGCGCGATTTCGCGCATGAATTCGTCGCGGTCGAGCTGGCGCTGTTCGATTTGCTTGAGGCGGTGCTCCCATTCGCCGGTGAGCTCGGGCGAGGTGAGTTCGTTGACCCCCAGGCCCGACAGCAGCGTCATGAGCTGGCGCGTCTTGGCGCTGGGTACGAGCTCGCGGCCTTCGCGGCGCAGATAGCCTTCGTTGAGCAGGCCCTCGATGATGGCTGCCCGGGTGGCCGGAGTGCCCAGCCCGCGTTCGGACATGGCTTCGCGCAGGGCTTCGTCGTCGACCAGCTTGCCCGCGCCTTCCATGGCCGACAGCAGCGTGGCCTCGGTGTAGCGTGCGGGCGGCTTGGTGACCAGCCCCTTGGCCTCGATTTCGTCGGTCTTGACGGTTTCGTTGTCGGCTACGGCGACAAGCGTGGTGTCGTCGCCCTGGGCCTCGCGCCCGTAGATGGCCAGCCAGCCAGGCTCGACCAGCACCTTGCCTTCGGTCTTGAAGTGGTGGCCCGAGACCTCGGTGATGCGGGTGGTGACGCGGAACTCGGCTGCCGGGAAGAACACGGCCAGGAAGCGCCGGGCGATGAGTTCGTAGATCTTGCCTTCGGCCTCGCTGAGATCGCGGGGGATCTGCAGGGTGGGGATGATGGCGAAGTGATCGGAAACCTTTTTGTCGTCGAAAATGCGCTTGTTGGGCTTGATCCAGTCTGTCTTGCCCAGTTGCGCGGCAAAGGGCTGGACGCTGGCGGCGGCCGAAGAGCCGCCCTGGGACAGCGCCTGCACGGTCTGCTTGACCGTTTGCAGGTAGTCCTGGGGCAGGTAGCGCGAATCGGTACGCGGATAGGTAAGGGCCTTGTGGCGCTCGTACAGGGTTTGCGCCAGCGCCAGGGTGGTCTTGGCCGAAAAGCCGAAGCGCGAGTTGGCCTCGCGCTGCAGTGACGTAAGGTCGAACAGCGCCGGCGACATCTGCGTGGAGGGCTTGGATTCTTCGGTGACCTTGCCGGGCTGGTTGCGGCAGGCGGCGACGATGGTTTGCGCCGCATTGAGCGACCACAGGCGCGAATCGCGCTGCTCGGGATCCTGCTCGTTCTTGGTGAACTTGGGGTCGAACCAGCGGCCGGTATAGAAGCCGGCGGCGGCGACGAAGGTGCCGTGCACCTCCCAGTAGTCGCGCGGGACGAAGCGGCGGATGCGCTCTTCGCGTTCCGCCACGATGGCCAGCGTGGGGGTCTGCACGCGGCCGACAGGGGTCTTGAAGAAGCCTCCGTCCTTGCTGTTGAAGGCGGTCATGGCGCGCGTGCCGTTGATGCCCACCAGCCAGTCGGCTTCAGCGCGCGAGCGAGCCGCCGCTTCCAGCGGCTTCATGGTCTCGTCGTCGCGCAGGCTTTGGAAGGCTTCGCGGATGGCGGCCTGGGTCATGGAACGCAGCCACAGGCGCTGCACGGGCTTTTTGACGCCCGCGTATTGCACGATGTAACGGAAGATGAGCTCGCCCTCGCGGCCCGCGTCGCAGGCGTTGATGACGGCGGTGACGTCTTTGCGCTTGAGCAGCTTGACCAGCAGCTTGAGGCGCTCGGCCGAGCGCTTGTCGGCCGGCCCGAGTTCGAACTGGGGAGGAATGACAGGCAGGTGGGTGAAGCTCCATTTGCCGCGCACGGGGTCGTTGGGCGCCACCAGGGTCAGCAGGTGGCCGATACTGGAAGCGAGCACGTATTGCTCGCTTTCAAAGTAGTCGCCTTCCCGCGTAAACCCGCCCAGGGCCCGGGAGATGTCTAAGGCAACCGAGGGTTTCTCGGCAATGATCAGCGTTTTGTCCATGTATATCCAGTAACTGCATTTACAGCAGCGATAGCGCGGATCATACGGGGGGACAAATGCACAATGCAAGTCGCACCAGACAGAAAGCACCACCGGAGGGCGGAAACAACTATGTTTCGGCCCCGGAATGCCCGGCTGTCAGGGGCGCTGGCGGGCGTGTGTTCCTCGATGACCTGGCTGTTTGGCCGGATGATCCGCTAATTCAATATATCAAATGTTGAAGCGGGCGGCCCATTGCGGCAGTGCGGCCTTCCAGAACGCCTCGATGTTTTCCGCCCCCGGCAGGGACTCGAACCCCAGCCTGCGCCAGGCGCGGTCCAGGGTGCGCAGGGGATCGGAGCCGTCCAGCGCGGGGGCGTGGTTTTGCTTGGAAAGCTTGTGCCCGTATTCGTCGAGGACCAGCGGCACGTGCATGACATCGGGGCAGGGCGCGCCCAGGCGGCCGGCCAGGAGCCGCTGCCGGGCGGTGGAGTCGAGCAGGTCGGCGCCGCGCACGATATCGGTGATCTCCTGCTTCCAGTCGTCGATGACGACGACGAACTGGTAGGCCCACAGGCCGTCGGCGCGCTTCACGATGAAATCGCCCACCGTATTTGCAACATTCTGTTGCTGCGGGCCGAGCCAGCGGTCATGGAAGTGAACCATGCCCTCGGGAACGCGCCAGCGCCAGGCGCGCACCGGCCTGCCGGGCCGCACTCCGTTGCGGCATGTGCCGGGATAGGCGCGCTGGCCGATTTCCTGGCGGGTGCAGCCGCAGCCGTATACGCATCCCTGGGCATTCAATGCGTCGAACACGGATTGATACAGGGCGTGGCGGCGCGACTGCCAGACCGGCTCGCCGTCCCAGTGCATGCCCAGGGCCTGCAATTGGCCCATGATGAGGCGATCGGCGCCCGCCACGGCGCGCGGCGTGTCGATGTCCTCGATGCGCAGCAGCCAGCGGCCCTGGCGGGCGCGGGCGTCGAGAAAGCTGGCCATGGCGGCGACCAGCGATCCGTCGTGCAGGGGGCCGCTGGGACTGGGGGCGAACCGCCCCGTATAGCCCTGTCGGGCTCGCAGAGCCTGGGACGAATACAGCAAGGCCTAGTGCGAGGGCCGGGAGTGGTCGTCGGTGAGCAGTTCTTCGAGCACCAGGTGGTCGATTTCGGCTTCCTGGCTCCAAAGCACCATGAGGGCGATGATTTTGATTTTTTCGAGGGGAATGGGCGATTCGTGCGTGGCCTGGGCCCGCTCGATGAGGATTTCGCGCAACACCGCCGGCAGCGCCCCCGAGCTTTCGAGGAAGCTGATGAAGCCTATGGCCTCGGTGCCCAGGGCCTGGTATTCCTGTTCGGTGAAGATGCGCCGGCTGTTGCTTTGCGGCGTTTGAGCCAGCGCGATGCATTGTTCGGTGGTTTGGGCCAGGCCGTACAGCCAGCCCAGGGCTTCGTCGATGTCGTCGTGCTCGAACCCCACCGCGGCCAGCTTGTGCGCCAGGACGTCTGCGTCGGGGCAGGCTTGCGGCGTGTAGTAGTTTTCGAATAAGTAAACCAGGATATCGAACATAGGTGACTCAGGTTGCCCATTGGAAATGTTTACACGGGGTAAACGGGTTAACCGGTAAAGTTTGATTCGACTTTACTTGATCTGACTTTACGCCGAATTGCCATTGCGGGCAATTCGGGAATGTGTCACTGGCTCCAGTATAAACGCTTGTCGTATTGTGACTGTCCGGCGGGCGTTACAGCCTGATCTTCAGTTCGGCAAGCACGGTGCGGCCCGGATAGGGGTGGTAGATGAAGGCTTGCTTGTTGAAAATGTTGTTGATGCCCAGGCTGGCCTCCACGTGCTGGTTCCAGCGGTAGTTCAGGCGGGCGTCCACGATCAGGAAGGTGCTGGAGCCGCCATAGGTATCGGGGTTGGTGTCGGTATTGGTCAGCGTGTTGTATTGCCGGCCCGAGTAGCGCCCGGCGACCGTCAGCGCGGTGTCCTGGTTGAAGTGCCAGGTGGCCGAGGCGTTCAGCCGCCAGCGCGGCACGCGCGGAAACAGATTGCCCTCGGTTTCCGGGCTGCGCGAGTTCTCCAGGATGGTCGAGTGCGTGTAGCCGGCCCCCAGCGTCAGATCCAGCCCCCGCACGCCGACGTCGTAGCCCTGGAAGTCGAGCTCCACTCCCCGGTTGCGCACTTTGTCGATATTCTGGATGTTGGTGATGTTGGGGTAGACGGTGGTGTCGGTCTGGGAGTACAGGGTGTCCTTGACGTCGTCCTGGAACAGCGCCACGCGCACCTGGCCAACGCCCGCGTCCCAGTCCAGCGCCAGTTCCTTGCTGAGCGTGCTTTCGGGCTTCAGGTTGGGGTCGTTGTTGATGATGGCGCCGCTTGCCACGCTGCCCTGGAACAGCTCGCTGACCGTGGGAAAGCGGTAGGCCTTGCCCAGCGATGCGCTTAGCGTCAGGGTCTTGCTCAGTTCATAGGCCAGGGAGGCCTTGGGCGAGAGCGCGTTCTGGCTGCGCGGGGCATAGTCCAGCGTGGCGCCGCCGCTGGCGCGCGATCCCTGGTAGGCGCGCCACTGCTCGTAGCGCAGGCCGGTCGTCAGCGTCCAGCGCGGCGCCAGCAGCCAGGCGTCCTGGGCGTAGAGGGCCTGCGTGCTGGTCGTGCCCTGGAATGCCTGGGCAAGGGCGCCGGCGCTGCCGGTCCGCCAGTTGTCGGTGTCAAAGCTGCTGCTGTCCAGCCGGTAGCGGTCGAAGTGATAGCCCAGCACGATGTGGTGCGAGCCGGGGGTATGGCCGGCCGGCGTGTAGCTGGCCTGCGCCTCCAGCGTTTTCCAGCCGCTGCCCTGGTTGCTGGCCAGGGAGCCGGGGCCGTTGTTGGGGCCGGCCAGGTCGGCTGTGCGCTGCGTGTCGTTCATCAGCGCGAAGCTGGACATGTTCAGGCTGTAGTTCCAGCCCTGGGCGTGGCGGGTCTTCAGCGACAGGCCGTAGAGGGCGCTTTCGCTGCGGCCGCTGCTGTCGGCCATGGCGCCGGGGTCTATCGTATAGGCCTGGCCGCCGATATCGACCCGGCCGGAATACACGGGCCGCCCGGCATCGTCGTACAGCAGGGTGTCGTTGCGGCTGTCGTAGCGGCGGTTCCAGTAGCTCATGGAAAAACCGGCCTGCAGCGTCGGCGTGATGTCGTAGGCCAGCTTCAGCTTGAACTGGTCTTGAACCAGCCTGACGCTGCCTTCGGCGCTGGTGCCCACGATGAGGCCGGGTTTGCCGTACTGGTCGATGTAGGGCTGCGCGCCGCTGACGTGCGTGTAGCCGCTGCCCGCTGGCATCGCCGATGGCTTCAGGGTGGCGAACTGCATGGGCTGGCTGGTGTTTTCCAGGTGATCCGCGCCGATCAGGAAAGACAAATTGCCCACTTTGTCGCCGATGCTGGCTGTCTGCTGCGAGCCTTGCAAGTCCTTGTCCATGCCGTAAAGATCGAAATGCTGGGAAAAGAACTGGCTTTTGACCGAGGCCTCCAGCCTGGTCGGCATGCGGGTGGTGATGGCCACGGTCGCCCCCATCGAATTGCCCGGATACAGGGCCGAGAAAGGGCCGTAAAACGTCTCGACCCGTTCGATGTCGTCGGGGAACACCATGGACCACTTGGGCGCGAAGCTGTAGGTATTGCCCAGGAAGTTGCTGAGCAGCATGCCGTCCGCATACACCAGGCCGCGCGCGCTTTGCGAGTTGTTGGTGCCGCGCACGGAGATCAGGGAGTTCTGGTCGCCAATGTAGCGCTTGCGTATGCCGAAGTTGGGCAGGTACTTCAGGGCGTCCTCGGTGTTGATCATATTGATCTGCTTCAACTCGTCCGGGCCGGTAACGTGCACGGCGACGGGCAGTTGGGGGTCCAGCCCGCTGGCCGGTTGCCCGGCGGTGACGGTGATGGGCGCGAGCATGGCTTCGGGGGCATTGGCGGCGGAGCCTGTGCGTGAAGCTTGGGAGGCTGTATCCGGGGCGGCAGGCGTGGGGCCGGCCGCATCGCCGGTTTGCGCATGGGCGGCTTGCATGCCGCTTAGCAGGCACGGCAGCACGGCCAGGCGCAGGGCATGCGCGAGCCGGCTCCGGCCCGCGCGCACGATGGCTGTAAGGTTCATGATGGTCTTCTGTCAAAGGTTCTGGAAGCGGCGCCCGCGGCGCTTTACGGCCAAGGGCCGGCGCGGTGCGGAGGACGGCGAGAAGGGCTCAGGCGGACAGAAGAGGCGGTGCGCGAGGCTGCGCGAAGGGGTATTCGGGAACGGCTGCCGCGACCGTGGCGGCAGGAGGAGTCGCCGCGGGCCGCCAGGCGGCTATGCCGGCCTGCACGCCGGCAACCGCATGCGCCAGCGGCGCATGGGCGGCCAGCAGCCCGCAGTAGGCGCAGGCCTTCAGGCTGTGATCGGTTTGCGGGTGATGGCCGGGATCGGCGGTTAAATCGAGGCTGAGCTGCGAGGAAGCCTGGCCCGGCAGGCAGATGGAAAGCGATAGTTCCCGACCCTGCTCGCGCTGCACGCTTTGCGAAATCGCCGGCATGAGGACGGCCAGCCAGATGGCCAGCAGTCCCACCCATGCGGTGAATTTGCGGTGCTTGAAAAACGCCATTCGAAGGGCGCGCCGAAAGAGGCGCGTTGAGAATTATTCGCAAGCGTCATTCTACGGGTTTCGTCTGGCCGGCACAATGCGAGGCCAGGAGCGTGGGCGGCAGAAACCGCCCACGCTCCTAGGCGCCGCCTACATCCTGAACAGGCCGAAGCGGGTTTCCTCGATGGGGGCGTTTTGCGCCATGCGCAGCCCCGCCGCCAGCACCGAACGGGTGTCGGCGGGCTCGATGATGCCGTCGTCCCAGAGGCGGGCGGTGGAATACAAGGCGTGTCCCTCGTGTTCGTATTGGTCGCGTATGGGCTGCTTGAAGGCTTCTTCTTCCTCGGCGCTCCATGGCTGGCCTTTGGCCTGCAGGCCGTCGCGCCGCAGTGTGGCCAGGACGCTGGCGGCCAGCTCGCCGCCCATGACCGAAATGCGGGCATTGGGCCACATGAACAGCAGGCACGGGTTGAAGGCGCGTCCGCACATGCCGTAGTTGCCGGCGCCGAACGAACCGCCGACGATGACCGTGAACTTGGGGACGGCCGCCGTGGACACGGCGGTGACCATCTTGGCTCCGTGGCGCGCTATGCCTTCGTTCTCGACGCGGCGCCCCACCATGAAGCCGGTGATGTTCTGCAGGAATACCAGCGGGATCTTGCGCTGGCAGCATAGTTCGATGAAATGGGCGCCTTTCTGCGCGGCTTCCGAAAACAGGATGCCGTTGTTGCCGACGATGCCGGCGGGCATGCCCTCGATGCGCGCAAAGCCGGTTACCAGAGTGGTGCCGTAGCGGGCCTTGAATTCGTCGAACTCCGAGCCGTCGACCAGGCGCGCGATGATTTCGCGCACATCGTATTGCCGGCGCGCGTCGGCGGGGACGATGCCGTTGAGCTCCTGCGGGTCGTACCGCGGCTCGGCGAATGCCGCGCCGCGAACCGGCGACGGCGGCAGGTTCAGCCTGGCGACGGCGTTGCGCGCCAGTTGCAGGGCGTGGGCGTCGTCATCGGCCAGGTGGTCGGCCACGCCCGACAGGCGGGTATGGACGTCGCCGCCGCCAAGGTCCTCGGCCGAGACGATTTCGCCGGTGGCGGCTTTGACCAGGGGCGGCCCGGCCAGGAAGATGGTGCCCTGGTTGCGCACGATGATGGATTCGTCGCACATGGCCGGCACGTAGGCGCCGCCGGCCGTGCACGAGCCCATGACCACGGCGATCTGCGCAATGCCCATCGACGACATGACGGCCTGGTTGTAGAAGATGCGTCCGAAGTGGTCGCGGTCGGGAAATACTTGGTCCTGATGGGGCAGGTGCGCCCCGCCCGAGTCGACCAGGTAGATGCACGGCAGGCGGTTCTGCTGGGCGATTTCCTGGGCGCGCAAATGCTTCTTGACCGTGGCCGGGTAGTAGGTGCCGCCCTTGACGGTGGCGTCGTTGCAGACAATGACGCAGTCGATGCCTGCAACACGGCCTATGCCCGTGATGAGGCCGGCGCCCGGGGTGTCTTCGTGGTAGAGCTGGTGGCCGGCAAGCGGCGAAAGCTCCAGGAAGCGGCTGTCGGGATCCAGCAGCCGCATGACCCGCTCCCGCGGCAGCAGCTTGCCGCGCGCCGTATGTTTTTGCCGCGCCTGTTCGCTGCCGCCCTGGCGCGCGTGGGCCAGGTGCTTGCGCAAGTCGTCCAGGGCGTGCTGCATGGCCTGCGCATTGTCGTGGAAAGTCCGCGAGGCGGGGTCGATCCGGGATTCGATGGCGGGCATGGCAATTCCAGGACGGACGGCGGGGGCGTGCCGCCCCCGCTTGCCTAGTTACAGCATTTCGAAGGCCATGGCCACGGCTTCGCCGCCGCCGATGCATAGCGTGGCGATGCCGCGCTTGCCGCCGGTTTTGCGCAAGGCGCCCACCAGGGTGGTGATGAGGCGCGCGCCCGAGGCGCCGATGGGATGGCCCAGCGCGGTGGCGCCGCCATGGATGTTGACCTTGGCGGGATCGAGGCTGAGCTCGGTCATGGCGGCCATGGTCACCACGGCGAAGGCTTCGTTGATTTCGTAGAGGTCGACGTCCTTGGCGGCCCAGCCGGTCTTGGCCAGCAGTTTTTGCACGGCGCCGACCGGCGCGGTGGTGAACCATTCCGGTTCCTGCGAGTGCTGGCTGTGGGCGACGACACGGGCCAGCGGCTTGGCGCCGAGCTTCTTGGCGGTGGATTCGCGCATGAGTACCATGGCGGCCGCGCCGTCGGAGATGGACGACGAGTTGGCGGCCGTGACCGTGCCGTCCTTTTTGAAGGCGGGCTTGAGCGTGGGGATTTTATCGGGCATAGCCTTGGTGGGGCCTTCGTCGATGTCGATGACCGTATCGCCCTTGCGGCCGGCAACGGTGACTGGCGCGATTTCCCATTTGAAGCTGCCGTCCTCGGTGGCGGCGCGGGCGCGGCGCAGGGACTCCAGCGAGAAGGCGTCTTGCTTTTCGCGCGTGAACGTGTATTTGGATGCGCAGCTTTCCGCGAACACGCCCATGGCCGTGCCGCGCTGGTAGGCGTCTTCCAGGCCGTCTAGCGCCATGTGGTCGTAGACGGTGGAGTGGCCGTAGCGGTAGCCCTGGCGGCCTTTCAGCAACAGGTATGGGGCGTTGCTCATGCTTTCCTGGCCGCCGGCGACGACGACTTCGGCGCTGCCGGCCAGCAGCAGGTCGTGGCCGAACATGGCGGCCTTCATGCCCGAACCGCAGACCTTGTGGATGGTGGTGCAGCCCGCGCTTTTCGGCAGGCCGGCGCCCAATGCCGCCTGGCGGGCCGGGGCCTGGCCCTGGCCGGCTTGCAGTACGTTGCCCATGATGACTTCGTCGACGGCGTCGGCTGCGATGCCGGCCCGCTCGACGGCCGCCTTGATGGCGACGGAACCCAGTTCGTGGGCTGCCAGGCCGGAGAGACTGCCCATCATGCCGCCCATGGGCGTGCGGGCGACGGAAACTAGGACAATAGGATCAGACATGTGTAACTCCTTGCGAATCAACAATCCAGTGTTTTGTTTGGTTGGTTCGTGCATTTGAATTCGGCAAATCAACCAAACAGCGCACTAACCATTTGCTACGTGGGTGTGGGTGGAACTACTTTAGCATTGTGCAGCCTTCGGCTGTCATCATAAGGGAAAATGTCTTCGATCCGGCCCAGGTTGGCCCGGCTGCGGCAGGCCTGCCACCATTCGGGCTGCAGCAGGTCGGCGTGGTATTGCGTGAAGCTGCGGGCGATGCGGGCATTGCCGAGCAGGAAGGTGGCGAACTCCTCGGGGAAGACGTCGTTGGGGCCCACGGAATACCAGGGTTCGGCCGCCAGCTCGGCCTCTTCGTACGGGGCGGGGGGAATGCGCCGGAAATTCATTTCGGTCATGCGCTGGATTTCGTCGTAGTCGTAGAACACGACGCGCCCCAGGCGGGTGACACCGAAGTTCTTGAACAGCATGTCGCCGGGGAAGATGTTGGCGGCGGCCAGCTCCCGGATGGCGTCGCCGTATTGCCGCACGGCCGCCTCGGCCGCGGCGTCGGAGGCGCGGGCCAGATACAGGTTGAGGGGTGTCATGCGCCGCTCGATGTACACATGGCGCAGGACGATGACGTCGCCGGCTTCTTCCAGCAGTTCCGGAACCTCGCGGCGCAGCTCGTCCAGCAGCGCATCGGAAAAACGAGCGCGCGGCAGCGCCACCTGCGAGTATTCCCAGGTGTCGGCCATCCGACCCACCCGGTCGTGTTTCTTGACCATCTGGTATTTGCGCCGCACGGTGGCGTGGTCCATGCCCGGCTTGGCGATGCGGTCGCGGATCAGCTTGAACACATACGGGTAGGACGGCAGGGTGAACACCGTCATGACCATGCCCTTGATGCCGGGCGCGACGTCGAACTTGTCGTGCGAGTGCGCAAGATGGCGCAGGAAGTCCCGGTAGAACAGGGTCTTGCCCTGTTTTTGCAGGCCGATGATGGTGTAGATCTCGGCCTTGGGCTTGCGCGGCAGCAGCGTGTTCAGGAAGTCCACGTAGGCCGAGGGCGCTTCCATGTCCACCAGGAAATAGGCGCGGGTGAAGCTGAACAGCGTGCTCAGGTCGTCGCTGGAATGCAGCAGCGCATCGATGGCGATATGGCCGGCGGGCGTGTGCAGCAGGGCGATGGCGAAGGGAAAGACGGCGGCCTGGTTGATGAGGCGGCCTACTATGTATGCGCCCTTGTTGCGGAAGAACAGGGAATTCAGGACGTGGATCTGGCAGTCGGGGGCCAGGCGCTGGCCGCTGTCGCGGGGAATGCGACGGCGCAGCTCGTGCACGGCCATGCGGGCGACGCGGCGCGCATCGGCGGGCAGGTCGGCGAAAGGCGCGGCCAGGCCGAAATCGGCCACCATGTTGAGCAGGGATTTTTCCAGGCCTTCGGTGCCTGGGTAATATACGCGATAGGCCGGCAGCTTGCTGTCGATGTATTCGGTGGCGACCGCCGGCCGCACGAACAGGAAATCGTTGTGGAAGTAGTCGCGGTGCAGGATGCGGCACGAGACCGAATTGAAAAAGGTTTCGGCGCATTCCGGCTGCTTGTGGCCGGCCAGCAGCCCGATGTATTCGGTTTTGGTTTCCTGCCAGAAGGCTTGCTGCTCGGGGCTGAGCTCGCGCCCGGCGGCGGCGTTGCCCGGCCGCGCCCGGCTGTCCTTCAGGGCCGAGCCGAGCGTGGTGGTGCATTCGTGCACGCGCGTATCGTAGTATTCGATGCGCTCGCGCGAGAGCTGCTGGATGGCGAGCCAGTTGCCCGATTCGAACAAGGCCTTGGCGCGTTGCGCGCCGTAGCGGAACAGGGCGTAGTGGCGATCGAAGCCGTTCAGGATGATGCGCGCTACCGCTTGGGGCGATAAGGCATTGCGCGATATGGGCTCGATGCGTTGGTGATCGCCGGAGTAGCTCATGTGTGTTCTGCCGCGGCGCAGCCGCTTTGGGGTTTCGCCCCATTGTAAGGCTTTTGCGGTTCAGGGCGCCGGGCCGAACAGTTCGCGTCCGATGAGCATGCGGCGGATTTCGCTGGTGCCGGCGCCGATTTCGTACAGCTTGGCATCGCGCCAGAGGCGCGCGGCGGGGTAGTCGTTGATATAGCCGTTGCCGCCCAGTATCTGGATGCCTTCGCCTGCCAGGCGGGTGGCGTTTTCGGCGCAGAACAGAATGGCAGCGGCGCAATCCTTGCGCAGCCCGCGCCGCTGCTCTTTGTCGCCCGCCTGGTCCAGCGCCCGTCCCACCGCATAGCTGAAGGCCCGGCTGGCCTGCAGGGTGGTGTAGATATCGGCCATTTTGGCCTGGATGAGCTGGAACTGGCCTATGGGCTGGCCGAATTGCCGCCGTTCGCGCACATAGGGCAGAGTCAGGTCCAGAACCGCCTGCATGATGCCCAGCGGCCCCGCCGCCAGCACGGCGCGTTCGGAGTCCAGGCCGCTCATGAGCACGCCCATGCCCTGATCCAGGCCGCCCAGGATGTTTTGTTCGGGCACCTCGCAGTCCTGGAAAACCAGCTCGCCGGTATGGCTGCCGCGCATGCCCAGCTTGTCCAGCTTCTGGGCGACGCTGAAACCTTTGCAGCCTTTTTCGACAATGAAGGCGGTGATGCCGTGCTGGTGTTTTTCGGGACTGGTCTTGGCGTATACCACCAGGGTGTCGGCGTCGGGCCCGTTGGTGATCCACATCTTGGTGCCGTTCAGCACGTAGCGGTCGCCCGTTTTGCTGGCCCGCAGCGTCATGCCGGCGACGTCGGAACCCGCATTGGGCTCGCTCATGGCCAGCGCGCCGACGTGCTGGCCGCTGATGAGCGCGGGCAGGTATTTGCGCTTTTGCGCGGGGGTGCCGTGGCGGTTGATCTGGTTGACGCACAGGTTGGAGTGCGCGCCGTAGGACAAGGCCACCGCCGCGCTGGCGCGCGATATTTCCTCCATGGCGATCATGTGGGCCAGGAAGCCCATGCGCTGGCCGCCGTACTCTTCGTCGGCGGTAATGCCCAGCAGGCCCAGTTGGCCAAGCTTGGGCCAGAGATCCATGGGGAATTGGTCGGTTTTGTCGATCTGGGCGGCGCGCGGCGAGATTTCGGCCAGAGCGAAGCGGCGGACGGCGTCGCGCAGCATGTCGAGATCCTGGCCAAGGCCCAGGTTCAGGCCCGGAATAGTCATGTCCGTCTTCCTTCCAGTGTGCGGGGCACCATGGGGCGGCCGCGGCGGCAGGCTCAGCGCCCTTTTTGCGGGAGGGGTGCTTCGCATGACACCTATGCGCCTATATTACGTTAGCGGCGGCGGTAACGTAAACTACCGGAAACCGTTGAAAAGCCTGGAGATGCTGGATGAACCCTAACGAACAGAAACTGACCTACCCTTGGGGCGAGGCCGTTCCCGAACCCGGCCGCGCGTTGACCGTGGGCGACGGCGTGCGCTGGATCCGCCTGCCGCTGCCGTTCGCGCTGGATCATATCAACGTATGGCTGCTGCGCGACGAAATCGACGGCCGGCAGGGCTGGACGGTGGTCGATACCGGGGTCGCGCGCGACAACGTCAAGGCGCTGTGGGAACAAGTGTTCGAAACCGCGCTGGACGGCCTGCCTGTGTTGCGCGTTCTGGTCACGCACATGCATCCCGACCACGTGGGGCTGGCGCAATGGCTTTGCGAGCGCTGGAACGCGCCGTTATGGATCACCATGACCGAGTTCATGACGGCGCGCCTCTGGTCGCGCGCGCCGTTGCAGAGTCAGGTCGAGGGCGGCGCCGGCGGCGAGATGGCCCTGGCGCATTTTGTCCGGCACGGCCTGTCCGACCCGCAGGCCATTCAGGAAATCGGCAAGCGCGGTTCGTACTACCCCAGCCTGGTGCCCGATGCGCCGGCCAGTTTCCGGCGCATCATGGATGGCGACGAAATCGCCATCGGCGGCCGCGTGTGGCGGGTCATCGTGGGCTACGGCCATTCGCCCGAACATGCCGCGCTGTATTGCGACACGCTGCAAATGCTCATTTCAGGCGACATGGTGCTGCCGCGTATTTCGACCAACGTCAGCGTGTTCAGCTTCGAGCCCGAGGCCAATCCGCTGCCCTTGTACCTGCAGTCCCTGAAGCGGTTCGACGGCTTGCCCGAGGACACCGTGGTGCTGCCTTCGCACGGCCGTCCCTTCAAGGGACTGCACGAGCGCATCGCCCAGCAGCACGCCCATCATGCCGAGCGCCTGGACGAAGTCATGGCGGCCTGTCGCACGCCCCGCAGCGCCAACGACATCGTGCCCATCATGTTCCACCGCAAGCTGGACACGCATCAAATCACCTTCGCCATCGGCGAGGCGCTGGCGCATCTGCACGCCCTGTATTACCAGGGCAAGCTTAAGCGCGAGCTCGGCGGCGACGGCGTCTTCCGCTTCAGCCTGGCGGGCTAGGCTCCCGGACTGTTTCTACCGCCCACGCTCCTAGGCTCCCGGACTGTTTCTGCCGACCACGCGCCTTTGCACTTCTAGCGGCTGGCGAAGGCCAGCTTGGCGGCCAGGCCCAGGAACACGGTTCCGGCAAAATAATTGAGCAGGCGCTGCGCCTTGGCCGAGCGTTGTATCAGCTCGCCGAAGACGCCGGAAAAAAAAGCGATGCAGCCGAACACAAGCAGGGTTGCGGCAATGAACAGCAGGCCCAGGCTCAGCGTCTGCAGCGCCACCGAGCCGCGCGCCGCCGAGGTGAACTGCGGCAGGAAGGCCAGGAAGAACAGCGACACCTTGGGGTTGGTGAGGTTCATGACGATGCCGCGCCGGTAAAGCGTGGCATTGCTTTGGCGCGGCGGCCTGGAGGCTGCGTGGGTATCCGGCCTGGCCCGGAAGGCGCCCCAGGCCAGGTATATGAGGTAGGCCGCCCCGGCCAGCTTGAGCACGGTGAAGGCGGTTTCGGAAGCGGCGAACAGCGCGGCCAGCCCGACGGCCACGGCCACGGTATGGCCGACCAGGCCCGTGCACAGGCCCAGCACGACCAGCATGCCCGAGCGGCGTCCCCATATGGCCGACTGCATCAGCACGAAGACATTGTCCGGCCCCGGGGCCAGGGCCAGCAGGATGGCGATGCCGAAGAAAGACAGGGCGATTTCAGGGGTGAGCATGGCGAATAAGTACGTTGTGCGAGGCTGGCGCGCGGCGTTGCGCCGGATTGGACGGGCAAAATGTGGTAGTTTTGGACATGGCCCGAGCCCGCTGCCAAGCGCAGCCGCGTTCAGGGTATTTTTGCGAACCATCCAAACCAATCTCGGAAGTCATGGCTCATACCGGTACCACGCGTCTAGAAACCCAGCTGCTGCATTCGGGCATTGCCGAGTTTAATCCCAAAACCCAGTCGGCGCCGGTGGCGCTGCCTTCCATGCGGACCAGCACGGTCCGCTTCGCCAGCCTGGAGGCGCTGGACCATGCTCTGGCCGACAAGGCGGACGGCGAGCGCATCGCCACCTACGGCCGCTCCGGCATGGACACGCATGCCGCGCTGGAAGAGGTATTTTGCGAACTGGAGGGGGCGCAGCGCGCTTTCCTGGCGCCGTCGGGCCTTTCGGCGGTCACCCTGGTCTTCATGGCCCTGCTCAACGCCGGCGACCACGTCATCGTGGCCGACTGCGTATACGGTCCGGTGCGTCATCTGGACAAGACCGTGCTGCGGCGCATGGGCATCGAGGTCTCGTATTGCCGCGCCGAGCCCGGGGCGCTCGAGCCGCAGGTCAGGCCCAATACGCGCATGCTGTATGTCGAGTCGCCGGGATCCCTGCTTATGGAAATGCTCGACCTTCCGGCCCTGGCCGAGTTCGCGCGGCGGCACAAACTGGTGCTTGCCGCCGACAACACCTGGGGCGCGGGCTATGTCTACCGTCCGCTGGACCTGGGGGTCGACGTTTCGGCGGTGGCGGGCACGAAGTACATAGGCGGGCATTCCGACCTGATGCTGGGCGCGGTCATGGCCAACGACCCCGAGCTGGTGCGGCGTCTCAACGAAACCCACTATGCCATGGGGTATTCGATAAGCGCCGACGATGCCTGGCTGGCCTTGCGCGGCGTGCGCACCTTGCCCATCCGCATGCGCCAGCACGCCGAAAATGCCTTGCGGGTCTGCGAATTCCTGGCGTCACGCCCCGAAACCGCGCGCATCTACCATCCGGCCTGGCCGCAGGACCCAGGCCATGCTTTGTGGCAACGCGACTGCCATGGCTCGAACGGCATGCTGTCGGTCGAGCTGGCGCTCGACCACGCGCAGGCGCGGCGCTTCGTGAATGCGCTGACGCTATACGGGATCGGCTATTCGTGGGGCGGCTTCGAAAGCCTGGTGCAGCTGGTCGAACATGCGCCGCTGGCCCAGCACAGCTACTGGGGCGGCGGCAACAACGCGGTCGTGCGCCTGCATATCGGCCTGGAGGCCGTCGAGGACCTGGTCGCCGACCTGGCCCAGGCCCTGGACAAAGCGCGGGCTTGATGCCCTGAGCGTGGTTCTGCGGCCGGCAACCCGCGCCGGCAAGGCGCGGCGGGTCGTAACGCTACTCGCGCCGGGGCGTTCGGGCGGTTCGCCGAACACCCCCTTCGACATGATTACTTCTTGTCTTTGAGCAGACCGTCGAGCAGCTTTTGCGCCACGTCGATGGTGCCCTGGTAGCTGTTCGTCATGGAAGGCGAAACCACATATTGCCCGCCCACCGAGATGCTGGGCGTGCCCTCGATCTGGTAGGACTGGGTGAGTTCGTTGGCGCGCTTGATCTTGGCGTTGATGCCGAAAGAATTGAAGACCGCTTCGAACTTGGCGCGGTCGATGCCTTTGCTGACGGCCCAGTCGGCGATGGCCTTGGCTTCGAAGATGCGCTTGTGCTCGGTGTGGATGGCCTTGAAGACTTCGTCGTTGAGGTCCATGCGGTCCAGGGCCTGCAGCGAGTAATACAGCTTTTGCAGATCGGTCATGCTGGCGTTGAAGGCTACGGGAACCTGGCGCAGCACGACGTTGGAGGGCAGGGTCTTGGCCCATTTTTCGACCATTGGCTGCATGGCGGCGCAGTGCGGGCAGCTGTAGGCGAAAAACTCCAGGATCTCGATTTTGTCCGGCGTGTCGGAAGGCTGGGCCGGGTTCAGCGTGACGTACTGCTGGCCGGCGGCCTGGGCCTGGCCAAGAGGCGCGAACAGAGAGGCGGCGCCAAGGGCGGCGATGGCGAAAGTGCGAAGAAACAGGTTTTTAAACGACATGGCTATGCATCCTGAGCTTGATGTGCAGTTTGGTGGATTCGAAGACTTGAACTTTTCGGCGCCTGACCGAATGGGTTATGACCGGGTGGAAGCCGGCAAGTTCAAACGATATTGCGAATGAGTCATGGGCGCACCACCGACGAGTCGATCTTGGCCTCGCTGAGGCGGGCGCGCGAACGGTTCATTTCGTCGATGCCCTTGAAGGGGCCGACGCGCACGCGGTTGATGGTGGCGCCGTTGACCTGGGCCTTTTGCACTTGTACCGGCAGGCCCAGCATCAGGATCTGTGCCTTGACGGCATCGGCGTCGTTGGCCGACCGGTAGGCGCCGGCCTGCAGGTAGTAGGTGGTCTGGGTCGAGGCCGGCTTGGCTGGCTTGGCGGGTTCGGCCTTGGCCGCGGGGTGCGCCGCCGGCGCGGCCGGTTTCGAGGTTTCGGAGGTCTTTGGAGCCGGGGAGGCCGGCGCGGATTTGGAAGGGGGCGCGGCCTGCGCCTCTTTGGCCGGCGCTTCTTTTTTATCGGCGCCGGGCTCGGGGGCGCCCAAGGTGACCAGCAGCGCGCCGATCTCGTCGTTCATGGAGGGCGCGGGCGCTTCGCCGGGCGAAAGGGGGCGCGGCGCATTGGCCAGCGGGCTGTCCGAAGGCGCCGAGTCGTCTTTGCTGTAAAGCGCGCCGTTGGGGTCGACATTGCTGGGGATCTGGGTTTGCGGCTTCTCGCGCGTGACCTTGTCGACGAAAGGCATGGGCGCCTTGGTGACGTAGTAGGCCAGCCCCGCGGCAATGGCCAGCCCGATGATCAGGCCGGCCAGCATGCCGAACAGCGTGCTGCCCCCGGATTTCGAACTTGAGGATTTGCGACTGTTTCGTGCCATAGTAAAAGCTAATCTCCGTTTGGGAGCTTACATCCTTTCGGGTGCCGATACGCCCAGCAGGGCCAGGCCGTTGGCCAGAACCTGGCGGGTTGCCTGGGCCAGGCGCAGGCGGGCCAGCTTCAGGCCGGCGTCGTCGACCAGCACCCGTTCGGCGTTGTACCAGGCGTGGAAATCGGCGGCGCAGTCGCGCAGCCAGAAGGCAATATGGTGAGGCGCCAGCTCCTGGGCCGCCAGCGTCACCATGCCGGGGTATTCGGCCAGGCGCTGCATGAGGGCGAACTCGGTGGGCGCCGCCAGTACGCTGACGTCGGCCTGGGGCAACTGGCCGACCAGCTCGGCCGACTGGCCCAGCATGGAGCAGATGCGCGCATGGGCGTACTGGATGTAGTACACCGGGTTTTCTTCGCTCTTGGACAGGGCCAGGTCGATGTCGAAGACGAATTCGGAATCGGCCCGGCGCTGGATGAGGAAGTAGCGCACGGCATCCTGGCCGACCCAGTCGATCAGGTCGCGCATGGTGACGTAGCTGCCGGCGCGCTTGGAGATCTTGACTTCGGCGCCATTGCGCATGACGCGCACCATCTTGTGCAGGATGTAGGCCGGGAAATCCTTGGGGATGCCCAGGTTCAGGCCTTGCAGGCCGGCGCGCACCCGTGCGATGGTGCCGTGATGGTCGCTGCCCTGGATGTTGATGGCGCGATGAAAGCCGCGTTCCCACTTGGCTACGTGGTAGGCCACGTCGGGCACGAAGTAGGTGTAGCCGCCTTCCTTTTTGCGCATGACGCGGTCTTTGTCGTCGCCAGTGCCCAGCTCGGTGGTGCGCAGCCACAAAGCGCCTTCGCTTTCGTAGGTGTGGCCGCTGGCGATGAGGGCCTGTACGGTTTTTTCGACCCGGCCGCTGGTGTACAGCGAGCTTTCCAGGTAGAAATTGTCGAACTTGAGGTTGAAGGCCTGAAGATCCAGGTCCTGTTCGCGGCGCAGGTAGGCGACGGCGAACTGGCGGACGTCGTCCAGGTCATCGAGGTTCTTGCTGGCGGTCACCGAATTGCCGTCGGCGGCCTGCACGGTTTTGCCGGCCAGAAAGTCGGCGGCGATTTCGGCAATGTAGTCGCCCTTGTAGCCGTCGGCCGGGAAATCGGGCGAATCGGGCGCGATGCCCCTTGCGCGCGCCTGCACGCTGACGGCCAGGTTGTCGATTTGATTGCCGGCGTCGTTATAGTAGAACTCGCGCGTGACGTCGTAGCCTTGCGCCGTGAACAGGCGGCACAGCGAATCGCCCAGGGCGGCCTGGCGGGAGTGGCCGACGTGCAAAGGCCCCGTGGGGTTGGCCGAGACGAATTCGACCAGCACTTTCTCGTGATTGGGCGGCAGGGTGCCGTAGCGGTCGCCCTCTTGTTGTATGGCATGCAGCACCGCCTGGCGCGCGGCGGCTGTCAGGCGGAAATTGATGAAGCCAGGCCCCGCGATTTCGGCGGAAGCGACGAGTTGGGCGGCGTCGGGGTGGGCCATGATGGCGTCGACGATTTGCTGCGCCAGTTCGCGCGGGTTGCGCCTGGCCGGTTTGGCCAGCTGCATGGCCACATTGGTGGCGATGTCGCCGTGCGCGGCGACCTTGGGCCGTTCGAGCAGGATATTGGGCGTGGCCTGGGGGGCGGCTTGCGCTACCGCGGCGCTGATGATCGAGATGAGTTTTTGTTGTTGCCCAGAAAGCATAAGACAGTCGGATAAGGTAAGGAGCGCGGCGTGCGCAAACCGGGTGCGAAAACGCCCGGCCGTGGGCCTGTGCCGCCCTGGTGCTGCGGCCGCAAAGAGTTAAATGATAGCGTGATTTCTTTTGCGGCGCGCTTTTCGCCTTCCGGGCCGGTTTTGTTACCAAAGCATACATGGGTGCCGCCCTAAGCCGGCAGATCGCGCCACCCCAACTCGTTTTGCAGCCACAGCGCGTAGCCGGACATGTCGACGATGCCGACTTCGTTGGAGGTGCTGACTTGCCAGCCTTCGTAGCGGTCGATCAGGGGCTCGGTGGCCAGGCGCTGGCTTTGGCCCAGGCGCGGGTGTTCGGCCTGGCTGCCGTGCAGCAAGGTGCCGTCGGCGGCGTCGACGCGGCGGTCGCCGCCTTGCGGCCGCGTGCCGGTGGTGCGCTGGTCGTGGACTACCGGGTGGGTGATCTCGCTTTGCTCGGCGGGGCCGGCGTCGAACCGCAAGGCCATGGAGCGGGCCTGCCACAGCATCCAGTTCAGGGCGACGTCGGACAGATCGCCTTGCAGGCCGCCGGATGTGGCGTCTTCCGTATGGGCCGCGCCGCCGCCAATATCGGCATGGGCGCCGATGAACGGGGCTTCGATGGTGTTCAGGCCTTCGCCGCCCTGTACGGAGCTCAATGGGAAATAGCGGCGGTGCTCTTGCAGCGCCACGGCATGGGCCACCCAGCCCCACGAGGAAGCGATGCTCAGGTCGTAGTCGGCATTGCGGATGCCGCCCAGTCCGAATTGGGCCACCGTGTCGAACAGCCCCATGAAGCGCAGGTCGACGCAGGCCGTGACCAGGCCAAGGCGTTCGTCCTGGTACGAGAAAAGCCCGTCGGCGACGTGGTTGTCGACCAGGTTGCCGAAGTGGCGGGCCAGGGCGGCCCCGCGGGAAAAGCCGATGATGTCTATGGGTATGGTCTGGGCCGGGTCGAAGGGCTCGCCGTCCAGCGCGGCAAGCAGATTGCTCCATTGGGCATCCAGGATGCGCGAGGCGCTGTAGGCCGTAATGCTGTCCCAGTCGGGGTACGAAGCGGCGGCATTGCCCGGCCCGGCGTGATAGAACACCTGGCCGTCCAGATAGCGCTGGCTCATTTTCCAGATATTGGTCTGCGATTGCGGAGTGTTGCGGGTGCCGTCGAAGGCGAACAGCAGCAGGCCCAGCGGATCGACGTAGCGGCGCGGCTGCTGGTTGGCGTAGCCGCGGGCCTGGCTGCCGGGCGCGGGCCCCAGGGGGTCGGGCTCCAGGTAGTGCCCCGAAGCCGGCAGGTAGGTGCGCAGCAGATTGTCGTGCCAGCCGGTTTCGGCATCGAAGACCTGCCCGGGCAGCCGCAGATCCAGGGTCATGTCGCCGGCCAGGCGCTGGGCCTCGCCGGTGGGGCTGTAGCGGGCGAACCAGCGCACTTTCTGGTCCTGGCCGGTAAGCAGGCGGGGCGCGCCGAGCAGGTCGGCGTGGATGGCGTACAGCGTGCCTTGCGGCGCTTGCGGGGTGTACACCACCAGCCCCACCGGCACATGGTGGGCGTAGATGTAGCGGCGGGTAATGCCGGCGGCCGCCGCGGCATTGGCCGGCCGGCGCGCTTCGGCCACGAGCCTGCCTTCGGCGTAGAAATAGTCGATCAGTTCGGCGGACGTACGCTTGTGGACGCGGTGGCCGAAGGCGTTGTGGGCATAGCTGGCCAGGACCGCGCCGTTCTGTTCGACGGCGCTCAGCCGGCGGTTCGGGCCGTAATACGTGACGTGGCCGTCCAGCCTGGCGGGCAGACCGCTGCGGTCGTATTCCGCCTTGGGCCGGTAGCTTGTCCCATCGGTGCGCCGGGCGGCCAGCGAGCCGTCGTCGTTCCAGGCATACCAGTGTGTCGTTCCGGATGCGCCGGCCTGGCCGCCGCTGGGTCCCGGGTCGGGTACAGGCGGAGGCGCGCCGCCGGGACGAAGGCGACGGTGTGCGCCTTGCGCGCCGGCCAGGCGGGAAGCGGCGTCGTAGGCGTAGCTCCAGGTCTCGGCGTAGCCGGCGGCCGGCGTGTAATGGGTTTCGAGGCTGACGCGATGGTTCTGGTCGTAGTCCTGGCGCTGCAGCCATAAAAGTCCGCCTTGTTCGTTGCGCAGGACGAGTTGGCGGGCCTGGCCCTGGTGCAGGGTGGCGTGCAGCCGCAGGCCGTTGCCGTACTGGTAGCCGGGCTGCGACGGATGGCTTTGAACGACGGTATGGCGCCTGCCTTGCGTGTCTTGCCATGTTATGCCCAGCAAGCGTTGCTGGGGGCCCCACAGATAGCTGAGCCGGCCGCCTTCGGGCAGATGATGCCGGATCAGGCGGTTTTGCGCATCGTATTCGAAACGCTCGTGGTGGGGCGTGGCGAGGGTGGGCCGTTGCACGGTGCGCGACACGAGGCGTTGCCGGCTGTCGTAGCGGCGGGTTTCGGTTTCGTGGGGATGGCCGATGCGCAATACGCCGGCCTCCGGCCGGGACAGGGTGGTTTTTTGCCGCTGGGCCGCCCCAAGGCAAAAAGCGTCCCCTTGGGGGGCAGCAAGCTGCATAGCAGCGCAGCGTGGGGGCATGTTTTGCCGCTGGGCCGCCCCAACGGCCACGACCGAGGCGAGGCTGCCCGCTGCGTCGTAGCTGTAATCCCAATGGCCGCCGTTGCCGAAAAGCCGGCGCAGCGGCCGGCGCTGCGCATCGTAGATGGTGCGTTCGGTTCCCGTAGGCATCGAGCGCCACGAGGTGCGCAGGCCTTCTTGGTTGTAGTCCAGGGCCAGCCCCGGCCATCCCGGCGCCACGGGAGCCAGTTGGCGGATCCGGCCCGATGCGTGCCGGCGTATCGCCATGCCGTTGATGTGGATGAGCCTGCCGTGGATGTCGTAGCGGCCCGCGCTGCCCGGCGCGGCGCAACCCGGGCAGCCGTCTCCGCCGGCCTCGAGCAGGACATGCCGTCCGCCCTGCAGGGATGTGCGAAAGCGCGTTTCGCGATTGTGCGCATCGCGCACGATGGTCAGCCCGCTGCGTTCGCCGTCCGGCGTGCGGACGTAGTCGATGTGGATCTCGTTGGCGCCGGAATCGGGCGCGCCCTGGATGGACAGCACGGCCCGGCCTTGCGGGTCGTAAGCCCAGGTATTGAGCCGCAGCGCCGGCTTGCCTTCGGCGGGTGCGATTTCGATTCCGGTCAGGTGAAAAGGGTTGCCGCCTTGGCGCTGCGCCTCGTACAAGTAGCGGCGCTGCATGGTGTCGGGGCGGGTCACGGCAAGCAGCCGCAGCGGGCCCGGCGATGCAGGGTCGGCGGATTCGTAATGGTAGCGGAATGTGCCGGCCGGCGTGGCGATGCGGTCCAGATAGGCGCGCTGCTGGTGAATGCTGTAGTGGAACGCCAGCGTATGGCCGTTGCCGTCGACGATGGCGCGTATGGCGCCAAGCAGAGGCCCCGGTTCGTCGTGGCGGTGCAGCGTTATGGCCAATGCCGAAGGCGGCCTCATGGCAAGCCGCGCCAGCCGGCCGTCGCTATCGAATACAAGCTGGCGCCCATCGGGCCAGGTCCACAGCCATTGCGCGGCATTGCGCTGGACCGTGCCGTGCCGGTTGGAACGCTGGTTCTTGCCTGCGCCCGAAAAGACGATGCGGCTGCCGTCGGCCTGCACGATTTGCCAGCGATCGGCGAACACGTGCAGCCGCGTGTCGTAGGCCAGCGCCCAACCCTGGCCCAGCACCGACGGCCGGCGGTCGAGCGCGTTGTAGTGGCGCGAGATTTCCAGCAAAGGAGAGTGCAGGAACGGCAGTAGATCGCGCTCGTGCTGGTACTTGTTGCCGGTGACGATGTGAATGGGATTGCCGGCCCCCAGGTTGAGCCCGGGTTCGAGGTCGGCCTGCGTGGCAATGCCGCCCGAGGCGCAAGGCGAGCCCAGCGAGGAAGGCCGGCAGACGGGCTCGGCGCGCGCTGCTGCGGCGCATGCCGCGCCGATCAGCAGCGTGGCGGCCATGCCGCCGCGCAAGAGTGCAAAGGCTTTGTTCATGCCGTTTTCTACATGAAAAGTAAAGCCCTATAGTGCCGCTTGGCAGACGCTGAATGTTAGGGTAGTGTATGTATTCGTCTATTGAGGGAAACCGAATATGCTGATCGTCTTTCACTCCAAACCCGCCGCGGAAGTGCTCATGTTTTCCCAGCATGCACTGCCGATTCTCAAGGCTGCCGGCAAGCCTTACACCGATACCTTGCCTGAACGAGGAGTCATTACTTACGCCGACCTGACAGCGGCGATTGCCGGAATCGAAAAGGCCATGGCCATCGACACGTCCGCAGAATTCAAAGAAAGCGACGACGAGAACGATGCGCGCGAACATCCTATTTCGCGGCCTGTCACCTTTCGCCAGCGGGCCTTTCCGCTATTGGCCATGCTGCGCATCTCGCTCGAGCATGGCGCCGACGTCACCTGGGAGCCGGCCCCTGTCTGGTAGCTGAACGGGGGCGCCAGCCCCCGCTGCCTTATCTGCCGGTGCTGCCGGTCACGCCCTGGACGAACCAGTCCATCTTGCCCAGATCGGCTTCGGGGTAGGCGCTGCCGGCCGCAACGCGCACGGTGCCGGCCTGGTCCTTGATCGGGCCGGCAAACACATTGAATTTGCCCGACGCAATGTCCTGTTCCTTGGCCTTGACTGCGCTTATGACGTCCGCCGGCACATGGGGGCCGAAGGGCGCCATTTTCACCACGCCTTCCTTGATGCCGCCGAAATACAGCTCGCCCTGCTGGGTGCCGGCAATCACTTTTTTGGCAACCTGGGTGAAGTAGTTTCCCCAGTTGTGCGTGATGCCGGTCACGTACTTCACCGGCGCGTATTTCGACATGTCCGAATGGAAGGAG
>Ga0182735_1000616_pt1 | contig 27590 bp, 35 predicted proteins | sample eDN5th30CKraftMG_FD_128524 | JGI IMG/M metagenome (GOLD analysis project Ga0182735, IMG submission 128524) | Enriched Miracle-Growth compost microbial communities from Emeryville, California, USA - eDNA 5th pass 30_C Kraft MG (version 2) (version 2) ...
AGCACCTTGCGGCCGAATTCCACGGCAATGGGGGGCGGATAGCCGTTCATGTAGGCCAAGAGCGTGACCTTGATGCACTCGAGTGCCTTGATGGATTCGCTTGCGCGACGCTCCATCGTCTCGGCCATGGGAAATACCAACGCATAGGCAAAGAGGATGCCAAGGAAGGTGCCAACCATGGCTTTGGAAATCAGGTCCGCAAGGATGAAGGCTTCCTGGTCCACGGCAGCCAGCGCCTTGATCACGCCCAGCACCGCAGCCACGATACCAAAGGCCGGCAATGCATCACCCACCGCGCGCAGCGACTTCACCGGCACCTTGGTTTCGTGGCGAACTGTCTCCAGTTCTTCGTCGATGAGCGACTCGATTTCGACTGGGCTCATGTTGCCCGAGATCATCAGGCGCAGATAGTCGATGATGAAGTCCATCAACTTCTGGTCGGCCATGACCTTGGGGTACTTTTGGAAGATGGCGCTCTGTGATGGGTTTTCAATGTCCGCTTCCAGCTTCATCGGGCCTTCGCGCTTGGCCTTGTTCAGCAGCGAATACAGGCATGCCATGACGTCAAGGTACAGTTCCTTGTCGTACGGCATGCGGCGCAGCACCTTGGGCAGCTCCGCGCCAATGAGCTTGAGGGAGCGCTTGTTATTCCCGGCCACGAAGGCACCAACGGCCGCTCCCCCGATCAGCACGAGCTCCAGCGGCTGGTATAGCGCCCCCAGGTGTCCACCCATACCGACATACGCCCCGAAGACGCACGCAAACGCAATCAAATAACCAAGCCCCAGTAGCACGCGAAAACCTCTTGCAGATGATGGATATCGAGGCATATATCTTCGCGCGGGCAGGGGCAAACCGAAGCGCAGGACAACCGGGAGAAACGACCGTAATTCCCCCGTTCAGCGCCCCATGTGGAGAACAGTTGCCCCAGCTTGGTGCCGGCCACAGGTTACGGGACACCCGGCGCAGACGCCCCGAGGCAGGGCCCGGGGATAAGGTAGGCGCAATGAGGAGGCTTGGCCATCCGCTAAAGCACCACGATGATTACGTCGACGTCGCTTAGCAGGGTTGCGACAATGAAGAAGGCACAGTGTTCGAGCCGCATCACCGTCTTGCAGATGCGTCGCAGGCGCTTTGGGGCAATTCTCATAGGTTCCATCCATGGATACCCGCTCTGTTTCCGGGCGGGTTTCGGGACAGACTGCGGCAAGCAGCCTGTCCCACCTATAGGGTCGGGTTTTAAATTCCCGGGGGAATTCAGAGATTTAGGCAATCACACCCGGTATAACACTCGAATATTTTGGCACTTCACCCTAACGGCCGAGAGTTTTGGGCAATTATTTGGCCTTAGCGCCCCTTGTTCTGCTTTGCCGCCAGGCGCCCGTACAGGAACCAGGTGGCAGCCAATACACCCCAGGCCTTAGCGAGCACCGCCGCCTCCCAGGATTGCAGGACATAGTGCCCAAATAGGGCAGCCGTCATCGAGCCGATGTAGCAAAGGGCCACAGCCGCCCCATACGGCCGCCGCAGAGGCAGCGCTACCGCTCCCACTATGACGAAAAACAACCAATACAAATCAGGCCCTTTCCAGGTCGGGTCGATAACGACCTGGAAGGGAATGGCGTAAGTGAGCAACACCGCCAGGGACGAGTGCGGTAGCCCTCGCCCGTCGTGCGAGAAGGTCATCAGGCGCCAGATGTGGGAGATTAGTGAGCGCAGCATCATGCTTTCCTTACATGGCCGCGCGCTCAAGCGCTGAGGTTGAGGGGGCTTTATGACCCAAAAACTGCAAATGGTTCTGCAAGATAAATCCCAGAAAAAAGCAAATGATCTTTGAATTCTATGCATACGGTTTTAAACTAACAATCTAATGTGACCACAACGGATAGCCCATGCACGCCCTTTCTCAAGTCTCTACCCTTCCCTATGCCCTGATCTCCCCCTGCTTGCGCGATGAGGACATCGAGGGCGAAGGCGACACTCTGGCCCTGGTGCTCAGCGCGCATCTCGCCCCCGCGATTGCCGACAAAGAGGGAGCGGAAATCGAGGTTGAGCTCAAAGACGATGTGCTGCTGGTGCCTGGCCAGAACGACACGGTTCACCAGTTGGGCGAGCCTGGTGCTCCGTTTGACAGGGGAGCTGCAGAGCTGGTCAAGAGCGAGACCGGCCTGCTGGTCTTTTTCATGAATCAGCCGGGCGGCATGTTTCACAACTACGCGGTCTTTCGCCACAAAGGCCAGTGACCTCCTCTCATACGCAAGACCCTGACTCATTGAAGGAAAAACCATGAATCCCTGCGAGCGCGTAGCCCATTTTCTGCACAAAGTCGCCTCCCAGGAGCGACTGACGGTCAACGTACGCACCCCAGCGGAAAAGTCGAGCGTCACCCGAAAGTTCATCTCCGCTCTGAAGGTCATGGCCCCAGCCATGGCGCTATCTGCCGCGGCACACGCTGGACAGCCTGCGCCTGAAGTCGTCCTGCAGGTCAACGGGGGCGCCCCCGTCACGGTCCAAAGCGTGCAGGATCTCATTGAGAAGGTGAATTCCTACTCGCCGTCGGCCGTTGATCACATGGGCGCCATCGCGCGCTGCATGCACAAGCACCTGCCCAGGGGCGCCGGCGTAAGCGACGCCATGGTGCTGGCCACCATGAACGCCTCAGCAAACGTCAGCATCGACATCGAGGACTGGGCCGCTCGTACTGGCAATGAGCCGATGCTTGGTGTGGCAGCCTTCTGCGAGAACCCTTCGAACTGGCAGGCCCAGGCCCAGGAGTGGATCGCCCAGACAGCCAAATACGACAACCTCGTCGGCTCGATCGTGCGCCAACACCTGGCCGAACGTGCGTTGGCAGGTGTGGTTGCCCGTGCCCAGACCGTCCAACAATCTGTCAATGATGCGGCATACGTCCAGCGCATGGCGGACTCCGGGGAGTTCTACGGCGGTGGGCACGCAGTGAAGGTGCGAGGCGCGATGGACTGGGTATCTGCCGCAAGCAGCATCGCTGAAGGCGCCGCACATCTCTTCGGTGGAAAGGAGGAGGTGGAAGTGGTTCGAGGCGCTGACCGTACCTTGCGTGACGGCACGAACGTGGTTCGCCGCGGTGAAAGCGTCGCAAACCGTCGAGATTCCGCTAGCCGAGCCCGCGGCGTGGGCGAAATCATGGAGTCCGTGGGGCGGCGCTATGGCGCGAGCAGCAACCGATACTCCACTCGCAATCGCTACTGATGGGACTCTCCATGACGACCCAACTTGCCCCATCCAGTAGGCTCCTGAGCGCGGCCGCAATGGTCGAACAGTTCGCCCAGGTCTTTGAGGACTGTCCTGGGCTGGAATCAGCTACGGTGACCTTTACCAGCCGACCCGTCGACTTCATCGAAGGGGGTCACTGTTACGAGTTCGACCTGCGCGTAGACGGGGTTGTGTGCGCCACCGGCGTCAAAGAGCCGGACCTGCTGAAAGAAGAGCTCGAAGTGAGCCTTCTCACCTCCTGCCGTTACCAGCTCTACTTGCGCCCCATGGCGGGCGCGATTGAGGGCGAGTCGTGTGAGCTGACTGTGCAGGTTGAACGCGATCTACTGCCCAAAACCACCGATCTGAGCACAGTGCTTTAGTCCTTCGAAGTGCTCTGCCCGGAACTTTTTGATCAGATCGCCAGCGACATCGAGCAGCCGCCTGTCTCAGCAAGTCGTCCGCGCGCGAAGGCGGCTTAAGTCCCGACCTGGCTGGGGTTCAAACACTTCGGCCAGGATTCTTTCCCCTCTCAGATCCCCAAATTCGGCCCGAAGCTGCACCGCCAGCGCTTCGATAACATCCTCATAACCTCGAGCGGTGATCTCCGAGCGCCCTTGACCGGCCAGGTCCGCGAGAATCAGGCTTTTGGCATCCGGGTGGAAAAAGCCAAATGCAGCCCCTTGGGGCCCGCACCTATCGATCGTCGCACTTGCCTCGTAATCCATTTTGAATCTGAAGTCATTGACCGAAGAGAGCCCGTCGCCATCAATGATGAGGCGACGCCCTCTGAAATCTGTCAGTTCAACGGCAAAGTGCTGTACGAGGACCTCCTCGTCAGTGATGCCGTAGCGCCTGGCCAGCGCCCCATCAAGCTCGAAATCTTCCCCAATCACTTCTCCTTTGCCACGCGCGGCCTTCCAGACAGGGCAAGACCAGTCTGGAGTGCACCAGGCAATCGGCCTGGCATGGTCTTCTCCGGAGATTCTGGCCCACTCAAGCACGGTTCGGGCAAGCACCAGGCAGCCACCATCGAGCCAACCCATGGGCTGAATCCGCTCGAGGCGCCTTTCATCGTGCAGGAACGCATACAGCGCGTGTCCCAGCTCCGTGAGGTTGGGGTTCTGCCCACTGGCGACCAAATTCATGTCCTGGAGCACGACACTCATCCTCGCACACCATGCACGGCCTTGCTCACCCTGGTCAGGGCGGCACTGTTCTGATCAGAAGGTGCCGGAGCCTCATCCAAGTATTTCTCGCGAGGGTAGCGTTTTTGCAGCCATTGGAGCGTCTGCTCGCGGTCAATGAGCGTCAAGCGCGAACTGCTGCTGTTGGGGTTCAGGCTCTGGTAGGCCCCGCGGTCCATGAAGTAGTGGGAATGGTGAAATCCAAGGCGAGCCACCGGAGTGTGCCCAACAAAGGTGGGCGACAGACCAGGCGCGTAAGGTGTGGAGCCGACCAATAGGTCATCAACGCCGCCTGCGGTTTGCACCACATGCAGGCCATTGCCGTTATAAAGCCGGGTGGCCATACCGCGCTTCCACTCTCGTACGGTGCGCCGGCCCCACGTCAGGCTCGAGGTGAACCGGTCATAGGCAAGGTCATCTTCGCCGAGAAACTGCTGCAGGTTCCCTTTGGACATCTCCAGCAGGTCTTGGTCCGTGTAGAAGGGCATGTCTTGGCCGTCTACAAGGTCATCGTAGGGCCCTGCATCACGCATCAGCTCTGCGTGCACCAGGTTACACATGATCGAGCCGCCCTCATCGACAAAAGAGCGCACGTAGGGCAAAGCTCGCACCAGCGGCAGCAGTTCGAGCAGCACTTCCCTTTCTTCTGCCGGCAGATCAAGGACCCAATGGCCGCCATTGATGATGAACGTGTGCGCGTCGTAATAGTGCGACTCGAGCATGCCAAAGGTTGCAAGCAGCATGTTCTCGTGATTGCTGCGAAGCGACTTGAACCAGGGATGCTTCAACAGGCACAGCGTCTGCAATGACTTGGGGCCACGATCAACCAAATCGCCCAAGCAGTAAAGCCGGTCCACCGAAGGATCGAAATTCGCGCGCTCCAACTCCTGCATCAGCAGGTCAACACAACCGTGGATGTCACCGGCGATGATGTCTCGCCCCTTTGTGTTGGGGGTTTCGAGCTGAACTATGGTGTCAGGCATGAATAATCCTTGGGGTGTGGTCTTACTATTCTGTGCGTATAATATCAGTCTTTATAAATTATTCGATGTGTCGCACGCACAGAACGAGCCCCAGCGCTCTCCCTCCCTTGTAGCGATACCCAGTAGTCGCCATGCCCGCTGTCTCCCCCGCCATGCATCCCGCGCCCGTTCTGCGAACGTTGGTTAAAAGCCAGTCGGAACTCGCCTGCTCATTTTCCGAGTGGGCCCAGTCGCGCACCCTGAGTGACATCGCCCATAAAAGCGCGAGGCTCCTGGCGCGCTCTTTGAGCGGCCAGGCCGGCTTTACCCCCATGTGCCGGCTGGCGGCAATAACCCTGGCAAGCGCCGTCAACTGTGACCCCTATTACCCGACCCCGGCGTCCAAACAGGCCCGCCTGAAGGAAATGACTGATGAGGCTTCAGGACAGAATCCCAAGGCCTGGGGCATGTATGTGAGACTTTTGCGCGAGGCATCGCAGGCCGATTTTGTGCGCCAGGAACGCGCCTCTATCAATGGCGCCCATCCATTCTCCGAAGCCGTGAGAACGCTTTTTGGCATGAGCTTCACGCCAGTACGCCCAATGGTGACGCCAGATATCGCGCCAAGCGGTTTTGATTGCCAGGCGCTTGCCGCCATTGGCGCTCTGAGCGCGCGGATTGTCCAGGCACGCTTTCGTGAAGAGATTTTTCGCGAGCACCCCGACCTCTTCGAAGAGGTTGCCGGGAACACCTCACTGGACGACATCGTCGCGCACCTGAACGCCGAGGCCGACCGCGCCGCAGGCTTCGCCTACCACCAGCGCCAGAAAGTAGCTTGAGTTTAATCAAGCAACTTTGATAGCATATTTACGCTATCAACTAAGGATTCTCATGTCTGTCAAACACCCCCAGTTTATCCTGGCCATGGACGCTGCTGCCCTGGCCGCATACCCGCATCAGTACAACGCGGGCTTTGACCCCGTCCATTGGGCAGAACAAGCCCAGGGACATCTGGTGATCCGCCAGCGAGCGCAACTCGAGAATGAGCCCGCCTTCCGACAAATCCTCCCCTATGTGGTCTTCGTCAAGGATACCCCGGGGCAGGAGCGCCGTTTTGCGGCCTATCGCCGCGGCAAGGGCGTGGGTGAATCCAAACTCATGGGCAACGCGAGCATCGGATTTGGTGGCCACATCGATCTTGGCGACGTGCGGCAGGAGAATTCGGTAGTTCTCCTGGGGCTGACGATCGCAAATGCGGCCGAGCGCGAGATCAAAGAAGAGGTGGACTTCTTTGGCGCCACCGGCGGCATCGTGCAGTTGCCTCTGACTGTTAGCCTGGAAGACGCCCAGGCTCTGATTTTGGATAATTCCAATGAAGTGGGCCGCGTGCATATGGGCCTGGTGATCTTCAAGCAACTGCCCGAGCCTGTCGCCACCGTGGGTACGCGTGAATCAGAACTGGAGTCCCTGGGTCTGCTCACCGCTCAAGAGCTTCTGAACACCGGCGACCCGCTGGAGAACTGGACGCGCCTCATCCTCGAACACGAAGCCGCGGTCACAGCCTGAGTTGGCGCGCCACGGAATGTAAAACAGGCACCTTGCGGTGCCTGTTTTTTTATCGGGAAGCGCCCTTATGCCGCCTTCATGCGCTGGGGGGCGCTGGCCTTTGGGCCAGATTCGGTCTCTTCAGGCGCGTTGAGGCTGGCATAAATACTTTCAAGCATCTGCATTCGGCTGATCGGGAAATTCGAGTAGTGCATCAACAGATGCCCCACCCCATCGATAGCCATGCTCTTCATGCTCGTCTGAAGTGGCTGGCTCATAAGCTCTTTGAGGCCGTCCTCGATCCATTGCTTGCGATCACGTGGCTGGAGCTCCTTACCCTGTCTGGTAAGTGCGTCATACCACTGGCCGCAGAAGGCACGCATAGTGGCCATGCTGGTGATGTCCGGAAAGAGCAACCGCACCTTGCCCTTGGTGGCGGTACCGGTCTTGCCTCGACCATCCTGCACTTCGATGACGGTCGTGATGTCGACGAACTGCTGGAACGTCAGTTCCTTGTAGGGCTTTGAAGCCAGTTCCGCCCGGCGCGCCTGCTCGATGGCAGCATCCACGGTACAGCCGCCGCCCAGGATTCTGCCTTCTGCCGAAAGGATCTGCATCTCCAGGATGTTGGAGTTTTTCACCATGGCTCGCTTCACGCGTGCGTCCGCCATGATTCCATCGACATCCTGCACGTTTTTCAAGCCATCTGCCGCGCGCGCGGCGAAGTGGATATTGTGCAAGGCCCGCGCCGAGATTTCCCAGTCGATCGCGACCACCTCGGCTTCAGTAAGAGCCGGTTCGCAGGCCAGCTCGCTTGTCTTTTCCACACCCTCGAGCACCTTGTCAAACAGCACCTGCCAGCTCCGATCCGGAAAATCCACGCACTCCGGCGCAACCCAGTCAGTAAGCTGACCGTAATGCTGCTCGAGATGCTCGCGTTGCTTTTGCAGAAACGGCTTCCAGCCGCCAAGCGCCTCACCCTGGTCGCGAAGCATGTTCAGGCGATCTCGCACCCCAGCGAAGGTGGCCAGCAGATGTGGCGGCAAGAGCGAAGCCTTGCCCTTGGTGAAGTCCAGGTGCTGGTTTCGCAGTCGCCACATCTCTCTGAGCATGTGGCCGACCCAGAGAAGCGTTTCGAGGTTGGGTTTGGGGTTGGTGATCATGGATATTCCTGCCTTTAAGCGCAGCTACAAATGCTACTTTGATATTTTGTTTCTATAGGCATAATTCTATCATTTAAGCTATGTTGGGATGCATTTGTGAGAAGTAGCCATGTCCATATCAACTCTATCTTCCAAAGCCCGCTGGCACGGAAAGAACCGGCCAATCACCCAATCCGACTCGAGCTCCGAGCCGCCCGGCACCTACGCCAGGTTTCTCGAACGACTAAGGCACTGTGCCCAGCTCCTGCAAAGGGCGCGGCTCTACGATGAAGATTTGTGCGAGGCACTCCTACGTCAGACCGTGGTGTACACAGCCTTCATCCAGGACGTGCTGAGCTTTCGCGCCAATGCATTGGACCCGCAGGTGCGCGGTGGCGTGCGTAGCGTAGGGGAGTTCTGCCGCTTAGTGGAAGCGGAATACGGGGCGGTTTAGGTCTTTCGCTTCCACCTGCTGATGCACAGCCGGGTTGTTAATCAACTCATCGGCCATGCGCTGAACCACCTCGACATACTTGTCGCAATGGCAAGGCAAGGGGGCGCACCAGCACTGCAAGGCGATCTGTTCGCCATCCGCTACCCGCGCGGCCAACCCTGAAAGCACCTTTGAAATGGGCCCGCCTCTTGCCAGGTCTTTCTCGACGCGAGCGTTGGACAGGGCAATGACCCGCTCACGCTCCTGCATAGACCGATTGGCCATGTGAAAAGGATTTCCGAGCACGGGATTGGACCGATCGGCACGGATGATCGTCTCGCCCTCTTCTGCCGAGATGCCCGAGCCCCTCAGATTCACGGTGCGAATGTGCCCTTTTGCCATGGTGGTTTCCTATCGGAGTGGATTCTTGACTGTGGAAATCATGCTGGCCTGCTTCTGGCTGGACGCTGCTGGCTTGATTGAATGCCTCAGGTGCGCTGCTCCAGCGATGCCGGCGGCTGCGGCCGGCCCCCTTTGCAGCAACTCACCCACCAAGGGAACATCCAGGAGCGACTGAAATTGGTCAGGGTCGATGTACCCCTTGAGCTGGCTTCTAACCCAGTCGGTCATCTGGCCCATCGAAGTCGGAAAGGTCGCCGTCAGGAGCGATACGGCCACGAAAAACTGGATGATGCCCCGTTTAATTGCCCCTGGAACCCTGCCGACGGCGCACAGAAAGCGCTTCAGGATGCCTGGCCCCTGTGGCTTACGTCGTCTCGAAGCGGTTATCTTTCTGCCTGACAGGCTGTTTGACCGGGTCTTTTTGCGTCGAGAGGCGCTGCTGCTGGAACCAAACCACATCAGCCTCGCCTCCGCCTTTACGTGCCTCGAGCGATGGCGAGCGCCTGCCGGTAGTCGACCTCTATCTCGCGAAGGCCTGCTAGAGGCTCCAGCGCCGGGCGCGAGCGCAGCCGCTGAATAAATGCCAGACGCTCAGCCAGCACTACCGGATTTGCTTGAGCGCGAGCCAGTGCATGCGAGTTGCTCGCAATGAGCCCCTCCTTTTGCACAGTCATCGCCGCGGCGCGCGCGCGGTCCTCGGCCAACTGGGTCTCCATCGCCCGGATCTCCGCCTCATCTTGGGCCACTCGAGCCCGCAGTTCGCTCATCTGGCGCTGCAGGAGATCCTTGCGCTTCCTGACCTGCTCTAGTTCAGCCTCGCAGGCTTTCATGCTCTGCGCGTGGTCTTCCTGGCTGCCGCCGGCGTAAGCCGGATCGAGGGCGCCTGGCGCGACAGCGCCATGCCGAGGGGTAAGGGTCTCACACCACGATTCCAGGTGCTCACGTTGCTCCTCTCGCAGGAAATATCGGTATGTTTCGCTGCTCTTGGCGCATTTGCGCCGGGAAATGAGATCTTGGCGCACCATGCGAGCCAGCCGCCAGGACAGCTCGTAAGTCGACAGCTTGGTCTCCGTAGCAATTGCCCCTATGTCCAAGTCGCTACTGGCCCGATACAAGGCCTGTAGGATGAACAGGTGGGCAGCCGGCATGGGGGCGTCAAGAAACTCCCCCCAAACTTTCATGGCGGAATCTCGCTGCTGAGTCGTAAGAAAGTAGATAAAGCGCTCGCCCTTCTTGCTCAGCGTTTCCTTGCGGCGCGAAATCCGGGCATGCTGTACCAAGCTCAGCAGACGCCAGGAAAGTTCATTACGCCCGATACCGGTCAGCCCTGCCATTGATGGCAAATCCAGGGGCGTGCTTGAACGAAGCATTGCAAGCATGATCCGCTCAGTCTGATTCGAATGCGGAGTGGGTCGCTCCACTTCCTTCTGTGCCTGCACAACAAGCCTTTTGGCTGTGCACGGTTCCTTGGTCGCCTCTGCAACCGCTTCGGTCAGCCGCGGCGAATCCTTCTGGGTAACGGCTTGCATGGTCCTTAAGCCGCTTGGCGAAAGAAAGTGCGTGTATGGGGCGAGATCGGACATGGTGAATGAAGTTTGATTAAGCTGTTCTATGCTATCAGCCTCGTACTTATAAAGCCAAACAATCCAGATCAGTCTCAGCGCGAACCTCCCTGAGCGCGTGTTCATAATCGTCTTGCACGGCCTTGAGCATGGCCAACGGTTCGAGCGAAGGCCGCTGGCGCAACAGTTTGATGAAGACAATGCGCTCGGCAAGCGTGACGGCATCGAGACGGGTCTTCGTGCCTGGTGCGCAGCGATTGAGCAGGGTCTGATGAGCGTGGCGCATAGCGGCAAGTTCTCCTTCGAGGCGCCCCACTTCAGAGCGCAGCGTTTTCACCTTCTCCATAAGCCAAGAACGATCATTGCGGTGCTTGCGCACAACGAGATCATGAAAGTGCTGACGCTGCTTTGCCGTCATCCAGTAGTAGTAGTAATTGCCGCGGCTGGGTTCGCGTCGCTTTTCACGGCTTACACGACCTCTTTTCGCCAGAAATGGCAGCACCTTCTGGGCCTCGCGACCGTCCAATCCTGCCGCAACACCGATCTCACGCCCATTAAGCGCAGTTTCTGGCGACAACGTGGCGATTACCCCCAGCAGCTTATGGGCAACGACGTCACTGGCGCTGGGTTCATCAGCGCCCGCAGGGGCACCTTGAGGCGCGGTAGGCGGTCGCTTGTATTGAACGAAACACTCGCCGGGTTGTTCATCGAGCTCGTCTGCGTAAGGGGCTGACGCGATCTGCACTGACATGCTTGTCTATATACTTTGAAATGATGTACTCAAAGTATAAAAGACAGCCCTTAAATATGACCGGGCAATAAAGGCCGTGAATATCTGGCAAATCAAGTCATCATCCAAGGGCGCCGCTAAAGGCAACTACGCGCACATGCGTGGCCGCACCCGCGAAGGGGCTTCGATCTCAGCGTCAGCTTTCAGACGATCGATGAACGCTGGCCACAGGTTCTGCCAAATGCCGTCGGCGGCATGAGAATATTTGTTGGCGACCAGGCTGAAGAGCGTCTCCGATAACGTGACACCATCTTCCGAATCGAATTCTTCGACCAGGCATGACTCGATCGCGCGGACAAGCTCATGAGCTGATGCCATCGGGCCCATGTACCTTACCTCATGTAGCGCTCGTTTCAGGTCCGAAACCTGGGAACGGGTCCAATGCTCTTTGGCGTCTTCGGAATCAAAGTAACTGTCGATCGCCGCCAGGGATGCCTCCTTATCGACCATAAAGGCATCGGGGCCCATGAGCTTTCGCATCAGGTAGTCTTGGTCAAGGCCGGCCAAGAAAGACTGATATGGCGTTGGTCCAACGTTGCGCCAATCGTAGCTGAAGCTGCCATAGCTCGAGAGCACATGAAGCTTCAGCCAACCTGATCCTTCGTCCGTTGCATGCTGTCCATGCTCGATGAGAAAGGCGGCATGTTCACCCGCGTGCGTGACTTGGTAGCCTTCCATGGAGACTGGGGTAACGGTGGGCATGGGATTTCCCTTAATGCATGCGCGGGCGTGCGCGGTTGATCGGCTCAAATATGCTTTCGGCCTCTTCTGCAAGTTCCACCAGGGACCGGCCTGTCAAAATTGTCCGCCCTTCAATGTCTTCGATACGGTAGCTGCTGTCCGAGTTCGAGTAGATAAGCGCCGAGGCAAACTCCAGATCGCTGGCATCAAGCAGCGCCAGGGGCCCATCGCCAGGCACATCGTCTTGAACGTGCCAACGATTACTCAAACAGGCCCGCAATTCATGAGGTGAGATCATCTGGTAGCTCCTTATTGGCCTACTTGAGTAGCCGATGCACCAATGTGACGGCGGAGGTTGCCCTCGGTGAAGATCACAGCGTTAGGACCCGCATGCGACAAAAGATCGAACCACCAGGGCTTGGCGTTGCTCTGGCACACTTGGTGTTGGTCTCCGAAGCCATCGTTGGAGCTGACATGAATCTCCAGGCAGCTCGGGCTGCTCAGTAGATCTATGACTAGCGAACGCTGAAACTCACGAGAATATTTGGCGACGATATTGAGATGAGACAGGTCCAGCGCAAAAGGAAGGCCGGAATCCAACAATTTCCGGTATTCGGGCCAAGTTGCCAATAGCTGTTTCTTGTGGCGATCTGGGTAGAGGCCTTCGATGGCGACCGGACAGTCGAAGAGGTCGGCAGCCCGCCTCGCGTTGTCAAACATCTGTTCAAGCCTGCAATTGTCCCGATAGCCAGCATGTGCCGAATAACAAATTCCGCCAAGCTCTGCCTGGACCTTTCCGGCCGTGCGAAACCAGTCCTGAAACTCCAAAAACGAGGACAGGTCGTAGATCGCACGGCGATCTGCCACCCAAACATTGGCATGTAGGCGGAAGCTGGTGTTGGGATACAGATTCCGCATCCTGGCTGCTTCTTCAACACCAAACACGCCGTGGTTCTGTGGAACTACCTGCACATGGTCCAAGCTCAGTTCGCCCCATAGGGGTTCAACCAGGGCGGAGCGTTCACGCAATGCGGTAGCTTCTTGCATGGAATGAAAATGTCCATACCCAGGGAAAGCTGCCAGCGACAGGTTAATGCGCCGGCAATTGAGCAGCTTAAACAGCAGTTCCATGCTCCCTAGCCTCGCGCTTTTGGCGTATTCACGTAAGCCTTTTGTTCGGACTGCAGTGGCTCAAAGCTCAATGCAACATCCGACTGAACCATCTTGTTATCTTTACGCTCATGAGTAAGACTTCGGTCTCTGAGATCAATGCAGATGACCCCACTGCCGCCCATGTTGTTTTCATAACCAAGGTGATTTTTGGCAAGAAGGCTACCGATAACCTTGCTAAGGTTTAAGCCATCGACGTGCAGCTCTTCAAGTTGTCGAGCCGGTCTGGCATTCACGGCTTCGTCATGCATGAAAGTGACGTTTTCCTCGCACCCTTCATCCCCGCCCCCCGAGTATTCGACTTCGATCTTCGTCACCCCATTGCTGGCAAATTCTTCAAGTAACTTTTGTACGTTCTCGTAATTTGCATCAGGGTAGTATGGGTGGGGCGATGAATACACCTCGGAAAGTGGGCACTTGATCGTTTCCAGTGAGATGCTGTCTTCATGTCGAGTGAAGCCATGAAGTTCAGCGCTGCCACGTTCGACGTCTATAGATAGCGTGCCGTAGTCCTCGGCCTCACAACCGTAGATATACATGGCGTTCTGAAATAGGCATTCCTTGAATTTGTCGAGCAAATCAATCTGCTGCTTTTGAACCTCCTCGGCAACCATGCTCGTTGCTTCCATCAGGTTGCGCTCGGTGCCGTCAATGTCTACGACGACAATATCAGAGACAGTGTTACACCCTGGCGACACTTCATAGCAAAGCGATGCCGACCGGATGTTGTGTCCACGCAGCTCCTGCAGCAAGTCGAGCAGAACGTCTGCTGCCTCTGGAGTCAATAGGGCATTGCCGCTGATGGGGGAGGATGTTGTCATCGGGGGCTCCAAATATTCAAGTCAGGGATGTAGCTTTAGAAAGGGCCACAGATCTGGGAGTAGCGTCTAATCGTGTAGTCGCCCGAATCCCCGCCTGTTCCTATGCCCTCCGAGTGGTCCAACGCTCCAATAGAATAGTTTCCGTAGGTTTTTGCGGTAGTCTTCCCAACAAGCTTGCGGCCCACGTAAAAGTAGTAATACTTGTCGACGTTGTAGGAGTAGTTCAAAACATACGTATTGTTCTTGACGTACTTGCATACCTTTGCTGCCTTGCAAGTGTTGGAGATCTCTGAATACGCGCTGTAGTTGCGCTTTGAGCCATCGGACCACAACTCATAGGAACGGCGCAGGGTGCGTGTGCCTGTCTGGCCAGATGGGCATGAGGCCGAACTGGTTTCGTACTCTGTGGACACCCTGTAGTAATTGCAGGTATAGGTCTGGTTCGTCCAACCGGAGTAATTTCGTTTTGTGCCATCCGACCAGTCTTCGTAAGTCCTGGTCTGGATGTGTTGGCCTTGCATATTGGATGGACACGCAAGCGTCTGTGTTTCAGTTCCAGTGGACACCATGTAATACGAACAGGTGTTTTCCACCTCATTCCATGGCCCATGATTGCGGAACGATCCATCAGACCAAATTTCATAGGAGCGCTGCTCGGTGATGCTGCCTTGCATGTTGGACGGGCATGCCAAAGTGCGTGGTTCAGTCGCATCGCTGACCTTGTAGAAGTCACAGTTGCGTGCGACTTCCTCCCATCCCGAATCTTCGATCACCTCATCATCGTCATTGAGGGTGTAACGGCGACGCTCAGTGATCTCGCCCACCTGACTGGCGGGGCACGTGGCAGTGGTCCTGAAATACTCGTGGTGCCTGCGGCACTCACCGCTTTTGTGCGCCCAGGGGGTAAACACTCCGGGGGAGGTCTCCAGACGAAACTCAATGATCGGTCCGCCGGAGTAACTCACCTCGGGAGGTGGCGCCCCGTAGAACTCCGCACACGTCATGGAGCGGGTCTGTTCTTCGAAGACCGGATCGTCTCCCATCAGCACGGTCGAACCTGTAGGGACCGAGCTCAGCTCGATTTTGACCGGCTCCCCATCCAGCGTCGCGGGGCGGGTGCTCACAAAGGTCTGCGCGTAAGCCACGTTTGAGCCAAGCGCAGCAGTCGCAAGCAGCAGGGTGCAGACCTTTTTGAGCGCTGCGGTGATTACGTTATGTGAGGAGTCGAGGTCCGCGGCGCGCATCCGCCGCGGCCAAGCAAAGTTTCGTGCGCTGGCGGCTTTCATAGGTCACACTGCTGGGGAGTAATGTGCAGTGATGATAGATCATACTGTCATGGACGTACAACCTAGTCTTATCTAAATATGCTTTATCGCCTAATGATGCATCTTGTTGTCAATTCATGGATTGAAGACCTGCTCGTAGCGCCAGATCCGCCACTCTGGCAGCACTTGCCCGGGCCCGGTGTGCCCGGCAGGCTTCGGCGCCCGCATACACATAGGTAATGGCAGCCATGCTCGCCAGGAGGATCTGCACGGCGGTAAGTGCAGTGCCCCGTGGCCCATCCTGTGCCATCGCCAGGAGAATGACCGACAAGGTCAAAAGCACTGCCATGTTCAACAGGGAAACGGCCCGACGAACTCGTGATTTGTTGATCTTGGAGTAAATGAGAGCGATATCGTGCATAACAGCCTCGTTAGAAAACACTTTTATGCTACCAAAATCACTTTCAGTCAATTCCTGGAAATGTGCTACTTTCCGCGCCTACTTGTCCTCTTTGCGTTCAGTAACGGGGTCGAGGAAGCTTGAGCTTTTGCACCCTCGTCGCCCCTGGCAGAAAGTCGATGCCGGCCAGGGCCTCAAGTTCCTGCAGGCTTACCTCCCTGTGGCGAGCTCTGGGCGCGTTCTCCACCAGGTAAGCCGCGGCCATATTCCTCTTGGGGTCGTAGACCAGCTTATAGACGTGCGTGGGAATGAGAACCCGGTTATTGAGCCTTTTGATCGTCTTTCCTTGAAAGAGTGGGCCCGTAATCACGTAGACCGGAGAATAGCGGGCCTGCGCACGCACGGCTGCCTCGATCGCTGACCAGAGTGAGCGGTTTAGCGTCGGGTCTTGTGGGATCATGTTCGACAGAAGAAAAGACTGTGAATCAGACCCTGGGGTTGGCATGTCCGCACTTGGCGCCAGGTGCCCTCGGTCAAATCCCGATCCCCTGTAGTCACGCAGATCTGACCGCCACGCAGAGGGCAACCTGGTATCGGGGCGGAAGTCGTTGGAGCGCGGCACATTCCGTCCTGCATCAATTCGCCCCTTGGTCAGGTACTCAGCAGCCCAGACCGGGCTTCTGGCCACCCCTGAGTACCAGACGGCGTAATAGTCCGAACAGAGCTCTGTGGCAGAGGCACCAAGTTTCTTGTTGATGAGGTTGGGTCGCTGCCCTTCGTGGTAGTTGTTGGGGCATTGTGAAGGCGCGGCGAGAACTGCCTGCGCCGACAACAATAGCGCGGAAACAGAGAGCAGGACCGAGCGCGTAATGGGGTGAATAGCTGACAGCATGAAAGCACCTTATGATGCTTCCATGCTATCAAAACCGTTATATCTAACGCAATGGCATTATTGGCATGCAGCACTCAATGGATGCTGAGCCTACTGTGCTCGGCATCCTGGATGCCCACATTGAGGTTGATCTGAATGCTGATGCGGTCGACATCCCAGTGATGGGCTAAACGACGCAGCCAGCAGGCGATCAAGTCATCTGCAGCGTTCTTGGCCATCTCGACACCCTTATAGCTGAGAGTGCCGACGCGCCACATGAGCCGTTCGAGTTGACGTAATTCTGCGGTTGCAAACACCAGATCCATCGGTGTCCACGCTGCTTCCGGGTCCGACAAATCCGAGATGATGTTGTCCCATGCCGAAACCAACAGCCAGCTGCTAGAGTTGCCGTGCATGGCAGGTTCTTCTCCCGCCATGTCAGACAAGCGTTCAAGCGCCGGTGTCACCTCCTCCAGGCTCACCGGATTGCCGTATTGGTCCACGAGCATGGGCTCTTCCATCTCGGCGGCATGCTCAAGTAAAGCCCGATTGCGGCGGGACAGTCCTCGGCGAGGGGCGCGAGCGGCTGGTTTTTGCTGCTTCATTCGAAAGTGTTTCCGGCTACTTGATCGAGCGATACTAGCAAGTCGAATTTGGGGACTCAAGGTAAAACGGCCTGCTTTCGATACAATTGAGGAAAGACTGTTCGTACAACCTAGTAGAACCCAATATGCCACGTCCTTTGTCCATCACCGCCTTCCACGGCAGCGGCACCTGCATCGAAAGTTTCGATTACCGGTTCACCAACAAGGGCAACGACCAGTTGGGTTCGGGCTTTTATTTCACCTCTTCTCTCGAAGAGGCGATCTCATACACGAGCCATCGCTTAGACGATGGACAGCTTGCCAAGCTTGGAGGAGAAGACCAACCCACAGTGCATGTGGTCTCGCTCAGCTTCAAGGGAGCCATAAACGCCGAGGAAGAGCTTCCGATCAGCACTGCACTGGCCACCAAGATCATTTTGCGCTCACCAGTGCTGGATGCAGCCCTCCTCGACTGGGGTGACGTTGAATACGAGGGACGCCAGCAGGTGCTCTCCAGGGCATTGGAGAGCTACACACACAAGCATGGTGACGGCCCCACCATCAATCGTCTCTTTGGCATCGCCAACGATTTCTTTCCAAACCACATTGAGGCGTTCAACCGTGCTCTCTACGATGTGCTGAAGATGGACGGAATCATTAAATCCATCGGCGCTGCCACCCATTTTGTCGCCTTCTTTCCTGAGCAAATCGAAATCATCGAGCGCATCGATAGCGAGACAGCTCAGGCTCGGCTGAAGAGACAAGACGCGTACCCCCGCAGCCGCCCCAAAGCTTGATGACCCACCAGAGCAGCTGCCTCGGCACGATTTCAGGCACTTCAAGACTTAATGGTTTTATACACACATCGTCTAACTATCTGATTTATTTGGGTTTTTCATCACAAAATTCTTTCGTCGAGTGGGCGAAGTTGGTACAGTCTGCATATTCGAATCACGTCACTTCAATGCATGCAGATTCATCACCTCCAGCACCTGGCGCGTGCAGCATCCGGGATCACCAATGAAGATTTCGTCATTTTCGGCGGCCTGGCTTCGATCATACGTACGCTAGCGAATCCCTCGCCATCCTTGGAAGAGCGGTTGGAGGCGTTCGATATTGCGCAGATACTGGTTTCGGACAACATTGATCCTGAGGCGAGCAATCAGCTCCTGTTGGACTGCCTTGGGCCGGAATCAGCGTTTTACGCCCGGTATGGCTATGGCTTGCAGCCGTGCATATCGTGGCAGTCTCGACTACCCACCAACTGGACCAAGCGGCTGCTGATGCTCAATCTGCCGCTGCGCCACGGCCCCCAGATCGCAGTGATATCTCCGACTGACTTGGTGTTGTCGAACATGCTCAATGGCGTCGAGCCGCTTGTGAACCTAGAGCTCGTCCAAAGTGGTGCTGTCGAAGTTGATGAGCTACGCAATCGCCTGGAAAACTGGACTGGGCTTTCCTCGCGTGAACGATTTGAGATCAACATCCAGATCCAGTCCATCGCTCTGACGGTAACGGCTGCCGAGGGACGGCCGGCTAAACTGCCGGCGATTCCACCCTTCTCTGGTGCAGCCATTCCCCACCCCACCGAGTCTGTCGAACCTTCAGAGACTGGGAACATTGTTTCTATCGTTCGTGCACGCAAAAAGGCCAATGCTGAAAAAGCACTACGCCATTCCGCGTAACCGGGGGCGCAGGCTGGGGCCTTCCTAACTGGGGAGGTGTGCGCAGTTATTCGTGCGCTCAGTAATGCTCGTCGAACTCCTGGAGTCGGTAAGCGAACGCCTTGGATACCACGGCCAATCCAACGAGCATGGCCACACCTACGATTGCTGCCAGGATATAAAGCACGCTGCTCCTCCCCGGGTGCTCAGTCGAACTCTTTCAACTTGGGATTGTCGTTTTCCTGAAACGGCAGCCCAGTCAGTCGGGGAATTTCTCTTGGCGGGATCAGCCCGCTTGCCTTGTGTACTTTCCCGGCTGCATCTTTCCAGAGAAAAGCGGGTGTGCCCGTAGCGCCCACCGTACGCATCAACAAGTTGTTCTCTTCGATCCTCTTGGCGGTATCTGCGGGGATGTCGTTTAAGAGCGGGAAGGCCTTGTCACGGCCAGTCTCCCATTTTTTGTGGCCAAAGGCCATCTTTGCCGCGAAGTCACCACCGGTCATAAGGCGGGCTGACTTCTGGGCGCTCGTCTGACCGATCACAGCTACCGGAATCCACCGCACCTGCAAGCCTGCCTTGAAGTACGGCTCGAGCGATAGCCAGGATAGATGGCAGTAAATGCAGTTGGGGTCAAAAAAGCCGTACATCGTGAATTTGGCTTCCTCATCATTTGCCCCATCGGCATACCAGGTCGACTTTTCTACCTCGGGCCAGAGCGCCTGCAGATCAATTTTCGGGCGGTGCTTGTCCTCGAGTTCGCGAGTCAAGTCGGAGACACCATCCTTGCCTTCGTAGTAAAGAGCACCATGAAAGACGTACTTTCCCGAGTCATCCGTATAGGCAACCACCACTTCGGTCGGGTCGTGGGCGGGCTGAATGACCCAGGCATTGTTGCCGGCCACGGTGCGCTCGACCGTAAGTACCTTGTCGCCGACAGCGAGGATCTCGCTCAAGACCTTAGGCAGGGTTGTCCCATCGAATGCCGGTTTGTCAGTGCTCGTTGTGTCAATCGTTGCGTAAATCGCCCCCAAGAGAAGGGAGATGATCAAGCACACGCCAAAGGCGGGCCAGTTTGCATTGCCGCGGTACATCTTTTTCATGATTGGTCCTAGTAACCCAGCTTGATTGCGCCGGTTGCGATCCGGTAGACGTCGTACATCGAGCTCACCAATTCCCTGGCGTTCTTCCCCTGCATGAAGCGGCTGAGTCGGTCGTGATAGTCCTGCAGCTTCTCGGGATGCGAGTGCAGCTCGTCACCGACCAGCTTTCGGTTAAAGTCCACCACCCGCTGCGCCGATTCTGCGCGCCCATTGACCATGAAGAAGGTCACGGCCACCTTATCGGCAAGCAGCTCATGGTCTTTGTTTGAAAGGCCCAGGCGATGGCCCATGTCCTCCTGGTGAAAGGCCATGCAATGTCCAAACTCGTGCGCTGCAATGAAGTACAGGATCTCCTGCTTGTTGAAGATCCGGGAGGTCTCGTACCCGCTGAGCAGATCCTGGCGTCTACCGGAGTTGTACTGAACCAGGCAGGCTGCGGTTCGCTGACCATTGATCTTGGCGCGTGCATCAAAGTTCACGGCGAGGATCGTGTGCGGATCAAACGCGCCGCCGCTGATACCACTGAAAAACCGTGCCACCGAATCGTGGCTGGTGTCGAGCACGTCAATACGCAGGGGCTGCTTCACCTTCGTGGCATAGCTGGCCATCATCCGGTTGAGCACAATGGAAAGCGCGTCCTTGAAGTCATCGGGCCCGGCGGGCGGAGCCGAATGAACGACCGGCCTGGAGATTCGCGCAGCCGCAGAATCAAGTGTGTGAGCTTGTGAGCTCCCTAGTGCCGCGGCAGCCGTCACCAGGAGGGCGCATATGATCCGTTTGAGTGAGTTCATGGCTTGAGCGTAATGACTGCCTCGTGGGTCAGAAGGTACAGATGGGTGGCAAGGGAATTTATGGACAGGTCAAAGCGCGGGACCAGGACTGCTGTGACTACGACACCAATGAATACCGCCGGCAGAAATGGCAGCGCTCGTCCAGACTGCGCGGGGTGATGCCCCAGGCGCCTCCACTGCCGCTGCACTTGGGACTGAAATAGGTGCATCGGTACAGACGCCATGCATGCCACAAAGAGGATGGTCAACGCATCCATACCGAAATAGGCCGCTAGAGCCGCAACCACCAGGGTGTCACCGTCGCCCATCAGAAGCGGTGGTGTTTGGACATTGCTGGCCTTGGCTATTCCTATGAGAACAAGCTCACAGAACATGACCACAACGCTGATGACGAAGGCCCCCGTGAGGGCTTGTACTGGGGTGGCCCATGTACCGGGACCGAAGAAAAGGGTCAAAGCACCAGCCAACACGGCAAGCTTGACGATCAAGGATTCAGGAACTTGGCAGTGATCCACATCCATGCTGGCCAGCGCCCACATGACGGTTCCGATCAGACCTACGCTGACGGCATGGCTAAAGCTTTGCGTGCCCACCAGTAGCAGCGCCCACATGCCTACCATCACCGTCACATGGGTGCGCACTCGTAACGTCCAGCCGCGCGCGTCGTTTCGAAGGCCCTTCAGACGCAGCAGCAGACTGTTCGCCTCTGTGCGAAGTTCCTGAGTCATCGCTGCACTGATGCTGCCGTCGTCGTTCGACAGCGTGGCATTGATCGCGTAGATTTGATCTTTAAGTGGCTTGGTCAGGCTTAAATAAGCCGTCAAGCGCCCAAGAACGTACGCAAGCGTGCACACGACGAGAAATACGATCCCCGTCTCGACGCCCCGAAGGGTTTGCATCCAGGCTGGCATGAGTTAAGCCTCCTGGCTCTCGGCCTGCTCGGAGGCGTACTTATCATCGCCCTCTTCTTCGTCCGAGGCCGATGGATACTTGCTGGCGATAATCTCGTAGTGCTCAGAGAATGACCGGTTCCAGCGAGGGTCGCGGCTAAGTGCCAGAGCGAAACGCGACAGGAAGTACGCCCTTCGTTCCTTTAGGGCTTCAATACCTAGGCGCACGCGCTCCAGCAGCTTGGGCAGCATCTCGGCCTTCTCTATGGCGTAGAGCTGGCGGTAGTTGAAGCGACGCACTTCGTCGTAGACCGTGTCGGTCACCGCCGGCGGATGATCCCAAAGCATCGAGAGCGAGGTCGGAATGCCGCACTCCCAATACATGTATTGCATGGCCTTGAAGAGCATCGCCATGGTCTGCATCTGATCGCGCCGCTCAATATTGCGGGCGTACCAAGCCTTGGCGCACAGGAGCTCCAGGCACATCATGGCTTCGGCCCGGCCTTGCGCCGAGATGCCGCCATCATCCAGCCTTTCTACGCTCCTGGCCAGGCGCGCCGTACCCGCATCTGCGCAGCGCTCAGTGGCATCACCCTTATCTACGGGCATCGTACCTACCAGCACCAGCAGATCCAGCATCCATTCATCGAGCACTTCAGGCTTGAACCGGAACTGCGAGCCGTCGGTTGCTCGGTTTCCCGTACCTTTCAAGTTGCGGGTCTTGCGCACGCTTTGCACCAAGTTCAGGCCGTCGTGCGTCTGATGGTAGGATAGCTCCACGATCGCGGGGACCAGCGCCTCCCAGGCTCGGCGGATCACCGCGGGTGCGGCCGGGTAACGGGACTGCTGGCTGATGAGCAGCGCCAGTTCGGCTCGCTCTTTACGCGGCGCCTCTCCTTCGAAGCGCTCATCAACGGCAGAGAACAGCGAGCCCTGAGTCGTCTCCTGGGGGAGATCCTGGACTTGCACAGCAGACCTGAAGAAATCCGAAGCTTTTTGGCCAGACAGGTTCATACTATTAATCCCGTAATATCTAACGTCCAAATTGTCTTGGGTTGTATTTGATGCAATTCTATAGGCCCAAAATCAAAATGAATGAGAGATAAGAGCGGGATATGGCCCTTACTTCTGGTCTTCTCTAGGGAGTCGGAGTGGCAACGGTCTTGCCGACTCCATAGGAGCCACGTGTCATGCGCAACAGCTCAGCCTGCACTCCGCGCTGTGAGGCGTTGGCGCTTGAGGTGGGTGCATAATGCAGGACGAGTCGGCCGGCATTGATCTGCGCGCTCACGCCGGGCATCGGCCCTTTGAACCAGGTCATGGTGCCTGGCGCGCGGCCCGCGGCGTCCGCCTGGGCGATGAAATCCTGCGCATCACCGTTGAAGGTCTGAAAGTGGTGATAGTTCGGCACATCACCAGCGGGATCTTTGTACTTCACATAGTCATTGATATACCGCTGATATGAGAGCATGTTTGCCGCAATGGCCTGCGCCTCGCTTGTCAGCTTGGCCTCGTTTTGCTGGGTCATGCGCTCAGAAGAGTACCAGCCGCCCAGTAGCGTCACCATGGCCACGAGGATGATTGCGATCGGCATTCGTTATTCCTACACCTAGAAGCAATGCTCGATAGATCCGTATCGGGTGGCATTGATGGCCGATTGGCGGGCATTCTGCAGACGCTGCTGCACCCTTGCCTTGGCGCTGGACGCATCGGGGGCGCCCTGGGATTGCCGAACCTGGGCAGAGGCAGACTGTTGCGAGGATGCGCCGAGGCTGGCCAACTGGCGCTTCATTGCTGGGGTGAGCATTCGACCGTTAACTGTGCGCACGTTCGCTTCCTCGGCGGCTTGACCTACCGAAGGGGCGATCAGGGCGCCAAAGGCAAACATGGCTGATACGGCATGCTTGAGGACACGCTTTTCCAACATGGCCATCTCCTTCGATAAGTGCCTATACAAAAGTCAAGGGGCTAGCCCAGCGCCGCGCGCAATCGCATAACCAGCGGCTCTCCCATGGAGATCGCCATATCGATCTTCTCGCGCAACTGCACTCGCTCATCTTGCGAGGCGGGCTCCAAGGTCAGCCCTGCCGCTTCCCCTGGCATAGTTTCGGTGACATCCCACAGTTGTTGGGTCATCCGTACCATTTCCACATAGAGCTGCGATTCCTTGATGAGCTCAGGCGAGACGCTCTTGCCTGCTTGCTTGATCTGTGTAAGCGCCTCCTGCACATCGACTGATATGCGGTTAGCCATGCCAAGGCGCCCATGCCACTGCACCACGTCGTCAAGTTCGATTCGATCAGTCATAAAAGCCTCGTTATAAAAGGATTATAGTCGTTTGCGTGGGCACAATATAGTAATATCAAATAAATCGCCCCTTTAGTCAGTCTACAGATGCGCAGTGCATGGATTCAATAGGGATCGCACACCTGGACCCTAAAGGCACCCAAACTCTCCTCATTCTTGCCGCCATGAGCCGGATCTCCACCCCTGAAACCGATCGCGCCATCATTTTCGACACTGAAACCCACGACAAGCACTCGCCGCGGATCATCGAAGCTGCTTATGGGTATGTGGATGAAGTATCTGCAAGGCTGGATACTTCTTCCATAGTGGTGCAGCGCTTTAATCCTGGCGCTCCCATCTCTTATGGCGCAATGGCAACCCACCATATCGTGGATGAAGACCTGGCCGGCTTTCCGTCTCATGAAACATTTGCCTTGCCAGCTGATGTCCGGTACGTGATCGGCCACAACGTCAGCTTCGACATAAAGGCAGCCGGTAACCCCGAGGGCCTTCTTACAATCGATACCCTTGCCCTGTCACGCAAGGCTTGGCCAGATATCGATAGCCATACCCAAACTGCCCTCTTCTACATGCTGCATTCCACTCAGGGGCTGGATATGAACCGCGCGCGCGAGTTCGTCAAAGGCGCCCATAGTGCTGCCACTGACATCCAGATGTGTGGGTTCATTTTCGAGCAGCTTGCTGTAGCACTCGATGATCTGGTCCCCCGCGCCGAGGATGTGATGGGTCGCTCGCTCAATCTGATGGAAGCAATGCACCTGATCTCGCAAGCCGCTGGTGTCCCGTTGGTAATCGAATTCGGCAAGCATGCTGGCACTCCAGCACACCAGGTCCCCGCTGACTACAAGCGTTGGTACCGAGGCGTCGAGAATCCTGACCCTGGACTATTGCTTGCCATGGATGAGGGAGGCCCTACTGAAGATGGCCGTGCGCTTTACTCATTGGCCAAAGAACTCTTCGGGCCCGAGCTGCAAAAGCGCACCCCCGCCCCAGTTCAACGCGGCTTTTCCTTCAGCTGATTCTCACTTCAGGAGCATCCATCGTGACCACCCCGGATAACCACGCCCTGCTTCAGCGCGTTCAAGCACTGCCACAAAATCAATATGCCTCGTACACGACCATGTCATGTACTGACGATATCACGTCACCGTACGCGTCATTCACCTTGAGCAAGACTGAAATGGAGAAAATTCTCGAGTTGGCAGCAGTGGGAATGAAGGCTGGTGCAGCAGACATCACGCTCTACTGGCCAGCACATTGGAGCGATCCAGAACTTCGTACGGACATCGACCGCTTGGAGATATCACTTGCAAGAAAAATCGAGCATTGTTCGGTGCAATTACGTGCCCTGCTTCAAGACGATCACTACATCACGTCACCTTGCGTACAACTCGACGAGCTTGTAACCAAGCTGGAGAACGCGTCCAAGGAAGGAAAGGACACGATCTGGTTCAGCGGCCCAGGCGACGACGAAGAATGCGAAATCGAAGCAGCCGTCGAGGCCATGCAGCGAAGAAGCGACAACCGGTTGAACACCGCTCGCCCAGGGGAGTAAAGGTAGTTAACTTACGCCGCTTCGGTGAAATAGAAAAGGGCGGCATTGCCGCCCTTCTTCTTTGCAGAAGCTCCCGCTCAATCCCAGCTCAGTGCACCACCCGTCTGGTACTCGATCACACGAGCCTCGAAGAAGTTGCGCTCTTTGCGCAAGTCAATCATCTCCGCCATCCAGGGGAACGGATTCTCCTCGTTCGGAAACAGCGCCTCAATCCCGATCTGCTGCGCGCGCCGGTTGGCGATAAACCGCAAATACGACTTGAACATGGGGGCGTTCAGACCCAGCACGCCGCGAGGCATCGTATCCTCCGCATATGCGTACTCCAGCTCCACCGCTTTCTGAAATAGCGCGGAGATTTCCTCGCGGAACTCGGGCGTCCAGAGGTGCGGGTTCTCCATCTTGATCGTATTGATCAAGTCGATCCCGAAATTGCAGTGCATGGATTCATCGCGCAGGATGTACATGTATTGCTCGGCGGCGCCGGTCATCTTGTTCTGCCGGCCAAGCGCCAGGATCTGGGTAAAGCCCACGTAGAAGAAGAGCCCTTCCATCAGGCAGGCAAAGACGATCAGCGACTTCAGCAACTTCTGGTCCGCCTCGGGGGTCCCGGTGCGGAAATTCGGGTCAGCGATCACGTCGATGAACGGGATCAGGAACTCGTCCTTGGCCCGAATCGAGGGAATCTCGTTGTATGCGTTAAAGATTTCCGCCTCATCCAGGTCCAGGCTCTCCACGATGTACTGGTAGGCGTGGGTGTGGATGGCCTCCTCGAAGGCCTGGCGCAGTAGAAACTGACGGCATTCGGGGGCGGTGATATGCCGATAGGTGCCCAGCACGATATTGTTGGCTGCCAGGGAGTCAGCGGTGACAAAGAAACCCAGGTTGCGCTTGACGATACGGCGCTCGTCTTCGGTCAGCCCATTCGGGTTTTTCCAAAGGGCGATGTCGCGCGACATATTGATTTCCTGCGGCATCCAGTGGTTGGCGCAGGTAGCCAGGTACTTCTCCCAGGCCCACTTGTACTTGAAGGGCACCAACTGGTTGACGTCGGTTTGACCATTGATGATGCGCTTGTCCGACAGTTGCACGCGCGAGGAGGTGTTGGGCTGGCTAGCGGCCGCTGCGGGCGGTGCCGGGTTCGATTGTGTTTCGTCCCAGGAGAGCATGGAAATTTCCTAGATATATCCCCTGCCGGGTCTGCCGGCAAGGGGGAAGGTCAAATGATCGAGCGATAGGCCTTACTGGCAGGCTTCGCACTCTTCAAAGCCAGGATCACCGGGGCGCATGGTGCACGCCACACCCACCACTTCCGGGTCCGGCAACACCGGGGCAGCCGGGGCGACAAAGGCCTTGACCGCGTTCAGCTCGCCGCCCTTGCCGGTCGACTTCTCGGCGCTGGTGGCGCCCGAGGAGCGCAGATAGTAGGTGGTCTTCAAACCACGAACCCAAGCCAGCTTGTAGGTTTCGTCCAGCTTCTTGCCCGAGACGCCGGCCATGTAGATGTTCAGCGACTGAGCCTGGTCGATCCACTTCTGCCGGCGCGCGGCGCATTCGATCAGCCATTTCGGGTCGATTTCAAAGGCAGTGGCGTACAGATCTTTCAGATCCTGGGGTACGCGATCGATGTTGGCGAGGCTGCCATCCAGGTACTTCAGGTCTGCCGCCATGACTTCGTCCCACAGGCCGCGGGCCATGAGGTCGCGCACCAGGCGGTCGTTGATCACCGTGAATTCGCCAGACAGGTTCGACTTGACGAACAGGTTCCGATAGGTCGGTTCGATGCAGGGCGAGACGTCGATAATGTTCGAGATCGTGGCCGTGGGGGCGATGGCCACACAGTTCGAGTTGCGCATACCGTGCGTCAGGATGTGCTGGCGCAGGCTTTCCCAGTCCATCGTCGTGCTTTGGTCGACCATCACGTAACCGCCGCGCTCATTGCGAAGCATCTCGATGGTGTCCAACGGCAGGACCCCCTTGCTCCACAGCGAGCCTTGGTAGGTCTCATAGGCACCGCGCTCGGCAGCAAGCTTGCTCGAAGCCAGGTAGGCATAGTAGCAAACCGCTTCAGTCGACCGATCAGCAAACTCCACCGCCGCATCCGAGGCAAACGGCACGCCCATGATGTGCAGACAATCCTGGAATCCCATCATGCCCAGGCCGACCGGACGATGGCGCAGGTTCGAGTGCTTGGCTTTGTCCACAGCGTAGAAATTGATGTCGATCACGTTATCGAGCAT
>Ga0182735_1000619_pt1 | contig 27537 bp, 50 predicted proteins | sample eDN5th30CKraftMG_FD_128524 | JGI IMG/M metagenome (GOLD analysis project Ga0182735, IMG submission 128524) | Enriched Miracle-Growth compost microbial communities from Emeryville, California, USA - eDNA 5th pass 30_C Kraft MG (version 2) (version 2) ...
CCGACCGGCCCCTGATTGCCGGCCTCGCCCAGTACGGTCTGGATCAGCGCGTCGCGATCAGCACCGGACGGCGGATCGAGCGGCGACGGCTCGTCGTTCGAGTAAATCTTTCCGACCGTCGGCGCTGCGGGTGGCGGTACAGCGACAGGCGCGGTCACCGGTGCGGGGACTGCAGTCGCGGACGTCGTAGCGCCAGACGGAAACAGACTAGCGTATGCGGCGCTGCCGGACGCCAGACCGGCCTTCTGCGCCTCATCGGCATCGTTCGCCATCGATCGCGCAATGAGCGCCTGCCCGATTGCATTGATGCCCTCTCCAACATTCTGCGGGGCGCGGCTGAAAATTCGAGCGGCAAGGACATCCGCGACCTGACGACGTCGGGCCACCGTTTCTGGCGTTTCGCCCTTATCGGGAGAGAAAGCATAAGAAAGCGCCATTATGCAGCCTCCAGCGCCAAGCCGTAATCTACAGCCTTAAAGCCGTTGATGGTCCTGACCGCATCCGGCTTCACCGCCTCGACCTCATCAGCCATCAAGCCGACCTGAAGTTCATCGGTATCTTTCATGCGGTAGAGATAAAGCGGCAGACCATTCAGGCTATAACCCACGTGAGTGATGTTGTATTTCAAGCGCCGATCAGAGTACTTGAACACGCCAGCCGAGCCGAGGCCAAACAGACCGCCCATGATCTGGTTGTAGTTCGTCATTTGGTTTTGATAGTTCTGGTTCTGCTGCTGGAAATTCTGGTTAATCAGGCCGGCGTTGTCTGTGGTCGGAATCGTCGGCATGTTGACCGGCGAGAAATTGGGCTGACTCACCTGCGAACCAGACAACAGCGCCGTGATCTCGTTGATCGGCTGGTTGCGCTCGGCCAGGGCTTCCTGAGCCCCCTGAGCGCGACCATTGAGGTACAGCGACGAATAGGCATCGTTCTTGCCCTGCTGGAATTGCGTCATCTGCGCGTTCCATGCCGCGGAGCCCGGCTGAATCCCCTGATTGGCCAGCTTCGCCTCGAGCGCCGACTGATCGCGAGCAAACTGCGGATCGAGCCGGGCCGCGCCGAGCTTGACGATCTTGTCTTCCGTAGCGGTATCGAGATTGACGTTGGTGCCGAGCAGCGAGCCGATCTTCAATGACTGGTCAAGGCCGACCTGCCCGAGCTGTGCCTGCGTCTTGGTATTTAGGTCATATAGCTTCTGCTGCTCAGGCGAGAGCGAAGTCGTCTCGGTGAATGTCGGGATGTCATAGGATTTTCCGGTGTACGGATCGACGTAGTTATACGAGCCGGTTTGCGTCCGGGTTTTCGATCCTTCCGGCCCGACCTGATTGACACCGCCCATGATGGCGTTGGCGACAGCGGTGCCGATGTTCGTCCCGGTCTGTGCGGCCGACGTGGCTTTCGGGTCTGGCGGGGGTGGAGCCGATGGTTTGGACATTAATGGACCCTGCCTTCTCGCCAAGCGTCATCAGTGAAGGTTGAGACAACCATTGCCTCATCGCGCCCTTTGAGGCGTGGAATTACAAACTCTGTCGCGCCGACCGCGCGCCACATGCGACGCAGCCGCTTATTGTGTTCGGAGTGGCGCGCCACGACCATTTGGCATCCCAACTGATCGAACGGATATTCGAACATCGCGTGCAGCGTGTGTCTGTTCAGCCATCGGCTATCCGTCGCCGCGCCTGAGATTTCAATCACGCCCGTTTCAGGCGACCAATTGTGATAGACGATCCCCGCAATGAGTATCCCATCCCGGATGACGCCCATCGACGTGCACGGCGAAAACCCACGCTCGCAGCCAGGAATGCTGAGGGATACGAATTCCTCGATACCCTTGTTAACAAGAGGGTCGGAAGCTCCGCCCCATACGATCTGCATCACGTCACCGCGTCCGAAAGATCAAACGTCAGATCGACGCCAACCAACTCAACATCAGGCGGGATGATCGATCCGCTTGTGATCTGCACGGCCGGCGAAAGCGCGTAGCCGCAGCCGCCCGCGGACTGCCATTCCTGGAGCGTGAGCTTTGCAGTTGGCGATGACCAAACCGACGCGCCCCACTCGCCCGCACCCCAAACATTTGAACCGACGGCGCCAATACTATCTGGCGGCGCCGGAAGATTGACCTTGAAATCAGACTGTAAAGAAACCTGCGGCGTGACTCTCTGCGTTGACAGCAAAGTCGCACGCGCCAACAGACCGGTTTTCAAAGACGCTGGCGATTTCAACGGATCGAACAGCGGAACACACGCCGCCGAGTAAGTCTGTTCCTGATCGAAGCCTGTCACTTCCGCTTCGACCACGCGGCCGTTATCCGAGCCATAGAATAGGCGGTCTCCGAACTGCTGAACGCAATTCGCCTTCCATCCCGTATAGAGACCCCATGCGCCTGTTCTGGCGTTGGCAACGAACATCTGAGCCTGCTCACCATCCGGGGTCGGCAGCGCCACCACCACCATTTGTTTTGTCGGCCAAATCTCGCACTGCCAATCGGCAAGTGAGCGGTTGGCGACGGCCTCATTCCACGCCGTTTCAATATTGTAGCTCACGGCAACCGGAGACAGCGCCGCAAAGTCGCGCTGCACGGCTTGCGATAGCGGGACAAAGCCAATGTCCGTCGAAATAACGATGTCGCCGCCCGCGCGAATATGCGCTTTCGGCCCCAGCGGCTTGCCAATTCGGTAAACGCCGACCTTCGCCCACGTTGCTGCGGTGTTCGGATCGTCGCCCTGATAGACGGCTGCCTCACCCTCTGTTGTGACAAACACGCACTGCTCGGAGAGCCCCCCGGAGCCAGTCTCAAGCGACCACGTCGCCCCGAACATCAGCGAGCCGCCGCGCGCAAAGATTCCGCCCATCGGCAGCTTCGTCAGCTCGCCACCGATGGCGTTGATCGGGAGATACCAGGCATCCAGCGAATCCCGCTGAATAAAGAACAACCTGTTCTTGTAGATCCAGACATAGGACAGGACGCTCGGATCGAGCGCGACGCCGGCCGGAAACGTAATGGTCGGCGCCGTTCCCCAATTTGTGCCGTCATAAATGATCGGCGTATCTTTACCGTTGACCGCGCGAAGGAAGATGTCGCCATCCGCGTTTGCAAACTGAACGCCGATCCACATTCCGCCAGTTTGGCCGGTCACAGACGGTGCGATTTCCGCCGACGGAAAGAGGATAATGTGGTTGCCTTCCTCATCAACGATCTGGTTGCCGCTTTCGTCAACAAGGTTGAATGACGTGACCGGCGATGTGATGTCATAAATCGACGTTTGAGTGCTGGCGAACAACGACTTGTTGTTGCCGTTGATGTACGTCATGAAGGAAAGCACTGCAGAGAGCGCGCTCCCCACGACTGCGAAGACGTTTGACCCGCCGCGCATCCGAACTGTGGTCGCCTCGGGGAAAAAGTTCTCCAGAACAAACGCGCCGTTGACCTTGGTACCATCAGGCCGCCGCGCATTGGGCGCAAGCAAGCTTTGGTTCTTGATCCACCCTCCAATCGGCGCCGGAAAATTCTGGAGCCGCTGCGGTCGAGGCTTCGGTGCAGCAGGCGTCCTCATCCAAGCGGCCCCGGATATGAGGTGCCAACCCTGCCCGGCCACCGCGCCGCGCCAACAGCGATGATCTGTGAGCCCTTGTCGCGACCGATTTCCTCGGACAATGCGATTTCGTAATTGCGTAGGTCTTCGGCGTATTCCTGACGCTTCTGGGCTCGCCAACGCCAGATCAAGCCGAGCGTCAATAGCCGCTCAGGCAGCACGAACTTCTCAGCGTCCGCGGAAAACGCGGGCTTGCCCGTGTCCGTGACGCTGTTCGACAGATAATAGAACTGCGCCGTCTCGCCGTCGGCAATTCCAAGCCCATTGCCGGTGCTGATTTGCATCTGGCCGCCGAGCATGATCCACCAGCCCGGCAAGCCGGTGCCGCCGAACGTCTTCAAATCCTGCCATTGGTCAAGATCGCGGGCCGGTTCATAGCGCCAGCGATCCCACGATCCGGAATGGACGGCGGCCTTCTTCGGCATGCGGTCATAATCAGGCGGCAGATCGAAAGCTACTTTCGATCCGTCGCCCGTCAACGTGCATAGCTTCATCAGCGCCTGCCAATCGTGAGCCTTCGCGATGGCGGTCGCCGTCTCTGTCGCCAGATCGGACAATTCCAACGAGAAAGGCTCACTGCTGGAGAACAGGTTGACCGGCTTTCTGCCGATCAGCCTGATGCCAGCGGATTGAGCCGCGCTGAGAACGGTCATCAGGCGGCGGCCTGTTGAGACGCCTCGCGCGCCATGCCGACGAGCGTAGCATGAGACGGAACGCCACGCGGCGCCTGACCCGTCTTAGCCTTGATGAGCGCCTTCAATTCCTCATCGGTCATATCGTCGAATGCATCGCCGCGCGTCTTCGACTTCGTCGCGTCTCGCAACTCCTGCATCTCGCGGCGCATGTCCTCGATCTGCGATTGGAGAGCGACGTTGTCCGCGGCGAGCTTGGTCACGCCAGCCGTGCCGCTGGCTTTCTCGAGGTAGGCAATAGCCTGGTTCTTCAGTTCTCGACCACCAAGACCGAGCGCCTTGAGCTCTGCACCGTCGAGCGAGGACAGTGCCTCTGCCGTGAGGATGCTGAGCGCCTTCAGCTCCATCCGCTTCGCATTGGACAGGAACGGCAATTCCTCGAGTGGCGTGCCCTCGGAAATCTGCTGAGCGTTCATCTTGAAGCGCTTATACTGTTCGGGCCAGCGCATCGCGTAGGTCTGCTGCTCTTGCGAGCCGTCCTGTGGGTTAACGACCCAGCCGCAAAAGGCATGCGCCGGGAATACGCCCGTGCGTAGCCGGTCGCCGGCAAAGCGCACCTCGACCACCTCCATGTCATCGTAGATCGGGCGGCCGGCTTCTTTGGACTTGGCTTCGTTCTTCACCGTGTGAATCTTGAAGATCGGAACGACGCGGGCCTGTTCGTCAGTCGTGGGCATTTGGATTCTCCGTCTGAGGGAATGCTGAAAGGAAAAGAGCGCCCCGAAGGGCGCTCTCGTTTGTGGTTCAGATGGCCGTCTTCTTGAGCCAGGCGTAGCCGCCGCTCTTGACGCCGCCCGTGACCGTCGGGGCCGTCCACGCGCCCGAGCCAGTGGCGAAGGTCATGGCAGGCTCGGTCAGAACAACGACAGCAGCCGACGCCACATCCGCCGAAGCCTTGGCGAAGATGTAGTCATGGCCATCGTCGGCCTTCACGACCGTTCCGATTTTGGGCGACGGGACGCCCGAGTTGCCGTCATAGTACGGAACCGCACCGGTGACGTTTTCGAGGTCCGCCCCGAGCGAAGGAGTGATGTTGAAAGGCATTGTTATCTCTCCTTACGAAGCCGGGGTGGAGTCATAGAAGCGCCACGAGAACAGCGGGTTGGCATTGGTGAGTTCACCCATCCATCCGATGTACTGCGCAATGGCGTCCTGATTGATCGGCTTCTGACCGTCGCCTTCGAACAGCTTGTCGAAGTTGCGGTTCGCGTTGTAGCGAATACGCATGCTGTCGGTGTCGATGCCGATTGTGGTGTTCGACGGCATGTTGGAGCCGATACCGCCATCGAGGACGATTTCAGCCGTCTTGCCGGCGCCAATGTACTCCAGCGTCTGGAAGCCGAGCTTACCGAGCCCACCTTCACGCGTGATGCGCTGAATGGACGTGGTGGCTGCGTCATACGCCGCGTAGTGCTCCGGCGACATCAGCAGCAAGTCGGCAGAACGCCGGCCGCGGGCACGCTGCGTCATGATGCGGTTGAGCATCGGACGGATCGTGTCCTTGGTGACCTGCGTCCCGATGTCCGTCGCAAACGAGTTCGCGTCGAACGTCGAAGTCCGCCAGATCGCGTAATCAGCGCGGCTGATACCGCCATAGGTGCCCGAGTTGGTGACAATCGGGATTGCCAGACCGAGGCCGCCGAGCTGCTTGCCACCGTTGCCGGTGCCATCGCCATGCAAGGCCGCGTCCATCGAGTCGTTGAGCGAGCGCTCTGCCGCCTCCATGTACGAGCCCATGACTTCCATACGCTGGGCTTCACCCTCGTTATTGAGGATTTCTTCCATGGTGATGGAAATCGGCACGGCAACCATCTTCGGCGTGAAGTAGGCGTCGTTGAACAGTTCGATCGGCGGATTGGCGAGGAAGTCGTACCCCGAGTACCACTGGGCGTCCTGCTTGGCGATCTGAAGGGTTTCGCGAATGCGCGGGCCGGAATAGGTCCGCCACAGGCCCTTGCGCTTCAGAACCGCAAGGAGAGCGTTGTTGTTGGACACGAGGTCCTGATAGCCGCGGGAGCGATCCTCCAGCGCCATCGAAAGCACCTGCTGGTAGTGAACCAGCGGATTAATGGGCATTGCTGTTGATCCTTAGATGTCAGGCCGCAGAGCGCCGCAGCGCTTTCTGCAAAGCCTCGGTGATGGAGGGAACGGGCTGGTTGCTGTTCGTCGTTACTGCAGGGTTTGAGCCTGACGACGGAGCGCCCGAAATGGATTTGCTGCCGGCCGGGTTGAGCGGCGTGGCGGTCTTTGCCGGGATGACCGGCGGCTCGGAGGCGGCAGGCTTCACGGGCGCGGGATTGAGCCGCTCGGCGCGTGAATATGCCGTCTCAAGATCGTATCCGTGCCTGATCTCTTCCTGAATTGCCTCGGACAATTCTTCGAAGCGCGGATGATTGCTCGCAAACTCGGTGACCTGATGCAGCGTGGCATCTTGCGTCTGGCGCTGGATATGCTGCGCGACACCGCCCAACTGCTGCTTCAGGCCCGAAATCTCCGAGCGCAACTCACTGATGATCGAGTCCTGCCGACCCGCCTGCTCGTCCGGCGTCTGGCCGAGAATTTGGGCCGCGAAGTCGCGCAGCGTCATCGCTCGGCCGTCCGGCGTCTTCCAGCCGAAGTTGCGAATGATCTGCTCAAAACCGGCCTGCGGGTCCTTCGCAAGCAACCGCTCGATGCCGACATAGTTGTCGAGCGCGGCCTTCATGGTCGTGCCATGCTGACGGGCGAGGTCGCTATACTCGCGCACCTCGTTGAATGCGTCGGCGTCGGCCTTGTACTTCTGGTGTCCCTGCTCGAGCTCACGAATGGCGCGATGGACTTCCGCCTTGACCGGCTCCGGCGCCGCTTCCCATGCAGCCTTGGCGTCGGATGTGAAGCGTGCCGGCGGCTCACGGTGCTGTGTGTTTTGAACGTCCTTTGCCGGGGCTGGCGAGTCCGCTGGTGCGGCTTGCTCCGTCTTGGCCTGATCTGCGACCGGCTCCTTCCCGGCGAATCGGCCACCCTCTCCGCGCGGTTGAGAGTCCTTTACCGGCGTATCCGGCTTTGGCTCCGCTTTCGGCGCCTCGGCCTTCGCGGCCTTCACATCCGGCGCGGGCGTCTTCGGCTCGGTCTTCGGCTCAGCCTTCAGCTTGGCATTCGCCTTCTGAATCGCCTCGTAGGCCGTGGCCGCTGGCTTGGTCTCGACCGATGCATCGGGTGTTGGTTCGACCGGCGTCTGAGAGCCAAGCGGTTGAGTATGGCTCGGCGCATCGGTCGGGATAACAGCGCCAGTCGGTTCGGCAGACGCGGGTGCGCTGCCGGCGTCCATGGGAGCGTCGGTCATGGTATGTCCTGTCTGAGAGGATGCTTAGGAAACGCGGGCCTTAGCCCGCTCGAGTGATGCCCGGATCGAAGCCCTGTCGGGGTCTTTACGCTTGAACGGCTTCTGCTTCTCGTTGCCGACCTCGATAAAACCACGCTCGCGCGTCACACGTCGGAAAGCGCGCTTCGAGGTATAGAGGCGGCCGTCAACATGCTCGGTCGGCGGCATTGAATCTGAAATGACCATCGGGAACGGCAATCCCGACCTTGCCGGCACGGCGACAGGCACGCATGCCATGGGCCACGGCTGGCCTAGATCGTGCCAGCCATCGCAAGCCTTGCAATATCGCTCAGCCATCAGACAATTCCTTCAGATTGCGACTGCTGGCGAGCAGCAAATTCTCGCTCCTTCAATTCCGTCGAATGGTCGGCCTGCTGCTGTTTCGTGACCGCCCCGACAGCCGCGGCGGCCGTCTGAACGCGCTGGTGCTCGATGCTGCCGCGGAGCTTCTCGATCTCCAGCACGCCACGCTCGATTTCTTGCTGGTGCTTCAACTGCCCGCGAGAATCCTCGTTGGCGATCTGGGCAACGCGGGCCTCGGCTTCCTGGCGCTTGCCTTCTTCCTCAACCGCCTTGATCTGCATCTCGGCCTGATGCTTCTCGGCCGCTTGCTGAGTTCTCGCGTTGATTTCCTGCACCTTCGCATTCGTCACGCGCTCGGCCGCCTCAGCCTGCTTCTGAGCCGCTTCCGCGGCCGGGTCTGGCTTTGGTTGCGAGCCCTGCTGCGCCATCTGGTCGGCAAATTCCTCAATCGCCTGCTCAAGCTCTCGACCGGCGCGGAACGGCGCAACTGCGAACTTCAGCACCTCCGCAGCGAACGGCGCGGCGGCGGGCTGCGCCTCGACCAGCGGCCCAAGCTGTTGCAGCGTGCCGCTCAATGCCGTCAGGAACTCCGCGCGGCGCTGCTTCTCCGCGTCCTCGTCCGGCTGGATGGTTGAGTCCGTCTCGATGTCCAGCACGAACGGGCGAATCTTCTGATCGTGCAGGAGCTTCATCACCTGCTCAATCGTGACCGTCTGATTTAGCTTGTCGATCTGTGCTTGTGCCTGCTGCTGGATCTGCTGACCGACTTGCTGGATGACCTGTTGAGCCTGCTCGGGGTTGGCCTGAGCCTGCTGCATCAACTGCGGGTTGCTATGCGCTTGCTGAAGCTGCTGCTGGAACTGCGCGTCGGCCTGTTTCGAGACCTCGTCGATCTGCTTCTGAATATCGGCATGAGATGGAATCTCCATCTGGCTCATGTCGAGCAGCGTTTCCTTGCTGAAGTTCTCGGCCATGATCTCGGCCGCGATGCGAACCAGATCACGCGCGACCCGCACAAGCTCCGCCTGCTTATCGCGAATGCGGACCGAACCGTATTGGCTCTTGAGCTGCTGGGCCGTCGCAGTCTCCGTTGCCTCGGTCGCGCCGCGCATGATGTCTGACAGGCCAACGATCTGATAAACATCGTCGATCACCTGCTTACGTAGCGCCACAATCTGGGTGATAACGGTTGCGATCTGCTCAATCGGCAGCCAGACAATCGCCTCGCCACCCTGCCCACCGAACGCGGCCCAATTACTCACCGGGATCATGATCTGCCGGTCATCGAGCGTCTTCAAGGCCGTCTCGACCGCGTCCCCCACTTCCGATGTGCCGGCAGGATAGAAGCCGCGAACCTTCAAGGCATCTGCCAGCGCGTGAATGCGCCCGGTCAGGATATTCACTTCCTCGAGCTGGTCGCGGTAGAACACCACGTCAGGCACAGGAACGAGAGAGCGGCGCTGCAACGTCCCGTAGGCGGGCCGCGGACACGGGAAGAAGCCCTCAAGCTTCAGATGCGGCGCACCTTCGTCTAAAACCTTGTCGCATCCCTCGGATACCCAGACGACCTTGTTCTCGTCCTTCGACCAAAGCTCCCAGACCTTGGCCTTGGCGCGGTTGTCGGTCGCGCCGTTCTCCTTGTCGTCTTTGCGCACCAGATAGGCGCAATCCTGGTAAGCCTTGCCGCTCGTCTTGGCGAAGCGCTTGCGCATCTCGCGCTTGGTCAGATACCCCGCCGCGGCGACCCATCCGACCTCTGACCAATTGCGCGCTGGCTCGTGCAGGAAGTCCTTGCGGTCCTTATGCTCGATGCAAATCCGCTCCGTGGGCGATCCGGCGTCCTCTTTCGTCTCGTAACGGACCCATGGGCAGCCGCGCGCCAGAATATTCAGGTCGTCACGAACCATCATCATCACATCGTTGATGGATGACAGTTCGAACGCAACGACAGACGAGCGCTCAAGCAACTCGGATGTGATGCGATAGAGCGGCCGGCGATCCTTGAAGCGTGGCACCACGACCGGCACCGGTGGTCGCGAATAGATCGACGGGCCCAACACCTGGATATTGGCCCAGAACAGTTGAAACTGCCGGTCTCGCGAGTCCTTTGCCAGAGCCTTCAGATCGGAGAACAGTTTGTCGATGTTGTCGGCCCGGGCCTGATAATCGTCAAATGCATCCTCGGCGCCCTTAATCATCGCCAGCCAAGCGCGCGAGCTCTTGGCCTCGATGTCCGGCGCGTTCGGGTCTAGCCCAGCGTCGTCACCGACCGGATAATCGTCGTTCTCATCGGCCATCAAATTCTAATCCTACGCCCGCTCGGCTGCGGGACTGGCGGAATGGCGAAGTGACCGGGCGGAGGAACGCGCTTTTCCTCGACAACCGGCTCTCGAATTACTTTCCACGACAGACTCAAATACCGAAACGCGTCCGCCAAATGGCTCGTCCAGTCATGGACCTCACTGGCTCGAAACGCCTTCTTGTCGTCATCCCATTCACGCCGATATTGCTCGAGCGCGGATAACCCATGTTCTTCGCAGCGCGGATGAAACACACACCGTGCGAGCGTCTTGCGCGCAGCGTTGATGCCGTCCAGCTTCGTCGCATTCGGCGCCAGTTCGGGATGCAGGCCGAAATCTCGCATCTGCTCGACGCGCGTCCTGCCCGTGCCCCATTCCTTGACCTTGGCATCATGAGGAACAAAATCGGTCCCGAGCTTCCAGCCCCGTTCCTCGTGCCGCTTGTGAACGATATCGGCGTAGTGGTCTAAACCCACACCACTCGCCGTGTAGCAATCCAGAATGAACACCTGCACGCCGACGACCTGAAACCACCAGATGCTCGTATCGTCTCGAACGCCGATATCCCACGCCCGATGAACAGGCCGGCCAGGAATGGCCTCGATATCGGCTATCCGGTTTTCTTTCCGAACCGCCGCCATCTCGCGGGCGTAGAACGCGCCCAAGATCGCAGCGTTGAACGAGCATTCGTATTCCTGCTCGAACTGCGCGCGCCCTATATCCTCGCCGTAGAGCGCGATGTATTCGGCAAGCGATTCCTCAACCTGATCCGCGGTCAACGCCTGCGTATCGTGGATACTCGATAGCTCGGCAAACCACTTCGGATTGCCTTTTGCCATGTCGTACATGGCCTTGGCGTGGTTGCGGCCGCGCGGCGTCGTGATGAAAGCCGCCCAGCCGTTGTTTTCTTCCAGCATCGGCCGGTGATAGGCCCACGCCGACGGATTAGCCAAAGCCCATTCCGAATAAGCGATGCCCGCCACGCCGGCGCCGACCGTCGCGTCGTACCGATCAGACCCAATGATCTGCCACGTCGAGCCACACTTGAGCTTGATGAGCATCTGCTGCTCATCCTTACTCTCGCGAATTTCTGGCGGGAATGCCTCGTCTATCCTCCGCTTGCCGGTGTGAGCATTGATCGCATTCCAGAGCGCCTTACGGCCCTGCTCGTATTCCGGCAGGCAATGCCAATATGACGCGACACGCTGATGGGCGAGCTCGCATGTCGCGGCAAGAACGATCTCATCCTTACCCCAACGCCGATGCGCGATCTCGATTGCCCGCTTGCCGCCGCCGACCAGATATTCGTGAAACGGCCGCTGATACCAGCGAATCCGGCGTTCAATCGTTAGGGCGTTCATAAACTGTCTGAAACACGACGCCGACAGGATTGTCCGGGTCGCCCGTCACTTGAAGCGGCAGGACCTTACCCAAGAGCGCCATGAATGGACCAGGGTTCAAAACGGCTTGGGAGGTCAGATAACCGACCAACCCATCTTCCTTTCCTGCGGCCTCGGCGGCCTTCAAAACCGCGTCCTTGAGTAGCGCTGTGGTCTTGTTAGGTGTTCCTTTCTTGCGCCCTCCGGTTTTCTTTCTACTTCCTTCTACTTTAGGCATAAGCGAATTCAGGCGGTTTGAGCGCCTGCCTCCGTGCTACTTGATGGAATCTCGCAAGACCTGGAGCTCAGGCGAAACAGGCCGGTCATCCACGATGCGATACGGCTGAACGACGAACTGATCCGGGCCGCGCATGGCAACCTTGCCCTTCTCCGGGACGCGGGCGATGACAGCTTCCACAAAACGCGATGCGACCGGCGCTGGAACGCCCGGCTTGCCCATGACCTGTGCCGTCAGCGCTTCAACGTGTTTCTGCACGTCGGCCGCAAATTTCTCTGGCGAGATGATCTGTGAAAGCGGGATATCGATCATCTCTCCCCCTCAAACAAAAACCCCGCCTGTCGGGGCGGGTTAAAACTTGCCAGCGATATCGTCGAGCAGCGCGTGACAGGCGCAGAGAATGGTTCCAGCCTCGGTGATCTGCGGAGATAGGCCGGATGGTGTGGCCTGCGCAGAACAGCCGCTCGACTTGCCATCACCCTCGATCCGGTCGCGGAAATCTGAGAGTTTCGTGTAAAGGCTCTGCAGGCCAGCCACATTTGCCTGTTGAGTCGAAAAAACCGCCAGTTGGCGCTGGCGGCTTTCGATCCTGCCAAGAGCTTAGGTGCTGATCGGCAGGCAATGGGATCGCAACGATCGGGAGTAGAATCCTGAATCACCCTGTAGTCAAGATCAGCTCCGCATCACAGGAGCCAATCATGGCTTATAACTTGTTTGTTGCTTTCGATCTCTGCGAGCCGGGCCAAAACTATGACGTGGTGCGTGATCGCATCAAATCATTGGCCCCTGGTATCACGCTCAACAGTCGTTGTTCTACGTCCATACTTCGCTGGACCCCCAGCAGGCCCACAGTGCTATCTGGGCCATTATGGACGCCAATGACCGCCTTCTGGTCGTCGATGCTACGAGCGCCGTCATTACCCCGGGCATCCCCCAGCACGTTGACGCGATCAATCGTGTTTGGTTTGAAGCCGCCTAAGCCGCTATCGGCTATCGGTTTAAACATTCAACATCCTCCGCCCGGCTTACGAGCCGGGCTTCTTTACAGCTTTCTTTTTCTTCGTTGCCTTCTTCTTCCCAATCTTCATTTCCGATTGCGGCTTTGGCTTCGCGCCCAATAGGTTCACCTGAATGACATCAACAAACATATTAGGACACGCGGCTTGGATCAGCCCGAGCCATTGCCAGGTAGAGTTGCTCCACCAGAGTTACTTTCGAAACCTCTCCCTGAAGATCATCAAGAACCCGCACACCAACGGCCACCATCTGTTCTGAGACTGACGGAAGATGAGTGGGTGGCGAAGTATCGGAAGGAAGGGAAACCGCTTCCTGACTTGGCTTAGGTTTATATTCGCTCATAAAGCGCCCTCTTATTTGGTCGGGACGCATTTACAACCTTGAAAAAGCGAATCCCCGTTTGGACCGGGACCGACGCGAGGCTAGCCATTCATAGGCCTAACCTGAAGTTGCGTCAACTTTATGCTAAGTCAAGTATATAAATGCGACTAAAAACCCGACAGGAAAATTTCTCGCGCGGACTATGCGTCCACCCAATTCGAGCCGTTCCATCGCACGTATTTAGAAACAGCGACCGCCTTCGATGGGCCGTAGAGCATGCCGGGAATCTCCGGCTCGGTCCCCCAGTAACAAAATACTTGCCGAAGCTCCCCGACGATCGGCTTGTATTCAGGCACGGCTACCGGCGGCGAAGCTACAGCTTTCCCGGCGGCAAATGCGCCCGTGAGTGCGGCGCCCAACCCAAGGAATGATCTGCGTGATTTGTTCATGTTCGCAACTTTCGGATGATTCCGGATATCAGGTGATTTGCTGGACCAGCAAACGGTTTTTTCACGCGAGGCGGTATTCCCTCGCCAGCTCATCGAGCGCATCCCGGAACATCCGGCCGTAGTACTTCCGCGCCAACTCCCCATGCTTCCCAAACATCTGCAGCGCCATCGTCTCGGTGCTCATCCCGTCGATAAGAACCGCCCTGACGACGGTTTGCATCTTACGGCCCAACACCGCCTCGATCTCGATCAGACGCATCCTTGCCTTCGCCTGCGAGTCCGTGAGGGCTTCTGGCAGCTTTCCGCCGTCTACAGCTTCCTTGGTCGGATCGATAGCGCGGGCACCACGCTCGGCAGCCTCCCAATCCCGCTGATAGGCCCGGCCGGCGTAGAACTGCGCATCGTCGATCTGGTGGTGGGTGTGCAGGCGACCAAGCGGATCGTTGCGGATATTCCGGGTCGCGGTCAGTTTGGCGCCAAGCTCAAGCGGATCATCCACCACGATAGAAGCTTCATCGGGCACCATGCCGCCCTGCCGGCGCGGACGAGTTGACGCTGCGATGCTGACCTTCGACGCCAGCAACCGTTCCAGCGATCCAAGGTCGAAGGCATCCAAGGTAGCAATCGGCCGCGTGTCCCCGCGGGGCATCCCTTCATCGAGGGTTGGCCCGCTGCGTTTCCGCTTGCGCAAAGTTGTCGTCTGCATCTTAAACCGCCCCTCTCCTGCAGTTGATCGTCTGTCTCGACCAGATCAGGCTGGTCATGCGGCGTCTTTGCCCCTCAACACTGCCTCTAACTGACGCTCACAAAACTCAATTCCTTCGTTCCACGCCCTTTGAAACGCCCATTCCGTCGATACTTTGTCAGGCGATACTTTTCCGTTGGATAAGCGACGGCGAAAGTCAGCAAGCTGTTGTTCGGTCATGCGGCCTCCGGGCCTTTCGGCTTGGCGTCAGTCAGGCTGCTGCCGAGCGATGCTGATAGACTTTTCAGGCGCTGAACCATTCTGGCGTCGGCTTCCGGGTCGCGTGGTTGCTCGATCTGTTTCGGTGGTGGATTTCGCAACCGTTCAAACCGAACGTATTCAGCGTTCCATTCATCCAAACATCCACGGATCGCTGCCAAGTTCAGGTACGTCACCTTCGCCGGGATGCCCATCACCGGATTAATTGCACGATCTATAACCGGCCGTGGGAAAGCGGCCAGCATCGCTGTCAGGCCCGCCGCAAATGCCTTCGGGTCCGCCGCCGGGATCGTGTCGTAAAAGCCCAAGATGCGCTTCGCTGCTGCCGCCGCGTCCTGTTGCGAAATCATCGAGTTCATTGAGTACGTTCCTGGTTTCCTGTTGCTGCCGCTGCCGTTCTGTCGTTGCGCGAGGTGCGTATGGGGGCCCGGCACGGGATTGTGGCCGCGTGTTGAGAACCCAAACCTTCCACGCCTGATGCCAGTTTTTCTTGGTTGCCTTCGCCCCAGTGGCGGACCACCAGTAGTTCGTAAATTTCTCGAAAATCTCGGCAGTCTGCGCCTCGGTGAAGCCTTTCGAGAGCGCAAAGGCGAGGTCCGGGCCGGTCAAGGTCCAGTTCTCCGGCAAGCGAAAGCCTCGCGCGCTATTGGGTTTTTGGATGGGATTGGGGGTAAGGGGGTTATTAGGGGGTGTGGGGGGAAGAAGGGGGACGGGGGAAAGGGAAACCGTTTCCGCGTTGTCACAAGCATTGCGCGTTACAGTCTCGTTACCGTCACGTTGCTGTAACGTTACATCAACGTTACGAGACGCGCGCGATCGACGCGTTCGCTCACGTTGCGCCGCTTTGCGATCTTCCTCAGCTTGCGCCTGATCGGCAAGCAAACTCAATACCCCCGCCATTTGATCTGGCGAGAGATTCAGTTCGGCAAGTTTGCGAAGCGTAGCGGCCGATATCACTACAGCATCCCCAGCGCGGACTTGTAGGTGTCGAGGATTGTCTCCTGCTCTGCGCGCTCGTCCGGGTCCTGCTTGCGAAGCCGCACGATGGTGCGAAGTGCTTTTACGTCGTACCCAGTGCCCTTGGCTTCCGCGTACACGTCTCGGATGTCGCTGCTGATCCCGGCTTTTTCTTCCTCAAGCCGCTCGATACGCTCGACGATGGATTTTAGCTGCGCAGCAGCAACGCTCGTCACGCTGTTGTGGCCGATGGTCGGTTCAGACATTGGATGTCTCCTTGAGTGGTTTGACCGTGACGACGACGAAAGGATTTTCGCCGTAAACCTTGTTGGCGCTCACCGACGCGATAGCTGCGTCGTCGGCGTAGACGATCTTGTTCATGCCGTCCGACACGGCTTTGATGATGTTGTCGATGTCGGGCTTTGACGTGGGACGGATATCTCCGGTAATCGCTGCATCGCGCAAAGCTTTCGACCAGCTTTTCGGAATCGGCATGACCGCGCGCAGATCGATATGCAGCGGGCCCGTCAGGACGGGCTTGCCGCGCATTGAGGCGCGCGCGAGCACCCCAACCATGGATTCGTATGCCGCTGTCTTGGCCGGCGTGTAGACGCCAGAGCGACCATTAAAGCGCGGCCTGCCCTTTCCCTGCGGTTCTCCCGGGATAACAACCGTGATCGGCTCCATCATCGGCTACGCTCCGCAAAGACGATCTCGCCGTTGAAGCGACGCCAGCGGGTCATGGTCCGCGGTTTCTTGATCCCAAGATTGCGGTTGCGAATCCGGTTCGACTTGGCGATAGCCTTCTTGTCGTCGGCGGTTTTAACCTTGTGACAATGGACGTGCGCGGGCCGTAGGTTGGCCCAATCGTCCCGGCCGCTAATCTCCCTTGCCTCGACGTGTTCGACCTCCCAAGCCTCCCCACGCTCTGCAAGGATGCGGCAGTCGCAGATGTGGCAGATGCCGCCATGCTCGAGGAAAAGCTCCGCGCGCTGATTGCGAGTCAGAGATTTGCGGGGCGATTGAACGCTCATGCGGCCCTCGCTTGCGGCAATTCCTGGGGCTCTACGTCGAGCATCCGCGCGACCACTTCCATAATGCGCTCTTTGGACTCGTAGAACGTCTTGGCGCCCATGGCGCGCTTGGATTGACTCTTGGCCGTGTAGCGCGTCACGGTCGCGCCCTGAACGACGACGACGGCGAATTCATCCATCGGGCGGATGAATGCCGCCACGCGCACAGCCTCAGCCTTTGAACTGCAAACAATCGTATGGCTGTCGCTGTAACCAGCGCGGATCAACGCCCATTTACGAAGGTGTTCTGACGTGGGGAATTTCTCGGCCAAATGTTCCGGCAGGCTCAGCCATGCCTCTTTGAGCCAAGCGAACTCATGGTTATGACTGGCGCTGGATCGTTCCTCGTACTGCACAAGGCTGTAGCGCTCACCGACCGTGAGATAGTTGTCGGCGCGGCGCGGGTGGATTGGCCGAAAGACCTCTCCATCCCAATCACAGGTGAGCGGCGGGAATGTATCCATCAGAACGGAATCTCGTCTGACATGTCGTTACCGCGCGGCGCGGCCTCCTTCGGCTTATCCTTGTCTTCAGCCGGGAAAAGCGTGATGTATGCCTGCCCGTCATTGCCGGTCAGCGGCAGCGCGCTCAGCACGACGTTGAACCGGCCATTCTCGCCGGGAAACGCAACGCCGATGCGCGTGCTGCGCCATTTCCCGGTCTTGTCCTTGCGGCTTGTCACCGCGTCATATCGCTCGGTCATGCTGCTTCCTTGTCTGAAAGTTGATCCCGGCGCGCGACAACGAACGCCATCAGGTCGTCAAGTTCGGGTTTGGTTAGCTCGAAGTCGCGACGAGCTTTCTTCTGCTCATCGGAATTCCACCATGCGCCAAGCTTATCGGCGCTGTTGGCCTTTCGGATTGTCTCTCGACAGGCTGTGATGAAGTGATGGCGGGTTTCGTCAGAGACGCTCTGCGACGGCGTTGAAGCACCCTTCACAAATTGCCATGGATCAGCCTTCCAGCGTCGCCACTGCTTCTTGCCATTGAACTCCGAACATTCGCAGGGCACCCACGGCGCATCCAATGCGTAGAGATACCGGCCTACGCCCCATTTAACGGCGGCGCGCTTGAAGGCGTCAGAGATAGCGCCTTTCTCGGCTTCCACGGCTGTATCGCCAGCGCCGTCAGCCTTCGTCACCCACTCGTCACCGATCTTGATCGACAGGTAGCAGATGGTTTTTGGCCCGGCGAACTCGTAGCGGTCTTGCCAATTGCCAGGGCCGCATACCTCGTCGAGGCGGTCCATCACGTCGCGGGCGTCAATGTACGCCAGCGCCATAGCCTTTGATCCGTCCTTGGTGACGGATTGCGCCCGCCAGCTAACGGCGTCACGAGGGAATTCCGCAGCGAGTTTGTCAAACATCACTTCACCCTGATTGAGAGGGACGGCTCGCCATTTGACAGCGCGTAGCCCGGCACCACATCGCCGCGTGCCACGGCTTCCTTGATCGCGGTCTTGTTCGGCTCGCGCGATATTTTGCAAAGCTCATCCGGCAGCGTTGCCGGGTCAGCCTCACCCACCAGCTTTGCCGCGCCCTTGCGGATCGACAAGGTTGCTTCCGGCAACTCAGCCTTGGACATGTCGGCCATCTGCATGACCTTGAACGCCAGTTCGCGCAGGCTATCCTCCCGGCGCGAAAACCGATCCTTGCGGGCGCGAAGATCATCGAGACGTTCCGCCGTGCCCGACTTCATGGCCTTGGCGTCCTCAATCCGGCGCACGATGGACGTGAGAAGCTCGTTGACGTCCGTTTCGCTTTCAAGGCTCAGAAGCCACGCTTCCTCGTCCTCAAGCAATTCGGGGTACATGAGCTTTAGGTTCTCGACCTGCTGACGGACCGCGCTCGGATCAAGCTGCATGGGAATTCTCCATCGGCAGAGATTCGTAGAACGCAAGCGCCTCATCGAGCCGGCGTGAGGCATATTCCAGCGCGTTCTTTGCCTTCACCAACTCATCGTGCGCGCGCGTCTCAAATGGCGGTGCCACGGTCAACATTCTTGCGCGGCGGACAACATCATCCGCGTCATGGGTTAAAACGGTCGCTCTATACTCCAGCGCGTTCAGTTCAATGCTCATAACGACCTCCTGATTTCTTATCTTTTCGATTTTCAACCTTGAGCTGGCGTGTCATCAGATCGCGCAGCGTCAATTCCATTTCGATCCGGCGACGGCTTCGAGGCTTCGCGGCCTGAAGCGACATTTTCGTTTCCGCTATCTTCACCGGGAGTGATGCTGTCATGATCTTCAATCGCCTCTCGAATTGTGGATTTGATTGTCTCGACTTGAGCCCGTAGCGACTTGTCAGTCTCGATCAGAACGCCAATCTTCTTCACGGCGTGGAGCGCCGTGGTGTGGTCTCGTCCGCCAAAGTGCTTGCCGATGAATGGTAACGAGCGCAGCGTCATTGTCTTGGCGAGATACATCGCCACCTGACGCGGGCGAACTACGTTGGCGGTGCGGCGGACAGACAAAAGATCGTTTCGCGTCACACCGTAGAAGCCTGCAACCACCTCCTGGATTAGATGGATGCTGGGATGCCTCTCCAGAACAAGAGACTCAACCTCTTCAATGGTGAACCACAAACGATAGGGACGGCGCTCTGGCGGCGCGATTAATTCCGGCTCTGGCTTTGGGGTAATCTTCTCAACCGGCGACGGATGATAAGCCGCGCCCGCCATCCGCTCTCGAGCGGCCTTAAGGCGCTCTCTCAGTTTCTTTTCGATTGGTGATATCGTCGGAGGAACGTATAGCATCACTTACCCCTCAACTCCGGAGCGATCAGCAGCGCCAAGCTCGCGAGCGATGCGCTCAAGCCGATCAATTTCCGCCCGATAAAAATCCTCGTCCGTTGCACGAAGTCCCCCGATGATTGTCTGGTATTGAGATGCAAGGGCAGCCGCCTCGTTGCGCCCTTGGATAAGCTCTGCGGCTCGTTTGATGTCCCGAGCGGCCCAGTGATTTGGATTTGAAATCTCGCCATACCAAAGCGCCTTCACCGTCCTGAACGTGACTGTCGGAACGCGGCGCGGTACGCGACCGAGCCAGCTTTCGCGAGTGTCGCCCCAGCCTCTCGGGCCTGCGACAATTGAGATTTCGTTACGCACTGAACTCACTCCGGAAGACTTTTCCGACATTTGGAAACCTCATGGTGTTTGTGGGAACCATGAGGAACGAAGAACTTGAGCCCTTCACTTTCACTTCCCTTGCGGTTGCAGCCGCGCGGGTGGTTGACCGACTAGATTCCGACGAACAGCAGAACAAAGATCGCGGCGGTAACCGCGAGACCGAACGTCAAAGCGAGAAGGAAGAAGAACAGCACCGCGAGTACGTCGATCACCGCTTGCGCGAGATCAGATCGTGGGAACGGCGGATTAGCGGGAAGAATTGAGAGATCGCGCTCAGCCCCGGCGCGAGACGGCGCGCAGTGTGGAGTAAGCCCCTGCTCTGCACTGCGCGTTGTCATGCCCGACTCCACTTCTGGCCGGTTAGGTCGTAGGCTTGGCCGGTTTCATCGATGTAGAGAAGGATTGAGCGATGAGTGGGAAAGATGTTGTTGAACCCGACACCGTTGCTAAGACGATTGAGATCACCGGAAACGCCGCAGCGCCGTTTATCTATTTCGACATGGCCTCCGCTCATGCCGTTGAAGGCGGCGTAATCATCATTGAGCTTGTTGCTCGCACAGTTGTTGCTGAGGGCGGAGGTGGCGCTAGAAACGAGATTGTTGCGACCGGCCATTTGCGGTGTGGATTGGTTGGTGCCAAGTCCTTGCAAGCCGCGCTTAACGGCGTCGGTCTTATTCTTGCTCCTGCGCCAGAAGGCAAAGCGAATTGACTTCATTTGCGCCTCCGCTTTGCGACGGCAGCATCAAGCCTGCGCTTAAAATCCGCGAAGCGTTCATCGAGCGGCTTTTGGGGTGCACGATAGAAGTTGGCCTGCGACAGCAGGTATCCGTAATCTCTCAGGCCTTGACCCGTCAGCGACCCAAGTTTTGCGGCCAGCTGATCGTTGTATATTCGCATTGCCTGCTGGTTATATGCGGCGTTGCGAAGATCGATCCCGTGAGGAGAGTAAAAGATATCCAGATCGCTCATGACGCCTCCGTGGTGGCGGGGGCGGATTGCTCGCGCATGAACTCTTGGACGCGCTCGACAATGCTCAATGTGGGGTTTCGTCCGTTGCGCAGATCGCCAACGAAATTTGGGTCACGCACGGCTTGCCATCCGAAGGCGCTGGCCTTCATCTGGGTTCGAGACAGAAACGCCTCGATGTCGGAAAGGAATGCTTCTGACGTGGTCATGAGCATTCCTATATAGGACTATTCCTATTAACACAAGAGGATATAACCTATTCGCCTAAAAATAGGATTTGTCCTATGTTTCTCAAATGGATAAAGCGCGCGGAATCATCGAGGCGGCTGTAAAGCGAGGCGACTGGAATCTGTCCGATCTTTCAAAACAGATCGGGAAGAACCACGCCTACCTGCAGCAATTCGTAAAACGGGGCATCCCCAACAACCTGCCGGAGAAGGTCCGCCATGACTTGGCGCGCCTACTTGGCGTGGAAGAAGTAGATTTAAGGGGCCCCGACCAGGCCGACCTCCCCTCGCCCGCCGCCGAGCCGAGCGGGCGCCCTGTCAAATTTCTCCGCTCGTCCAAGCACAAATTCTACGTCGCTGAGTGGCGCGAGTTCATGGGCGTGAAGATCGACGCTGCCGCTCGTGCTGCCGGGCTAGGCATTAACGAGTATCAGGCCTTTGAGACCTACCCTATCAACTTCTCGCTGATTCAATTTGTCGCGCTTGCGGATGAGTTTGGAATCCGGGGCGATCAGTTCTGGTTTCCGCCGCCGAAGGGGAAGCCGGCACCTGCACAAGCGGCGGGCGCTGCGAAGAAGCGGGCGAGGAAATGAACTTGGATCGGTCGCGTGAGCGTTCCCTCCCCGAAATAGAAAACACCGCCGAATCGGAGATCGCTATGCCAGGCGCAGAATCTCTCGACCCCATCGAAGCCCTGAGACACATCAAGACCCTGGTCCGAGTGGCGTCGGATAGCGACGATCTAGAGGCCGTGCAAAAGGTCTTAGCCGAGGTGATAAACGTCATCGACAAGGCGCTGCCGAAGAGACGGCTTCAATAGAAAACCCCGCCGGAGCGGGGTTTGTTTAATTATGCGGCTTGTGCGTGGGGGGCGTACGCCTCGATCTGGCGAAAGTTCGTCGCTAAATCCTGGGTACGATCCTCATGCTTTTTGGCATCAAAAAGTACCAGGCGACGAACGAGCGTTCCCGTAATACCGCCCCGGAAGGTCATCGCCAGCAGACCTCTCGCCATCGCCCGACCAAACACCCGGCCAAGACGAGGGTTTGCGTTCGCAAATACTGCGATTGCACGAGACAGCGCCCCTTCCTCACCGCCAGCCATTTCACGCCGACGGCGCAAAAGAACGCGAAGGAATTCGGTCGCAGCTAATGGGTCAGATGCTTTGTTGGAGATAAACTCAAGCATATCTACCACCTCAGCAGGGGTCTCCTCTGCCGCCAGAAGAGTCTCCGCATCCTTAAAGAAGGAGTTCATAGAATCTTCGTAAGCTCGGATAAGCTTCAATTTCCGCCGTGCCCGATGGGCACATAGGACCGCCGCAATGAACGCGGCGACAGCAATTAGCGCGCTCGCCATCATGGTTTCTGTCCTGCTCGTCTCACAAGAAATCGTCGTGAATTCTTTACTGTCTCTAACTTAGCTCGTTTTTGCTCCACTCCAAGGCGCAGCTTGTCACGCTTACGCGATAGGTCGCCATTGATCCTACGTTTTTCGTTTCGATAAGTTGCAATGACTTTAACATATTCAGGTCCACGCCAAATTAACGCGAGGCCAAAAATTACCAAAACCAACACCCAAATACCAGCACCTGCAGAAAGCAGGCTGGCAAGAATGGTTTGGAGTTCTTTTTCCACGAATCCCGCTCAGACTACCTACACTGTTGAATAGTTCCTCAAATCTTCAGAACTCGCAACATTTTTGCCATCTTTTAGTGGCCAGCGCGGCGCCACAAAGATGGCTTTATCCGCACAACCTCAGCCGCCGTCACTCTGCCACCATCATGAAAAAGGCCGCTCGAAAGCGGCCTGTCTTGATTGTCATGGCGAGGATCAGGCCGCCCTCGCCTCGTCTGGCACCTGACCATAGTGCGCCAGCACGACCGGCTCGTGAGCATCCTCGATTTCAGTGTCGATGAGCTGAGAGAAGGCAATCACGCCCGGCACACGATCAGCCAGCCGCCCAGCCTTTCGCTCCGCCTCGATCTTGCTGCTCACCTCGTAGACGCGGCCGGGTACAAGCCGGTTTTTAGAACCAATTTCAAACACTTGAACGAAGAACATCTCTTTGTAGGCCATTGATACGCTCCTGTTACTTTCTTTTTGTAATGGCCTAGGCTGACTCCACTTTTGGAACAAATCAAGAACAAAAATGTTATCTCGGTAGGTTTTTTCCTATTGACTATAGGAATAGTCCTATTACTATCCTCTCCATCAACCGATGGAGATCGCCAATGGGCGCGCCGGCTAATATCCCCCCCGAATACTTCGTCGTCATGATCGACTACGGCCGCCCCGGTCGTGAGGCCGTTGTCGATATGAACTTCGACTGGAACGACGCTATTGATCGCGTCCACGAGGCTGCGGGCGACGGCCACAAGGTCCTGTTCGTACATCACATCCACGACGGCACGGTTGAAGATCGCAGCGAGGAAGCCTTCCAGCGCGTGATGGCCGATCTGGCCGACAACATCGATCCGCTCTCTGCGAACCAGCGCGGCTTCATCGAAGAACACATCTCGATCTGGTCGGCAGCATCATTCCCGCGTTCTGACGCTGATCGTCAGGCCGCCCGCTTCGACCACGCGCGCGATCTGCGGAAAGTGGAGGCGGCGTAGATGAGCACAATCACTGACACTCACCTTTTGCTTGAACGTCAGGCCCACATGGGAGGCGTCCAGCGAGTCTACCGCTTTAATAATGGCTATGGGCTGTCGGCCATCAACTCCCCCATGGCTCATATCTATCCGTTCGCATGGGAAATAGCGGTGCTGAAAGGCGTCAGCGAGAACGGTTCTTTTGAAACACTTTGTTACGACACGCCGCTGACCTCGGATGTCGAAGTGTTCCAGACAACCGATGAAGCTAACGCATTTATAGAGCGCGCGGCACGTGAGATTGGCGGGGCATCATGAGCCGCGAAGCCCCCGACTTCATCAGCCTTCTCACCATTCTCGTTTTCATCATCAACGTCGCCCTGTGGGCGCAGGTCTTGGGAGGCTTGTGAAATGACTCTCACCATCTCCGAGCAAGAAATCACCCTGCTCAAGTTCATTGGCTACTGCCAGGGCCTCGTCTCATCGGGCCACCTTGGCGAAAAGACTGAGCAGGGTTTGCGCGAGCACATCGTTGCAACGTGCAACGCCTACGGATTCCCAACCATTGCAGAGCGCGGAGACCGCGAGAGGAACGCAGCATGAGCTACAAAATCGAGAAGAACATTCCTATGCCCACCGCTCGTCATAGCTTGCGGAAGTATCCGCTCTCCGAAATGGGCGCCGGAGACTCGTTTCAAATTGAGGGTGGGCCGGAAGCGGCTGCGCGCGTTAGGTACGCCGCCGCCTACCACGGCAAGCGCAACAATCGAAAATACACAGTCAGGTGTACTGACCCTCTGACGAAATCCTATCGCTGCTGGAGGATCGCATGACCGGCCCCCGCATGAACCACGTTGAAGCCCGCTCCAATAAGCGCCCTGCCCGCCAGTACGTCAGCGAAACCCACGATCACAAGCCGGATGCACCGACGCGGTCGGAGTCGCGATCCGCAGCGAAGCATACGGCGGGCACAGCGGCAGGCGCGCAGACGGTGAAGAAAGAACTCGACCTGATTATTCAGGCGAAGGAGTGCTTGGAAACCGCGATCAAGCTGTACGAATGCCCGAACGGCAACTGCAACACCGTCGTGCAGGCGATCCATTGGACCAACAAAGCCCGCGCCACCCTCGCGGAAATTGGCGGTGCGGAATGACCAGCAAGATCGATGACGGCGGACCGGCGTTTCCTTCCCATGCAGGAGACCCTGAAGCAACAGACCCGCGTAACCGCATTTCATGCGGTGGCCTCACCAAGCGCGATTACTTCGCTGCGGCAGCGCTGACGGGGATTTATGCCAGCCAGTATTTCGTAGACCATGTAAACGCATACGGATCGTCCGCCTCTGGCCCAAAGGGGAGTCAAGACGGCGCCGCGAAACTTGCGCTTGCCGCCGCCGACGCCTTGATCGCCGCCAGCAAGGAGGCCGATCATGCCTGACCTTTCAGACCTCATCTCTCGCGTGGAGAAGGCGAGAGGGCATTTCTCCGTTGTTCTAACGGCCGCCGATCATGACCAAAACGGCTTCGTCTCGCTTGCAAAATGGATTGGCATGTCCGAGAGCACAGCTCGCAACTTTATTGCAGGCATCGATGCTGAAGTCAGCGATGAGTCGGAGCCCGACATAAAGACGGTAGCGTATACATTCATCCTCGATCTATGGGATGGCCGGGACTGCATCGATAACGGCAAGCGAGTTCTGCCGACACAAATTGCAATGTCGCTTGCGCCAGACCAAGTCCGCGATTGGCTACTCGAACGTCCTGATCCCGATAGCGTCGTTGACAGACCGATCCCCATCCTCTGCGCCAGGCAGACGATGCAGGTGGAGGTTCATCATGAACGATGAGCTGTTGGCGCTCGCGGAGCGTCTCTCGAAGTTCCTTGCAGTCATGGAATCCGCTCGTCGTTGCGAGAACAAGGCCATCAGCGTTTGGTCCGACGACGTCGAGATTGTCTCGAAGTCAGTCGATGCCATCCGCCTCGCCGCGCAGTCGCCGGAGCCGGTGGCGTGGGTGCAGCCCAACTATCTCATGGCGCTGGAGAAGGTCGGTCTCGTCACTGCGTATGTTGAAAAGCACAAGCAAGCCGACGCTGTGCCCCTCTACGCCGCCTCTCCGCGATCCGCGAGCGACGGCGCGCTGCGGGAGGCGCTGGACATCGCTGTCGATATTATCATGGCAAGCGAGCCTGGGCATAGCTGTGCTGTATCCGACATCGCTGTCGCTCTCGCGGCAGTCGCATGCGGCGACATCTCAGAGCCGGTGATGAAGGTTATGCGAGATTGGCGCAAAGCCCTCGCCGCGAGCGAGGCGACGAAATCTGACGGCGGGGAGGAACGGCCTGCGTCGAATCCCCTCAGCGAAGTGACGCATCGCCCGTCAGACCCACACGAACCGGCGACTGTCTTGACCAAAGGAGGTGAAGGCCCTGCCTATATCGGCAGGCCGGGTGACGCGCGCAACTTATATGAGGATAGCGCCAGAGACACCCGCCCCGCCGATGTGACGGTGGAAGTGCGCGCAAAGATCGATTGGTGGCTTCGGGAAATCAGCGACTGCAACGAGCGCATGTGGAACGGCTCTCGCGAGATGTACTTCGGTCAGATCGACAAAGGCGTCGGTGCGATCCGCGCGCTTCTCGACACCTACAAGATCGGAGCGAAGTGATGGGCGAGATCACTACTAGCCAACTCGCGTCTCTGATTGGTGTTGACCCTGATCTAATCAGAAAATGGAAAGCGCGTGGCCTTCTAAAACTCGCTCCAAAAGGCATCTCGGGACAGGGGCGCGGGATTGAGTGCTTCTGGTCGGAAGATGCGGTTGAGGAGGCTAAGGCCATCGCAGCGAGCCGCTTGTCAACACGAAAACGAACAAGGGTACGCCCATGACCGCGAGCATCACGGAGGCGCTGCGGATCGCGCGGGGTTATGTTGCCGACGACGTGAAGCGCAAGCCGTCTGGATACGATCCGTCTAGCGATCTTCGCGTGATCGACGCCGCCCTCGCCTCGCTCTCCTGCGGTGAGGCACGGGAGAGGATCGCGCGGATGATCCGCCGGGCCATGATCGACAACCCCACCGGTGGAACGTCGGAAGAAAGGGCAGCCAAACGCGCGAGTATCGCAGACGAGTACGCTACCGCCTATCTGGCGGACCTCGCGACCGGCTGCGTGCCTGACGAAGCCGCGATCCGCGCCGATCAAATCATCATGTCGCGTGCTCTTGTTGAGCAAGCCCATGCCGCGATGCTCGAAACCGGATGGCACCTTGCACCGGCTCACGCCACGTCTGGCGATGGCGTAATCGAGGCCGCTGTCGCGGAGATCGAGGAACGGTTTGCCGCCGCTATCCGGGCCGGGAGGGGTGAGGGATGAAATACACGAACCGCAGGGGCTTCATCGGCGTGCGACCGGATGGATGCATCATTCTGCAAAGCTGTGCCTACTACGCGGGGGATAGCCGCCGATGGATTTCCCGGAATCTATCGACAAGCGGGTCTGAATGTCATTGGGCGAGCTTTTACGCCGATGGCTATCGCGTCGTCAGGTGCGAAATCACCCCCGCCGGTCGCGCCGCGCTTGAGCAGGAAGGGAAATAAGGGATGGCACAACGTCGCTATATCGAGGATATGCGCCAACGCCTCGGATTGAAGCCGGATGACGCACGCCGCGATGACGATATCGAGAAGATGACGCCCGAGGAACGCCTTGAACTCATTTGTGGCTGGCATCTCGGCTATCGAGGCTGGTCCAGAACCTTCCTGAATTGGGCGCGGGATGCAGGCTTCAAGATCGCGGAGCCGCACCAATGAGCGATGATCTTGTGAGCCGGTTGCGTGATGCGCACGCCAATTCAACGCAACGGATCGTCGGCAGCAACATATTCGATGAAGCCGCCGACCGCATCGAGTCGCTGGACGCATGCGTGGTGGCATTAAACCATGCGTGCCGCACCATGGAATCCGAGATCGAG
>Ga0182735_1000620_pt1 | contig 27502 bp, 18 predicted proteins | sample eDN5th30CKraftMG_FD_128524 | JGI IMG/M metagenome (GOLD analysis project Ga0182735, IMG submission 128524) | Enriched Miracle-Growth compost microbial communities from Emeryville, California, USA - eDNA 5th pass 30_C Kraft MG (version 2) (version 2) ...
ATGGCAGAAATCGTAAACCGTCATCCCGCACACATACATGCGGACGCGTCCAGGCTCGGTCGGCGTGAACGGCTCTTTGGTGCGGGACAAGGTGTTATAAATGTGCAGCATGTGCAATGAAAATTCTCTTTGTATCCATGATCTTGTACCAAAACCAGCCTGGCTTCGGGGCCCTGGCGGCCCCTTTCCAAATCGAACCAAGGCTAAAATGGTGGTCGATCAGTATAGCAAGCGGGCGGAAAAAATAGCGCCGTGCGGCTAAACTTAACCATTGCCTGAATGAATTTCCCGGCGTGCTCCGCCATGCCGATGCGCAATTCATGCGGCCATGTTCCGGGGATACCCTTTACCTCTTACAGATAAGGTACAAACCTGTGCTTCGAAACTTCTTCAGCCCGCTTCTGGCCTTGGCATTGCTGGCTGGCGGCATGGCGGCCCCGGCCGCCTACGGACAGGACAAGCTGTTCAACGACCCGCCCAAGCAGGATGGCGGCTGGCAGGGCCTGGCCGACGTGCTCGAGGCCCTCGCCCCGTCTGCCGACACCTCCATACCGCTTACACCTTCGCAAATCACCGACCGCATTTCGGGCATGATCAGCCAGGGCAGGTACCAGGAAGCCCTGGACATCATCGAAAAACGCGACGCCCAACGCGAGGCCGAAGGCGCCATCGGCACCGACGTCCAACTGCTGTTCCTGAAAGGGCGCGCCCTGGCGGGGCTGAACCGCCACGACGACGCTATCGCGGTCTATCACAACATGACCGTGCAGTACCCCGAGTTGCCGGAACCCTGGAACAACCTGGCGGCCGAATACATCAAGCAGGGCAAGCTTGACATGGCCCGCGACGCCCTGAGCATGGCGCTTACCGCCGACCCCAATTATGCTACGGCCAAGGCCAATATGGGCGAGGTGCAACTGATGCTGGCCAAGCAGTCGTTCGACCGGGCCGCGGCGCTGGGCATAGCCGGCGCGCGCGACAAGGCCGCAAAAACCCAAGCCATCCTGCAAAAGTAGACCATGCCCGCCCTTTCAACGCCATCCACACCCAATTCATACATGCTTTCATTCATATCCCGCGTATCGAGCCAATTGGCACGCACACTTGGCCTGCTTTGCGCCGCCCTGCTGGTTTTCAGCCTTGGCAGCGCGGCCCAGGCAGCTTCTTCATCCACCATACAAGGTAACCCTGCAATGAGCACAAATCCTCACGTCAAGCTTCAGACCAACTTTGGCGACATGGTCATCGAACTCTATCAAGAAAAAGCGCCCAAAACCGTCGCGAATTTCCTGAAGTACACGCAGGAAGGCTTTTACGACGGCACCATTTTCCACCGCGTCATCAATAACTTCATGATCCAGGGCGGCGGTTTCGAAGCCGACATGAAGCAAAAGCCCACCCACGACCCCATCGAGAACGAAGCCAATAACGGCCTCAAGAACGACAAGTACACGCTTGCCATGGCCCGCACCAGCGACCCGCATTCGGCCACGGCCCAATTCTTCATCAACGTCGCCGACAACGACTTCCTGAACTTCACCGCCCCCACCTCCAACGGCTGGGGCTATGCCGTCTTCGGCAAAGTCATTGAAGGCACCGACGTGGTCGACAAGATCAAGGCCGTCAAGACCGGCAACAAAGGCTTTCACCAAGACGTGCCCGTAGAAGCCGTCGTCATCGAAAAAGCCACGGTCGTTGAATAACATTTCGTTGCCGGGCACCGTCTGGCTGGCCTCCGATATCCATCTGGGGCCCCAGGTTCCCGCCACCCAGGCCGCGTTTCACGACTTCCTGGACATGGCCGGCCGCCAGGCCGATGCCTTGGTGCTATGCGGCGATATTTTCGATGCGTGGGTCGGAGACGACGCCGCCCTCGAAGCCGCTCCGCCCTGGCTTGCCGCAACACTCGAAAAACTGCGGCAAACCGCCAGCCTCATTCCCTTGTGGCTGGGCCGCGGAAACCGCGATTTTCTTCTCGGCGGGCAACTGGCCCGAAGCCTGGGCGCCCACCTTCTGCCCGATACGGTTCGCCTGCACACCGACGCCGGCGACATATTGTTGAGCCACGGCGACGAATACTGCACGGCGGACGCAAGCTACCAGCGCTTCCGGCGCATTGTCCGCACGCCCTGGATACAGCGCCTGTTCCTGTCGCTAAGCCTGAAGCGGCGCCTGCGCATAGCGCAGTATGCGCGGCAACGCAGCATGGCCGCCAACCGGCATAAGCAGCAAGACATCATGGACGTGGCCCCGCAGGCCATTGCAAGCGCCTTCCGGAGTTCGGGCCTTGGCCTCATGGTGCACGGCCACACCCACCGCCCCGCGCGGCATGAGCTGCTGGTGGACGGACGCGCCTGCACACGCTATGTGCTGCCCGACTGGGACTACGACCACTCGATCCCCCCCCGCGGAGGATGGCTGGCCATCGGGCACGGCACGATGGAACTACGCGGCGCCAGCCCCCAGCCACAGCCACAATAGCACCACAACGCCCAAGGCGATGCGATACCAGGCGAATGGCCGGTAGGTATGGCGGGCCAGAAAAGCCAGCAAGGCGCGCACCACCACCAAGGCCGAGAAAAAGGCCGCCAGGAAGCCGATGACGATGGCAATGGATACCTCGCCGTTGAGCGCCCCGCCGTTCTTATACAGATCGTAAACCGTTGCCGCCAGCATGGTCGGCATGGCCAGGAAGAACGAGAACTCGGTGGCTGTCTTGCGTTGAATGCCGGCCAGCATGCCGCTTATGATCGTCGACCCGGAGCGCGACGTTCCAGGCACCATGGCCAGGCATTGCGCAAAACCGACGATCAGCGCCTGTTTCCAGGTGATCTCCTCGAGCGTGCGCGCCGAGACGTGTTCGGATGCGGCCGTGTCGTTCGGCGCGTGCTTGGCGAAGTGAGGTTTGCGCTCTACCCAAAGCATGATGATCCCGCCGACGACAAGCGTCACCACGAAGACGCCGGGGTGATTGAACAGGGCCTTGATGTACTTGATGGTCAGGGCGCCGATGACCGCCGCCGGCAGGAAGGCGATGATCAGGTTGCGTGTGAGCAGCGCCTCGCTGCGCACCCCCGTGAGCGTGCCGTGCACCAGTTGCCAAAGCCTGGCCCGGAATACCCACATGACGGCCAGTATCGACCCGAACTGGATGACGACCTCGAAGACCTTGGAGCCTCCGGAGTCGAAGCCTATCCAGTCGCCCACCAGCAGCAGATGAGCCGTGCTGGATATGGGCAGGAATTCGGTAACGCCCTCGACCAGCCCCAGAAACAGGGCCTTGATGAAAAACACGATGCTGTCAGTCATGAATGCTCACACGCAAGTTGGAATGTCGGAAAACCCAGGCCCCGTCAACAGGCCCTAAGCCGCCTCGCCGTCGTAGTCGCCCATCGAGGCTGGAATGCGCTCGATCTGCACCGCCGCGATGCGCCGGCCGTCGAGCCGCAATACTTTAAACCTGTATAGCGCGTGCGGCTGTTTCAGTTCGCAACTGTCGCCCGGGTCGGGCAGGTGCCCGAAGCGCTCCAGCAAATAGCCCGCCAGTGTCGTATAGCCCTCGTCGTCGTCGACCAGGCCCTCGGTGTTCAATACTTGTTCCAGGTGGTGCAAATCGGCGGCGCCATCGACCCGCCAGTGGTTTTCATCCTGCTCGATGATGTCGGGGGCCTCGTCCTCGTCGGGAAATTCGCCGGCAATGGCCTCGAAGACGTCGATGGGCGTGACCACGCCCTCGATGGCGCCGAACTCGTCGGTCACCAGCACCAGTTGCCCGTGCGCGCGCTTGAGCGTCTCCATGACGCGCAGAATGCCCATGGATTCGTGCACGATGACGGGGTCGCGCAGCCGCGACAGCCGTATGCTGCCGTGGGTGATGAGGTCGGCCACCATCTCTTTGGCGCGCCCGATGCCGATGACCTCGTCCAGTGAACCGCGGCATACGGGGAAGAAGCTGTGCGGCGTCTTGATGATCTGCTGGCGCAAAACCTCGGGATCGTCGTCCAGGTTGACCCAGGATACGTCGTTGCGCGGAGTCATGATGGAATTCAGGCTGCGGTCGGCCAGGGTCAGCACCCCGCTGACCATATTGCGTTCTTCGTCGCCAAAAACCTGAACCGGCTCGCCGCCGCCGATTTGCTCCTCGCGCTCGGGGCCGACCATGGGGCGCTTGCCAAGCATGCGCATGATCCCTTCGGCTGTGCGCTCGCGCAGCGGCCGCCGCGCTTCCGCCCGGCGCAGATTGCGGCGGGCCATCTGGTTCAAGGCTTCGATAAGCACCGAAAAACCGATGGCCGCGTACAAATATCCCTTGGGCACTGCAAAATCGAAGCCTTCCGCCACCAGTGAAAAGCCGATCGTCAGCAAGAAGCACAGGCACAGCACCACCACGGTGGGGTGCGCGTTCACGAAGCGGGTCAACGGCTTGGAAGCAAACAGCATGACGGCCATGGCCACCACGACCGCGATCATCATGATGGAAAGATGATCCACCATGCCGACCGAGGTAATGACCGCGTCGATCGAGAAAATGGCGTCCAGAATGACGATTTGCGTCACGATGACGCCGAAGCTGGCGTGCAGGCGCTCGCCCGACGCATGCTGAACCCGGCCTTCGATGCGGTCGTGCAGCTCGACCGTTCCCTTGAGGAGCAGGAAGAACCCCCCGACGATCAGAATGATGTCCCGGGCGGAGAAGCTGAACGGCCCCAGAAACGCCACCGGCTCGGTCAGCTTTATGAGCCACGACATGATCGTCAGCAGCAGCAAGCGCATGATCAGCGCCAGCGACAACCCGAGTATCCGGGCCCGGTCGCGCAATTTGGGCGGCAGCTTGTCGACCAGGATCGCGACGAAGATAAGATTGTCGATGCCAAGGACAATCTCGAGAATGACCAGTGTGAGCAAACCGACCCATGCGGATGGGTCAAGCAACCACTCCATCAGGAGGCTCCGTTAAAAGCAAACGTAAATAGTAATCAAGAACGCCCGATCGCGCTTTGGCGTGCCATGCAGCAAGCTCCGCCCCGCACACGCTTGCGGCGCACGGATCAGGACTGCAGATGGCCCAGCATTTGCGCAAACACCTTGGGAGTGGCGGCAATGACGCTGCCGGACTTCATCCAGGTTTGCTCGCCTTCGAGGTCGGATACCAGGCCGCCCGCCTCCAGCACCAGCAGACTGCCCGCGGCCATATCCCATGGCTTCAGATGCATGCCGCAGAAACCGTCCACCCGGCCGCAAGCCACATAGGCAAGATCCAGCACCGTGGAACCGATGCGCCGCACGCTGGCGCACTCGGACAGCATGCCGGCGAATTTCGAAGGCGCGGCCGTGCCGCCGGCGGAGCCGGGCACATGGGCGCCGATCAGGGCATCGTGAAAACGAATCTGGCCCGAAACGCGGATGCGCCGGTCATTGAGGAAAGCGCCGCCCCCGCGGCTGGCGGTGAACATTTCATTGCGGGACGGATCGTAGATGACGGCTTGCGTGATTTGGCCGCGATGCGCCAGCGCAATGGAAACCGCATAGATGGGGAAGCCGTGGATGAAATTGGTCGTGCCGTCCAGCGGATCGATGATCCACTGATATTCGGCCTGGCCGCCCGCTGCCTGGCCCGGAGCCGGATGCTCGCCGGATTCTTCGCCCAGGAAGCCATGGTCGGGATACGCCGTACGTAAAATATCGATGACAGCCTCTTCGACAGCCCGATCGACCTCGGTGACGTAATCCTTGGGGCCCTTGCGTGCCACCTGCACGCGTTCCAGATCGATGCTGGCCCGGTTGATGATCGTGCCGGCACGGCGTGCCGCCTTGATGGCGGTGTTGAGCATGGGGTGCATAAAATTCCGTATAAAACGAGAAAGTGCCGGTATATGGCTCGCAAAAAGACAACGATGCCCGGGCTGCGGCGCCGGGCCGCGTACTCTCTGCGGCGCAAACTACTTGCACGTAAACTTGCTATTTTAAATGACATGAGCGCATTCTCTAAATGACCACGGCTTCTCCCTCGAAAACCGCCTCCATTTTCTCCCGGGTGCGCTTCGTCATGGTGCACCCCAGCCATCCCGGAAACGTCGGCGCGGCGGCGCGCGCCATAAAAACGATGGGGTTCCACGACCTGCACCTGGTGGCTCCGCGCTATCCCGATATATGCCAACTTGCCGAAGCCCAGGCGCTGGCCAGCGGCGCCACCGACGTCCTGGCCGACGCCGGCATCGCCGGCACGCTGGAAGAAGCCCTGGCGCCGGTCACACTGGCCTTTGCCCTGACGGCCCGCGCGCGCGATCTCGGCCCGCCGCCCTGCGACATCCGCGAAGCCGCGACGGCCAGCCAGGCGCATCTGCGCGACCACGAACATGGAAAAATAGCCATCGTGCTGGGTACGGAGCGATCCGGCCTCACCAACGAAGACATCGCCCGCTGCCAGCGCATTTGCCATATTCCGGCCAATCCTGAATACAGCTCGCTGAACGTGGCCCAGGCCTTGCAACTGGCCGCCTGGGAACTGCGCTACGCCCTGGCCGTCGGGGCCAGCCTGCCCTTGCTGCCGTCCACCGACAAAGCGTCCCGTCCCGCGGGCAGCGAGCCCGCTCCCAACGAGAAAGTCCAGGCCTTGCTGGCCCATTGGGAACAAGCCCTCGTCGCCCTGCAGTTCCTGGATCCAAAGCATCCCAAAAAATTGATGCCGCGCATGCAGCACCTGTTTTCACGCAGCGAACTGAGCCAGGACGAAGTGGACATGCTGCGTGGCGTGTGCACCGCCATGATCAAGGCCGCCAATCACTGACGGCCTTCGGGCATCGCCCCGAAGTATGCGATACCGGAAAGCGGCGGCATGCCTGGCACCCCGCCGCCGGCCGAGCGCTTCAGGCCGCTTTGCCGGAGGCGGGCGCCGCAACCTCGTGCACGGGAATGGGCAAGCGCAAACCCGCGTTCTGCAGCACCATCGCCGCCGAGCGGTACAGGTCGAAGCGCAGGTTCCAGTAATCGTTCGCCAGGGCCCAGACCCGGATGGTGACGACCACCTTGCTGTCCCGGTACTCGGTGACCATGACCTGGGGCTTGGGATCTTGCAGTATCCACTTATGCCCCTCGACCAGCCGGGCCAGCTCGGACAGGGCCAGGTCCAGGTCGTCCCCGTATCGGACACCCACCTCGATGTCCAGGCGGCGCGTTGCATTGCGGCTGTAATTGATGATGGGATTGCCCCAGATGAGACTGTTCGGCAGGGTTATGTAGGTACCGTCCGATTGCTTGAAGAGCGTCAGGAACAGGCCCACCTCTTCCACGCTGCCGTCGGCCTTGCCCACCACGGACACCGACTCGCCGGCCCGGAGCGGCCGCAGCGCGAGCAGCATGATGCCCGAGGCAATGTTCTGCAAGGTTCCCTGCAGCGCCAAGCCGATGGCCAGCCCGGCTGCACCCAGCACAGCGATGATGCTGGCAGTCTGCACGCCCAAACGGGCCAGGACGGCAACGAGAACGAGGATGCGGATCGACCAGACCGTGACCGAATAGGCCATGGGCACAATGGTTATGTCGATTCTCGAGGAACGCTGCGCCAGCTTGCGCACCGTTCGGCCGGCCAGCGACGACAGCCACCAGCCCACCACCAGCATGCCCAGCGTCATGAGCAGGTTCATGCCGATGAAATCCAAAATGGGCGCCGCCAACTTGAGCCGGTTCAAAAATTCTTCCATATTGCCCCTCTCCAAGGATTGCTCTGGATTCGTTGTGCCATCATAATTCAAGCAAAGTATTTGCGAGGATGTTACACGCGGCAAACGGGCAGCCTCCATCAGGTTATCCACGCCGCATGTGGACAACCCCGCTAACAACCAGGCTGGTAGTGCAAATAGCCCTTAATAATCAAAACATTGAAAACAACGTACAAAAAACACCCAGGAGACAGATGACTTATCCACCAAAACTGTGGACAATCGCAAGGACAAGTCTTTAACTATCAAAAATATTGCTTCAATAACAAAGTCTTAGCACATATGTACCCACATGCGCCAAGCAATGGCCTCAGCCAGAGTCGTTAAAGTTTCAATAATTACCGTCGTTAACAGCCAAGCAAGCACGCGCCACAAGACGTCATGGCTGTCAGCACAACAAGGGAGCGGTCGATGCGGTTGCGACTCATGCATCTAGAAAGCATCTACACACGGATGTTCATTGTGATGTGCGCCGCCGTCGTGCCGATCGTCCTGGGGCTGTGCTTCTATGTGTACCAGCAACACAACTATCTGGTCGGCTACACGCAAAAAACCAGCCAGAGCCTCATCAACCTGGCCGCCCACGACGAAAGCGAACTCTTCAACAGCACGCACACGCTGTTGCGCTCCATGGCCGCCGTGCCCATCATCCAGTCCGGCGACTGGCAGCTATGCAGCAAATACCTGGCTTCGCTGCTGCAAAACCAGACCACCTACGTCAACCTGGGCGTCATTTCCCTGAACGGCGATGCATTGTGCGAAGGCACGCGCAGCCAGACAGTGCTGGGCACCAACTTCGCGGATCGCGGCTATTTCCAGCGCGCATTGGCCACGCGCGGCATCGTGGTCGGCGAATACCAGATCGGCCGGCTGTCCAAAGAACCCATGATCATGGTCGCCATGCCGCTGGTCAACGCGCGTGGCAAAACAACCGGCGTGCTCTACGCCGCGCTGGACCTGAACTCCATCGCCAGAAACCGCCATAAGGGGCAGCTTGCCGCCGACGCCCGCCTTACCGTGCTGGATAGAGACGGCACGGTGCTGAACACCATCCCCGCCAGCCCCTATATCGTCGGCAAGCCGTTTCCCGAACCGGACCTCCTGGCCCTGACCCGGGAATCGGCCCAAAGCGCCGATATCATCGAACGCTCCGACAAAAGCCAATGGCTGGTCAGCTACGCGCACGCAGGCGTGGGCAACGACCCCAGCGCCCTGACCCTCATCTACCAGGAACCCATCGCCTCGCTGCTGTACCAGACCAATAAAAACTTCTGGGCGGGCGCCGCCATCATTCTCACGCTCACGGCACTTGCCCTGCTGATAGGATGGGGCGGCATACAGGCCCTGGTCGGACGCAACGTGCGCTACCTCACCGCCGCCGCCCGGCGCTACGGCCAGCGCAAGTTCAACACTCGCATCGGCAACATGCTCACCGGCATCGAATTCCAGGAAATCGGCCGTCGCTTCGACGCCATGGCACGCGAACTAGGCAAGCAGGAGCGCCTGTGGGCCATGTCCATGCAGCGCCAGCAAGGCCAGAACCGCATTTTGCGCATGGTGGCGCAAAACACCAACCTGGACGACACCCTGGCCGAACTCGCCCGGTTCACCGAAGAACAGAACGAAGGCGTCATCGCAAGCATCATCCTGCTTGCCGCCGATGGCCAGCACGTCGAGTCGTGCATCGCTCCCAGCCTTCCCGCGTCGTTCGGCGAGCAGATCGTCGGCCTGGCAATAGGCCCCAATACCGGCTCCTGCGGCACCGCCATGCACGAAAAGCGCGTCATCATCGCGCACGACATCAATCTTTCGCCTTACTGGGCCGATTACAAAAACGTGGCGCTGGCCTACGACCTCAGGGCGTGCTGGTCGCATCCCATACTGTCTCCCGAAGAGCGGGTCCTGGGTTCCGTCGCCATGTACAGCAAGACACCCCGCCGGCCCAGCCTCGAAGACCTGCAGGCCGGTCAGATGGTCGCCGAACTGGCCGCGGTGGCCATCGAGCACCGGCGCCAACGCCACATCCTGCGCTATCAATCCCGCCACGACATCCTTACCGGGCTGTACAACCGCACCGTTCTGGCAGACCACATTGCCCAGGCCATCAAAAAGGCCGCCAGCGCCGGCGGACAGGTCACGGTGCTTGTCATGGACCTGGACGGCTTCAAGGAAATCAACGACACGCTGGGCCACCTTCTGGGCGACAACCTGCTACGGCAGGTCAGCGAGCGCCTGCGCTCCATCACCTACTTCGAGGCCGACATCGCCCGTTCAGGCGGAAACGAGTTCACCTTCCTCATCCGCAACCGGGACAAAACCACCAGCATCCAGGAAATCATCGAAAACACGCTGGCCCTCGTCAAGCAGCCGTATCTCCTCGACGGCATACAGGTGCAGATCAGCGCCAGCGCGGGCGCAGCCCGCTACCCGGAAGCCGGGCTCGACGCCAATGCGCTCATGCTGCAGGCCGACAGAGCCATGCGCCAGGCCAAGCTGGAAGGCAGCGGCTATGTACTGCACGATCCTTCGGTGGAAGACACCGAGCCGCAGCGCCTATTGATGCTGTCGCACCTGCGCAAAGCCCTGGCCAGCGACGAATTCATTCTGCACTACCAGCCCAAGCTCGATCTCACCAGCAACCAGATCGCCGGATTCGAAGCGCTGCTGCGCTGGCAGAACCCGGTGCGCGGCATCATGTGCCCCATCGACTTCATCCCTACGCTCGAGCTCAGCGACCTCATCCATCCGGTTACTCTCTGGGTCATCGAAAATGCCATCAAACAATGCAAGGCCTGGCACGACAAAGGATACCCATTGATCATGGCGGCCAATGTTTCCGCCCGCAACCTGCTCGATCTCCAACTACCCGAAAAAATCGGCGACATTCTTGCCCGCAGCGGCCTGGATGCCGAATACCTCGAGCTCGAAATCACCGAAAGCTCCATCATTGCGGATCCCGATCGCAGCCTCAATGTGCTGAAACGCCTGCACGACATCGGCATACAGATCTCCATCGACGATTTCGGCACGGGTTATTCTTCGCTGGCCTATCTGCAGAAGCTGCCGGTCGACAGCCTGAAAATAGACCGCTCTTTCGTCATCGCGGCCTCCCCAAAGACCGAAGGCCATTCCATCATCAGCTCGATCATCGGCCTGGCCCACAATCTTCGCCTGAGCGTCACCGCGGAAGGCGTGGAAAACGACGCCAGCCTGCGCTTGCTTCGGTACCTGAACTGCGACTACGCACAAGGTTATTACATCAGCCCGCCCCTGGCCGCCGACGAGGCCCTGACCTGGCTGCGGGAGCACCCCGCATGGGGAGCCCCCAGCCTGGGGCCCCTCGACACCCCGGCCGAATAAAAGAACGGCATGACAACACAACTTCGCAACGAGGATGCGGCCATATGGCCGGACGACGTCGCAAAATTGCGACAAGTTTGTTTTTTCAACAACAAGGATGGCGCCAGCGATCGGTATACGTTAGAATCCCACATTACAAAGGCCAAGGTCTGTTCGCAAGTAGTTACAAATACAACTATGCGATCCATATGGATCCTAGCGCGCTTTTTGTACCAGGCAGCATCAAGACGCACGGTTATGCTTCAAGAATACAGGCCAGAAGCCTGTAGCTCCGCCGTGCCATACGGCGAGCGTAGCCGCATGGAATCCCCACTATTATCGAGCAGCGTCCGCCGCTGGCGGCAACGCTATTCCCATAAGCTCAGCCAGCTTTATCGGCACACTCATGCTGCCCTCGCCTTGCGGGCCCGGCAAGACGCTGCACTGCGTCCGTCTGGCGTTCATGCGGAACCGGGAACTGGCCGCCTGCCCCGATCGCCATTGCTTTTTCAAAAGAAGGAATTTTCGTGCCGTTGATTCGACAGATCGCGCAGGCCGGCGCCGTTTCCGCCATGGCGCTGTATTTTTCACAGTCCGCCGGCGCGCAGCCCATCAACACCCTGCAACAGGCTGTCGAACGCACCGTACTCACCAACCCCGAAATCCGGGCCCGTTTTCAAAGCCTGGAAGCGTCCCTGGCCGGCCAGGACATGGCCAAGGGCGGGCTGCTTCCCCAAATCGACGTCCAGGGCCAGGTCGGGCACGAATGGCGCACACACATTCCGGATTCGCCGTCCTACAACTGGAACCGGCCCTCCTACACACTGCAGCTCAAGCAGCTTCTGTTCGACGGCAACACCACCCGCAACAACATCAAACAGCTGGGATTCGAAAAGCTCTCCAACTACTACGAACTGCTGGCCACGACCGACAGCGTCGTCACCGATGCCATCAACGCCTACCTCGACGTAGAGCGCTACAGGGCAATGATCCAGCTGACAAAAGACAATTTCGCGGTACACGAGAAAACCCTCAAGCTGCTGCAGGAACGGCAGGAGTCGGGCGTCGGCCGCGGCGTCGACCTCGATCAGGCAAAAGGCCGTCTGGCTCTGGCCCAATCCAATTTCATGACCGAGGCCGGCAACCTCAACGATGTCATCCAGCACTACCGGCGCATCGTCGGCGAACCGCCCGCCGACAACCTGGTCGAACCCGAGGAAGTCACCGCCAAGCTGCCCAAGGCGCCCGCCAATTTCCAACAGTCGCTGCTGAACAATCCCAGCGTGCTGTCCAAGCAGGCGCTGGTGCAGGCGGCCCAGGCCGGCAAGTCGGCCGCCACCGGGCGATTCGCACCCACCATCGAACTGCAAGCGTCCACGGGATCCGACCGGCAGTTGCCGGACGACTCGTATCGCGACGTCCACAGCACCAACGTCCAGGTGGTCCTGTCCTACAACCTGTACCGGGGCGGCGCCGACTCGGCCCGTCTGCGCCAGGCGTCGGCGCAATGGTATGCGGCCCGGGACGTGCGCGACTACACCTGCCGCAACGCCCAGCAGGAACTTTCCACCACCTGGAACAATATCCAGCGCCTGCGCCAGCAAATACCTTATTTGCGCATGCACGAACAGGCCATGAAACGGGTCGGCGTGGCGGCCGAACAGCAATTCAAGATCGGCCAGCGCACCTTGCTCGACCTGCTGGATGTCGCCAACGAGCTCTTCGACGCGCGCCGGGCGCTGCTCAACGGCAAATACGATCTGAAGCAGCTGGAATACCGCTGGCTTGCCCTGTCGCACCAAATCCTGCCTGTCCTGGGCCTGAGCAATGGCGATCAGGCCATACCCGAAAACGCGCAATTGATTTTCCCCAAGGAAAGCCTGCAAGCATGCACGACGCCAACACCGGACACGCGAAACATGGAGCCACTGTCCATTACCTACCACGACGGAATGCTGCCGCCGACGCTCAGCCCGCTGTCCAGCGCGCCGCGCGGCCCGGTCCACGACGGGCCGAAGCAATCCGCAGCCAAGCCCTGAACGGAGACCGCATGGACGAACGCCCCTCCGACAAACACGTGCTTTCCGAGCTCGACGTAGACTTCATCCGGGTTCTGGAAGACTTGATCGACGCCCTGATCGCCAACGGTACTCTGCGATTGACCGACCTGCCGCCCGAAGCTCTCGACAAACTGAACAAACGAAAAAGTATCCGCCAGCGGCTGCGCAATTCGCTGGACCTGCTTGATGACAATGATGAAACCCTTATCTGAAGCCAAGCCTCCCGAACTGGAGCCGCAAGCTTTGCCGGCCAACGATTCGGACTGGCGGGTTCCGCCCCATACTGTCCATGACGACCCGCTCCTGGGCTGCCTGGTGGATATTACCCGGCTGCACGGCAACCCTCACACGCCCCAGGCGCTGTCCGCCGGACTGCCCCTGGTCGACAACCGGCTTACCCCTTCGCTTCTGGCTCGCGCGGCTGCCCGCGCGCAGTGTTCGACACGCATGGTGCGCCGCGCGCTGCCGGCGCTGCCGGCCAATATACTGCCGGCCATACTGCTGCTGAAAAACGGCCGCGCCTGCGTGCTGCTGGAGCTGCGCGGCAATGCCTACCTGGTGCAATATCCCGAAACCGGCTCTCCCATCGAAGTACCCGCCGAAAGCCTGAATGCGCAATACACGGGCATCGTCTGCTTCGTCCATCCGCTTTTCCATTTCGATGCGCGCGCGCCCAAAGTCGCCCAGCCGACCAGCAGCCACTGGTTCTGGGCCGCCATCTTCGACAACCGAAGGCTGTATCGCGACGCCATCATCGCGGCTCTGCTGATCAATATTTTCGCGCTGGTCATGCCGCTGTTCACCATGAACGTGTACGACCGCGTCGTCCCGAACAATGCCGTCGAAACCCTATGGGTGCTGACCGTGGGCATAGCCTTGGCGGTGCTGTTCAATTTCGTGCTGACCACCATACGCGCCCACGTCGTCGACACCGCCAGCAAGCGCATCGACGTAACGCTCTCGGCGCGCATCATGGAACGGATACTCGACCTGCGGATGGAGAGCCGCCCAGTCTCGGTGGGATCGTTCGCGGCCAATGTCCGGTCGTTCGAATCCGTTCGGGATTTCATCGCCTCGGCCAGCCTTACCACCCTGGTCGACTTGCCGTTCATCCTGCTGTTCCTGGCCGCCCTGGCCTGGATATCTCCCTGGCTGTTGATCCCTCCTCTAGCCGCCATCGTGATCGTCCTGTTGGTTTCCCTGGCCGCGCAGTTGCGCATGGAAAAACTGGTCAAGGAAACCTTTCAGGCCAGCTCGCAGCGCAACGCCATACTCGTCGAGTCGCTGGGCACCCTCGAAACGCTCAAGACACTCAACGCCCAAAGCGCCGTACAGCGCAACTGGGAGCAATCCACCAAGTTCCTGGCGCACCTGGGGGCCCACATAAAGCTGATTTCTGCGGCGACCGTGGGCTTCGTGCAAACAGCCCAGCAACTGGTCACCATCGCCGTCGTCGTCACGGGCGTCTATCTACTGCACGATGCCGCCCTGTCGCTGGGCGGCATCATCGCCGCCTCCATGATTTCGGGCCGCTGCATTGCGCCGCTGGGGCAGGTGGCCGGCCTGATGATGCAATACCACAATGCCCGCGTATCGCTCGAATCCATCGACGAATACATGAAAATGCCCGTCGAGCATCCGAGTGCCAAAGTCTATGTGCCCCGCCCCGTCTTGCAGGGCGGCATCGAGTTCCGCAATGTAAGCTTCGGCTACCCGGCAAGCCGCGAAGCCGCCCTGCAACAAGTCAACCTGAAAATCGCTCCGGGAGAAAAAGTCGGCATCATAGGCCGCATCGGCTCGGGCAAGACTACCCTGGAAAAGCTGGTGCTCGGCTTGTACGCGCCCACGCAGGGCACCGTGCTGATAGACGGCATCGACATCGCTCAGATCGACCCCGCCGACCTGCGCCGCAACGTCGGCCACGTTCCTCAGGATCCCGTACTGTTCTACGGCAGCCTGAAGCACAACCTGACCATGGGCGCGCCATTCGCCGACGACGCCAGCATGCTGGCCGTGGCGCAGGTGGCGGGCGTGGACGAATTCGCGGCCTCCCACCCCGAAGGCTACGACATGAACATCGGCGAGCGGGGCGACTCGCTGTCGGGAGGACAGCGCCAGTCCATTGCCGTGGCGCGCGCGCTGATCAACGACCCGTCCATATTGCTGCTCGACGAACCCAGCAGCAATATGGACCATCAAAGCGAAGCCGCCCTGAAGACACGCCTCAAGAACGCCTGTGCAGACAAAACCATGCTTATCGTCACGCACAGGATGGCGCTGCTCGAGCTGGTGGACCGCCTTATCGTCATCGATCACGGCAAGATCGTCGCCGACGGCCCCAAAACCCAGGTTGTCGAGGCCCTGAAGCAAGGCCGGGTCAGCCGCGCCGGAGAGCATCACGCATGAACGCGCGCCGCCCCAACTTTGTCCTGCGCCTGCTGCGCCCATTCTGGGCCATCCCCCGCAATGCCATCGCCCGCCTGTTCGACCTGCTCATCAGCGGGCGCGACGCCAGCGAGCAGTACTCGCCCCGCGACCTTGCCGCCGACGCCGAATGGGCAGTGGATCAGCAACAGGCGCGCGGTTCCCGCGCACTGCTTTGGGTGTCGCTGCTGGTAATCGTCGCGCTGCTGACCTGGGCGTCGTTTGGCGAAGTCGACGAAGTCGTGCGCGGCGAAGGCAAGGTCGTCCCCTCGCGCCAGGTTCAGGTGGTGCAAAGCCTGGACGGCGGCATCGTCAAGGACATACTGGTGCGTCCAGGGCAAAACGTCGAGCCCGGCCAGCTCTTGCTGCGCATCGACTCGACCCGCTACTCGTCCTCGCTGGGCGAAAACCATGCCGAGTGGCTGGCCCTCACCGCCAAGGCGGCCAGGCTGCAGGCCCTGGCCACCGGCCAGCCCTTCGAATCTCCCGAAGCGGTCATGAAGGAGTCGCCCAAGGTCGTCGAAATGGAAAAACACGTCTGGGAGTCGCGCACGCAAGAGCTGAACGCCTCACTCGACGTCGCCCGTCAACAATTGCATCAGCGCCAGGAAGAACAGCGCGAAACCCAGGCCAACCACGATCAGGCCAAGGCAAGCTGCAGCCTGACCTCGCGCGAGCTGCAGGTTACCAAGCCCCTGCTGCAAAGCGGCGCGGTTTCGGAGGTGGATCTGCTGCGCCTGCAACGCGACGTGGCGCGCTATTGCGGCGAGGAAAAAGCCAGCGCGGCCCAGCTTCTGCGCATTGGCTCGGCCATACTCGAAGCGCAAAGCAAACTCGACGAAACCGAGCTCAATTTCCGCAACCAGGCGCGCAACGATCTCTCCGACACACGCGCCAAGCTGGCCACGCTGCATGAAGGCGGCCTGGCGCTGGCCGACCGGGTAAAGCTCACCGAAGTCCGCTCGCCGGTACGCGGCACCATCAAAACCCTCATGGCCAACACCGTCGGCGGTGTCGTCCAGCCCGGGAAGGAAATCCTGGATATCGTTCCCACCGACGACACCCTGCTGCTGGAGGTCCGGGTTCAGCCGCGCGACATCGGCTTCCTGCACGCCGACCAATCCGCCGAGGTCAAGTTCACCGCCTACGACTTCTCGATCTACGGCGGGTTGAAGGGCCATATCGAGCAAATCGGGGCCGACACTGTCACCGATGAAAAAGGAAACTCGTTTTATATCGTCAAGGTTCGCACCGATCGCGCCTACGTGGGCAACGACAAGCGCCCCATCATTCCGGGCATGATCGCCGAAGTCCATATGCTTACGGGCAAGCGCACCATCATGCAGTATCTACTCAAACCCATATTGCGCGCCAAGGAAAATGCGTTTACCGAAAGGTAGGCAAGACATCACCTGACTATGCAACCCGAGCCGATTCTGTGCATTACCCACGACGACGCGGTGTGGCAACACTGGCGTCAGCTCCATGGTTCCCGCTGGCTCCCGGCCCGCGGCCAGGCGCTGCAGGATCTGGATCGCTGGCGCAGGCAAGGCCGTTCTCTTGCCTTGCTCGATGGAAACCTGCCGCGCCTGCCGAGCTGGGGCGACCAGGCCTGGAAAACACTGTCGCAGGACGTGCAGATACTGGTGGCCAGCACCAATCCCAACAACAGCGAGGCTGCGCAAATACTGGCCGCCGGAGCCGGCGGCTACCTGCACGCCTACAGCCCCCCGGAAGTGCTGAGCCGGGCATTGAGTACCGTACAGGCCGGCAGCATCTGGGCCGGCCGCAGCCTCGTCGCGCAAATTCTGCACAACATCAACCAGCGCCTGCCCGGCGAAAGCGCATGGACGGACAACCTGACCCCTCGGGAAATCGAAGTCGCCCGGCGTGCCGCCTCGGGCATATCAAACCAGGCCATCGGCGAGGACCTGGGCATCAGCGAGCGCACCGTGCGCGCGCATATGTCGGCGGTGTTCGAAAAGCTGGGCATCAACGACCGGCTGCTACTGGCCCTGAAAGTCCACGGCATACAGTAGATCCGGACGACACAAGCGGGCCCGACGCTACGCCTCCGGCGACAAACCGTCCTGCTCGCCATCTCCCGCAGGCCCGATCACATGGATTTCATCGCTCTGCGGGTTCCCCAGGCGCATCAGGCTCAGGTCCAGCGTCAACAACAGGCCAGGTAGATCGTGTCCGGGAGCCCAGGATGCCAGGGCATAGGCCCAGCGGCTATGGCCGCCATCTTCCCACTCGACGCGCTGCCTTGAAAGTTCCGTGCGCACGGCATTGGCCAGCCGCAGCACCTCGTCGCGCCCCGCCTCCTGGATGAACAAGGCAAAATCCGAACCATTCAAGCGGGCGACCAGGCAAACCGCCTCCGGGGCCTCGCTGCCTGTGGCCTGCACGATGCTTTGTCCAACCCCATATAGCCACTGATCGGTCCTGGGCCGGGTCATGGCCTGGTTGATGCGCGTCAGATCGCGTTGCCGGATAAGCAGCACATACGCGGAGTGCCCCGCCCGAGGGCCTGCGCCTTCGGTTCTGCGCAGTATCTCATCAATGAAATACCTGCGGTTCGGAAGCCTGGTGACTGGATCGCGATTCACCTCGGTTTCAAGCGAATCGATGCGCTCGTTCAGCGCCTTGCTCGTGGCCCGCACCCTGGCTTCCGTGTCCTGGATAGCGGCGGACACGTCGGCCAGCTCCCGCAAAGAGCTGGATTCCTTCTGGATCTCCAGATCGTGGCCCACCGCTTCCAGTTGATGCCGGATCTCTCGGGACAGCGCTCTTTCGAACCAATTGACAAGCAGCGCCACAAACAACGCCCACACCACCCCAGCCAGGACGACCAGGACGAACAATTGCGAACTGCCCCGCCACAAGGCCTCGGCGGCAGAAGCATCGTCCACGACAACCGTCAACTCTCCCACCTGCTTCCAGCCGTCGGTGATGTCGCGCACAGCAGTGACTGGGGCAACCGGCAACAGGCGGCGAAACCATTCAGGAACAGGCTTGCCGGAGGATGGCGCCAGGGTTCGGGCAAACAGCACGGCGCCCTCTTTGCTTTCGAGAGCAATCTTGCGAAACTGGCCGCTGTCGAACAAGGCCGTCATCAATGTCTCGCGCGTGGCCGGATCCTGGTTGGCGGGCTGCGACAGCAGCAACGCCAAAGCCGATGCGGCGTTGTCGCCTTGCGACTGCAGTTGTCCATTCAGGTATTGCCGCGCCGCACCCATGCTGACCACCATGGTTCCCACCAGAATGCACACCATGATAATGGTCACACTCATCAAGAGCCGCTTAAGCAGAGACATTTTTCAACCTTTTCGCGTATCTGTCATAGAAACAATTATCCAGCCGATTCGATGCCCGCACATCATGGCTGAAACCCCTCGCTGCGCATGCGCGCCAATAGCGACTTCCAGCGGCCAATACGGTCAACCGACGCCGGCTTGGCTCCCGGCACATATATGCCGCGGATATTGAAGCTGAATACAGGAGTCAGGTCATGGCGGCGGCTGGCCGAAACGATGCGTGACTCAAGGCTGTCCAGCACCAGAGGCTCCGAACCGGGAGTGGCGTAATAGCCCAGGACCATATGGGCAATGCTTTCCGTGCCAAGCCGGGCCTTCACGTAGATAAACCGCAGCTTTTCAGGCGGCATGCCCATGAAGACCAACGAAAAATACTTGCCGATCACGTAGTCTTCGCAATCCCCCGCTCCCTTGCCAAGGCTTTCCAGCGGCGTGGCCCAATAATCGTCCACCCCCCATACCGCCATGTCGTCGGCGGGCTTCAAATGGGAATTCCAGAAATTGTTGACAGCCCGAAGCTGCTCCAGCTCCGGCGCCGACCGCATTTTTTCCAGCAAGGACAGCCATCTGGATGACGCCGTCGCCGCCGAGGGTCCCAACAGAACACGCGCGTTTTCGAGAACGACCGCAGCCGCCACCCCTTCCGCGCGCGCCACCGCCGCCCCTCCCGACGCGGCGATAAGAACGGCCAGCAGCGCGATGCGCAAGCACCGCGGAAAAAAACGTCTTGCCATGGGAACACGCATGCTGGCGCTCTTATCGCTCCGGTTTTTCTGTTACATCATAGTACCCAGTTTCACCGGCTTGCGAAACGCTTCGGATTGCTTATTGATCCACTTTGAGCTTGCCCTCGTTGATAAGGTTCTGGATAAGCTGCGACTGGTCATGGTAGCTGCCCATCAGATCGACGTTCTCGAGAACGATCTGATGATTGAACCCGGTGCCGTCGGCAGCCATGCCGCCATGCGTCGCCACGCTGATCACCGTGTTGGCCACCCCATTGTCGTGATTGACATCGATATGCAGGAAGCTCGTGAGGTCGCCGGAAGAATGTTCCCCAACCAGCAAATCGCGAAGATCCAGCACATCGTTGCCATTGGGATCGCTTGCATTCAGCCCGAAATCCTTCACGACATCATGACCCGGCGTGGAGCCCTCGTCGCCAAGCTGCCATTTGAAGACGTCGTCGCCGGCTCCGCCATACAGCACATCGTCGCCGTGCCCGCCGATAAGGATGTCGTTGCCGCTGGTGCCGACCAGGGTGTCGTTGCCGTTCGTGCCGGCGATATTTGCCTGGAACAATTGAAGATTGGCGACCATAAGGTCATCGGTGTACTGACCGCCTTCGCTCTGCGGATCCCAACGCATCTCCAGTTGCCCACTCGACGCCACATCCTCCGGCAAGGTGATCTGCAAATGGTGGAAGCCGCTAAGATCCGATGGACTCAGGCCATTATTGCCATTGGCTGTGCTGTAGTCGTAAGACCAAGTCTCGATCTTGTCGATATTCACGCTGGCGCCATTCATGGCCGTCACCGTGGCATACCAGGAATCCCCGACTGCCTCGCCAGCGGACGGTGTGGTAATGATCGCATACACAACACCATCGAAGGAGATTTCCAGATGCATGGCATTGCCGGTATCCTTCGGCGCATTCCATGGATCGTTCAAATCGCCGTTATTGGGGTTGTTCCAGGCAATATCCAGATCGAGACGGCTGCCGGCGGTAACCCCCGACACGTCCTGCGACAAGGTGATTTCGCGGCTGTCGTTGTTCCAGGCGCCAACATAAGGTCTATCGGCCATCAGCGATTTGCTCTCCAGGAATGGTCCGGTATACGCCCAGGCCTGGTAGCCTTGGTCGTTATTGCCGTCCCACCACTGGGTTTGATTGGCGAAATGCGAGAAGTCACCATTGACCAACAGGCTGGTGTCGGAATAGGTGTATGCGGACGCCACGTGGCCAGCATCGGTAGAACCGGAGTCCGTCGAACCAGTATCCGTCGAGCCCGAGTCCGTGGAATCGGGCACGGTTGTACCGGAGTCCGTGGAACCAGAATCGGTTGACGTGTGTTCGCCACTTGCTGCCAATACTGCCGTGCTCGCACTCGAAGCCGTGGACCCATTGACCTCATACGCGCTGGCATGCACTGTCACGCCAGTAAAGTCGGCGCCCTCGGCTACGCCAGTGACTGTAAGCGTCACGTCTACATGTTGCATGGAGGCATGATCGGTGCCAGCATCCCAGCGCAGCTCCCACGTCTCGCCATTCTGGACCAGTGCAAGACCCGTCGGCAGAGTGCCGTCGACCGCGACAACCGCTCCCGCAGGTATGCCATCCAGCACCAGATTGCCCAGATATTCGCTGCCGTCCGTATCGGTGACTGCGGCAGAAACCGAAACTGCATACGAAACCTCGGTGCCCGTGGCGGCATGAACCGTGTTGAACGTGGTGTCATGGGAATCCGCCAAATAGGCGGTCTGGCCATTGCCGAAAATAACACCTTCCAATTGATTGCTGACCTGGCCGATCAACGACCCCGACCCATCGGGCCCCGAGTAATGCACCGTCACGCCATCCATCGTATTGACGTTGCTATCGTTATTATTGTTCGTGCTGTTGTTTACCGTGTACGAGTACCCATCCTCTTGCTGCACGAAGATGTAGTCCTTTTCTCCGCCTACGGCCGACATACTGTTGCCATGAACGGAGTCGAGATGGCGCAACTGCTTCTGATCCTCGGTCCAATCGCTTTGCCGGTAGAAATAACCGCTCTGGGAATGCACGACAAAGATATCCGCATAGGAAGAATCGCCACCCACGTTGCCCTGAGTGTAATACTGGATCTGATCCGCGCTTGCCGCCTCGGGAACCGTGTCCCCTTCCGTAAGCCAGACACGGACGTGGTCGCCGATCTTGATGATCTTCCCGTCCTGCACGTCGAAGCCATCCGGCGAGCCGCTGCCGCCGTTGACCTGGATGATGTCGGAACTGGAGCCCCCGGCAGGCGCGACCGTGGTTTCGGTGCTTACCACCGATACGCTGACATCGGGAGCATCCGCCACCGGCGTCACGTCCACCGTCAACACCGCCGCATCGCCGACATTATGCGCATCGACGGGCTGGTAGGTGATTTGCGCGTAGTCCACGTGGCCGTTGCCCAAACCTACCGAACCCGAAGCGCTGCTCGACTCGTTCTCGGCCGGCACAAAGCGCAGCTTGCCGGCATCGATATCGGCCCGCGAGATGTCGTAGTGGCCATCCGTGAGTGTTACCGTCGTCCACACTGCATTGGCCGCGCCGGGGTCGCTGGAATACTCCAGTACGCCGCTGGTAGGCAGGCCCGTAATATGCAGCCCCTGCTCCGAAGACGAGGAATCGTCCGACACATTGAAGCTGCTCCAGGTCAGCACCAACGGCGTATCCTCCACGCCCTGCACGCTACCGTTTTGCGCCGTCGGCGCCGAATCCACGCTATAGGTATGCGTGTCACCGGCGACCGCCGTATTACCAGCCGCATCGCTAACCGCCACCGACGCAGTAATCGACGTACCCCCCACTAAGGCGGAGCCGGCCACGTCCACCGACCAGGTATTGTCTGCGTCGACCGTGGTAGTGAGCGTATGGTCGCCCACCGTCACGGTGACGACGTCACCCGCCTTCGCATCGCCACCCACAGAACCGGCAATAACGACCGGGCTGGACAATTCCGATGTGTCGATAACGTTATCGCCGGCCACATCGTTGATCGTGATCGTCGCACTCGCGCTGGTATCGACGCTATAGTCATGGGTCGCATTGGCGGTTGTCGTATTGCCGCCCCCATCGCTGGCCGTCACCGAGGCACTGATGGAGGCGTTGCCGGCCAATACAGAGCCATCGACACTCACCGTCCAGGTCTTGCCTTCGGCAACCGTCGTGGTGAAGCTGTGATCCCCAATGTGAACCGTTACCGTATCGCCCACCTTGGCATCGCCGCCCACCGAGCCAGTCACGGCAACCGTGCCGGCCGCCTCCGCGGCGTTGACGATATTGTCGCCCGTGACGTTGTCGATCGTGATCGTCGCAGCCGCTTCCACGTCCACCGACTCCAGTGTTACTGTCGTCGTGCTCGAACTCGCGCTTGCGCCGTATTCACTGGAGGTGGCGCTGGCCGTCAGGCTGAACGGCTCCGTGCCGTTCGGAACACGCATCGTCAGGTGCGTATCCACCGTCATCTGGTTCGAGTCATTGGCCACGAACCAGTCGCCGTTGCTCAACTGGATAGCGCCGTCTATGGTGACCCCCGCGGGCACGCCGCTTAACGTCACGCCCGACAGCGACTCGCTGCCGTCCCGATCCGTCAGCGCCGCCACCACGTGGACGTCCACGTCGTGGTAGCCAGCCTCCACCGTCTGCGTATCCAGCCCCGAAATATGATTCGAGGCATCCCCGCCTACGCTGCCTCCGTCACCAAACAAGATCCCGCGGATGTTGTTCAGAACGATGGTGATGCCCGTAGCCAGATCCTTCACTTGAGCTTCGATTTGCGGCACACCGTTATGAACGTTGATGACCTCATGCACAATCTCGTAGGCGCTCTCCGGTTTGTTGAAGAACACATAATCGCCTTTGGCATTGATCCCTTTCAGATCTTCCAAGGTGTCACCGTCCTGGCCCAGCACTGCCTGATCGAAATTACCGATCACAGCAATGATGTCCGTTTCCGAATCGTGAACGTTGAGATTGCCGCCTCCGTTCGCATCGAAGGGCGATACGATCAAACTTCCCGACATCCCCGACGCGCTGACCGACGTGCCGTCAGACGACATTACCAGCGTAATGCCATCGAACGCGAAGGTCGTGCCACCGCTACCGCTACCACCCTCGCTGATATCACCCAGCGACAGGTTTACCGTGGGCGCATCCGCCACCGGCGTCACGTCCACCGTCAGCACCGACGACTGGCCTACGTTCTGGCCATCCACCGGCTGGTACGTGATTTGCGCGTAGTCGGCATGGCCGTTGCCCACGCCCGCCGTGCCCGAGCCGTTGCTCGATTCGTTCTCGCCCGGCACGAAGCGCAGCTTGCCCGCCTCGATGTCGGAGCGCGAGATGTCGTAGTGACCATTCGTTAGCGTTACCGTGGTCCACACCGCATTGGCCGCGCCCGGGTCGCTGGAATACTCCAGCACCCCATTGCCCGGCAGGCCCGTAATATGCAGCCCCTGCTCCGAGGACGGCGAGTCGTCCGTAACGTTGAAATTATTCCAGGTGAGCACCAATGGCGTATCTTCCACACCCTGCACACTGCTTGCTTGCGCTGTGGGAGCGATATCTACGCTGTAACCGTGCGTCGCATCCGCCGTCGTCGTGTTACCGGCCCCATCACTCGAGGCCACCGACGCACTGATCGACGTATTGGCGGCCACGACCGGGCCGCCCACCGACACCGACCACGTGCCGCCTTCGACGACCGTCGTCGTGTACGTATGGTCGCCCACCGTCACCGTCACCACATCGCCGACTTTCGCATCGCCGCCAACCGTGCCGCTAATCGCCACATCACTGCCCGATTCCGTGGCATTGACCACGTTATCCGCCGTGACCGGGTCGATCGCGATCGTCGCGCTCGCTTCCAGGTCCACCTGGTAACCGTGCGTGGCATCCGCCGTCGCAGTATTGCCCGCCGCATCCGTAGCCGATATCGCCGCGCTGATGGAGGTGTTGCCGGCTAACACTGAGCCTGCCACACCCACCGACCACGTGCCGCCTTCTGCCACTGTCGCCGTGAACTCATGTTCTCCGACATGAACCGTGACCGTATCGCCTGCCTTCGCGTCACCACCCACAGAGCCCGTAATCGTTACCGTACTGCCGGATTCCGTCGCATTTACCACGTTGTCGGCCGTAACCGAATCGATCGCAATCGTCGCTTCCGCTGTCGTATCTACGCTGTAAGTATGGCTGGCATTGGCTGTCGTAGTGTTACCCGCTGCATCGCTGGCCGAAACCGAGGCACTAATCGACCTATTGCCGACCAAGACGGAACCCGCCACGTCGACCGACCACGTGCCGTTCTCTGCCACCGTTGCCGCGAACTCATGCTCTCCAACATGAACTGTGACCGTGTCGCCTTCCTTCGCGTCTCCGCCAACCGTACCGGTAATCGAAACCGTACCGCCAGACTCCGCGGCATTCACCACGTTGTCGGCCGTCACATCGTTGATCGTGATCGTCGCTTCCGCTACGGTGTCAACCGTATAAGATTGCACAGCATTCGCCGTAGCCGTATTGCCGGCGGCATCTGTCGCCGTGATCGACGCACTCACCGAGGTATTACCGGACAGGAGCGCACCATCCACCCCCACCGACCAGCTCTTATCCGCTGTCACCTGTGCAGTGAACTCTTGATCACCCACGTGAACCGTAACCGTATCGCCTTCCTTGGCATCCCCACCCACGGAACCCGTGATCGTAACCGTATTGCCGGACTCCGCGGCATTGACCACGTTATCGCTGGTAACTGCATCAATACTGACCGTCGCATTCGCCACGGTGTCAACCGTATAGCTGTGCGAGGCATTGGCCGTCGTAGTGTTACCCGCGGTATCCGTCGCCGTGATCGACGCACTCACCGAGGTATTGCTGGCCAAGACGGAACCCGCCACATCGACTGACCAGGTGCCATTTTCTGCCACCGTCGCCGCGAACTCATGCTCTCCGACATGAACCGTGACCGTGTCGCCTTCTTTGGCGTCGCCACCCACAGAACCCGTGATCGTTACCGTATTGCCGGATTCCGTCGCGTTCACAACGTTATCGCTCGTCACGTCGTTGATCGTGACCGTCGCACTGGCGACAGTATCCACGCTGTAAGCGTGGTTGGCATTAGCTGTCGTGGTATTGCCCGCCGCATCGCTGGCCGAAACCGAGGCGCTGATTGAGGTGTTGCCGACCAAGACGGAACCCGCCACACCGACCGACCACGTGCCGCCTTCTGCCACCGTCGCCGTGAACTCATGTTCTCCAACGTGAACCGTGACCGTGTCACCTTCCTTGGCGTCTCCGCCAACAGAACCCGTGATCGTTATCGTACCGCCGGACTCTACTGCGTTCACCACATTGTCAGCCGTCACATCGTTGATCGTGATCGTGGCGCTGGCAACAGTATCCACACTGTAACTATGGCTGGCGTTGGCCGTCGTAGTGTTACCGACGGCATCCGTCGCCGCCACCGATGCACTCACTGAAGTATTACCAGCCAGAATCGAGCCAGTCACACCCACCGACCACGTGCCATTTTCTGTCACCGTCGCCGAGAACTCATGTTCTCCGACATGAACCGTGACCGTATCGCCTTCCTTCGCATCGCCACCCACGGAACCCGTGATCGTTATCGTATCGCCCAACTCCGCGGCATTCACCACGTTGTCGGCCGTAATCGAATCAATCGCAATCGTCGCTTCTGCTGTCGTATCAACTGTGTAAGTATGGCTGGCATTGGCTGTCGTGGTATTACCCGCCGCATCGCTGGCCGAAACCGAGGCACTAATCGATGTGTTGCCGGCCAAAATCGAACCTGCCACATCGACCGACCAGGAGCCATTTTCTGCCACCGTCGCCGCGAACTCATGCTCTCCAACGTAAACTGTGACCGTGTCACCTTCCTTAGCGTCTCCGCCAACCGTACCGGTAATCGTTATCGTACCGCCAGACTCTGCCGCATTGACAACGTTATCCGCAGTAACCGAATCGATCGCAATCGTCGCTTCCGCGGCCGTATCTACTCTGTAGGTATGGCTGGCGTTGGCCGTCGCGGTGTTGCCAGCCGCATCGCTGGCTGAGACCGAGGCACTGATCGATGTGTTGCCGGCCAAAATCGAACCTGCCACATCGACCGACCAGGTGCCGTTCTCTGTCACTGTCGCGCTGAGCTCATGTTCCCCAACATGAACTGTGACCGCGTCACCTTCCTTGGCGTCGCCACCCACGGAACCCGTGATCGTCACCGTATCGCCGGACTCTGCCGCATTCACCACGTTGTCGGCCGTCACATCGTTGATCGTGATCGTAGCATTGGCTGTGGTGTCAACCGTATAGCTGTGCGAGGCATCCGCCGTGGCTGTATTGCCCGCCGCGTCGCTCGCAACGATCGATGCACTGATCGACGTATTACCGGCCAAAACAGAACCGTCCACACCCACCGACCACGTATTACCCTCAACCACTGTCGCGCTAAACGTATGCTCACCCACTGTGACCGTGACGGTATCACCAACCTTCGCATCACCGCCAACCGTACCGGTAATCGTTACCGTGCCACCGGACTCCGCAGCGTTCACGACGTTGTCGGCAGTCACCGAATCAATCGCGATCGTCGCTTCCGCTGTCGTATCTACGCTGTAGGTATGGCTTGCATTAGCTGTAGTCGTATTACCCGCCGCATCGCTAGCCACAACCGACGCAGTGATCGACGTATTGCCAGCCAAGACGGAACCGGCAACACCCACCGACCAGGTTCCACCCTCAACCACCGTCGTGGTGACCGTATGATCGCCAACCTGTACCGTGACCGTATCACCAGTCTTCGCATCGCCACCGACCGTACCACTGATCGTGACCGTACCTTGAGATTCCACAGAGTTGACTGTGTTGTCG
>Ga0182735_1000621_pt1 | contig 27484 bp, 28 predicted proteins | sample eDN5th30CKraftMG_FD_128524 | JGI IMG/M metagenome (GOLD analysis project Ga0182735, IMG submission 128524) | Enriched Miracle-Growth compost microbial communities from Emeryville, California, USA - eDNA 5th pass 30_C Kraft MG (version 2) (version 2) ...
CATCGTGCGCGACACCAGCAGCTTCAAACAGAAGAAGTCGCAGGGCACGTGGGGCACGGTGATTTTTCAACCGTTCGCAGTCGCTTCGATGCTCGGCGTGTAGGAGCCAACATGGCCACGCGCACCACCCGTCCGGACGCGCAGTCGCCGTCCGATATCTCGGCGGCGTCACCTGTCGCGCAACCTGCCGCCGCGACACCACCCATCGCACCGGACGCGTCCGGCGACACGGTGACGGTCGCCTGCCGTCTGCCGCAGGGCATTCATCTGGACATCGTGAAGCAAGGTGAGGCCTATGCCAGCAATGGTGCGTCGTACAACGTGATTCTCTGGCCTGCGAGCTACCAGAACGTGCAATCGGACAGCAACACCGCGCCTGCGCCGGGCACGGCCAATCACCATGTCGTGACCTACCAAAACGACGCTTACCGTCTTTATCTGAATGGCGTGCTGCTCGCATCCTCAAACGCCTTCAACGTCACGACTCAGCCGGTGCTGCAGATTGGTGCGACGGGCTGGACCTGCGGTGCGCTCAACGGTGTGATCGGCGAGATGGCGCTGTACGACCGAGCGCTCAGTGCTGAGCGTGTAATGGCGCACTATCTGGCGGGGATGCGATGAGAAGAAAATTGCGATGGATGGCCGTCGTCATCGTCGCGTTCCTGAGCGCGTTGCTGCTCAGCGCCTGCACGCTGATCTATATCGAAGGCAACTCCAACACCCTTACCGACAGCGGTAATCATAGCGGGTCGCTTAACCTGCCGCAGCCCAGCGCCACGCGAGCGAAACTATTGCCGCAGACGCAAGCTCGCTGAGTGCTCCAGAAGGAATCCTTGATTAAAGAGCTAGAAACGACCAAGTCGCTGGCGATCGTCTAGGATAATTCGTGTATCGGCAGCGCCGAGGTTTCGATAAGATCTTCCCCCTACGAGCGCATGCGCTCTGAAGCTGATCACCACTTGCCTTTTGGCAGGTTTCGATAGCAGTGCATAAAAAGGAGCGTATGAGCATGTCCACCGTACTGGACAGAATGGAGGGGATTGCCAGTCGAGTGACCGGGCGACAGTCCCAGCACCTCGAAGTGCCCGGCACCGACGGCGCGGCGTTCTTGTCGGTGTCCTCGCATCACATCTCCGAGAAGATGGGCAGTCCCAGTGTCGTCACCCTGAAGGTGACGCACCCGCGTGTCGTCTCTCGTCGTGACTACCTCAACCGGGACGCAACGTTTTCTTTGCAGTCAGATGACGGCTCGGTCAGAAAGTGGTCCGGCTTTATCGCGTCGTTTTCCAAGCTAAAGACCACCCACGATTTCGTGAGTTACGAAATCGTTCTCAAGTCGCATCTGGCAAGGCTCGAAGGTGTTCGTGATACAAAAATTTACCAACACAAGACAATCCCGGACATCCTGGAGGCGGTGCTGGTTCGTCACGGATTGATGCCGCATCAGTACATTTTCCGGCTACGGAGCAAGTATCCGCAGATGCTGTTCCGCTTCCAGTACGCGCAGGATGACCTGGCGTACTTGCAGATGCTGATGGCGAAGTGGGGAATCTATCTCTTTATCGAAGAAACCGAGCATGGCGACCGAATCGTCTTTGCCGATGATATCGATCACTACGTCTATGATCCCGCCCGCATCGTTCCGTATCGCGAGAATGCCGGTTTAGAAGCGGCCATTGAATCAGTGTATGAACTGGCGTGCCATACGCACGTTGTGCCGCAGTCGGTCGTGGTAGCGGACTATAACCCCGATCAGGCCTACGAGCGTTTCAGGGCGGAAGAGAATGTCGCGCCGCAGGATCCAACCACCTATGGCACGCCGTACATCTACGGCACCGCACATTTGGATCAGGCGGAGGCTCAGCGCAAGGCTCAGCTGTATCACGAAGAAGCGATCTGCCGGCAGGTCCTTTTCGAGGGTGAGAGCAATGTGCAGGAGTTGCGGTGCGGTCGCGTGTTCCGCACGGATACCGACTTGCCGGACGCCGAAGATGGACTGGTTGCGATCGAAGTCACGCATAGTGGCGCGCGTGACAAAGCCTACAGCAACACCTTCAAAGCGATTCCTGCGGATCGGCGCTTTCGGCTGAAGATCGACGAGTCCAGATATCCGAAGATCGCGGGCACGCTCAGCGGCCGGGTCACGTCGCCGGATAAGTACAAATATGCGTTCTTATCGGCCGCCGGCTACTACACAGTACGTTTCGACGTAGATTTTCAGGAGTGGCCTCGCGGCGGCGAGAGCGTACCGTTGCGTCTGGCCAAGCCGTTCGCGGGGGCGTTGCAGACGGGATTTCACTTCCCGGGACTCGACAACACCGAAGTAGTGATTGGATTTCGTGACGGAGATCCGGACAAACCTGAGATATTAGGATTCCATCACAACAGCCAGGCGGTCGATCATATCACGAACGATCGTAGATGGCTTCTTGCGCCGCGGCTTCATGACCTTTCTGTTGTCTCAACTCGTAGTACTTCCGAAGTGATTCAGCACCGGTTCCGGCAGTTTTATCGATGGCAGTCTGTTTATCAATCCCGCTCGGAACGGGGGGCACTTCAAGAAATCCGGTGGTGAAGTAAGGATCGCCCAGTCCGGTCCAGTCTGCGTCGCGGACTAGATTCAGCCAAAAATCGCGAGATTTATAGGAGTCGCAGAATCCGATCGGCAGATCCCATGCGGCGACACGACGCATAAACTCAACGTGTTGAGGCAGCGTGCTATGGTTGGTCGGCATCGGCTGATAACGCTCGTATGAATAAAGGACTTGCTGACGCCTATTCGCTCCGAGTACATCAAGTGACGTTTCGAAATACGGTACTCCCGGATCAAGATAGTTCCCTTGCTTGTCACGGGCACCCAGCACATCCTGATCGCTCCGTGCCTGTTCGAAATAGCGGTCAACTGTCTCCCTTACGAACTCTCCTTTACGCATTCGAGTGACCGTGTAAGGTCGACGTCGCGACATTTCCTCGGCTGTCACCGGATTGGGAACCTTCTCCGCGTTGATATTCACCATCTGGTTCTTATCAGGCTCGGCCCAGATATAGCTTCCTGCCATTCTATGATTCCCAATATGGTCGACCAAAATGGTCGGTTTGTTTCGGCGTTACACTAGTGGCCGTCTTTAAGGTTTGACGTCCGTCGCTCGCGTCGACTTGCGGATTTTTATTATTCGGCATTCTTGAAATACCTTATTAGGAAAGCATGAGCTTCATACTTTGGACCACATCACTTTTTAAAATAGATGTCTCACCATTTTCATTCGTCTTACCGTCTAAAATCTTGCCGTCCGAAAACTCAATTCGATACGGGCGATTCGCCAACGGACGTCCAGTCAAGTCATCACACAGTACAAATTTCTGGTCATTCTTAACGTTGGTCTGACTAAATTTAGGCAACGGCAAGCTCAATGATCCAGGCCCCTCCTTCTGCATTTCGATAATCTTCAGGATGAGATTGCCCGCGCCACCGATCTCGACGTTATCGCCTTGAACCTTGATGTAAGCGCTGCCGCCACCACTCAGCACGACGCCATTGGCCGCGTTGGCCGTCAGCGTTCCGGCTGCGCTGCACAGTTGCATGTTCTGCTGCGCGACCAACTCCATTGCGTCCGACTGCGCCTGGATCTGGACCTTGCCATGCGCTGCATACAACTTCAGCCCCATCTTCTGAGCGAACAGTGATATCGCGTTGGTCGCGGCCAGCACCACGTTACGCATTGTGCTGACGTTGAAGCCCGCGCTGGTGTTGACGTTCACGTCCTTGCCGGCCGCTACGGAAATGCGATCGGGCGTCGCCAGCGCGATGCCTTTAGGCGATGAAAGCAACATGACCGCCTCGCGCAGCTCATTCACGCTGTCCTTGAGCCATTGGTTTTCGGCCTTCAGATCGGCGATTTCGGCATTCGCGACGGACGCCGCCTGTGTTAAACCATCAGCCTGAGCGCATACGATCTGCAGCTGATTCATGCCGGCAGTCATGTCGATCTGTTTGCCTTCGGCCAGCTCCTGCTTATCGGTCGAGATCAACATGCCCGATCCGGCTCTCAGCGCGCCGAAGCCATCCGAGCGAAGCTCGTAGCCGCTACCGCGCTTTTCCAGCTTTGAATCGACCAGGTGACCGAGGTTAAGCTGCGACTTGCCCGAATGCTCGGTGCTGAGTTTGATGCCCTCTTCGCCCGCCCAGTCTTCCATCCGCAGCTTGTTGTTGCTCTGCGTCCGGATCACATTGCGCGACAGAACTCGGACAAATTCTCGGATCCGACTAATACCACTGGATCACAGAAAAAGGGGGGCGTATGCTGAGGAGATTTTTAGTTGGTTTCTTGATAATCGTGACGTTTGCGGGTTGCGAAGAGCGACCTGTGGCAGAGACGAATCTGGGTGCCAACGCTAGCGCGACAGGTACGCGTGATACAACTTACAGTGTGCCACCGCAAGTAGTGTACCGAGTTGACGACCACAGATTCATTACGCTTGAGAACTATAACGACTGCTCGGGAGATACTTGGTACAACGATACGAAATCCGGTGTTCGAACGAAGATTGGACTAACGTGGCCAGCAGGATTTCGCGGAGAACTCGTGGTGGACGATCCCACAGGAATGAATGTTGTGATTCCGACTGTGTCAACCAATCTGTGCGGCGATCGAGGTTGTATTAATTACCTTGCCTACTCGTCGGATGGAGGACGGTCGTTTAACTGGCTTCAATATGACGACCACGCCAAAAGCTTTGATTCTGTAAAAAGCTCGGGGGATTATCTCATGTCGGTAACAAAAGATTCCTTATACATAACACAGAAGATTAGTGACGCTGGCGACACTTACACTGACAGAGTTCCATTGGCACCAGGCTACGTGTACGGACAAGACGCAAAGCTACCAAAAGGTGTTGGGATAGAGTCCGATGCACAATTGCCGCGAAATCTTGCAACCCCGTCGGGCCAAAAGCACTACGCTTGTGACAACTCAATTCATGACTCGAAGGCTACGAAGAAATGAGCAATCCAGTCTGTCTTGGTGACGAAACCACGCACAAGGGGTTTGTAAAAACGGCGTCTTCTACGTTCGGTCTTGACGGTCGAAAAGTCGCGTTGCTGAACGACATCGTTTCATGCCCGGAGCATGGTGACAATCCAATCGTTGAGTGTGGAACGGGCTACAGCGAGGGGGGCCGCGGTTGGATCGTTCATCACTGTCGGACGCAATGCGGGAGCCTGGTGATCGCCAGTGCCACGGGGATGAGCATCACATGAACATGAAGTGGCCCGTCCCGGACGCAGTAGAGCAGGAACTTCAGAAGCCGCCGTCTGGTTGGTTTTACGCTGGACTGTACGTGCTGATAGAACTCATTGCGGTCGCTTTGACGATTTGGAAGTGGCCCAAAGGCCAGACAACCATGTCGGAGAAGTTCTTGCTCGACATAGTCATCGCGCCAGCACTGCTCACGATTGCTTTGTGTTGCATGCTCCACAGTAAGTTCTTCGAAGACCTGTGGCGCCGGTCGAGATGGTGGAATCTACTTCGTACAATACATTTCGCCAACTGGCAGCATTGGGCGCGTGCGCATCTTGTGCTAATCGACAGCGTGGTGTTGACAGCGGAGAAGGATCTTGCTGCTCGAATGCTTGGTCTTGAGCCGTCGCCGCCGATCAATCCGAAGAAGGCGTTGCAAATCGGAGGCGTGGACGCGTCGGTTGGCGAAAGTCGGCAGGAACAGGTAATGGAACGGCTGTTGACGCATCTGACGGATGCCATCAAGAAGGTTACGCGTAACGGTAAGCTCGAAGTACTGTTGCATGCATCTGATGAGAGCCAGAAACTTCTTTTGGAGCGGTCGTGGCGCAAGCTCGACTTGCCCGGTCAGCCTGAAATTCTGTGGCTACCGCTCGGGGCCGACGTGCCACTGCTCGACGCTTGGTTTAACGAACAGGTATCGGATTACCAACTGGTCATAGCGCTTCAGCTGCACGAGCGGGATGAAGCGGGAACGTTCTCTGAAGCGGGCGTCGCGGTGCTAATCACTACGCCAAAAGTCTTTGCCCGCGCGAAGGACCTCAAGGCGAGCGCGTGCATTCTGCGTGCGATTTACGCCGAACCCGAGACGGCGGGCGCAGCGCTGACGACTTTGCTACGCGCGGAACAAGCGCCGCAGAAGAAAATCCGTCATCTGTGGTTCAGCAATCTGGAAAAGCAGATGAAAAACGCGACAGCAGGCGCCGCGCGCGATGCAGACCTGAGCGTGCAGGAACAGGACCTCGACCGTGCGTTAGGCTTGCCAGGGCCAGTCACCGGATGGCTGATTCAGGCGCTCGCGGCGGAGATGGTCAAGCAGTCTCAGGGGGCGCAACTGGTGGTCACACCGCGACGTGGGGGCGCGGCATTAAATCTGGTGAGCGTAGCACCGTCGCCGGTCAAGTTTCCGCCTGAGCAGCACGTTCCACTTCTGTCGGTGGTATGGGCGATTGGCATGCTTTCTCTTTCACTGTTTGCGCTCTGTTTGCACAAGATTGCACCGGGCGTGATGAACGTCGATTTGACGCTCTGGCTGTGCATCGCGTTCATGCTGCTTATCCCGCTTCAGTACGGCGCAGCGTCGCTTGATCGCGAGCGCGACACCAAGTCATTTCGTGAGAGATTCAACTAGGTCGCGTCGTTGTGCGTCGCGTCGCATCGCGAGGACTTCCGCATCGGCCAGCAAGCTTAGATCGTCGTAGACGAGGCGCCCGGCGCTGCCGCCTACGTGTTCCATGCCGACACCGAAGAGCTGAATTTCAGGCGGGCGTTCACGGACGCGGGCTGGCGGCTTGCGCAAGTCGGCGTGTGGGTCAAACCGAACTTCGTGCTGGGCCACCACGCCTATCACTGGCGCCATGAACCGGTCCTCTACGGGGCCAAGCCCGGCGCGGCGCATCGATGGTTGGGCGACCGTAGCCAGTCGACGGTGTGGACCTTCGATCGTCCGACACGCAGCGACGACCAACGTCTCCGTCGTGGAGAAAGTCAGAAGCGAACCCGCCAGCCGCGAAAGCAGCGCATAGAGCCGCTCCGGATGCTGATTCGGTGCCTGCACCAGCCGCGCGAGTTCCGGCCAGGACGAGTTCACGCTGTGCAGCAGCCAGAAGAGCGAGACGTCGGCGACCGCGTAGTCGGCGATCTGGTCCGAACGTTCGCGCCGGCGTACCGCCAGGCTCGCGCTCTTCGCGCTGAGGATTTCCGACAGGCGCTTCATGCGTGTCGTCAACATCGTATTGGCCGACAAGAACAGGCACGGCGGCACGAAGGCCGCATCGAGTTCGAAGCGTCCCTGCGCATTGCGGATAAAGCGCGCAACCGGGCACGTCACGTAATCGCCGCCCGCCTCGAAATCGAACAGCAAAGAGACGGCGTGGCGTTCGACGCTGATTTCTTCCTTACCTTCGCCGTACAAATCAGCGACGTGCAGATACTCCCGCACGAACCGGCGTGGCCGGGCGGGTTTCGCCCCAGGCTCGATGCAGTTGCCGCCTTGCGCATCGACGAGCGCCACACCCGCGAGCACCGTTATCGCATCGTATTGCGAGCCGACGTCATCGAGACTGCGCGCGGCCGGGAGCCAGTCGGACGTGTCGCTGTCGATGAGCGTCCCATCGGGCAAGCGCAGTACCAGCTTGGTGAACTGCACACGATCGATGCCCAGCGCCTGTTTGTCGACTGCCACGTCGATCACGCCCCAAGGATCGGGGCTCGCCATCTCGGCGATGCGCGCGTTCGCGAGCTGCTCCCACAACGCTTGTTGCTGGAAGTGCTGCGGCGTCATAAAGACGCCTTGTGCCCATAGGGGTCTCGTTATTTTCATAAGGTTGAAGGTCTTGATGTCGCCGGGAGCGCGTTTCGACACGCTTCCGCCGGATTGAACGGGTTCAATTCTTCGCCCTGGGCATCTGCGAAGTGAGCGAGAGACCGATGTCCATGCCCTCGATCTGGAAATGCGGCACGATAAAGAGCTTCATGCGAAAGAACCCCGGGTTGTCCTCGATGTCTTCCACCTCCACGCGCGCCTCGCGCAGCGGGTGCGAGGCCTGCAAGTCGTCGCCAGGCGCGGTCATTTCGGTGACGAGCGTCTTGACCCAGGTGTTGAGCTCGAGCTCCAGCAGCCGCCGGTCCTTGGTCGTACCGATGTTCTCGCGCTGGATCATCTTCAGATGATGCGCGATTCGCGAGAGCAGAAAGATGTAAGGCAAGCGGGCATTGACGCGGCTGTTGGCGCTCGCTTCCTTGGTGTCGAAGTCCTCGGGCTTCTGAACGGAGTGCGCGGAGTAGAAGCACGCGTCATCGTGATTTTGGAAATGCGACAGCGCGATCAGACCGATATGAGCGAACTCGAACTCACGCGTCTCGGGCACGAGTGCATCGGTGCGAATCTTGGCGAGATTGCCGGCGCCGAGCGCGTACAGTTGCGTGGGCAGGTTCTCGACGATCCCGCCCGCGCGCGGCCCGCGGATCTGGATGCACCAGCCGTTGCGCACGAAGCTTCGCACGAGATTGGTGGCGAAAGCGAACGACGCGTTCGCCCAGAGATATCCGGCGCCATTCGAATGGTTCACCGCCTCGGTGTAGTTGAATGAGCGCACCGGTGTCGTATCAGCACCGTACGGAAGACGCGCCAGAAAGCGCGGCAGCGTCAGACCCAGATAACGCGCATCGTCCGTCTTGCGCAGACTGTTCCATCGAAAATATTCGGCGCGTTCGAAATGGCCGCGCAGGTCGCGAATTGCGACGACATCTTCCATTGATGCCTTGCCGAAGAATTCAGGCGACACCCCGCCGATGAACGGCATGTGTGCGGCGGCGGACACTTTCGAAATGTCGCGCAACAGCGCCATATCCTGCGGGCTGCGATCGAATGCGTAGTTTGAGATCAGAGCAGCGATCGGCTGGCCCCCCGGTGTGTCGTATTCCTCGGTGTAGGTGTGTCGGAACAGGCCGCTCTGAACGACGTCGGGTGCGTCTTCGAAATCCCGCCGCAGCGTTTCCTTGTCGACGTCGAGCACTTCGATGTGCACATTCTTGCGAAAGTCTGTGTGGTCGACCAGAAACTTCAAGCCCCGCCAGGCCGCTTCGAGCCGCTGGAAGTCGGGGTGATGCAGGATCGCATCGAGTTGATCGCCGAGCCGTTGATCGACACTCGCGATCTCCATGTCGATGTGCAATTCGGATGATCGCTGCGGCGCGGAGGCAGATCGATCGGACGCGTCAATGACCGCGTGCGAAGTGAGGTGTCGAGAATCGGACGGAATATGCACCAACATGCTTGAATATGCTTTAAGCGCGGTAACGAGAGCAATCGCCTAGAGACGAGACCGCGTGCCGTTAATTCGATGAGGCGGCAACGTATATCACGTCCGAACGTGAGATGCTATCGCGCTTTGAGAAAGATCAGGAATACGGATAACTAAGACATTTCCCCCTTACAGATCGATTGCCAATGAGCTATGGTCCGATGCCAATGGCGCATCCATGCGAAGACTGATCACCGCTTGCTTTCTGGCAAGCATCGATAGCATTGCAGAGAAAGGAGTGTATGACCATGTCCAGCTTATTGGACGCAGCAGAGCGGATCACGAGCCTGGTGACGGGGCGTCAGTCGCAGCACCTTGAAGTGCCGAGCGCAGACAGTGCGGCGCTCCTGTCAGTGACGGCGCATCATATCTCGGAGAAGATGGGCGAGCCAGTGGTCTTGACGGTCACGTCGCCCTCCGACGATAGCATCGCAGTTTGCGTTATGGTGCCGCAGCGGATCATTCCAGTGATCTTTGTGCCTGGCATCATGGGAAGCAATTTATGCAATCTTACTGAATCGTCGCTGAGTTTGCCCGTTTCCAAGACATTCAAGATTGGACCTGCGAGCGACAACGGCGACGGTACCGTGCCAGTACGGTCTGGGAGTGCGCCGAAGCATTTCTCGAAGGCATGCATTGGATTCAGCGGAATTGACCACGAAGGCGCATACAACCCAACGCCCCAACCGCACCCGCCACAATTCTTTACGCTCTGGGCCATTGTTCGGATCGTCGGCAATGTGAAGGGTACAACGATGGAATACAAGTGATGCGCGCGATTGGGGCAGTACTGATAGGGGTCGCAGTGCTGACGAGCGCATGTCAGCAGAAGAGTAGGGATCTGACAGAGCAGGAAAAGAAAACCGTGATGAATACGACAACAGATTTGAAACCTCGTTGCGTGGGGCGCTATCTAATCGACCTGCCAGGGGACGTCCGCTCGGCAGGCGTAGTGAAGTTGCAGGGTGTCATAGTCGATTTCAGTTCCAAGACGCAGGAACAGTTTGAACATGACATGGAACAATTGGAGGTGGAACTGAAGGCTACGAAAAGTCCCACTGGCTACCGTTACCTGTACGAATATGGAAAGGTACGGAACATCGATCACAGCCGATATTTTGTTTCTTTGGGAAGTAGGGCTTCCCCGAGCGACGCTGTTCGGTTTATTGAAGCCTATAAGTGGGATCGCGGATATCAAATCAAGCTGAACATCGATGCGGTGGACTTCCTTCATTCCGAGGACAGAGATCAACCTTGGTTAAACGATCTGCCTGTCAAGAATGATGTTCCCGAAAAGAGCCGTCGTGTTTTCGACCTTCTCGAAAAGCTAGAGGGGCGCCGCGACGATGTGATTCCGACTCAGCCAGGCGCATGCTTTGTCGGCGGATTTCTTCCAGGAAAAGCAGTCTCCGAAGACGAGGAAATTCAATCGTTTTTCGCACTGCCGGACAAACCTGACGTCGGCTTCAGCATCGAAACCTTCGGAAACATGAAGCCCGGCGATACACTGCTTAGACGGATCAAAGACGAGACTGTGAGCTACGCCCTCAAAGCTGCGGAGGGCCGCTTTCTGCGGACTGGCTCCTTCGACACGGTCGGAGGCATGAAGGCCGAGGAATCGCTGATCGCTGCCCTTACCGTTGATACGCCTCCGGTACACGGCTTCCGATTTTCGCTGGAGACAAACTACGCAAGTGGCGCGGCCTCTCCCTATCTGCTGCTGGACATGGACGTGGGTGCCTCCAATTTCTTCACGAAAGGAGAACCGGTCACCAAAGCATCGTTGACCGAGGGTGAAGCCATCGCGCTATGGGATGCGGTATCCCGAACGCTTCGGCGCCGTCCCAATGCTTTCTAGCGTATCAGGCGTACTAATATGGCCGTTGATTTATCGTTGTTGCCAATTGAAGAGCCGGAACCAGACGACCCTCGCTCAAGGTTCTTCTGGACAGTCATGTTTCTCGCACTTCTTCTGGTGTGTGTTTTTGCCGTGCTGTTAGTCTGGCCGAAGAACATGCCGACGGCCCCGCGGAAGTTTTGGACATCTGTGACGCTTTTTCCTGTTGGACTTGGAACGCTGGCATCTTTGCGCACGGCCAAAAGAATCCTGGTCAGCAGAATGAGCATTTTGGTTTCGACCACCAAGGCAGCTATGGCGACAAGCACCCGCGCTCGCTCTACGGCACGATGTATGCGATCGAAGATCGCGAAACTGGCGCAATGGCACAAGAAGGATCTTGTATGAAAGGGGGCTGGAAGACCCATGCGATCGGACGCCACCTTGTCGATGTTCCGGCAAGAGCGAAGCTTGTCGAGAGTTGGAAGTATGGCAAGGATCGACTGAACCTTCTTGCTTCATTCGATGATGCGCAGTTCACTCAAATTATATCGAGACAAGAGGCAGAACCGAGAAAGAAACTTCAGAAATCGGGTAAGGCAACCTTTGTTAAGCGTGTACTTCTCGCGAATCACTCGGTGACACTTATCTCGTGGGCACAGTTATATGACGAAGCGGGTTACGAATTCGATACTTATTTCAGAGCGGGCAACGCCGCTGTCAGATATGCTTTTAGCACTTCGGTAGACCGAAAAGAGAAGGCCTTGGTGTTTCTCCGTCGATGCAGCGAGAAGTGGCGGGAAATTCCGGCAGGCCAGATGCCCGAGGGGATTGGTTTCGTGGTGGGTGATACGATCATCGCAGATGATTTTCCGAACTACGAAAGCTGGAGTCTGCTTATCCGTCTTGCAGACAAACCCGACGTGACACTCGAACTCAGTGGTTTCACGGGGAAGGCAAACGAGGGGCTGCACAACCGTGCAGGCGGCCCCCTCGCCAAGATGCTCGGCATGGCGGCGGGGCTTTCGCAATTGCGCAATCGTGCTCGTCCGGTGGGAACAATCGACGCCGACGAGATTCTCGTCACAGGGACCCAGGCCGGTAAGCGCTATTACGCCTTCAAATGGGAAGCACCAGGCAAGGACTATTCACTGGCCGAGCCGAATCTGAACGTTTCGCTTGAGGTGAGGGAAAGCGCGTACATCACGAACCGGGAATCCTTTGCAAGCGACGATGAAGCGCTTGAGTTGTGGGACACCTTGGTGAGCTTGATCCGCTTACGTCCGGGTGCGGTATGAGCATGTCTCGTCGGAGTCTGATCAAAGCGATGGTCGTCGTATCGGGTGCGGCATTGACGCCCTTTGCCCGCGCCGCAATGTCGCGTGGCCTAACGGTCAACGATGCGATACGCCACCTATGCGACGACGCGTTCGTGTCGCCAGCTCATAGGGCGTCGCGCATGTCCTCGTGCGATGGGCAACGAATCACGAGGTCGCATGGCGGTTGATTTCTCGCTCTTGCCAAACGAAACACCTGAGCCAGACAAGCCGCCGTCCCGTCCAGGCTGGGCGCTGGTGTTCCTGCTGCTCGTTCTGATTGGTGTTGTCGCCGTGTTGCTTGCCTGGCCGAAAGGGCAGCCGACGCAAACTTCCGCTTTTTGGGGCACGGTGATTCTGTTTCCGGTGGGTATCGCGGCGCTCATCGTGTTGCTCCGGTTTCAGCACTACCACGCCCGCAAGCTCGACGTTCAGTTGGGCAACACGATGATACGTCAATACAACGAGCGCGTTTTCGCCACGGCAAGCGTGCCGCTCGCCGTGCTGGGTGCTTCGTATCGCTTTTCAGTAGCTCCCGATGAGAACGCCATCGCAAGCGTCCAATCCGGCGCGCTTCGACTGGCGGTCCGGGAAATGTTCGCGCAGGACAGCGAACCAGAAAAGGTTCGCTGGCTCGACGTGCCGAGCGTGAAGCTCCGATTGGGCACTGAAGAGGATGACCGGAAGCGGCAGATCGAGGTGACGCGATGGTTGTTCGCGGAAATGATTGCGGAATTGGCTGGGGCAATAAAGACAGTGTCCGCGCAAGCGATTCTCAAGGTCAATCTTCTCATTTCCGGATTGCTCACCGCCGAACAGAACGAAGCGCTCTGGAAGGCGTGCTGGAGCGGTTTCGGTCTGCGTCAGGCGCTTGTATTCGAGCCTGCGGCGCAAACCGGAAGCCTGCAGATGATCGATGCCTGGCTTGATCGGATAAGAACAATGAAAAAGCTGCAGATTGACCTGCTTGTTGTACTCGTTCTCGCTTTGCTTGTCACCGGTGCGGTCCTGATCTGGGGGGAGGCTTTAGGACTTACGACCCCGGATGCGAGAGGTGTTGCGTTGATCGGTGTGGCCGTTGGCGCGCTTTTCATTGCGCTCGTCGTTTCGTTTGATGGACTAACGCGTTGGTCGGGCGCTGCGCGCAGATTGAAAAAATGCCTGCACTTAAACCAAGCTGCAATGCAGGGAACGACGCAGGCAAGTGTGTCGGCCGTTCCTGAGAAACGAAACGCTGCAGGTACGTTAAATCCGCTTCATCGTGTTCTGCGGGAGCGCAATGGCCTTCGTTGGCGCTTTCGCCAGTCTTGGCTATTGCTTGTCGGACAGGAGGCGGTAGTCACCCGTCTGCTGCCGGAGCTGACGAAGTCTGGATGGTCGATCAAAGATGGAGTTGTTTTGTTGTGGGGCGAAGTCTCGTCCGACGGACAGATCGACGAACAAAGGCTACGTGAGATTCGACGGATGCGGCGCGGGCGTCCCGTCGACGCAATCGTACTTGCAATCGACGGTGCGGTGCCGCTACCGACTGCATCAGGAGGCGGAACGGGTTGGGGGACGACGCTTGCTGGAATCGCTCGGAAATCGCGCTGGTCGGCGCCGATTTACCTGCTTGATCTCGATGGCAGCGATAGCGCAAGAGCCGTCACGCCCGTGATGGGCTGCGAGTTCGTGGATTCGGGCGATCAGGCCGCGATCGAAGCCGCTTTGCTGACTCTGCGCGATCGGCTCGCGGATCTCGGCGCGAAGCGGATCGGACAAAACCGCCGAGACCGCTTCGCATCCGAACTTTCGAAGCGTCTTGGTACGCGCGCCTCAGCGTTGGCGCAGTGGATCGCCGATCTTTCGACTTGGCAGCGCCACCCGCTGCCGGTGGTAGGCGCGTTCTTCGCGCCGTGGCCGGTTACCGATGCAAAAGAAGATGGTGCGGCGCACGGCATCAACCTTTTGCTGTGGCGACATTTTGCGGAAGCCAGCGTTGGCACGCAGCTGCATGACCGTCATGAGCGCGCGTTTTCGATAGAAGGTCTCACCCTCCACCTCGACCGGATAGCGCGGCTGCAGACCCGCGTTGAACAAGATCCCTTGCACGGTGCCCGCGTCTTCGGCGGTGCGATGGACATTCGCGCACAATGCGGCGGCCACGTGCATCAGTGTCGCTCGGGCGCACAGCCGCACATCGAACGGCGTGTGCTTGTACGGGTCGAGCCGCGCCAGCACGCGTCCTGAGAGTTCATGCGGACCGATGTCTGCAAGGCTTGCGCGGTCCATGCTGGCGTGCGCTTCACGCATCAGATCGCAGACGTGCCGCATGTCGGTTATTAAGGGTGCTCCGCGTTTCTGCTTCATGATTCGTTGCTCCCAATCGGCAACTGTGCAAACCAATCGCGCGGCCCGGGCGCGAGCCGCACGAGGTCCGCCTGCATGGTGCGGGTCATCCCGCCGGAGACGGCGGCCGGATCCTTTTGTGCGAGGTCTTTGCGCTCGAAATCACACCAAATTCCACACCCAGAGTGACAGCGGATTCATGGTGGTCGATCCATCCATTGCGGTCCGCGAGAACTGCGGCTGGCGGCCGCCAGCTTGACCATCGACGCCGTCGATGGCGCGTGCTGTGGGTTGCGCAACGCCGCCTCGAATGTCTCGCCCGCAAGCGTGGCGATCTTTTGCCAGTCCGCCGCCTGGTGCCGCGATATGCCCTGCTCGGCAAGCGTCGGAACATCGTTTTCTGGCGGTTCTACCGTTGCACCGCCAGAAGCATCTCGTTCCTGCAGTTGCGCACGCGTTCCTTCAGCCTTTGCCTGTTTGAGCATCAATTCGCCGGCGCGCCGCTCCGCGCGCAAGCGGATCTCGATCGCGTGCCGCTCCACCTCGCGGTTCTTCGCCTGGCGCAAATACACCTGAAGCGCCAACGCCTTGTCGCGGACCTGCTTCACCTCGTCGACGCGGTAACACGCGTCGATCGCTCGACACATGTGCTCGTATCGCACGTCGACCACGCCAGCGTCTGCCGGCGCTACGTGCTTCTGGGCATCGGCGTCGGTCAGATTCGAATCCTTGATGACGGCAAGCTCGGACATCTTCCGTTCTCCCATGACTATGTCTAGTCAAACTGCGTGGGCGGCCGGGATTGACGTTGCGCACATCGGCGTATATGCCCGGCGCCGACACCTACTTCAATTCCTCCTCCAAGCCTCGCATGTGTTCGACCAGCACCTCGCCGGGGCGCATGTCCGAGGCGTCGCGCAACAACGCACGTGCGCGCGGATCCGGCTCGCCGCGACCAGTGCATCTCGCGAGCAGTGCGCGTATTTCTTCGGACGTCGGCACGTGAATGACTGGCATGATCGACACGCGCGGGCGCAGCGTCCATTTGCCTGACTTGCGCTCCATCGTCTTGTTCACCGGCTCTGCTGGCTTGTTCATCACGCTTACTCCTTGCACATCAACAACCGCTGTTAGCTCGCCTGACGCGCTGTTTTCAGCGCTTCGTGCCGCCCTCCAGATTCCGCCATGGACAGCTCCGACCGGCGCTATCGTTTCTTTGAGGTATCCGCTCGGAATTATCATTAGCTAACGTTCGCCTACCATCGCGTGTCCGTGATTGGGATGCGTCAGGCACAACTCGCTGCCAACGGTGCTGCTCGATGCGCGCAAGTACATGAACCGCGGCGCGAGCATATCGGACGGCTGCATTCTCGGCACGCCGTCAAAATCAATCACGGCGGCCACGTAGGTCTCCTCAATTTTTCCGTCGAGACAGCCATTTGACCCTGCCTATCGCGACCTCGCTTCGTTAAATATGCGCAACGTGTGGTGAGGAATAAATACGCCTACCCGCGACTGTCCAGTCTGGGCGCAGCGTGAAGTGTGTGACGCGAGGATCATCCACCGCCTGCGCCACGAGCGCGACGTACTCGATCGGCGCCTCGCCTTCTCGATGCAACCACTGCCTGACGAACGTCCGTCTCTTGCCCAGTCGCCGCGCCAGGCCCGGTTGCGCGCCGCATAACGACATCGCCAGCCTCAGCCAGTCAATGGCCGGACTTTCGAAATCAGCGATTTTCATGATCGTGACGAATGGGCAGTCGAATGACGAGATGAAAACTAGTTTCTGAAAACGCCTTCGTCAACCACCCGAAAAATTTGGTCTGTAACAAATGACTGGTTCGACCCGACAATGACTGCGTCGGAGCTTATGACTTTCACCTAGCCGAGAAGACAAGTGAAGCGCGATTTGTCTTTTTTTGGGCTCGAGCATTTTTACCGACTTGCGAAACACGTGGAGCAGCGGCCCTCTTAGACGTTTTCCTCGAAGTCGGCTCACCTAACGCGGAGGGCCCTTCGGTCGGTTACAAAATAAATTTGACTTGCGTCGCTCAACCCGCGCGCTATCGTTGATTTCATTAATCGCGAGCAACCAAGTCGGCGTCGATTTAATCGACGTCCGAACCACTTTGTGTTTCTAATAATCGTGAATTTCGCCGACATCGATTTCATTCCCGGTCGCCATGATGACTTTCCTAGCGAGCGGTATTACGCGCTGGAGGCATTAAGCGCGTCCGGCATGGTGAAGCTGCTGCGCTCGGCGGCGCATTATCGCGAATGGCGCGATCATCCGAGCGCACCAACTCCCGCAATGCAGTTCGGGACGGTGGTGCACGGTCTGGTGCTCGAACCCGAGCGCGAGATCGTCGCCATCGCACCGAATATCGAGCGCCGTTCGAATGCCGACAAGGCCGTATGGGCTGAATTCGAGGCGCAACTCGGCGGCCGGATCCCGATGAAACAGGCGGATTTCGACCGCGCGCAACGTGTGCGCGACGCAGTGTTCGCGCACACGAGCGCGCGCGCTCTGCTCGATGCCGATGGCCGTTCCGAAGTGACCTTGTTATGGCGAGACGAGGACTACGGCACACGCAACAAGGCACGCATCGACCGATTGCGCGACGACGGCGGCATCGTCGATCTAAAGACGACCACCGACGTCACACCCAATGCCTTTTCACGCAAGGCTGAAACGGGTCAACTTTATGTGCAAGCCGCGCATTACCGCGCAGGATGTGAGCGCGTACAGCAATCGTCTTCGCCCTTCTTTGCGTGGATCGCCGTCGAGATTGAATCGCCCTTCGGGGTGCGCTGCTATTCAGCCGATAAGCATGCGCTCAAGATCGGGCGAGATCTTGCCGAGCACGCCGCATGGATCTATGCCGAGGCCATCCGCACTGGACAGTGGCCCGGCTACCCCGAGGACATCGTGCCGCTCTACCTGCCAAAGCGGGCGCGGCCGAATATCGACATCGAATAGGAGGTGCCGTGAGCATGCACGCCAATCTGAGAGCCTTCGCCGACGAGCTCGATCAAAAAGAGAATCGCCGCAAGCTGGAGCTCGCGTTGCCGAAGCACGTCGATGTTGCAGGCTTCGCCCGGATCGTCATTCGCGCCGTCGAAGCCGAGCCACTGCTTTACGATGCCGACCGTGGCTCACTCATGCGTGCGTGTCTCGACGCGGCGCAGGATGGACTACTACCGGACGGCCGTGAAGGTGCGATCGTGCCTTACCGGCATCGCAACAGCAATCGTTTCGTCGCGCAATGGCAACCTATGGTGTGGGGTCTGGTGAAGCTCGTGCGTCAGTCCGAGCAGCTCGTCGACATCGCCTCTTATATCGTGCGTGAGGCGGACGCCTTCGATCACTGGGTCGATGAAAAAGGCGAACACTTCACGCATCGCCCCGACTACGCACAAATGGACGCCTCGCCGGTGCTCGCCTACGCGTTCGCCCGGTTGGTCAACGGCGGCTTCTATTTCGAGCCGATGAGCTGGACGGAGATGGAACGCTTTCGCGAGCTCAGCAAAGCTAAGGCAGACGATACGCCCTGGTCGAAGTGGCCCGATGAAATGGCCAAAGTGCGACCCCTAAAGCGCCTGTGCAAGCGCCTGCCCATGACTACCGCTGCGCGCGCTGCCCTTGCGCGTGACGACGCACGCGAGGCGCTGTTGTTCGATGCTGCACCCGACGATCCGATACAGGCTATCAACCGCGCCATCCATGAAGGTAAAGCGACGCCTGCGGTTTTAAATCCCGCTGCCCTAACGAACGATCCATCACCGACGCCTGAAGTGAAGATTGCATCGCACACCATCGAACGAGTCATACGCAAGTCCTCGGCGAACAATACCGAAGGAAAACCGCGTCGCGTCAAGAAAGACACGTCTACGGTCGAACGTGAACCGACGCTGGAAGAAGTACTGGAGCGCATCGACACTGCAAGCAACAGTGACGAACTCGCCGATGCCGGCGCACTCGCTTCGCAGATGCGCAGCGAAGGCGCCAAGAAGATCGCGCGCGACGCGTATGGCCAGAAGATGACCGCGTTGCGCACCACAGCGTCGACGACGCCGGACGGGCACGGCGAGCCAGCGAGCACGAACCTCAGTTATGCCGAAGTACGCGAGCAACTCGAACGCGCTGCCTCGCTTGAAGCATTGGACGAAGCCGCCGCGAACATCGGCGCCGTGTCGCAAACGGAGCATCGTGGCGAGTTGCTCGGCATCGCACAGGCCCTGCGCGAAGGGTTCACGCAATAGCGACACGAACACATTGCAACGATCATTTCGAAGATCGCCACCGGTCTGTCAAGAACGGTCGTCAGCCTGCAACCAACCGCGCACGGCGGAGGTACAGTTGTTACGCGATAAGCATCCCGAAGCATGGCAAGCGCTCATAGAGATGATTGTGCGTCAGGTGATGCGCGATCTCCGAAATGGCGAGCTTCCTCCTAACCAACGCGAAACACGAGGCAAGGCATGTCCCTCATCGAGCGACTCGTTTTACGAGTCGCGCTATATGGTCGGTTTTCCACCGACAAACGAAAGGAAACTTCGATCACCGATCAAATGAGCGTCTGTGAGCGCTTCGCGCAACAACTGCCGGAGAACGAAATCGTCGCGCGCTACTCGGACGAAGGTGTCTCGGGTTCGACGCGCGTGGAAACGCGCACCGGCGGCCGAAAACTCATGGCCGACGCCATGGCGGACCGCTTCAACATCTTGGTCGTCGAAGCGCTCGACCGTCTCTCGCGCGATCAGGTCGAACAAGAGACTATCATCCGCCGCCTCGAATATCGGGGCATCCGCGTGATCGGCGTGGCCGATGGCTACGACTCGACCTCGAGCAGCCGGAAGGTGCAGCGGGCGGTGCGTGGACTGGTCAACGAACTGTACATCGACGATCTGCGTTGCAAGACCATTCGCGGGCAGACGGGCCAGGTCGAACGCGGCTTCATCGCGGGCGGCAAGAGCTATGGTTACGATATCGTCAAGACCGTGCGCGGCAGCGACTATCAGGTCAACAAGGACGAAGCTGCGATTGTGCGCTTCATCTTCGAGAAATTCGCCGCAGGCTGGACGACATTCGAGATCGTGAACGATCTGAACCGCCGCAGCGTGCCCTCTCCACGCGGCAGCACATGGATGCGCTCGGCGCTCTATGGCTGCCCACGAAAAGGCTCGGGCATTCTGAACAATTCAGCCTATATCGGCGTTTACATTTGGAACCGCTCACAGTGGATGAAAGATCCCGACAGTGGCAAGCGGCAACGGCACGAGCGACCTCAAAGTGAATGGAAGACCGAGCATCGCGAGCATTACCGCCTTTTGACCGATGACCTATGGAACGCCGTTCGTGCCCGCATGGGCGTCGACCGCCTGAACGCGGGATCGACCGGGCGCAGCGGTGTTCGCCGCTCGCTCTTCAGTGGCCTGCTGCGTTGTCCGCACTGCACTGGTGCCTTGCTCGTGGTAGATCGCACGCGCTATGGGTGCGTAACGCGCAAGGAACGAGGCCGACACGCCTGCGAAGGGATTTTCGTGGTGCGGGAACACACCGACCCAGCGCCTACTCGATGTACTGCGCGACGAACTGTTCTCCGACAAGGCACAACGGGACATTGAAGCAGCCGTGCGCCGGTTCTTCGCCGATGACGAAGAAGAGCAGCGCGACGTCACGAAAGCGGCGAAGGCGAGAATGGTGGAGTTGACGCAAGAAATCGACAACTTGACTCAGGCGCTAGCGCAAATCGGTGTATCAGCAGCGCTGGTCGAGCGGCTCAAACGCTCGGAAGAGGAGCGCGCAGCATTACAACAAACCTTGACCAGAACAAAGGTCAACGAATACCGGTTCGCCGAGATCGCGCAGCGGGTACGACGGAAAATTACTGACTTGAAGCAGGTGCTGACGGCGAATGCCAGTGAGGCACGGCAGATACTGGCGACCGTGTTTGGACACATTGAGGTCCGGCGGGAAAGCGAGGGATTTTTTGCTGCCTACTGCGACGTTCCCGTACGGCTGATAGCGTCAACTGCCGGAAACGTGCAACTGAAAGTGGTTGCGGGGGTAGGATTTGAACCTACGACCTTCGGGTTATGAGCCCGACGAGCTGCCAGACTGCTCCACCCCGCGTCCGTCGAAGAAAAGATTATAAGTCATCGCTTACTTTGCCGCAACACCCTATTTTCTAAAACAATCAATCGATGCGTCCCATCCCTCGCGAAGCGCCTACAAACGCGCATGGCATAATCGCTCGTTCATCATCGTCCATGTATCGGCATGCATCACTTGCGTCGGGGCATCATCGGGAAGATCGGCGGGTTCGCTGCGATATGCGCGATCCTGCTGCTCTCGCTCGCGCCCGTCGCATCGCAAACGCTCGAACATGCGCGCATCGAATCGTTGCTCGCGTCCGTGTGCGCAACCGATGCCCAGTCATCGCGCGACACGCATCCGCAAAAGCATGACACCGTCGATCATCTGCAGGCCTGCGCTTATTGCGATCTCATCGCGCACGCGCCCACGCCGACCGTATCGCCGCATCGCGCGGCCGCCCTTCTCCCGCCGCGCGAAACCTTCGTCGCAAATCATCGCACCGACGCGCCTCGCCGAGCATCGCTCACCGCCGCACAACCGCGCGCCCCGCCCGCCTTCGCCTGATTCGCATCGGCAAACACAGACTTCGTTCATCGCCTGAACCCCCATCGGTTTCGGGCACGCAAGGACACATCATGCTTTCATCATCGTTGATGCGCAGCGCACTCGCGCTCGCGTTCATCGGCTCCGCGCAACTCGCATTCGCGCATGCATTGCCGAAGCTGCAACAACCCGGCCCCGGCGCGACCGTCAGCGCCCCGCACGAAGTTGCGATCGACTTCGGCGAAGCGCTCGAACCGACCTTCAGCAAGCTCATCGTCACCAATGCGCAGGGCACGCAAGTCAACACCGAGAAATCCACAGTCGATGCACGCGACAAAAAGCACATGAGCGTCGCGCTCCCCGATCTCGCGCCGGGCGTCTACAAGGTCCAATGGAGCGCGTTCGCGGCCGACGGGCATCGCACGCAAGGCCACTACAACTTCACCGTCAAGTGAGGACACAATGAAAAAAATCGCTGTACTCGCGAGCGCGCTCGTCTGCGCATCGTTCGCTCAGGCCGCGACGCTCGAGGCCCGCGATTGCTGGGTTCGTGCGATGCCGCCGAACCTGCCGTCATCGGGCTACTTCACCGTCGCCAACAACGGCGACAAACCCGCGACCCTCACGGCCGCGGAAACGCCCGCGTTCGGCATGACGATGATGCACAAGTCGGAAAGCAAGAACGGCACGGCGACGATGTCGGCCGTCGATTCCGTCGATGTCCCCGCGCACGGCACCTTGAACTTCGCGCCGAAGGGCTATCACCTGATGCTCGAAGAGCCCGGCAAGCCGCTCAAGGTCGGCTCGACGATTCCGCTCACGCTATCGTTCGCGGACAAGTCGACGCTCAAGGTGAACTGTGACGTGAAGTCGGCAGCGACGGTCGGCCACTGAGTTTCGCGCCCCCCAAAGAAAAGCGCGCCGGATTGTGAAGTCCGGCGCGTTTTTTTATCGCTAGTGCTTGCTGAACAGATCCATGATCTGCTTGCGCTCGTCGGTCGTAACCTGCGGCGCGGGCGGCGCCTGCATGCCCGCCGGACCCACGCCGCCCATCGTGGTGGCATCGCCCGCCATCGGATTGGCGTTATCCAGCCCGATGCTCGCGACGAATCCCGCGCCCGGCGTCCGGTCGGCGTAAAAGAGTTCGCCATCGACCGTGGTGATGCCGTCCGGCCGCTCCATCTGCTCCTGCGGAATGCCACGCAGCGCGCGTCCCATGTACTCGACCCAGATCGGCAATGCGAGCTGCGCGCCGAACTCGCGGCTGCCGAGCGTCTTCGGCTGGTCGTAGCCCATCCACGCGACCGCGACGAGCTGCTTCTGATAGCCCGCGAACCAGCCATCCTTTGCGTCGTTGGTCGTGCCGGTCTTGCCTTGCAGATCGTTGCGCTTCAACACGTTGGTGCCCGAGCCCGTGCCCTGCGTCGCGACGGTATGCAGCAGGCTGTTCATGATGTACGCGTTGCGCGGCTCGAGCGTCTGCGGCGCGTTGCTCCCCGCGATCAGCGGATTGGCGCGCGAGATCACGGTGCCGCGCGCATCGGAGACCTCGGCGATCAGATACGGATTAATGCGATAGCCGCCGTTCGCGAACACCGAGTACGCACCGCTCAACTGCAACGGCGTGACGAGACCCGCGCCGAGCGCGAGCGGCAGATAAGGCGGCGTCTTGTCCTTGTCGAAGCCGAACTTCTGCGTGACGAAGTCCTGCGCGTAGCCCGTGCCGATATACGAGAGGATGCGGATCGACACGAGGTTCTTCGACTTCTGCAGGCCGACGCGCATCGACATCGGGCCGTCGGGCTGGTCATCGTCCTTCGGCTCCCACGCATCGCCGCCGCCCGCCGCGGGAAAATACAGCGGCGCGTCGTTGATGATGGTCGCCGGTCCGAGACCCTTGTCGAGCGCCGCCGAATAGATGAACGGCTTGAAGCTTGAACCCGGCTGACGCCATGCCTGCGTAACGTGATTGAACTTGTTCTTGTTGAAGTCGAAGCCGCCGACGAGCGCGCGGATCGCGCCGTCCTGCGGCGTCATCGAAACCAGTGCGCCTTCGACCTGCGGCAACTGCGTGATCTGCCAGTTGCCCTTGCCGTCCTTCGTGAGACGCACGATCGAGCCCGGCTTGATCGCGAGCGCCTTCGATGCGTTGTTGCGCAGCGCCGCCGCCACGAAGCGCAGGCCGTCGCCCGCGATCGTCGCAGTATCGCCGCCGACGAACTGTGCGCTCACCTGCTTCGGGCTCGCGGCCGTGACCACCGCCGCGACGAGCTCGCCGTTGTCCGGATGATCGACGAGCGCGTCTTCGATCGCCTCGGCGCGGTCATCCGCGTTCGACGGCAGATTGACATTGCCCTCCGGCCCGCGATAGCCATGCCGGCGCTCATAGTCCATCACGCCCTTGCGCACGGCTTTATACGCGGCGTCCTGATCGGCGGAATCGATGGTCGTCGTCACCGTGAGGCCGCGCGTGTAGGTCTCTTCCTTGTATTGGGCGTACATCATCTGCCGGACCATTTCCGCGACGTATTCCGCATGCACGCCGTATTCGGTGCCCGAGGACTTCGTGTGAATTTCCTCGGCGCTCGCCTGAGCGAACTGTTCGCGCGTGATGAAGTTCAGATCGAGCATGCGCTTCAGGATGTACTGCTGACGCACCTTCGCGCGCTTCGGATTGACGACCGGGTTATACGCCGACGGCGCTTTCGGCAGGCCCGCGAGCATCGCCGCTTCGGCAAGCGTGATGTCCTTCAGGTCCTTGCCGAAATACACGCGCGCAGCAGCCGAAAAACCGTACGCGCGCTCGCCCAGATAGATCTGGTTCATGTACAGCTCGAGAATCTGATCCTTCGTGAGCGCGCTCTCGATCTTGTACGCGAGCAGCATCTCGTAGATCTTGCGCGTATAGGTTTTCTCGCTCGACAGGAAGAAGTTGCGCGCGACCTGCATCGTGATCGTGCTCGCGCCTTGCGATGCGCCGCCGTGCATCAGATCGGTCACGCCCGCGCGCAGGATGCCGACGAAGTCGACGCCGCCGTGATCGTAGAAGCGGTAATCCTCGATTGCGAGCACCGCCTTCTTCATCTGATCGGGAATGTCCTGAAAGCGCACGAGGCTGCGGCGCTCCTCGCCGAACTCGCCGATCAGCACGTGATCGGCCGTATAGACGCGCAGCGGCACCTTCGGACGATAGTCGATGAGCGCATTGAGCGACGGCAGATTCGGCCCCATGACGACGAGCGCATAACCGACGATGAGCGCGCCGATCACCACGCCGATGGCCGCGAGTCCCGCGAACCAGAGCGCGATGCGTGCGAGCGGAGAGCGGCCCCGGCCGCCGCGGTCATTGCGATCGTTGCGGTCATTGCGGCCGCCACCGCCGTTGCGCCCGCCGCCGTCGCGGCCGCCCGAGTCATTGCGTGAGTCGTTGCGAGAGTCGTTCCAGCGGGGTTCGCGATCGTAGCGCGAGGAATTCGATGAGTCGGGTCGTTTGATGATAGGCATGACTGGGTTCGTTCGGCGCGCCATGAAGCGCGCCCGCTGCCGCGCTGCGATGCGCCGAAAAACGACGCGACTGCCAAGACGGGACGAGCGAATGTGCAGGCCGGATCCGGCCGGAGGTAACAGCGCATTTTAAAGAATTCGCGCGGGCCACCACAAAATGCGCAGGATTTTTTTGTAAGTAAATTGCCGCGAGCCCGCCAGATGCGCGCCAATGTTGTGTTACCCACAGAAAGTGTTGAGAGCCTTGTGGACAACCGTATGAGAAAATGCACAAGTCGTTGATCGCGCGCCGTTTTTGCGCAACGCTCATCGCGTGTGATGCGAGGCCATTCACACGCACGGCCGCGCGCAAACCGATATGATGGATGAATGGATCGCGGGTTCCCGAAACGGCTCTCGCGAGCCTGCAATAACGATGTCGTGCAGTTTGATGAACCGAAGCCGCGGTCGTCCCCTTAGTCCGGTTACGATCGCCTTACTGTTTGTGAGCCGCCCATGACGACCAAACCCAGCGAACGCATCGTTGTTTTCGTGACTCCCGCGCAGAAGCTGGCCATCAGCAATACAGCGGACTCCCTCGGCATCAGCGTGAGCGAGCTCATGCGGCGCGCCGTGCTGAACTTCAACGCGACGAGCGAGCAGATCAAGGTCGCGGGCATCGTCGATCGGCTGCGCGCGCCCAAAGCGCCCGATGCGCTCAACGCCGCGCTGAAGAGCGTCGCTGCGAAAGCCGCCGCACGCGAAGCCCGCGATGCCGCCGCAAGCGCGACCAAACGCGCAGCGCAGGCGCGCACGCTTGCGCAGGCGCATCCCGAGCCCCCCGCATCCGAAGACGCACTCGAGCATGACGCCGATGAGGGCGACGACGCCTCGCTGACCGACGACACGCACACCGAGCGCTAGCCACCGGCGCCCTGCCTGCCTTTTCCGGCAAGGCGCGCCGTTACACTCCTTAACCTTCCGTTAAGTCCCGGTTAAGCCGCGGCATGATCTAATGAGCGGGTAAACCGGGCGTGCACGCGAAGCTCGCGTGCGCTTGCAATCCCGCGCATTGCGCCTCACATTCGAGCCGCGCGGCGCGTGGATCGAGTGAACGCCGCCGTCTTCCTCCAGGAGAAATACATGTCGCTTTTCGATTCCATCACGCGCACGGTCAAAGGCCTCTTGAACGACGCCGCCGACACCATGCAGGACCCTTCGCGCGACGCTCGCCAGATCGTGCGCGAACTCGACGACAGCATCGCGAAGGCGGAAAACTCGCTCATCGAGATCGAAGCGCAGGTCGCGACGCAGCAAAGCAAGCGCGACGCCGCCGCCGACAAGGCGAAGAAGTACGAAGACGGCGCGAAGCGCGCGCTGCAGTCCGGCGATGAAAGCCTCGCGCGCGAAGCCCTCGCGGCGCAGGCGAACGCCGAAACCGAACGCGACGCGCTCGCCGCGGAACTGCAGACGCTGGTGCCTTCGGTCGATCATCTGAAGCAGCAGATCACGGACATGCGTCAGCGCCGCAACGATCTGAACGCGCGCTCGAACATCCTTCAGGCGAAGCAGCAGATCGCGCAGGCGAAGGACACCGCGGCGACGGCGCTGGGCGGCATTGGCGGAAAGAATCTTTCGGAGGACTTTCAGAAGCTCGAAGACAAGGTTCAGCTCGCCAACGCCCGCTCGGATGCGCGCCTGAATTCGGCGGACCAGAAGTCCGGCAAGGCGCTCGATGACAAGCTCGCCGCGCTCAATCGCGGGCCTTCCGTCGAAGACCGTCTCGAAGCGCTGAAGAAGCAGTTGAATCCGCCGGCGCAATAAGTGCTGGCGAGTGCATGCGTGGCGAGCCGCCGGGCAAGCCACGCGTCGCACGAATATGCGTTACCTTGAGCAGTACACGATTGCATCGACAGGAGACGGACGTTCATCGCGTCCGGCCCGCATCATGAAAAAGTTCTTGACGGCTCTGGCGTTGTCGCTGTCGCTCGCATCCCCGCTCGCGTTCGCGTTGCCGACCGCGCAGCAGGTCGAGCAGTCGATGACGCAGGGCAACTGGCAAAAGGCCGACTCGCAACTGAGCGAAGTGCTTGAGGCGCATCCGAAGAACGCGCACGCGCATTATCTCTACGCGCAGGTTCTCGACCGCGAAGGCCGTTACAGCGACGCCCTTTCGCATCTGCAACAAGCGAAATCGCTCGATCCCGCATTGAGCTTCACCGATCCGTCGCGCTTCGCGGCCACGCAGGCCCGCATTCAGGCCGACGCGACGCGCGCGAGCATCTCGCCGCGATCGGACAACGGCGCGACTACGTCGAGCGCACAGAATCCCTTCAATCAGCAACAAGCCGCGCCCGCGCCGCAGACGCACGGCATCGGCATGGGCGCGTGGATCGGTTTGGCGATCCTGATCGCGGCGATCGCGCTCGTGCTGCGCTGGGGCTTGCGCCGTGCGCGCTCACGCGACGACGGTCAGGCCGAGAACGATCGCCGTTCGCAGATCAAGCGCGCAACCGAACTGCTCAACGAAGTGCGCACGCTCAAACTAGACGTGC
>Ga0182735_1000624_pt1 | contig 27417 bp, 24 predicted proteins | sample eDN5th30CKraftMG_FD_128524 | JGI IMG/M metagenome (GOLD analysis project Ga0182735, IMG submission 128524) | Enriched Miracle-Growth compost microbial communities from Emeryville, California, USA - eDNA 5th pass 30_C Kraft MG (version 2) (version 2) ...
ATGTCGAGGGCGACTATGTGCTGCTGGCCCCGGTCGAGACGGCACAGGTGACGAAGGTGCTGGTGCGGCGCGGCGACCGCGTCGAGCCGGACGAAGCGGTCGTGGCGCTGGAAAGCTCCGACAGCGAGATCGCCGTCGCCCAGGCGGCAGCGGCCCTGGCGCAGGCCGAGGCGCAATTGGCGGACCTGAAGATCGGCAAGCGGCCGGAAGAGATCGCCGTGCTGGAGGCCGCCGTCCGTTCCGCCCGTGCCCAGGCCAACGAGGCGCGGCGCACGGCGGAACGCACGGCCAACCTGTCCCGGCAGGGCATCGCCACGCAGGCGCAGCTCGACGAAGCCAACACCGCCGTCGATGTCGCGGATGCGCAGATCGGCCAGAGCGAAGCCAACCTCGCCGTCGCCCACCTGCCCGCGCGGCCGGAAGAGATCAAGGCCGCCAGCGGCCAGGTGGAGCAGGCGAAGGCGGCGCTGGAGCAGGCGAAGTGGCGGCTGGCCAAGCGCTCGCTGGCGGCGCCCTCGCCCGGCCGCGTCAGCGACGTGATCCGCAATCCCGGCGACATGGCCGGGCCGGCGGCGCCGGTGGTTTCGATCCTGCCGGACGGCGGAGTGAAGCTCGTGGTCTACATCCCGCAGCGCGCCTTCTCCTCGATCCGGGTCGGCACGCAACTTGCCGTTCATTGCGACGGCTGCGCGGAGGGGCTGAAGGCGCGGGTAAGCTATGTCTCTCCCGATCCGGAATTCACGCCGCCGGTGATCTACTCGCTCGATAGCCGGCAGAAGCTCGTCTACCTCGTCGAGGCGCGGCCGGAAGGCGATGCAACCGCGCTGCAGCCGGGCCAGATCGTCGATGTCAGGCTGGCGGCGGACCAATGAACGCCATCGACGTCCATGGGCTGGTGAAGCGCTTCGGCGACAAGACGGTGGTCGACCACGCCACCATGGCGGTGGCCGAGGGCGAGATCGTCGGCTTCCTCGGCCCCAACGGCTCCGGCAAGACCACCACCATCCGCATCATGTGCGGCCTGCTCACGCCTGACGAGGGCGAGGGCACGGTGCTTGGCTACGACCTGCGCAAGGACGGCCTGAAGATCAAGCGCGAGGTCGGCTACATGACGCAGAGGTTCTCCTTCTACGAGGACCTGACGATTGCCGAAAATCTCGAATTCGTGGCGCGGCTCTACCAGTTGCGGCCGGTAAAGACCTATGTCGACGACACGCTGGCCGATCTCGGCCTGACCTCGCGCCGCAACCAGCTTGCCGGCACGCTGTCTGGCGGCTGGAAGCAACGGTTGGCGCTCGCCGCCTGCATCATGCACAAGCCGAAGCTTCTCCTGCTCGACGAGCCGACGGCCGGCGTCGACCCCAAGGCGCGGCGTGAGTTCTGGGACGAGATCCACCTTTTGGCCAGCGGCGGCCTGACGGTGCTGGTTTCCACCCACTACATGGACGAAGCCGAACGCTGCCACCGCATCAGCTATATTTCCTACGGAAAGATGCTGGCGACCGGCACGGTCGACGAGGTGGTGAAGAACGCCGGCCTGACCACCTTCATCGTCCAGGGCCGGGGGCTGGACAAGGTTGCCGCGTCGCTTGCCGGCAAGCCGGGCGTCGAGCAGGTGGCGCCCTTCGGCGCCACGCTGCATGTCGTCGGTTCCGACAAGGCCGCCTTGCAGGCCACGCTGGCCGCCGCCGAAAAGGCCCATCCCGGCGTGAGGGTATCGCCCGGCGAGACCAGCCTCGAAGACGTCTTCATCCAGTTCATGGCCGGCGCAAAGGACAATATGGGATGAAGATCGCCGGCATCTTCTCGCTCGCGCGGCTGAATGCGCTGCTGGCGAAGGAATTCATCCAGATGCGGCGCGACCGCGTCACCTTCGCCATGATGCTCGGCGTGCCGCTGATGCTCCTTGTGCTGTTCGGCTTCGCCATCAACAACGATCCCAAGCGGTTGCCATCAGCGCTGCTGGCCGCGGGCAACGACGTCTATGCGCGCGCGGTGGTGAGCGCGCTGGAGAACACCAACTACTACCGCTTCGACTACATCGCCAAGACCGAGGCGGAAGCGGATGCGCTGATGGCCAGCGGCAAGGTGACGTTCGTCGTCACCATTCCGGCTGATTTCGGCAAGCGGGTGGAACGCGGCGACCGGCCGCAAATCCTGATCGAGGCGGATGCCACCGACCCGGCCGTGGCGACCGGCGCCTTGTCGACGCTCGCCACCACGGCCAGCCAGGCGCTGCTGCGGGCGCAGGGGCAGCAGGCGGCGGCCAAGCAGCAGATGCAAAGCCAGCTCGATATCGTGGTGCACCGGCGCTACAACCCCGAGGGCATTTCCCAGTACAACATCGTGCCCGGCCTCCTCGGCGTCATCCTGCAGATGACCATGGTGATGATGACCTCGATCGCGCTGACGCGCGAGATAGAGCGCGGCACGATGGAGAACCTGCTCGCCATGCCGTCCTCCCCGCTGGAGATCATGCTGGGCAAGGTGCTGCCCTATGCCGGCGTCGGCGCGGTCCAGGTCGTGGTCGTGCTGATCGTGGCAAAGCTGTTGTTCTTCATCCCCTTCGTCGGCAGCATGACGCTGCTGCTCGCCTCCATTTTCGTGTTCGTGCTCGGGCTGGTGCTGCTCGGCTATTCCATCTCGACGGTCGCGCGGACGCAGATGCAGGCAATGCAGTTGACGGTCTTCTTCTTCCTGCCCTCGATCCTGTTGTCCGGCTTCATGTTTCCCTTCAGCGGCATGCCGGTATGGGCGCAATGGCTGGGCGAGATCTTTCCCCTCACCCACTTTCTGCGCATCGTGCGCGCGGTGATGCTGAAGGGCGCGGGGCTGCCGGCCATCGCCACCGAGGTGAACTGGCTGCTCGGCTTCGTGCTGCTGGTCTCGGCGCTGGCGCTGATGCGCTTCCGGCGAACGCTCGACTGAGCGTCGGCGCGAAATCCTCGGCTACCCTGCCGCCCGATCGAACACGCCGACCAGGAAATCCAGGAAGGCGCGAAGTTTCGGGGCAACGTGCTGCCGCGAGGGATAGACCGCATAGAGCGTCGTTTCGACCGTGCTCCAGTCCTTCAGGGCCGATTGCAGCCGCCCGTCCCGCAGATCGTCCTCGACATAGGGGCGCGGCATCAGGCTGATGCCGAAGCCGGCGCGCAACGCGTCCCGCACCGCAAGGCTCGACGAGACGGAATAGCGCGCGGCGACCGCAATCCGCTCCGTGCGGCCTTCCCGGGTAAAATCCCACGTATCCGCATGGCCGGACAGGCTGAAGCGGATCTGGTCGAGGCCTTTCAGGTCGGCGGGCGTTCGGGGCTTGCCATGCTTCTGGAAATAGGACGGCGCGGCGCACAGCACATGCGGCATGACCGCCAGCTTGCGGGCGATCAGGCTGGAATCCTCGAGGTTGTCGCTGCCGCGAATGGCGAGGTCGAAGCCCTCTCGCACGATATCGACCCGCCGGTCGTCGAGATGGAGATCGAGCTTCAGCTCGGGATGGCGCGACAGAAAGCCGGGAATGGCCTGCGACAGCCGGGTCAGGGTAACGGTCATCGGCGCGCTGACGCGCAACGTGCCGCTCGGAGCCGTCTTGATCGGGCACAGGACATGGTCGGCTTCGGCGAGCGCATCCAGCCCGCGCGTGACATGTTCGAGGTAAAGCCGGCCCTCTTCCGTCAGGGCCATGCGCCGCGTCGTCCGGTTGATGAGCCGTGCGCCCACATGCGCTTCCAGTTCGGCGATGTTCTTGCTGATGGCGGCAGGCGAAAGCCCGAGCCTGCGCCCTGCCTCGGCGAAGCTGCCCAGTTCCGCCACATGCCGGAAGACTTTCAAGGCCGTCAGCCGATCCATTCGATCATTCTCTATCAGTGAATAGTATCTTCCAATCGTCGCATATTATCTCCATCGGGTGAATGTCCTATCTGGTTCCGAAATCATTCAGTTCGGAACGACAACATGACCCACCCAGCCATCTCCCTCATCGAGCAGCGCATGTCCGCCAATCGGTTCGACGCCTCCCACGCGCTGACCAACGCCGAGATCGAGGAACTGGTGCGCCTGGCGACCCGAGCGCCCACCGCCTACAACCTGCAGAACTGGCGGTTCATCGCGGTTCGCACGGCCGAGGCGAAAGGCCGCTTGCGGGCACTGGCCTGGGGCCAGCCCAAGGTCGAGGATGCCGCCGTCACCTTCATCGTCTGCGGCGTGCTGCCCGATGCGCAGGCCCTTCCCGAACGGCTGCAGCCATCGGTCGCCGCCGGCTATATGCCGGCCGACATGCCCTCGGCGTGGCGGACCGCGGCCGTCGCCCAGTATGCCGACCCACGGACCGCCCGCGACGAGGCGGTGCGCTCGGCAACGCTGGGTGCGGCGACGCTGATCCATGCCGCCGCGGCGCTCGGCCTCGCCTCCGGCCCGATGGCCGGCTTCGATGCAGAGGGCGTCGCGCGAGCCTTCGACCTGCCGGAAAACGAGGTGCCTGTCCTGCTCGTCGCGGTCGGCCGCGCCGCACCCGGCAACTGGCCGCAAAAACCGCGGCGCCCGCTCGCGGAGGTGCTGGAAATCTCATGACCACGCGCACCTCCGACCTGCTGGCCACGGCAATGGCGCCCGTCATCTGGGGCAGCACCTACAGCGTCACCACCGAGTTCCTGCCGGAGTTCTCGCCGATGACCGTGGCGTTGCTGCGGGCGCTGCCCGCCGGCCTGCTGCTGCTTCTCATCGTACGGCAGCTTCCCCGCGGCATCTGGTGGGCGCGCATCCTCCTCCTCGGCGCGCTCAATTTCTCGATCTTCTGGAGCCTGCTGTTCGTCGCTGCCTACCGCCTGCCCGGCGGCGTCGCGGCGACGGTGGGCGCGGTGCAACCGCTGGCCGTCGTCTTCATCGCCGCCGCCCTGCTCGGCAACAAGGTGCGGCTGATGTCGGTCGCCGCCGCAATCGTCGGGCTCGGCGGCGTCGCGTTGCTGGTGCTGTCTCCCGAGGCGGCGCTGGACGCTATCGGCGTCGCCGCAGGCCTTGGCGGCGCGGTCTCCATGGCGCTCGGAACCGTGTTGACCCGCAAATGGCAGCCGCCGGTTTCGCTGCTCACATTCACCGCATGGCAACTCACGGCCGGCGGCATCCTGCTGGTCCCCGTCGCCCTGCTGTTCGAGCCGGCGATGCCGGTACCCTCGACGGCCAACCTGTTCGGCCTGGCATGGCTCGGGCTGGTCGGCGCGGCGCTGACCTATGTCCTCTGGTTCCGGGGCGTCGCCCGCATCGAGCCGGCGGCGGTCTCCCTGCTCGGGTTCTTCAGCCCGGCGACGGCGGTGCTGCTCGGTTGGCTGTTTCTCGGCCAGTCGCTGGCCCCGCTCCAGGTCATCGGCGTACTGTTGGTGGCCGGCAGCATCTGGATCGGCCGGCGCGCGGGTGCAGGCCGCAGCGCCGGCCGCACATCCGATCTTGCAAACGCCTGAAATCGGGCGATGACTGGCGGCGGCAATCCAGCCTTCGCAATTGACCGCGAGATCAACGGACCTTTTCGAATGTACGAGCTTTATATCGCCAACAAGAACTATTCCTCATGGTCGCTGCGCCCATGGATCCTGATGAAGACGGTGGGCATTCCCTTCGTCGAAAAACTCATTCCGTTCGGCAGCAAGGCAACGCCGTTCACCGATTTTTCGCCGACGGGCAAGGTGCCTTGCCTGGTCTCCGGCGATACCGTGGTCTGGGATTCGCTTGCCATCGTCGAGTTCCTCGCCGAGCGGCATCCGGGCGTCTGGGCAGCCGACCCGCAGGTGCGCGCCTGGTCTCGGTCGGCCTCGGCGGAAATGCATTCCGGTTTCTTCGCCTTGCGTGACCTGTTCACGATGAATGTCGGGCTGCGCATCGAGCCGAAGCCGTACAGCGAGGGCCTGAAACGCGACCTCGCCCGCGTCGAGGCGATCTGGGTCGAGGGCCTTACCAGGTCCGGCGGACCGTTTCTGACCGGCGAACACTTCACCGCAGTGGACGCCTTCTACTGCCCGGTCGCGTTCCGCTTCAGGACCTATGCGCCAGACCTTGGGCCGGAGGCTCGCGCCTATGCCGAGCGCCTGTGCGAACTTCCCTACATGCAGGAGTGGTACGAGGCCTCGCTGAAGGAAACGTGGCGCGACGAAGGGCACGACGCCGAAGCCCGCGCCGCCGGCAAATGGCTCGCCGACCTGCGCGCCACCGAATAGCGCGCCACGGTTTCAAGGGCGCTGGGATCGAGCCTATTGCGTGGGATCGGTCAGGCCGATACCGCGTCCCGCGCCGCGTCGCCGGCGTTGGTGCCGCCGGCGAGCGACTCGCCGCCGTCGGCCACCAGAGCGTGGCCGGTCATGTAGGACGAGCGGTCCGAAACCATGAACAGGATGACCTCCGCGATTTCCTCCGCGGTGGCGAAGCGGCCCATCGGCACGACATTCGAGATCGCGTGCTCCAGCGCGTCGCGGCCGCCCATCTGCTGCGTGTAGGGGTCGTTGAAAGGGGTGTCGACCCAGCCAGGGCACAGCGCGTTCACCCGGATGGCGAAGGGCGCCACGTCGAGGGCGATCTGCCGCGTCATGGTGATCGAGGCCGCCTTGCTGGTGATGTAGGCCGTCATCTGCCGGTCGAGGAAGACGCCGGAATTGGACGAGGTGTTGAGGATGACGCCGCCGCCCTGCTTCTTCATGATCGGGATCACCGCCTGGCAGGCGACGAACTGGGCATGGACGTTGACGGCCCATGACCTGTCGAAGCCGGCCGCCTCCACCTGCTCGATGCTGCCGGCGACCTGGACGCCGGCATGGTTGTGCAGGATATCGATGCGGCCCCGCGTTCTGGCGACGTCCTCGACCAGGGCAAGGACCGCCGCGTCGTCGGTAACGTCCAGCGCACGAGCCTCCGCCCGGCCGCCGGCCTGCGTGATCAGGCCGACCGTTTTGCTGGCGGCCTCGAAATCCCGGTCGGTGACGACGACGAAGGCACCCTCGCGCGCCATCGCAATAGAACCGGCGCGGCCGATCCCGGAACCAGCGGCGGTGACGATTGCCGTTCTATCCTGAAGAATCATCGATATTTCCCTCTAAAAATCAGTATCGGCGGCGCAGAAGACCGCGCCGGGCATAGACCGCGACGGCCTCGTCGATCAGCGCGGCGATGGCCTCCGCGCCGTAGTCGCGCCGCAGCATCTCGGCCCGGGCCGTCAACAGCGCCGGGTCGGTCACGCGACCGGGCCGCAGCATCTCGTAGGTTTCGAGGATCACGTCCTGCGGCACCGAAACCAGTTCGGCGCCGCGCTCGAAATTCAGCGCCAGCCGGTCGCGCCCGGCGGAGCGCGCGATATCGGCCTGGAGCCTGAGCGCCTCGGCGGAGATGCGGATGTCGGCGGCGGCGACGCCGCCCGCCAGCACTTCGTCGAGGGTCAGCCGCTCCAGCGGCATCCCGGACGCCGATACGGCAAGCTCCGGCGCATTCTCGGAGATGGGATAGAGGTCGAGGGGATCGGTCATGTCGGGATACCCCCTTGGCCGAGCGTCATGGACAATTCGAGCGGCGGCGCATCCGCCACCACCAGCCCGGTTTCGATGGCGTAGAGCATCGCCACGCGCACATGGTAGCGCGCGGCAAGCGATTGACCGTCCACCGGAACGACAATGGGCTCGGGCGCCTCGCCTTTGGCGTAGCGCGCCGCATTGCGCCCCATTGCCCGGTAATGCTCCAGCGTCGTTACCGGCGCATTGGAGAACAGCTCGATGTTCATGTGCGGCAGCCGGTCGGCGCGATGGATCACCGCCGTGCCCTTGGCCTGGATGCCGATGCCGTAGCCCGAGCCCGAAAGCCGCGCGGCCGTCAGGCCGAGAAACGACGTATCCGCCGTATGGCGCATCCGCACCAGCCGCGGTGTCCCGCCGCCTTCCCGAACGCCTTCGGTGAGAGCGAGCACCACGTCGATCAGGTCGTGCCCGGCCGTGGTGCGGGTCAGTTCCACGCCAAAGGCGGGGCTGAGCCCGATGACGATGTCGCGCGGATCGCCACCCTTCGCGGCCTCGCCCTTCGCCACCAGCCAGGGTGTGGCGGTGGGGTCATGACGGCGCTCGCGCTCCAGCACGGTGGCGCGCGTCTGCAAGCCCCGCACCTCGCGCACGGCGTGCCAGCGCGCGTCGGACATGCGATAGCCGCTTCCAGGCCCCTGATAGTCGTTGGGATCGTTGAGGGCGCTGACGACCTTGCCGTCCCGCAGGATGGCCGAGGTCTGGAGATAGTCGCCGGAAATGCGCTGGCGCAGCATGAACAGAAGGTTTTCCGCCTCCTCGCCAAATCCCCTAGTGGACAGCGCACGAACCACGTCGAGGGCGGTCAGGCCGCGCTTGCGGATCGCCTCGCTGATGCGCGTGACTTCGCCGGGCGTGAAGCTGTCCGTTTCCTGCGAGCCGGACGCAGCCGCCACCGACTGCACCCATTCCTCCGGGACCTTTTTCAGGTCCAGTTCCTCGAACACGGCCGCGATGGCGCGGATGGCGCGCATGCGCAGTTGCTCGACGCTGCTTTCGGTGATCGGGGTCAGGCCGCCGTCGGCCTGGAAGTCGCGTTGCAGCGTCAAATAGTCCTCGATCTCCTCGCCGTTGAACAGGGACGGGTTGAAGGTGTTGTCGTATTTGCGGATCGAGCCGAAGCCCGAGCAGATCAGGTCGGAGCCGGCCATCAGGTAGGGCGTGATCTTGGCGCCGACGCGGATTTCCGACTCGCTGACGCGGGTGTCGTTGCCGGAGGCGCATTCGAGCCCGAGCCAGACCGCGATCAGGTTCTCCGCCATCAGCTCGCGCATGCCCCCCGCCATCGAGGAGGTCAGCGGCGCGCCATCGATGCCGCCGTTCTGGGTGCCCTGCACGCCCATGGCGCGTTGCAGGCACAGGCAGCGCGCTTCCAGGTAAAGCACCGACTGGCGCTCATGGAAGCCCATCAGCAGTTCGGCCGACGCTCCCGAGGTGCAGCGCGCCTTGATGCCCCGCGACGCATAGGCGGCGGTTAGGAAAGCCTTCGACCAGGGCGTGTCGTCGCCGTCGACGAAGGCCGCCTCGGTGCCGTAGACGGAAACCGTCTCGGCGTAGGAGGTGAAGCCGGCCATGCCGATCTGCAACTCTTCCGCCTCTTCGATCGAGCACTGGAAGAGCACGCCGCCGCGTCCTACGGCGGCGCCGACCGCGCAGGCCATGGCGTTGGCCCAGGAGTTCGACGCCACCCGCATCGTAGTCTCGATCTCGTCGAAACCGAGCGCGACGGCGAAGGCGGCGTCGGCCGCAAGCTGTAGCGGGTCGTCCTTGGCGTTGGTGACATGCGCCTGGTTGCCGGGCGTGCGGCGCTGGCGCATCTTGGAGTAAGCGAAGGTGATCTCGAGCGACGACATGGCCGTGACCACCGACACCAGCTTGGCCGGCGTCATGCCGCGCGCCAGGCGCTCGAGCTTTTCGCGCGGGACGTTGATGTCGACCAGCATCCGCGCCACCTCGACCGGGTCCATCGCCATCGCCTCGTCGATCACCTCGGGGTCGAGGTGGTGCGCGGCGATATAGGCATCGAGGATATCGAAGTCCTTTTCGCCCTTGCCGTCGATCTCCACCACGCGCCCGTTCTCGACGCGGGCGGAAGGCGCTGGGTCCCACGGGCTGTGGAAGGTGGCGAAGCCCGCCTCCACGTCTTCGGCGGCAAACAGGTCGTGGCGTAGCTGGCGGCTATCCCATTCGTCGAAACGCCGCCAGCGCGGGGTGGAAGTCATCTCGCCTCTCCTTCCCTGTCCGTTCGAGCCAAAGCCGCCTCCCTCATGCCGTCGCGATCAGAACCAGCGCAGCCACAGCAGCTGGATGAGGATCAGGACGATGACGTCCCAGAAGATCACCTCGCCGATGGTGAACCATCCGCGCTTGCGGTTGACGCGCCAGAAGCCGAACCAGACGACCGCCGACAGCAGGATGGGGACGAAGCCGACGAGCGTCACCGCAGCCTCTCCCCGGTGCTGGCATCGAAATAGTGCAAAGCCTCGCGTGGAAAACGCAGGCCGACCGGCTGCCCGACCTCGATATGGTCGCAGTTCTTCTGCGTCCGCACCGTGAACGCGCCCGCCCCGGTCTGGAAAATGAGCAGCGTGTCGGGTTCGATCAGTTCCCTGACATCGACGGCAAGGGTGATCGCACCCTCGCTTCCGGCTTCCACCAGTTCGACCTGTTCCGGCCGGATGCCGAGCGTCACCGGCCCATCGGGGCGCTCGACGGGACAAGCGATGTTGCCCGCGCGGAAGATGCCGTCCGTGACGGTACCCTCGATCGTGTTCATGGCCGGCCGGCCCATGAACTCCGCCACGAACCTGTTGGCCGGCTCGCGATAGATCGTGCGCGGCTCGTCGAACTGCACCAGCTTGCCGTCCTTCAGCACCGCGATGCGCGTCGCCAGCGTCATCGCCTCCTCCTGGTCGTGCGTAACGAAGACGAAGGTCTTGCCGAGACGCCGGTATAGGCGGTTGAGCTCGGTGCGCATATGCAGGCGCAGCAGCGCGTCGAGGTTGGAGAGCGGCTCGTCCATGACGCAGATGGTCGGCTCCCAGACCAGTGCCCGCGCCACCGCCACGCGCTGCGCCTGCCCGCCCGAAAGCTGGGCCGGCTTGCGATGCAGGTAGCTGCCGATCTGCAGCAGTTCGGCGATGGCGCCCACGCGGCTTTCGATGTCGGCCTTGCCGACTTTGCGGATGCGCAGCGGATAGGCGATGTTCTCGAACACGCTTTTGTGGCTGTAAAGCGCATAGTTCTGGAACACCATGCCGATGCCGCGCATGCGCGGCGGCAGGTGGGTGATATCCTTGCCGTCGATCTCGATGCGCCCCTCGGAAGACGTTTCGAGCCCCGCCAAGAGCCGGCAGGCCGTCGTCTTGCCCGAGCCCGAGGGGCCGAGCAGGACGATGAACTCGCCCTGGTCGAACTCGAGGTTCAGCCTGTCGAGGGCCTTGGTCCCGTCGGGAAATTTCTTGGTGACTTCTCTGAACGAGACACCCATGGGTAACTCCGTGAATTCTTGCGGGCTCAGCCCTTGACCGCGCCGAAGGTGAGGCCGCGGACAAGGTGTTTCTGCACCAGGAACGTGAAGACGAGGATCGGCAGGGTGGCGACGACGGCAACGGCCGCCACCTGCCCCCACAGCGTGCCGTGCGGCGTGATCAGCCCGGGGATGCCGACCGTCAGCGGGCGGCCCTCGAACGCCACGAGGATGAAGGCATAGAGGAACTCGTTCCACGACAGGATGAAGCAGAGCACGGCGGTGGCCGCCATGCCGGGCGCAGCCATGGGAACGACGACGCGCACGAAGGCGCCGAGCTTGGAACGCCCGTCCATCATCGCCGCCTCATCGATCTCCCGCGGGATCTCGGCGAAGAAGCCGCGCATCATCCACACGACCAGCGAGAGGTTGAAGCTCGTATGCGCGATCACCACGGCGTAGATCGTGTCGGTCAGCCCAAGCGCCGTAAAGAACATGAACAGCGGCACCGCGATGGAGATGGGCGGGGCCATGCGCGTGGTGAGGAAGAAGAAGAACAGGTCTTCCTTGCCGGCGAAATCCGTGCGCGCGAACACATAGGCCGCCGGCACGCCGATACCGATCGACAGCACCGTCGACGAAATGGAGATGATCAGCGAGTTCAGCACCAGCGGCAGGTAATCCTTGCCGAGAAAGACTTCCGGATAGTTGCTGAAGGTCGGCGTGAAGAACCAGCGCGGATCGGGCGACAGGATATCCAGGCGTCCTTTGAAGGACGTCAGCAGGATCCACAGATAGGGTGTCAGTGCGATGACCAGCACGCAGGCAAGGATGCCGATGGCCAGTATCTTCCAGGACTTGTTCATGGCCGCCCCCTACGCCTTGCCGACCGGCGACTTCCAGTACACGGCCTTGTAGAAGATCGAGCACAGGATCAGCACGACGAGGTAGACCATGAAGGCCACCGTCGCACCGTAGCCGAGGTTCCAGTTCTTGAAATTGACGCGGTAGGCGTAGATCGACAGCAGTTCGGAAACGGTGCCGGGGCCGCCGCCGGTCAGGATGAAGACCTTGTCGAACTCCTTGAAGGCATCGATGCCGCGCAGGAGCAGGACAAGGGCGATGATCGGCCTGAGCAGGGGCAGCATGATGTCGACGAACTGCCGCCACGGCCCGGCGCCGTCCATGGTCGCAGCCTCGAAGGGCGCCTTCGGCAGGCTCATGAGGCCTGCCAGGATGATCAGCGTCACGAACGGCGTCCATTGCCACACGTCGATGGCGATGATCGTCGGCATCACGAGGTAGGGCGTGGAAAAGACCGCGCTCTGCTGGGACAACAGCCCCACCGCCCGCAGGTAGTAGCTGACCATGCCGAAGTCGCCCTGCAGCAGAAGCCGCCAGATCAGCCCCACGGCGACGGGCGCCAGCATCATGGGGACCAGAAGCAGCGTGGTCAGCAGCCGCTGGCGTTCGATGAAGCGCCAGATCAGCCACGCCAGCGCGAAGCCGAGCGCGAATTCGATCGTCACGCTCGCCACGACGAAGCGGATGGTCAGCCAGAACGAATCCCAGAAGACGGGATCGTTGCGCACCAGCTGCCGGAAATTGTCCAGCCCGATGAAGGCGCCGTTCTGGTCCGGATTGGCATAGCTGAGGTCGGTCATGGCCGTGTAGGCCATGTAGCCGAACGGCCCCACCAGGAAGACCAGCACGAGCAACGTCGCCGGCAGCAACAAGGGCAGCGACGCTCCCCTGTCCAGCAGGAATCGCCCGCGAGAAAGCTGTTTTACTGTATTCATGACCACCGCTCATGCTTCCCCGTGAGCGATCTCACGGGGAAGGGTTTGCCTTGACGAAGGGGACTACTCGACCGGGTACTTCATCGGGGCGCAGGAGCCGAGCAGGGTGGAAATGTCCTGCGCCGATCTGTCGAGCGCTTCCTTCGCCGTCTTTTCGTCGGCGAGATAGGAAGAGAGCTCGCGCACCAGGATGTCGGTCATCTCGCCCGACAGCGGCACGGTTGGCTTGGGCTTGGCCACGGCGTTGGAGTCCATGGACGCCTTGGAATAAGGCAGCTTCTGCACCTCCTCGGAAGAATAGACGTCCGGGCGCGCCGTCGCACCGCCATTGAGGTGCTGGTTGAGCTGCTGGTCGTAGTCCATCATCCACTGGATGAAGAGGTAGGCGGCTTCCTTGTTCTTGGACGAGGTCGGCATCAGATAGGACCAGCCCTCGACCTGCGCGACCTTGCCGCCTTCGCCCTGCGGCACGATGTCGAAGCCCATCTTGCCGACCACCGTCGAAGCTGATTCATCGACGGCGACCGCATAGGTCGAATCGTTCCACATGATGAGCTGGGCGACTTCCCCCTGCTGCATCAGGGCCATCACGTCGTCCCAGAAATAGTTGAGCGTATCGGGCGGCGAGAACGCCTTGAGGCTCTTGTAGTATTCCGTCGCGGCAATGGCCTGCGGGCTGTTGACGATGACCGGGCCGCATTCCGAGCCCGACTTCGTGTCGAGCATGTCGCCGCCGAAGGAATAGAGGAAGTTCAGCCACTCGTACCACAGCGCTTCGTGGCGCTTGCCCTGCAAGGCGGTGCCGTAGAGGCGCTGGTCGGGGCGCGTGAACCATTCGGCGATATCGCGATACTGCTTCCAGTCCTGCGCCGGGGCGAGGTCGTAGCCGTACTTGGCCTTGAAGCCTTCCTTCTCCTTCTCGTCCGAGAGAAGATCGGAGCGGTACCACATGTACATGCTGAGCGCAGTGAACGGGAAGCCGTAGACCTTGCCGTCGTACCAGGAGATTTCCTTCCACAGGCGGGGGTAAAGCTGTTCCTCGGGCTTGAACTCCGGGTCGCGCAACTCGGCGCTGTCGAGATATTTCTCCAGCGGCTCCAGATGGCCGTTGGTCACGAACTTGCCGAGTTCCCGGTGGGGCTGGATGATGAAATCGTAGCGGCCGCGCTTGGAATTGAGATCGAGCATGACCTTGTTGACGGCCTCGGAGTGCTCGTACATCTCGATTTCGACCTTGATGCCGGTGCGCTTCTCGAATTCCGGCGCGAGCTTCTTCATGGCCTCGAGCGGCGGCAGCGCCTCGCCGATCGTACGGATGGTGGCGCCCTTGTAAGGGGCGGCCGCTTCCTCCAGCGACCAGGCGGCGGCTGTCGAAACCTGGCTCATCACGGTGGTAGTGCCTAGCGCGACAGCGATCATCGCCGCGCCCAGGGTTCGTCTGGTCAATCTATTCGCAAGCATCTCAACTCCCCTTTTTGTTTGTTTGCGGTACTTGGACATGCACCGGGTCGGGCCTGACCCATGCGCCGACGCGCCATCTGTCTTGTGGGTGCGCGCAACGCCGTCGTGACTTGTTCGGGAAATGGCCTCGTTCGAGCGGTCCGAAATTCTCGTCCGCGCAGGCGCGACGGCTTAATTTCAACAGGACCGTTCGACCGGCAAAGTGCAGGCACGGAAAGGGCCTGCCAAATATCTCCTCCCTTATTGCCGGAAAGGCCCCAGGCTTTCCGGCCTCTCCCTGGCCGAGGCGCATTTGCACGCTGAATTTGGCAGCCGGCGGTTTCCGGTTCCAATCCTCGTATTCAGCGATATATGCCTCGGACCACCCTTTCAGTCATACCGTTCGACGTCCAGAGCATATCCCACGATCAGGAAAAATCTTATACATATGTTGCGTTTATGGGATATTCCCCATTTAGCATAAGCTGGAGAGCATATTACTTTTGGGATAGGGATGGCTGTGAGGGAAAAGAATTCGCAGGTCGTCGTGGGCAGGAAACTTCTCTCGCAACCGCAATGGTATATCGCATTGAGCGATCTGCTGTCACTCGTGGGCGACCCGGGTTTTCCGGACGCGTTGGCGGCGACGATCCGCAGTCTGGTACAGTTCGACTATACGGTCACCTTTGCCTATAACGGCCCGGACGTCCCCATCTGCCTGCATCACACATTCCAGCCGAAGCAGTACGAGATCCACGTCGACGAATATCGTATCGGGCCCTACCTGCTCGACCCGTTCTACAAGGCGGCCGCCACTGGAACGCGATCCGGCCTCTATCGCCTCGCCGAGGTGGCGCCGGACCAGTTCTACAAGAGCGAGTACTATCGCTCCTACTATGTGCAGACCGGGCCGGTGGACGAGATCGCGCTGTTCGTTCCCGGCAACGGAGACTGGACCGTCGTCATCTCGCTGATGCGCGCGCCGACCCAGCCCGCCTTTTCCGCGCATGATTTGCGGACGCTGCGCTGCATCGAACCCTTGTTGAGGGGCATCGCGCAGATGCACTGGAAGGCCGACGAACGCCTCGTGGGCATCGAACCTACAGAGGACGAGAAGGAAGTGCTGCGGCGGACCGTTCAGGAGGCGCTGAGCACGCGCGGCATGCCGGCGCTGACGCCGCGCGAACTGGAAGTGGTCGGCTCGGTGCTCGAGGGGCATTCGTCGGAATCGATCTCCAACCTCCTCGGCATTTCGGCAGGAACCGTCCGCATCCACCGCAAGAACATCTATGCCAAGATGCGTATCTCTTCCCAGAGGGAACTGTTCGCCATTTTCATGAAGTCGCCGGTCACGGGCGCCAAGCCGCAGCCTTAGGCCTGCCCGATGGCCCCGCGCGGTCCCTTCGAAGGGAAGAGACCGCGCGGAAGGCCCCTTAACCGGCAGCAGCAGGCGTCAGCGACGGTCGGCCTCCGCCTTGACGCTTTCTTCCCAATAGGCGTGAAGGGCCGCTATGTCGCCGCTGGTAAGGATCGGCATTGCCTCCCGAAGCCGGTCTTCGGGCCAGTCCCACCATTTCAGTTCGAGCAGCCTGGCGATATCGGCTTCGTCGAAGCGCTTGCGAATGAGCTTGGCGGGGTTGCCGCCGACGATGGCGTAGGGCTCCACGTCACGGGTGACCAGCGCGCGCGTGCCGATCACCGCGCCGTCGCCGACCTTTACGCCGGGCATGACGATCGCTTCCGAGCCGATCCAGACGTCGTTGCCGATGACGGTATCGCCTGCCGGCCGATATCCGTTCTCGGCGCCAGCAAAGGCCGGCACTTCCGACATGAAGAAGAACGGGAAAGTGCTGATCCAGTCGTTCCTATGACCCTGGTTGCCGGCCATGATGAAGGCCGCGCCCGACCCGATCGAGCAGAAGCTGCCGATGATGAGTTTATCCGCACCGGCGTCCGGAAGCAGGAAACGGGCGCAATCGTCGAAGCCGTGGCCGTGATAGTAGCCGGAATAATAGCTGTAGCGCCCGACGACGATGTTGGGATTGGTGACCTGACGGTCGAGGGTGATGCCCTTGAACGGGCTCTCGAAATAATTGCTCATGAAAGTACCCACTGAATGATGGCCGCGTTCGCGGCGACGGCTTGCATGCAGGAGTGCACGCAAGCACCGACAACCGACTGATTGAATCGGCCGGCGCTACGGCTTCTCGCGCCAAGGCGCGGAAGCGGATTCAGGTGGTACAGTCTGCGGACTTCATGGCCGGCACCATGCGCCGGATGCCCGCCGGAACGCAAGAGGACGTTGTCGGCGCATAGTCCCTCAGTCGACGATGAACACCCTGGCGCCGTCCCTGGTGGAGGACCGGTGGGCCGCGTCGCCATGGTCGGAAACCTGATAGCTCATGCCCGCCTTGAGCGTGAAGCGCCTTCCGTCCCTGAGTTCCGTTTCGAGTTCACCTTCCAGCACATAGAGAATATGGCCGCGGTCGCACCAGTGGTCGGCGAGATAGCCCGGGCTGTACTCCACCACGCGGACGCGGATATCGCCGATCGTCAGCGTCCGCCAATAGGCCACGCCGGTGTCGCCCGCGTGCTCGGTTTCGGGCACCGTCGACCAGTCGGTCGTGGTGAAAGCGAGTTCGGGAATTTTCATCGTTGTCTCCGGGGCGGCGGCAAGGCCGGTTTCTGCTACGCCAGCGCGGCGGCCGATCGTGCGGCCTGATCGTAGTATCCCGACAACGCGCGGAGCAACGCGGCGATCTCGGAGAGATTTTCTTCCTCGTATCCGGCTGACGTGGTTCCGGTCACCAGTAGCTGCTCGCGCAGTTCCGCATAGCGGGCGCACACCTCCACGCCGGCCCTGGTCGCGCTGACCAGCTTTTCCTTGCCCTGCCGGCCGACCTCGACCAGGCCCGCCCGCTCCAGCTTGCGCACGGCATAGGTGACGACGTGCATGTCCTCCATGCCGAGAACCAGGCAGATGTCGGCGAAGCGCTTGGGCCGGTTGCGATGGCGCACGGTGTGCAGGATCATCACCTCCGTCGGCTGCATGCCGGAAACGCCGGCAGCCGCCATGCCTCGGCTCATCCAGCGCGAAAACGCATGGTGGGCGACGATCAACCCATATTCGATTTCGGACAGGGCCGGCGAACCGCCGGCGGCCAGATGTTCCGACGAAACGACCGGGCGCGCGCGCCGGGCCGGAGCGCCGGCCTGCGCCGCCTTGCTCCCTTCTGTATCATCGCCAAATTTCATCGAGGGCCTTTCAATCCCGTTGCGATATGTTACCGATGATTTATCGACGATTTATGCATAAAATACAAGTTACGGCTTTCTGAGCGAGGCATCCGTGGATACGTGGGATTTCTGGATCGACCGGGGCGGCACCTTCACCGACGTGGTGGCCCGCACCCCCGAGGGAACGTTTGCGGCACGCAAGCTCTTGTCGGATAACCCGCTCGCCTATTCGGATGCCGCCGTCCAGGGCGTTCGCGACCATCTCGGACTTGCCCGGAACGAGCCTATCCCGGCCGGCATCATCGGCGACGTGCGCATGGGTACCACGGTCGCGACCAACGCCCTGCTCGAACGGAAGGGCGAGCGCACGCTTCTGGTCACGACACGCGGTTTTCGCGATGCCCTGCGCATCGGCTACCAGGCGCGCCCCGACATCTTCGCCAAGGCGATCGCCAAGCCGGAGGAACTGTACGGCAAGGTGGTCGAGGTCGCCGAACGGGTTCTTGCCGACGGCACGGTCGAACTGCCGCTCGACGACGCCGCCCTGAGCGTGGAGCTCGCGAAGGCCCGCGCCGAAGGCTTCGAGGCGGTCGCCATCGTCTTCATGCACGCTTTCCGCTATCCCGACCACGAGCGGCAGGCGGCGGAGAGCGCCCGCGAAGCCGGCTTCCCGCAGGTGTCGGTCTCCCACGAGGTCAGCCCCCTCATCAAGCTGGTCGGCCGGGGCGACACGACCGTCGTCGACGCCTATCTGTCCCCGATCCTCAAGCGCTACGTCGAGCGGGTCGAGCGGGAACTGGAACCGGCGCGCACCGGCGCGCGGCTGATGTTCATGACCTCGGCCGGCGGCCTGACGGCGGCGGAGCTTTTCCGCGGCAAGGACGCCATCCTTTCCGGCCCCGCCGGCGGCGTCGTCGGCATGACGGAAACCGCCCTCCAGGCCGGCTTCGACCACGTCATCGGCTTCGACATGGGCGGCACCTCCACCGACGTGGCCCATTTTGCCGGCGCCTTCGAGCGCGAGTTCGAAACCGAGGTCGCCGGCGTGCGCATGCGCGCGCCGATGATGCTCATCCACACCGTTGCAGCCGGGGGCGGCTCCATCCTGCATTTCGACGGCGCCCGTTTCCGGGCCGGACCGGACTCGGCTGGCGCCAATCCGGGGCCGAAATGCTACCGGCAGGGCGGGCCGCTGGCCGTCACCGACGCCAATGTGATGGTCGGCAAGCTGATGCCGGAATTCTTCCCGAGCATCTTCGGCCCGCAACAGGACCAGCCCATCGACGTGGAGGCCGTCCGCGAAGCCTTCGCGGAAATCGCGCGCGAGATCGACGACGGCCGCAGCGCGGAGGAGGTGGCCGACGGCTTCCTTCAGGTGGCGGTGGCCAACATGGCCAACGCCATCAAGAAAATATCCGTGCAGCGCGGCTATGACGTCAGGCGATATGTGCTCAACTGCTTCGGCGGCGCGGGCGGGCAGCACGCCTGCCTGGTCGCCGACGCGCTCGGCATGACGCGCGTGCTGATCCATCCCTTCTCGGGCCTGTTGTCTGCCTACGGCATGGGGTTGGCCGACATCCGCGCCGGCCGCCAGAGCGCGCTCGACCTGGCGCTGGAAGCCTCGCGCGAAGCGATACTGGAAGCCGGCCTTCATCTCGGCCGGCAATGCCACGACGAGGTGGCCAGGCAGGGCGTGGCGGAAAGTGCCATCGAGATCCACGTCCATGCCCATATCCGTTACCAGGGCACGGATACCACGCTGGACATTCCAGCCTATGTCGCTGAGGCGGGGAAAGAGCCGGCATTCGACCTCGCCGTCCTGAAGCCCGCCTTCGAGCAGGCGCACCGCCGGCGCTTCGGCTTCATCGACCAGAGCAAGGAGATCGTCGTCGAGGCGGTTTCGGTCGAAGCGATCGGCAGGGCCGCGCGCACGGTTTCGACCACCGCGCTGGACGAGGCGGCCGGCGTCCCCGAGGTCGCCCGCTCGACGCGCATGTTTTCCGGCGGCGCCTGGCACGACACGCAGGTCTACCGCCGCGAAGCGATCAAGCCGGGGCAGAGCCTAGCCGGCCCGGCCATCATCATCGAGCCCAACCAGACCATCGTCGTGGAGGACGGCTGGAGGGCCACGCTGACCCCGAAGGACCATCTCCTATTGGAGCGGATCGTGCCGTTGCCGTCGCGTGTGGCGATCGGCACCCATGTCGACCCGATCATGCTGGAGATCTTCAACAACCTGTTCATGTCGATCGCCGAGCAGATGGGCACGACGCTGCAGAACACCGCCTATTCGGTCAACATCAAGGAGCGCCTCGACTTCTCCTGCGCCGTGTTCGACCGTCATGGCCGGCTTGTGGCCAACGCGCCGCACGTGCCGGTGCACCTGGGCTCCATGGACCGTTCCGTCGAGACCGTCATCCAGCAGAACGAGACCATCCGGCCGGGCGACGTGTTCGTGCTGAACGCACCCTATAATGGCGGCACCCACCTGCCCGACATCACCGTGTGCAGCCCCGTCTTCGACGAAGCCGGTGAAAACATCCTGTTCTGGGTGGCGAGCCGCGGCCACCATGCCGATGTCGGCGGCGTCGCGCCCGGCTCGATGTCGCCGCGCGCCACGCGCATCGAGGAGGAAGGCGTCTATATCGACAACCTCAAGCTGGTCGACCAGGGACGCTTCTGCGAACAGGAACTGATGGTCGTGCTGACCGGCGGCCCGTATCCGGTGCGCAGCGTCGTGCAGAACGTGAACGACCTCAAGGCGCAGATCGCGGCCAACGAGATGGGCATCTCGGCCCTGCTCGACATGATCTCGCAATTCGGGCTGGAGGTGGTGCAGGCCTATATGGGCCATGTGCAGGACAACGCCGCCGAAAGCGTGCGACGGGTTCTCGACCGCCTCGAAGACTGCGCCTTCGACTACGAGATGGACCAGGGCTGCCGCATCAAGGTGAAGATTTCCGTCGACCGCCAGAATCGCAAGGTCACGGTCGATTTCACCGGAACCTCCGCGCAGCGCCCGGACAATTTCAACGCACCGGAACCCGTCACGCGCGCGGCGGTGCTCTACGTGTTCAGGGTCATGGTGGACGACAACATCCCGATGAATGCCGGCTGTCTCGAACCCGTCGAGATCATCGTCCCGGACGGATCGATGCTGAAGCCGCGCTATCCCGCCGCCGTCGTCGCCGGCAATGTCGAGGTCAGCCAGGCGGTCACCAACTGCCTGTTCGGCGCGCTCGGCGCGCTTGGCTCGTCGCAGGGAACCATGAATAACCTGACCTTCGGCAACGATGTTTATCAATATTATGAGACGATCTGCTCAGGTTCTCCCGCAGGCTCGGGATTCAACGGCACGCCGGCGGTGCAGGTGCACATGACCAATTCGCGTCTCACCGATCCCGAGATACTGGAAACCCGCTTCCCCGTCGTGCTGGAGGATTTTCACATCCGCGCGGGCTCCGGCGGAAAGGGCCGGTGGAGCGCCGGCGACGGCACCAGCCGAACCATCCGCTTCAGGCAGGCCATGGAATGCACCATCCTGTCGTCCCATCGCCGCGTGCCGCCCTTCGGCGTCGACGGCGGCGAGTTCGGCGAGGTGGGGCGCACGCTGGTGCGCCGAAACGACGGCACGACGCAAACCCTTGGCGGTTGCGACCAGGTGTTTTTGGAGGCCGGAGAGGCGGTAACCGTCATCACGCCAACGGGCGGCGGTTTCGGCCACCGCTGAAGCAGGTAGAGGAAGGGGCTGACCACGCCCCTGCCCCAAACCGCGACGCCCGCCAGGCGCCGCGGCAGATTGCAAGCCTATCCCTACGGGATGAGGACCGTCGCGCCGACCGTGCGGCGTGCCTCCAAATCGGCATGCACCGCCGCCGCTTCCTGGAGCGGCCGCCGTGCGACCGTATCGGCGCGTACCTCGCCGCTGGTCAGCCGCGCGAAAAGATCGGCCGAGCGCCGCTCGAGTTCGGCGCGGGTCGCGATATAGTCGAACAGCGTCGGCCGGCAGGCCGAGAGCGAACCGGCCGCGAGATCGGAGAGCGCGAAGTCGCGGATCAGGCCGGACGACTGGCCGAAATTGGCGAACATGCCGAAACGCTTCAGGCATTTCAGCGAGCCGCGCCAGGTATCGTGGCCGACGCTGTCGTAGACGACCTCGCAACCGCTCCCGCCGGTGATCTCCTTGACCCGCGCCACGAAATCCTCGGTGCGGTAGTTGATGACGTGGCTGTAGCCGTGCTTGCGGGCCAGTTCGACCTTTTCGGCGGAACCGGCGGTGCCGATGGCGGTCGCGCCGATCGCCTTCAGCCATTGGCCGAGAAGCAGCCCTACCCCGCCGGCCGCGGCATGCACCAGCACCGTATCGCCGGCCTTGACCGGATAGGTCGAGGTCACGAGATACTGGGCCGTCAGCCCCTTCAGCATGATGCTTGCCGCCGTTGCGTCATCGATCGCGTCGGGCAGCTTGACCAGATGGGCGGCATCCAGCGTGCGCCGCTCGCGATAGGCGCCGGTCCTCAGCACATAGGCGACGCGGTCGCCGACGGCGAGGCCGCTCACCCCTGCCCCGATCGCCTCGACGACGCCGGCCGCCTCGCCGCCCGGGATCATCGTCGCTTCCGGCCACGGATAGACACCCTTGCGGAAATAGACATCGAGAAAATTGACGCCGACGGCGGTGTGCCGAAGCGTCACTTCGCCCGCGCCGGGCGCCGGCGTCTTGACATCCGTCCAAACCAGAACCTCCGGCCCACCCGGCCGGGAGGCTACCAATCCCTTGCTCATCGTATCGTTCCTCAGCTCTTGACCTCGAAGGCCTCATCGACCGGAATCTGCAGCGCGGCCGCCAGATGGTTGGTCTGCGCGGCGAGCCCGACGATGGCCACCAGTTCGGCATGCTGCGCGTCGCTCATGCCCTTGGCGCGCGCCGCCGCCGTATGCGAATGGACGCAATAGGAGCAGTTGTTGGCCGTCGAGACGGCGATGTAGATCATCTCGCGCACCAGCGGGTCGAGCGCGCCCGGCCCGCCCATGATCTCCTTCAATTGTCCCCATACGCGGGCAAGATGCGCGGGATCGTTGGCCATGCCGCGCCAGAAATTATTGACGAAGTCGGATTTGCGCGTCGCGCGGATGTCGTCGAACACCGCCTTGACCGCGGGGTTGGCCTCGACCTCGGCATCGGTCCACAGTTTTACGGTTGCCATGGTTTGGATCCTTCCTGCTCAGGCGTGCGCCCATTCCCAGTAGAGCGCGCGCGCCTTCTTCGCGAGCGGCCCGAATTCCAGCTTCTTGTCGTCGAAGGCGGTGATCGGCACGACCTTGCTCATGTTGCCGGAGGAGAAGATCTCGTCGGCCTCGCGGAAGTCCTGTATCGACAGCGTCGTCTCGTGCACGGTGACGCCCGCCTGCCGCAGCAGCGAAATGACCCGCTGGCGGGTGATGCCGTTGAGGAAGGTGCCGTTGGGGACCGGCGTGAAGACCTCGCCGCCGCGCGCCATGAACACGTTGGAGGTGGCCGTTTCGGCGACGTTGCCGAGCATGTCGGTGACCAGCGCGTTATGGAAGCCCTTGGCCTTGGCCTCGCGCATCATGCGCGCGTTGTTGGGATAGAGGCAGGCCGCCTTGGCGTTGACCGGCATTACTTCCAGGGTCGGGCGGCGGAACGAGGTCGTGGTGACGGTGAAGCCGGTCGGGGCCGCCATCGGAATGGCCTCGAGGCAGAGCGCGAAAGCCGTCGAGGAGGCCAGCGGGGGCACGGTGCCGGCATCGCTCTCCTCGGCCCAGTACATCGGCCGGATATAGACGTCGGTGCCGGGGCTGAACTTCTTCAGCCCCTCGCGGGTCAGCGCCTCGATATCGCCGGCCGACAGCGTCGGCTCCAGGCCGAGCGCGCGCGCCGAATCGTTGATGCGCGCCGCATGCAGGTCGAGGTCGGGCGCGACGCCTTCGAACAGCCGGGCGCCGTCGAAAACCAGCGAGCCGAGCCAGGTGGCGTGGGAAGCCGCCCCCAGAATGCGCACGTCGCCTTCCTGCCAGCGTCCGTCATAATAGGTCCAGGTCGCGCTTTTGGCGTTCATTCTTCTTTCCTTTCGTTTCAAGCCTTGGGATGCGCCGGGCGTCAGTGCACCGCGGCGTACATGATCTTTTCTTCGGTCGCCTCGGCGGGCGAGAATTCCTCCACGATGCGGCCCTGCCGGCACACGAGGATTCGGTCGGAGAGGTTCATGATCTCCGGCAGATAGGAGGAAATGACGACGACAGCGAGGCCGTCGTCGGCAAGCTGGCGGATCAGCTGGTGGATTTCGGCGATGGCGCCGACATCGACGCCGCGCGTCGGTTCGTCGAAGATGACGAGGCGCGGCTGCTGCACCAGTCCCTTGCCGATCACCACCTTCTGCTGGTTGCCGCCCGAAAGCTCGACCACGCGCGCATTGTCGTTGATGGCGCGCACGCCGAGATGTTTCGTCCATTCGGCCGACAGCGCCTGCATCTCCTTCATGCTGACGATGCGCGATTTTTCACGCCCGCTGGCGAGAAGGCCGCCGAACAGGTTCTCGGCAATGCCCATGGTTTCGAAGAAGCCTTCGCTCTTGCGATCCTCGGTGATGTAGACGATGCCGTCCTTCACCGCCTCGCGCGGCACCAGGTAGCGGACCGGCTCGCCATCTAGTTCGATGGTGCCGCCACGCAGGAAGTCGCGCTTGTAGATGCCGGAGACGATCTTGAACGTCTCGGTGCGGCCCGAGCCGATCAGCCCGAACACGCCGGTGATCTGGCCGTCGAAGATCGAGAACGAGTTGTTGCGCACGATCTTGCTCATCGACACGTCCTGCACCGACAGGATCTTCTTGCCCGGCTTTCGCAGCGCCGTCTCGTCGCGTTTCTGGTAAAGCTCGCCCGAAAGCGTGCGCCCGACCATGGCGGCGATGATCGAGGCGCGGTCGAAATCGGCCGCCGGGCCGCTCGCCACCAGTTCGCCGTCGCGCAGCACGGTGATGCGGTCGGAAATCAGCAGCGCCTCCTCCAGCGCGTGGCTGATGAAGACGATGGAAACGCCGTCCGCCTTCAGCCGCCGCACCAGCGCGAAGAAATGCCGCTTCTCCTCGGGCGTCAGCGTCGCGGTCGGCTCGTCGAAGATGATGACTTCCGCGTTGTGGTGGACGGCGCGCGCGATCTCCACCATCTGCCGCTTGGCCGCTCCCAGCGTCTCGACCATGGCGGCCGGATCGACGGGAAAGTTCAGCGACTGCAGGAACTGCTGGGCCGAAATATAGATGCCGCGCAACCTGTTGAGGAATTTTTCCGAACCGAGATAGAGGTTCTGCGCCACCGTCATCGACGGCACCAGGCTGGTCTCCTGGAACACCATGGCGATGCCGGCATTGAGCGCCTCGTTGGGCGAGGCGAAGCGCACCTCGTTGCCATGGTGGATGATGCGGCCCGAGGTCGGCTCGACCGCGCCCGCCATCATTTTCGTAAGCGTCGACTTACCGGCGCCGTTCTCGCCGAGCAGCGCATGGACTTCGCCGCGCCTCAGGTCGAAGTCGACATTGCGCACCGCAGGCGCGCCACGATAGGCCTTGGTGACGCCTTCGAGCCGGATGATGACATCGGAAACGGAGGGTTCCATTCAGCGCGCCTCCCTTGCGAGATCGGTGAGGTCGATGTCGAGAATGCAATCACCACCGCGCGAAGCAACCCACAGCCTGCCCGCTTCCTCGACAACGCTGCATACGCCGTGGCGCGTGCCGTTGGCGCGGCTGTGCAGGCTGAACAGCGGCCGCATCTTTTCGTCCAGCCGCACCGCCAGGCCATAGGACCGGCTTGGCGACCACGGCTTGTGCACGCCCATCGTCCTGATGCCGCCGCACTGGAGCGGCTCCAGAAAGCTGCGCCCGGACGAGAACGCCGGCGCGATCCAGTAGGACGGCGGCACCGTCGCCAGCATGTCGCGCCGATAATGCTCCTCCTGCAGGAGGAATTCGATCAGCCGGTTGCGCGGGGCAAACAGGCAGAGCCACGCGCCACCGCCAGGGGCCGGCGACAGGCGCGCCGGATAGCCCGGAAGCTTGGCAAGCAGTTCGGCCCGCGCACCCGCGCCGATGCGGAGCAGCCGGTGGCGCCAGCTTTCCGAAACGACGACGCCGCCATCGACCGGCAGCAGCCCATAGGGAAAGGCCAGTCCGTCGGCGACGCGCTCGAAGGCCGTGGCGCCCGCCGGCCGTTTCCACACCGACCCGGACGAGCCGTGCAGCATCAGGTCTTGCGACCATTGCGAACGGGCGTGAGCGGCCGAGCCGTTGGCCAGCCACAGCGTCCCGTCGGGGCCATAGGCCAGCGCCGTGACGCAGCCGATCCCGGCATGGGGCTTTTCTTCCCTGTCGCCGATATGGAGCGCGCCGGTTTCGGTCGCGACCGCCAGTTCCCCCGACGGCGAGACCGCGACGGCCGCCACCGGTGCGCCGAAACTTCTGAACGGGACTGGCTCCTTGCCGGCCTCGATCCGGTAGAGCGCATTGCCGCTGCCGGCGACGAGACCGTCCGGTAGGCGCGCGAGGTTGTCGGCCTCGGCAAGGGTTGCGGCGGCATCGGCGTCGTCGAGCCGCGTGTTGGGCCGGAACGCGCCGTCGAACGGCGGGATGGTGACGGCCTTGCCGCGGAACAGGTCGAGGACGGGATCGAGGATCATTTCGCGCCTCCCCAATAGGAGGCCGGGCTGGTCCAGTTCTCGTCGGCGCCGGCGATGCGGAAACGGCCTATGCGGTTGTTGAGGATGCCGCCCACGAACAGATAGCCCTTGTGCTCGCGCATCGAGGTGACCATCGGATGCGCCTCGCCGGAAAGGTCGCCCAGCGTGTCGAGGATGCGCCCGCTCTCGTCGAACTTGACGACGCCGCCGGTGTTGATGTTGGGAAACAGCCAGTCGTCCTGCGGCAGGCGGCGCGTCATGCGCTTGCGCATGCCGGGGTGGCGCAGCGACAGGTCGAAACTCGGCGTGCGCATGCCGAGCCAGGCCATCCAGTAGCCGCCGTCCGAGGCGCGGTTGATGTTGTCCGGGTAGCCGGGCATATCCTTGATGACGCATTCGGCGGTGCCCGCCTTCGGCCCTTCCAGCCAGTAGCGGTGGACGCGGCAGGCCCAGCTTTCGGCGAAGAACAGAGACTTGCCGTCATGCGCCATGCATACCCCGTTGGTGTAGCGGTAGCCGTCGAGCAGCGTTTTCGTCGAGCCGTCCTTCGGATCGTAGACCAGAAGGCGGCCGGTCGGCCGGTTCTCGATGGAATCCAGCGCCCAGTCGTGCGCGTCGTAGCGCTTGGTCGAGTCGGTGAAGTAGATGCGGCCGTCCGGCGCGATGTCGCAGTCGTTGGGGTCGCGCAGGCGGGCGTCGTCCACCACCGAGGTCAGCGAGCGCGCCGTCTCGGCCGAGAGTTTCGTCACCTTGCGCTGCGGCGAAATCGAATAGAGTCCCATGGCGCCGACGCAGGAGATGAGGTTGCCGTCACGGTCGAAGGCGAGACCCAGCGGAAAGCCGCCGACATGGGCGAACACTTCGGACCGCTTGTAGTCGGGTGCGAAGAAACGCACGATCTCGCCGTGGCGCGTGCCGCAGTAAAGGTGGTCGTCGCGATCGAGGATGACGTCTTCCGGCCCCTCCAGTTCGCCGAGCCCGATATGCTCTGCCGCCGACAGCCGGTTGTCGAGTTCGTAGGGCGTGCCGGAGTCTGGCTCGGCCGATTGCGCCTCACCCATCTTCAGGTAGACCGGCGCGACATAGACCTCGTTCAGCACCTTGTGGCGGTTCTTCAGCCAGCGGATGTCGATGGTGACGGCGGCGGCCAGCATCAGGCCGAGCACCATCTGCGTGGTGCCGGTGCCGTAGCCGAGACGGATGAGGCCGTTGGTCATCACCAGGACGATGATCGCGCCCATG
>Ga0182735_1000626_pt1 | contig 27362 bp, 23 predicted proteins | sample eDN5th30CKraftMG_FD_128524 | JGI IMG/M metagenome (GOLD analysis project Ga0182735, IMG submission 128524) | Enriched Miracle-Growth compost microbial communities from Emeryville, California, USA - eDNA 5th pass 30_C Kraft MG (version 2) (version 2) ...
GACGATCCGTACCGCCTGCCGGAGCCGACGTTCATGGGCGAGTTCGCCCAGGACGACGCCAAGTACCAGCGTGCGGCCGAGCGGCATCAACAGCGGCAAAGTTGGAAGTAGCAGGCGCGGAACAAGCGCCGGTCATGGGGTTGCGCTATTTCAGGTTCTGATGATGAAAACTACCCTCCAGACATTGCGCGGGCATATCGGCGATCTGAAGCGGTCTCGCCGTACGCGTGACGTCGTATTGGGTCAGATCGGGGGCGGGCTCGGCGCCGCAGCGGTGTCGGCGAGCCGGGCGGGCATGGCGCAATGCAGTCATCAGCATGGGCGCGCCGCGCCCGGCGTTTCGGAGCGTTGATGGATTACACCGGCTTTATGTCCAGGTTCCCCAACGGTCGGCCGCTGGATGAGTTCGACCGCATACACCGCCTGCTTCAGAAAAAACGTCTGGACGTTCCGTTGCTGGCTCAGCTCTGTGTCGTGAAAATGAATTCCAATTGCCTGGTTTCGGTGGACCGGTGGTATGGCTGGCGGGGTTTCGTGGCCATGTTGGGATCGATAGGCGTGGCCTTCGGCGTGGGCGGCATCCTGATGCTGGCCTGGATTCTGGTGGTGGGCGAGCTGCCCAATGAGAACGGGCTCTGGGAGGCCGTCTTCATCAGCATGGGGATGAGCGCGGCGCTGGCTGCCGCGAGCGCCTGGGTGGCATGCAAGGAAATGTTCCGCTGGACCCACTATCCCATCGTGCTGGACCGCAAGCATCGGCTGGTACACGTGTGCCGGCTGGACGGGAGCGTTCTGACGGCGCCCTGGGACAAGATCTTTTTCACCCTGGGCCGGGGAAGGGGGGCCTTCGGCTGGCTCAATTGGGACATCCGGGGCCTGATCCTGGAAGACGACGGGGTCACGGTCAAGGAAACGTTTGCATTCTGCATCGTCACCAGCCGCATCGAAAACGCGCATTCCCACTGGGAATTCCTGCGCCGTTACATGGAGGAGGGGCCGCAGGCCGTGCTGGCCGCGGTGTTGTTCTGCATGCCGGTGGACGGCAGGCGCGAGAGTTTCGCGTTCTGCAAAGAGCGCATTCTCGCCAACGACGCGCAAAGCCCCGCCTTCATGTATCTGCTCATGGCGCCATTCAATTATGTGCATGCGGCGCTGCGCTGGGCGGTCATGCGGACGAGCAGGATTCCGGCATTTCCGCCGGAGATCGAGGCCGCGCTTCAGCCTGAACCCGGCGACAGGTTCGTCCGGGATGCTTCCATGAACCCCGAGGATCTGCGCTAGGGGCCCGCTTCCCGGTCGCCCGCGGACAGGGTTTTGCGCTAGGATTACCGCCACTTCCCCCGCCTCCCTCGGAGAATTCCGCATGGCCGACCTCAGTTCCTTTGCCATTACCCAGAAATGGCCCGCCCGGCATCCCGACCGCATCCAGCTGTATTCGCTGCCCACGCCCAATGGCGTGAAGGCATCCATCATGCTGGAAGAGACCGGCCTGCCGTACGAGGCGCACCGCGTCAGCTTCGATTCCAAGGACCAGTTCTCGCCGGAATTCCTGTCGCTCAGCCCCAACAACAAGATTCCGGCCATCCTGGACCCCAACGGGCCCGACGGCAAGCCGCTGGGCCTGTTCGAGTCCGGGGCCATCCTGGTTTACCTGGCCGGCAAGGCCGGGCAGTTCATCCCGGCGGACACGGCCGGCCGGTACGAAACGCTGCAGTGGGTGATGTTCCAGATGGGCGGCATCGGTCCGATGTTCGGCCAACTCGGCTTCTTCCATAAGTTCGCCGGCAAGGATTACGAGGACAAGCGCCCGCGCGACCGCTACGTGGACGAATCCAAGCGCCTCCTGGGCGTGCTGGACCAGCGGCTGGAGGGGCGCGACTGGGTGATGGGCGACCAATACACCATCGCCGACATCGCCATCCTGCCCTGGGTACGCAACCTGGTGGGCTTTTATGGCGCGGGCGAGCTGGTGGGATTCTCACGGTTCAAGAACGTCGCCCGCGTGCTGGAGGCGTTCGTCGCGCGGCCGGCCGTGGTCAAGGGCCTGGCCATCCCGGGCTAGGCCCAGCCGCTACCCGTCAGAACAGGTCCCGCATCCATGGAACTGCGCCAGCTCCGCTATTTTGTCCGCGTCGTCGAGGCGGGCAGCATCGGCCGCGCGGCGCAGTCCATCGGCATGGTGACCTCCGCGCTCAGCCAGCAGATCAGCCGGCTGGAGGGCGAACTCTCCACCCGGCTCCTGCAGCGCAGCGCCAGCGGCGTGGTGCCGACGGATGCGGGCCTGGCGTTCTTCCGGCAGGCGCAATTGGCGCTGCGCCACGCCGACGACGCCGTGCAGGCGGCGCAGCAGGCGCGCCTGGCCGGGCATGTCAGCGTGGGCCTGCCGTCCACCACGGCCGCGATCCTGGGGGCGCCGTTCGTGCAGGCCATGCGCGAACGCTACCCGGACATCCGCTTGCACCTCGTGGAAGCCCTGTCCGGCCACCTCAGCGACATGCTCAACGGCCGCCAGCTGGACCTGGCGATCGTGTTCCAGGCGGAATCCGCGCGCCGCTGGAGCGTCGTGCCGCTGCTGGACGAACCGCTGTTCCTGCTGGCCCGACCGGACATGCCCGGCCTGCCCGCGGGCGAAACGACACATATCGACGCCATCGCGCATCTGCCGCTGGTGCTGCCCAGCGGTCGCCACGGTCTGCGGGCGCTGCTGAACAACGCCTTCCTGCAGTCGGGGCGGACGCCCCTGGTGGCCGTGGAGGTGGACGGCCTGCCGGTGCTGATGGACGTAGTGCAGTTGGGGCAGGGCGCCACCATCCAGCCCAGTTCCGCCATGGCGCGCATCGCGCCCGGCCAGTTGCACATGGCGAGGATCGACGATGCGCACCTGTTCCGCCCCAATCTGCTGGCCAGCCTGTCGGAGGACGAACTGTCGCCGGCCGCGCTGGCGGCCCGCCTGGTGCTGGCCGAGGTTTCGCGCGCGCTGGTGCGCGAAGGCAAATGGGCGGTCGTGGCTCTTCACGATTCATGAAGACCTGTTGACGCCTGGCTGATATCGGCGGGCCGCCGGGCCCGATACAGTCCGTTCCTTGAATTGGGAACAATGGCATGGTCGACGTCTTGGTGATAGGAGGGGGCAACGCGGCGTTGTGCGCGGCCCTGATGGCGCGCGAAGCCGGCGCCAGCGTGCTGCTGCTGGAAGCGGCGCCGCGCGAATGGCGCGGCGGCAATTCGCAGCACACGCGCAATCTGCGCTGCATGCACGACGCGCCGCAGGACGTTCTGGTCGACGCCTACCCCGAAGAGGAATACTGGCAGGACCTGCTGAAGGTGACGGGCGGGCTGACCAACGAGCACCTGGCGCGCCTGGTCATCCGCGAATCCTCCACCTGTCGCGACTGGATGCGCCGCCATGGCGTGAACTTCCAGCCGCCGCTGTCCGGCGCGTTGCACGTGGCCCGCACCAACGCCTTCTTCATGGGGGGAGGCAAGGCGCTGGTCAATGCCTATTACCGCAGCGCCGAGGCGCTGGGCGTGCAGGTCCGCTACAACGCCCCGGTCGATTCGCTGGAGCTGGACGGCGGGCGCTTCGTGGCGGCCCGCATCGGCGGCGAGCGTATCGAGGCGCGCGCCTGTGTGCTGGCCGCGGGGGGCTTCGAGTCCAACCGTGAATGGCTGAGGGAGGCCTGGGGCCAGAACGAGCGCGGCGAGTGGCCGGCCGACAACTTCCTGATCCGGGGCACGCGCTTCAACATGGGCGTGCTCCTGAAGTTCATGCTCGACGCCGGCGCGGACGGCATCGGCGACCCGTCCCAATCCCATTGCGTGGCCATCGACGCCCGCGCGCCCTTGTACGACGGCGGCATCTGCACGCGCATCGATTGCGTGTCGCTGGGCGTGGTGGTCAATCGGGACGCCCAGCGCTTCTACGATGAGGGTGAGGATTTCTGGCCCAAGCGCTACGCCATCTGGGGACGCCTGACCGCCATGCAGCCGGGGCAGATCGCCTATTCCATCATCGATGCCAAGGCGGTCGGCCGCTTCATGCCGCCGGTGTTCCCGGGCGTGAAGGCCGATACCTTGCCGGAACTGGCGGAGAAGCTGGGCCTGGATCCGGCCGCTTTCGAGCAGACCATCCAGCAGTACAACGCGTCCTGTCGCGTGGGCAAGTTCGACCATACCGCGCTGGACGATTGCCATACCGAAGGGCTGACGCCCGCGAAGACGCACTGGGCGCGCCCAATCGACACCGCGCCTTTCTACGGCTACGCCTTGCGACCCGGCATCACCTTTACCTATCTGGGCCTGAAGGTGGACGATACCGCCGCGGTCCGTTTCAACGACGTGCCCAGCGACAACCTGTTCGTCGCCGGCGAAATGATGGCCGGCAACGTGCTGGGCAAGGGCTATACGGCCGGGGTGGGCATGTCCATCGGCACGGCCTTCGGCCGCATCGCCGGCACCCGGGCGGCTGCCGCCGCGCGCCGCCAGCACTCCGCGGGAGCATTCCATGAAGCCGCTTGAAGCCCTGGCCCGCGAGGCGCAGTCCTTTTCCGAATCGAAGCCGGCCATGGCCGAGCAGACCATCCAATGGCACGGCAGGAACGCCAAGCCGCAGGCCGGCGCCTTGACGGACGACGAATCCGAAGTCGCGCGCGTCATGCAGATCTGCAATGCCTGCCGGTACTGCGAAGGGTTCTGCGCGGTCTTCCCCGCCATGACCCGGCGGCTGGAATTCGGCAAGGCCGACATCAATTACCTGGCCAACCTCTGCCACAACTGCGGCGCCTGTCTGCATGCCTGCCAGTACGCGCCGCCGCACGAGTTCGCGGTGAACGTGCCGCAGGCCATGGCCCGTGTGCGGGTACAGACCTATACCGACTACGCCTGGCCTGCCGCCCTGGGGGCGCTGTACAAGCGCAATGGCCTGGCCCTGTCCCTGGCCACCGCGGCCGGACTGGCGCTGTTCCTGGTCCTGGCGGTGGTGATGGCGGGCGGGCTGTTCCACGAGCCGATGGGCGGCAACTTCTACGCCGTGTTCCCGCACAACACGCTGGCGCTGATGTTCGGCGTGGTGTTCGGCTTTGCCGTGCTGGCCCTGGGCGTCGGCGTGGCGCGTTTCTGGCGCAACGTCAGCCCGGGGGCGGCGTCCGGCGCGGCGGTGGCCGAGGCCGCGCACGACGCGCTGCGCCTGCGCTATCTGGATGGCGGGCACGGCAAGGGCTGCAATAACGCGGACGACGCCTTCACGCTCTGGCGTCGGCGCTTCCACCACTTCACCTTCTACGGCTTCATGCTGTGCTTCGCGGCCACCAGCGTGGCCACGCTGTACCACTACCTGCTGGGACAGCAGGCGCCGTATCCCTTCCTCAGCGCGCCGGTGCTGCTGGGCACCGCGGGCGGCATCGGGCTGCTGATCGGCCCGGCCGGGCTGCTGTGGCTGAACGTAAAGCGCCACCCGCTGCAGGGCGATGCCGCGCAGAAGCCGATGGATCGGGGCTTCATCGCGCTGCTGTTCCTGACCAGCGCCACCGGCCTGGCGCTGCTGGCCGGCCGCGACGGCGGCGCGATGGCGCTGCTGCTGGCGATTCACCTGGGCGTGGTGATGGCGCTGTTCCTGACCTTGCCCTACGGCAAGTTCGCCCACGGCATCTATCGCTCCGCCGCGCTGCTGAAGTGGTCCATCGAGAAACGCCAGCCCAACAAGCTGCAACTGGGCTCGGATTGAACGGCCGCATGCCGGCCTGAGGCGGGCGCCGCCTTGCACGGCGCCGCAAGCGACAACAAACCTGGAGACTTCAATGTTCCGCACTCCCTTGCTGGCGCGCGCCGCGCTGGCCGCCTGTCTGCTGCCGGCGCTGCCGGCCGCCCAGGCGCAATCCTTTCCCGCGAAGCCCATTACGCTGGTCGTGCCGCACTCGGCCGGTGGCACCTCGGACATCCTGGCGCGCACCGTCGCCGCCGAGGCCGCCAAGACGCTGGGCCAGACCATCGTCATCGACAACAAGGGGGGCGCCAACGGCACCATCGCGGCCAAGCAGGTGGCGACGTCCGCGCCCGACGGCTACACGCTGCTGCTGGCCACCGCCAGCACCCACGGTATCAACCCCTCCCTGTACTCGCGCATTTCGTACGATGCGGTGAAGGACTTCACCCCCGTCACGCTGCTGGCCACCGTACCCAACGTGCTGGTGATCGGCAAGCAGGTGCAGGCCGGAAACGTGCAGGAGCTGATCACATACATACGGTCCCAGGGAGACCGGACCAACATGGGCTCGGCGGGCGCGGGCACGCCCGGCCATCTGGCCGGCGAGATGTTCAAGAGCGCGGCCAAGCTGGAATTCACGCACGTGCCGTACAAGGGCGGCAGCCCGGCCATCACCGACCTGATCGGCGGCCAGATCGATTTCATGTTCACCACCATTCCCGGCGTGCTGCCTCACGTGAAGGCAGGCACGCTGCGCGCGCTGGCGGTGACCTCGCCGCAGCGCTCGCCGGCCATGCCCGACATCCCCACCATGGCGGAATCGGGGCTGCCGGGCTTCCAGGCGGTGTCGTGGCACGGCATCGTCGCGCCCGCGGGCACGCCCGACGCGGTCGTCGCCCGGCTGAACGACGCCTTCAGCGGCGCGCTGGCCGCCCCGGCCGTCAAGCAGCGGCTGATGGAGGAGGGCGCCCAGGCATCCAACCTGAACACCACCGCCTTCGGCTCTTTCATCCAGAAGGAAATCGCGGCCTGGGCCAAGGCCGTGAAGGATTCGGGCGCCACGGCGAACTGAGAGGCGGGCGCCGGCCTGTCTTAGAATGGCCGCATGCTGATCTCCGCCCTTCTCACGACGCTGGCCCTGGCGACAGGCAACGCCTCCGCCTTCGATCTATGGTGCTTCTACGCGGACAAGACCGCCGACGGCGTGTTCGAGCGCGTGGAGCATTGCGCCCGTGAAGAGGGCGGCGCCATCGTCTTCAATCCCGAATACCTGCGCCGGATGCAGTTCGGCGGCGACGGGCTGGCGCCCGCCGGCCTTCCCAGCGGTTGGCGCTGGGTGCGGCCGGATGGCCGCTCGGTGTCCGTCCTGACGTACGACAACGGCCCGGACGAATTCGAGGAAGGCCTTGCGCGCGGACGCCGTCCGGAAGGCATGGCGTACTACGACAGGCGATTGAACCTTGCGCTGGCCACGTCCTATGCCTGGGCAGAACCCTTCAGCGGCGGCCTGGCGGCCGTCTGCACCCGCTGCGTCATCGTGCCGGAAGGCGAGCATTCGATGGTGGTGGGCGGCGACTGGGGCGCGATCGACCGCCAGGGCCGGCTGGCGCTGCCCCTGCGGCCGGACGCGGAGTCCCTGCGCCGCGAGCTGAAGGCCGCGAGACAACGCTGAGCGCCGCCCGCGGTTCAGCCGCCGGCCAGCAGCTTGCCCAGCGTCGCCATGCCCTGCTCCATGTCCGGGCTCCAGGGATGTCCGCCGTTCAGGCGCAGGAAATTGCCGAATGCGCCGGAGGCCGAAAACAGCGGGCCCGGCGCGATGCTGATGCCGTGCCCGAGCGCGGCGCGGTGCACCTTCAGCGTGTCGATGTGTGCGGGCAGTTCCACCCACACAAAATACCCTCCCGCAGGCCGGGTGGCCCGCGTGCCCTTCGGGAAGTAGCGGGCGACGGCCTGGAGCAGCTCGCCCTGCTGCAGGGCCAGGGCTTGGCGGAACTGCCGCAGGTGCCGGTCGAAGCCGCCTTTTTCCAGATAGGCGGCGATGGCCGCCTGCGTGGGCGCCGCAGTGGCCAGGCTGGTGGTGAGCTTATTGCGCATGATCTGGCGCGTATAGCGGCCGGCCGCGACCCAGCCCACGCGGTACCCGGGCGCCAGGGTCTTGGAGAACGACGAGCAGTGCATCACGATGCCTTCCCGGTCGTAGGCCTTGGCGGGGCGGGGCCGGTTTTCGCCGAAATACAGTTCGCCGTAGACGTCGTCCTCGATCAGCGCCACGCCATGCTGCGACAGGAGCCGCACCAAGGCCTCCTTCTTGTCGTCCGGCATCAGGCTGCCCAAGGGATTCTGGAACGTGGTCATGAGCCAGCAGGCTTTCGGCCTGTGGCGCAGGATGGCTTCTTCCAGCGCCTGCAGGTCTATGCCCTCACGCGGGTGAGTGGCCACTTCGATGGCGTGCAGGCGGTTGCGCTCCAGCGATTGCAGGGCCGCGTAGAACGTGGGGGATTCCACGATCACCGCGTCGCCAGGCCGGGTCACGGCCGCCAGGCTGAGATTCAGCGCGTCCAGCGCGCCGTTCGTGATGATGATGTCGTCCACCGGCACGGACAGGCCGTCGGCCAGGTAGCGCAGCGCGATGGCGCGCCGCAGCGCCGGGTCGCCCGGGCTCAGGTCGTCGATCGAGCCCCAAGGATCCAGGCGCTGGACCGTGGCCGCCATGAACTTCGCCAGCCGGCCATAAGGCAGCAGCGAGGGGCTGGGAAAGGCGGATCCGAATGGCAGCATGTCGCGCCGCAGAGTGGCATTGAGCACCTGCAGCACGTTGTCGCTGACGTCCACCGGATGGCGGCCGGCGCTGGCGTTCGACAGGCCGTCCGGCTCCGGCAAGAAGGCATGCGGCGCGCGCTGCACGTAGTAGCCGGAGCGGTCGCGGGCGCGGATCAGCCCGCGCGCTTCCAGCAGGTAGTAGGCCTTGAATACCGTCGACGGGCTCACGCCGCGGCTGGCGCTGGTCTGCCGGACCGAAGGCAGGCGGTCGCCCGCTTGCAGCAGGCCCGAGCGGATCGAGGCGGTGATTTCTTCTGTCAGCCGTTCATAGCGCTTCATGGGAGGGTCCGTTCTTGTGAGCGGTTCAGGCGGACATGCCGATGGATCTCATGATCAGGCGCAGCGCATAGGCGGCCGCGCCCAGCGCCGCCACGCTGCATGCCCAGATTATCGCCAGCCAGAGCAGCCGGCTGCGCCACGAGGGCAGGGGGGAAGCGGAACCGTTCATCAGTGGAACTCCTCGCCGGTGCGCACCTTGCCCCGGAACACGTAGTATGACCAGGCCGTGTACATGAGAATGACCGGAATGATCGCCAGGGCGCCCACCAGCGCGAAGCCCTGGCTTTGCGGCGGCGCCGATGCGGTCCAGATGGATACGTCGGGCGGAATGATGGCGGGCCAGATGCTGATGCCCAGCCCGCTGTAGCCCAGGAACACGAGAGCCAGCGAGAGGACGAAGGGGCCGGCGCCCGGCATGCCGCGCACGCGGCGCATCAGATCGAAGCCGGCGGCCGCCACCAGCACGGGCACGGGAAGGAACCAGAACATATTGGGCAGGCTGAACCAACGCTGCGCGATCTGCGGCTGAGCGAGCGGCGTCCAGAGGCTGAGCGCGGCGATCACCGCCAGCAGCGCCAGCGTGAGCGGACGCGCGATGGCGCACATCTGGCGGTGCAGGCGCCCTTCGGTCTTCATGATGAGCCAGGTGCAGCCCAGCAGGGCGTAGGCCACGACCAGTCCCGCGCCCGTGAACAGGGAGAAGGGGCTGATCCAGTCCCAGGGCCCGCCGTCATAGGCGCGGCCCGCTACCCGGATGCCTTCGATGTACGCGCCCAGCGTGACGCCCTGGAAGAAGGTGGCGCAGACGGAGCCGGCGACGAAGGCGCGGTCCCACATGGGGCGATGGCGCTCGTCCGCCTTGAAGCGGAATTCGAACGCCACGCCGCGGAAGATCAGGCCCAGCAGCATGAAGACCAGCGGCAGATGCAGCGCGTGCAGGATCACGGAGTAGGCCAGCGGGAAGGCCGCCATCAGGCCGGCCCCGCCCAGCACCAGCCAGGTTTCGTTGCCGTCCCACACGGGGGCCACCGTGTTGACCATCACGTCGCGTTCCGCGCGGTCGGAGATCAGCGGGAAGAGAATGCCGATGCCCAGATCGAAGCCGTCCATGATCACGTACATCATGACGCCGAAGAGGATGATGACGGCCCATGCCAGTGCAAGGTCGATGCCCATGGCGTCAGACTCCCGAATGCTTGCGTTGCGCGGGCCGCATGCCCGCCAGGGTGGAGGCGGCCGACAGCGGCCGGGACGGCTGGCGCGGTTCTCCCGGCCCGCCCGACAGCGGCGAATGGCCGGGGGCGGGGCTGGGCCCCATGCGGATCAGCCGCAGCATGTACGACACGCCCGCCCCGAACACCAGCAGGTACACGGCCACGAAGAGCGCCAGGGTCAGCGTCAGCTCGCCCAGGCCGTGGGGCGTGGCCGCGTCGGCCGTGCGCATCACGCCATACACCACCCATGGCTGGCGCCCGATCTCCGTGACGTACCAGCCCGCCAGGATGGCGATCAGCCCGGACGGACCCATCCACAGGGCGTAGCGATGCAGCCAGCGCGCCTCGTACAGCCGGCCGCGCCAGCGCGCCCACAGCGCCCAGGCGGCCAACGCGATCATCAGCATGCCCAGCCCGGCCATGACGCGGAACGACCAGAACACGGCCGTCGCGTTGGGGCGGTCTTCCGGCGGATAGGACTTGAGGCCGGGGAACTGGCCGTCCCAGCTGTGCGTGAGGATCAGGCTGCCCAGGCGCGGAACGTTCAGCGCGTAGCGGGTTTCCTCGAGCTCCATGTCGGGGATGCCGAACAGCGTCAGCGGCACGCCGGCACCAGGCTCGTTCTCCCAATGCCCTTCGATGGCAGCGATCTTGGCCGGCTGGTGCTTCAGCGTGTTCAGTCCATGGAAGTCGCCCACCACCGCTTGCAGGGGCGCGACAAGCAGCAGCATGCCCATGGCCATCGCGAACATCTTCTTCACGGCCGGACTGCGGTCGCCGCGCAGCAGGTGCCAGGCGCCCGACGAACCCACCATCAGGGCCGTGGCCAGGAAAGCGGCGATGCCCATGTGGGCGAGGCGGTAGGGGAACGAGGGGTTGAAGATCACCGCCAGCCAGTCGGTGGGCACGACCCGTCCGTCCAGGATTTCGTAGCCGGCGGGCGTCTGCATCCAGCTATTGGAGGCCAGGATCCAGGTCGCCGACACCAGCGTGCCGAGCGCGACCATGACGGTCGAGAAGAAGTGCAGGCCCGGCCCCACGCGCGACCAGCCGAACAGCATTACGCCCAGGAAGCCGGCCTCCAGGAAGAAGGCGGTCAATACCTCATAGGCCAGCAGGGGCCCGGTCACGCTGCCCGCGAAGTCGGAAAAGAAGCTCCAGTTGGTGCCGAACTGATAAGCCATCACCAGGCCGGACACGACGCCCATGCCGAAGTTGACGGCGAAGATCTTGGTCCAGAAATGGTAGAGGTCGCGGTAGACGGTGTTGCGCGTGCGCAGCCACAGCCCTTCCAGCACGGCGAGGTAACTCGCCAGCCCGATGGTGATGGCGGGGAAGATGATGTGAAACGAGATGGTGAAGCCGAACTGTATTCGGGCGAGCAATAGCGCGTCGCTATCCATGGCGGTATTCCTGACGGGTTTGTCCTACGCCATGACCTTAGGGTTTCCACCGGTATCAGTACAGATTCAGAAGCAAGAGAAAAAAGCGGATCAGATTTGGATGGAACGCTGCAATCTTCGCCCGCGCCATAGGGAAAAGCGGCGATGTCCCAGATGGCCGGGAGACCGCCAAGTTACAAAAAAAGCAGCACAGGCGGATGGGCGCCGCGCCTGCTCCGCAGGGGCTACAGCGGCCTGGGAGCCGCCGCCATGGCGGCGGGACGCTGGGCGCGCTGGCTCAGCCACACGCTGGCCACCACGATCGCCATGCCCGCAAGCTGAGCCGCGCTCAGGCTCTGCCCGAGCAGGCCCCAGCCCAGCAGCACCGCCGTGACCGGACTGAGAAAGCCCAGCGACGACACCACCGAGGGCTCCAGCCGGGCGATGCCGCGGAACCACAGCACATAGGTCAGCGCGGCGCCGATAAGGCCCAGGTACGCGAGCCCGAGCACGTTGGGCGCGGTGAGCGCGGGCAGGGAGGGTTCCGCCAGCCAGGCGGCCGGCAGCAGCAGCAGCCCTCCCGCCGTCAACTGCCAGGAGGTGAACGCCAGCGCCGAGACCGGCGGCTGCCAGCGGCGGCTCAGGACCGTGCCCAGCGCCATCGAAGCGGCGCTGGCCAGCCCTGCGGCGATGCCGGTGGAGTCCAGCGCCGCCCTGGGCGTCAGCACCAGCAGCGCGACCCCCGCGATGCCGGCGACGGCCGCCACGACCGACAGGCCGCGCACGGCAGCGCCCAGCAACGCGCGGGCAAGCAGGATCACGACCAGCGGCTGGATGGCGCCCAGCGTCGCCGCGACCCCGCCCGGCAGGCGGTAGGCGGCCACGAACAGAAGGGCCCAGAACACGGAGAAATTCAGCGCGCCCAGGACGAAAGCGCGCAGCCACCAGATGCCTTGCGGCAGGGCGCGCACGCAGGCAAGCAGCAGGAGACCCGCCGGCAGGGCGCGCAGCATGGCCACGGTCAGCGGGTATCCCTGCGGCAGGAGTTGCGTGGTGACCACGTAGGTGCTGCCCCAGATGGCTGGAGCCAGGGCGGTGAGGAGCAGGTCTGCGCTGCGGTTCATGGCGGGCTTCCTTGCGCGGGGTTCAGGCCAGTTCCAGGACCTCGGACACCGGTCGGCGCGGTTTCTGCGGCCAGTTTCCCGCGCGGGCGTAGCCCATGGCCACCAGCATGACCGGCACTTCGTCCTGGCGCAAGCCGAACGCCTGCGCCACGCCGGGCGCATCGAATCCCGTCATCGGGCTGGCGGACAGGCCTTCCGCCTGGCCCGCGAGCATCAGCGCGGAAGCGCCGAAAGTGGCGCTGCGCACTGCCTCGTCGCGCTGCGTCCGGGGGGCGTCCGTGTAGAGGCGGCTGGCCGCGCCTTCCCAGGCCGGCACCATGCCGGGCGGCATGAACCCCGCCTCCACCGAGGGCCGCAGGCGCTCGGGCAGCGAGTCCGCCCGGGGCAGCACGCCCAGCACGATGAAGGTAACGGCGGCGTCGCTTACCTTGGGCTGGTTCCAGGCCAGCTCCCGCAGGCGCTGCTTGCCTTGCGGGGTGCGCACGGCAATGAAGCGCCAGTTCTGCAGATTGAACGCGGTGGGCGCCCGCGTGGCCCAGCCGATCAGGGCGCGGATGCGGGCGTCGTCCACGGGGAGGTCCGGGTCGAAAAAGTTGGCGGAATTGCGCGCCGCGAGGGCGTCGGTGAGGGGATGGCTCATGGCTTGCCTGCCTTTGGAAACGGGTTTCGGTTGCCGGACGATGCCGGCCACTCCATGGATGACAGGCTAATTGAATCTATTCAAAGCGATAATATGCATTCCGATGGCAAGATAATTCGCTCACGGTAAATAATCCATGGACCATCTCACCGCGCTCAAGGTTTTCCGGCAGGTCGTCGAGCAGGGCGGCTTTGCGGCGGCGTCGCGGCATATGGGGTTGTCGCCCGCCGCGGTCAGCAAGAACATCGCCGAACTGGAGGCCCATCTGGCCGCGCGCCTGCTCAACCGCACGACGCGGCGCATGAGCCTGACGGAAGCGGGCACGCGCTACTACGAACAGGTCGGCCGCATCCTGGACGAGCTGCACGACGCCGAGATGTCGCTGGGCCCGCTGCACCAGGCGCCGACCGGCACCTTGCGCGTGAGCGCGCCGATGTCGCTCAGCCTGACCCGGCTGTCGGCCGCCATTCCGCGCTTCCTGGAACGCCACCCCGGGCTGTCCCTGGACCTGAACCTGGAGGACCGCCGCGTCGATATCGTCAAGGAGGGCTACGACCTGGCGATACGGGGCAGCGACCGGCTGGAGGATTCCAGCCTAGTGGCCCGCAAATTGATGACGCTGGAGCACGTGCTCTGCGCCGCGCCCGCCTATTTCCAGCGGCACGGCGTGCCGCCGGAGCCCGCCGCGCTGCGCGGCATGGAATGCGTGAGATTCACGCTGTCGGGGCATGCGGACGAATGGACTTTCCAGCGCGACGGCCAGGTCCAGCGCGTGCCGGTGCGGGGACGCTACAAGGTCGGTTCCAGCCTGGCCGTGTGCGACGCGCTGCGCGCGGGCTTCGGCATCAGCCTGGTGCCCCGGATCTACGTGCAGGGCGACCTGGACAGCGGGGTCCTGCAAGCCGTCCTGGCCGACTGGGCCCCGGTGGAAACCTATGTGTACGTGGTGTATCCCTCGCGCCGCTACATGGTGGCGAAGCTGCGGGCATTCGTGGATTTCCTGCTGGAGGAACTCGGCCCGCCGCAGGCCTGAGGCGGGCCGCAAGTTCAGCCGCCGTGGCGGCCGCCGGGCTGGCTGGCCTCGCGCATGGCCGAGCATGCGGACGCCATCTGGTTGGACAGGGTGGTCCAGATCTGCGCCATGGGAGTGGCGTCCAGGCCGATGCCGCCGCCCGCGGCCTGCTTCAGCCAGCCCGTCATGGCTTCGCTGATGCCGGCGGCCAGCGCGGCCTGTTCTTCCAGCAGCGCGTGCGTGATGGCCTGGCTGGCTTCGAGCTGGCATTGCCACTGCTTGCGGGTGGCTTCGCCCAGCGCGGGCGCGATGTCCTGCCAGGAGCCGGATTGTTTCAGGGGCCCCAGCGTGGACAGATACCGCGCGGCGCCATCGTCCGCCAGGCGCCGGCCCAGCTCGATCCAGCGCTGCTGGCTTTCTTGCGCAAGCTCGGCCATGCGCTGGCAATAGGCGGCGTTGGCGCCCGCGAGGCCCTGGGGCATGGAGGCAGTAGTTTTCTTCATCATCCGTCCTTTTAAAGAGTAGTAAGGGGCAACGAATGCACGGCCTCACGCCATCTGGCTGAGGGTCTTGCGAAAGCGGGCCAGGGAGAACGCGAACAGGATCGAACCTATCAGCGCCAGCGCCAGGAACGGTTGCCATACGACACCGATTCCCGCGCCGCGGTAGAGAATGGCCTGGCCGAGTTCCACGAAATGAGTGGTAGGAGCGGCCAGCATGATGTCCTGCACGAACTGCGGCATGCTTTCGCGCGGCGTGGTGCCGCCCGACAGCATCTGCAGGGGCAGCAGCACGAGCACCAGCAGCATGCCGAACTGCGGCATACTGCGCGCGAGCGTGGCCATGAAGATGCCCATCGACGTCGTTGCGAACAGGTGCAACGCCGCGCCGGCGAGGAAAAGCGCCACCGATCCTTCGATCGGGACATGCAATAGGCCGCGCACCACGAAAGTCAACGATAGCCCGGCCGACGCCAACACGACCAGCCCCATCGACCAGACCTTGGCGACCATGATTTCGGTGGGCGTCACCGGCATGACCAGCAGGTGCTCGATCGTGCCATGTTCGCGCTCGCGGATCAGCGCCGCGCCCGTCAGGATGATGGACAGCATCGTGACGTTGTTGATGATCTCCATCAGCGCGCCGAACCATGCCTGCGTCAGGTTGGGATTGAAGCGCATGCGCACGGCGAGCTCGACCGGCAGCTCGGTCGGCGCGCGGTAGCGTCTGGCGAATTCGTTGATCTCGTCGGTGATGATCTGCTGGATGTAGCTGCTGCCCGTGAATGCCTGGCTCATTCGGGTCGCGTCCACGTTCAGCTGGATTTCCGCCGGCCGGCCCGCCAGCACGTCGCGCTGGAAATCGGGGGGGATGCCCACCGAGAAGGTGTAGCGCCCCGCGTCCATGCCGGCGTCGGCTTCGGCGGAAGTGATCAGGTCCGGAGGCGTGAAGTGCGGCGGATAGAAGGCCGAGACGATGCGCGCCGACAGGGGCGAGACGTCTTCGTCCACTACGGCGATGGGCGCGTTGTGCAACGTTTCGGGCACGGCGGTGGCCGCCGTGTAGATCATCAGCGTGAACGACACGAAGATCAGGATCAGCATCATCGGATCGCGCGCCAGGCTCCACAGCTCCTTCACGCCCAACCGGTAGATGTTCGCCAGGTGCCGCATGTCAGCTCTCCTGTTTCTTCAGCAGGAGCGCCGAGGCGCCGAGAACGATGGGGATCGCGGCCAGCAAGGGCCAGAACGAGCCTTGCAGGTTCGAGAAATCCAGGGCCTTGCTGAATATCCCGCGGCTGATGGTGAGCATGTGAGTGGCGGGATAGATCTGGCCGATCAGCCGCCCGGCGCCCTCCAGCGACGAGACGGGGTTCAGCAGCCCCGCGAACTGCACCGCGGGCACCAGCGTGCCGATCATGGTGAAGAACAGCGCCGCGATCTGGCTGCGGGTAAAGGTGGAGGCAAGCAGCCCGATCGCGGTAGCCACCACGTTGTAGATCAGCGCGGCCACGAGCAGCGTGGGAAAGCTCCCCGTGATCGGGACGCCGAACAAGGTCACGGCCAGCAGGGTCATCAGGAGGAAGTTCAGCATGGCCAGCGCCACGTAGGGCGCCTGCTTGCCGAGCAGGAACTCCAGCCGCGTCACCGGCGTGACATACAGATTGATGATGGATCCCAGCTCCTTTTCACGCACCACCGCCAGCGCCGTCAGCATCGCGGGCATCATGAGCAGCAGCAGGGGAATCACGGCGGGCACCATGGCGGGCAGGCTGCGCACGTCGGGGTTGTAGCGGAAGCGCGTTTCGATGCCGACCGGCAGCGTGGCGCTGGCGCCCAGCCGTTCGCGCGCCTGTTGCATCAGCCAGCCCTGGTGCATGCCCATCACGTAGCCGCGGATGGTTTCGGCGCGTTGGGGCATCGCGCCGTCGATCCAGACGCCGATCTGCGCGCTGGCGCCGCGCTGCACGTCGCGGGCGAAGCCCTGCGGGATTTCGATGGCCAGCGACAATTCCCCGCTGCGCATGCGCGCGTCCATGTCGGCGTAATCCCGGATGGGCGGATGTTCGATGAAGTAGCGCGATCCGGCGAGATTCAGGCTGTAGTTCTGGCTCAGCCCGGTCTGGTCGCGGTCCATGACCGCGTAGCGCAGATCCTCCACATCCATGCTGATGCCGAATCCCATCACGAACATCAGCAGGAGCGATCCGGCAAGCGCCAGCGTCGCGCGCACCGGGTCGCGGCGCAGCTCCAGCGATTCGCGCCACATATAGCTCAACATGCGCTGCAGGCTGAAACCATGGCGTTCGGACGGCCCGGAGCCGCCGGTATCCGCGGGGGCGGCTTCGCCGCCGGCCTCTTCGTCCGGCGCGGTGCCCGCGCCGGCGTCGATCAGATAGGCGATGAACGCCTCTTCCAGGGTCTTCGCGCCGCGCATGCGGGTGATCTCGTCGGGCGAGGCGCTGACCAGGACCTTGCCCGCGTGCATCAGCGACATGCGGTCGCAGCGCTGCGCCTCGTTCATGAAGTGCGTGGAGATGAAAATGGTGACCTGGTCCTGGCGCGCCAGCGCGATGAGCAGCCGCCAGAACGCATCGCGCGCGACGGGGTCCACGCCCGACGTGGGTTCGTCCAGGATCAGCAACTCGGGCCGGTGCACCATGGCCACCGCCAGCGACAGGCGCTGGCGCACGCCCATGGGCAGGTTCTCGGGCAAGGTGTCCAGCACCTCGCCCAGGTCGAAGCGGGAGACCATCTCGTCCACGCGCGCCGGAATCTCGGATTCCGGCACGTGGAAGAGGCGCGCATGCAGTACCAGGTTCTGCCTTACGGTCAGTTCGCCATACAGCGAGAACGACTGTGACATGTATCCCACGCGGCGGCGGGTATCGATGTTCTTCGGATCGACCTCCGCGCCGAACAGCCAGGCCTGGCCCTCGCTGGCCGGCAACAGGCCGGTCAGCATTTTCATGGTGGTGGACTTGCCGCAGCCGTTGGAGCCGAGGAACCCGAATATCTCGCCTTTGCGGATGCGGAAATTGACGTGGTCCACCGCGACGAAATCGCCGAACCTCATGGTGAGGTCGCGCGCCTCGATGGCGATTTCGGCGTCGTCGCCCACCTCCAGCGGCACGATCTCCACGGGCTTGTGGCCGCGCCGCTTGGCCTCGGGCAGCAGCGCGATGAACGCCGCCTCCAGCGAGTCCGCTCCCGTGCGCCATTCGAGTTCCGCGGGGGTGCCGGTGGCCAGCACCCGGCCTTCGTCCATGGCGATGAGCCAGTCGAAGCGCTGCGCCTCGTCCATATAGGCCGTGGCCACGATGACGCTCATGCCGCGGCGTTCGCGGCGTATCTGGTTGATCAGATCCCAGAACTGCGCGCGCGCGAGCGGGTCGACGCCGGTAGTGGGCTCGTCGAGGATGAGCAGGTCGGGATCGTGGATCAGGGCGCAGCACAGGCCGAGCTTCTGCTTCATGCCGCCGGAAAGCTTGCCGGCGGGCCGCGACAGGAACGCCGACATGCCCGTGCTGCGCGTCAGGCTGTCGATGCGGCGGCGGCGTTCGGCCTCGTCATGGCCGAACAGGCGTCCGAAGAACTGCAGGTTCTCCTCGACCGACAGCGTGGGGTACAGGTTCTTGCCCAGGCCCTGCGGCATGTAGGCGATGCGCGGGCACACCGCGTCGCGGTGCCGGCGGCTGGCCATGTCGCCGCCCAGAACCTCGATCCTGCCTTCCTGCACCTTGCGGGCGCCGGCCACCAGGGCCAGCAGGCTGGACTTGCCCACGCCGTCGGGGCCGATCAGCCCCACCATGCGGCCGGCGGGAACGTCGAGCGTGATGCCGTCCAGCGCGACCGTTACGCCGTAGCGCAGGCTCACGCCCGACAGCGTGACGACGGGGGCGGTGTCCGCGCGGGCCATCACGGCACCTTGACTTCCAGATTGGCGGGCCATTGGGCGTCGGCGTCCAGCTTGAGCCAGGCCACGCCCGGCAGGCCGGTCTTGACCTGCTTCAGGTGCCGCTGCAGCAGCTCGGGGCTGATCTGGGCCTTGACGCGGAACATCAGCTTCTGCCGTTCGCTGGCCGTTTCCACCGTCTTGGGCGTGAATTGCGCGGTGCTGGCCACGAAGGACACCTTGGCGGGAATGACGTACTGCGGCGCGGCGTCGAGGATGATGCGCACGTCCTGGCCCATGGCCACGCGGCCCGCGGCCTGCTCCGGCAGGAAGAACGTCATGTACACGTCGGACAGGTCCACCATGTTCAGCACCTTGCCGCCCGCGCCCAGGACCTCGCCCGGTTGCGCGACGCGATACTGCACGCGGCCATCGCGGGGGGCGCGCAGTTCGCTGTCGGCGATGTCGGCCTCGATGCGCGCGATGGTGGCCTGCGCCGCGGTGACGGCGGATTCGGCGCCGACCTGGGCGGCGCGCGCGGCGTCGATGGCGGCCTGGGCCGCGTTCACCTGGGCGCGCGAGGCATGCACGGCGGCCTGCGCGCTGCGCACGCGCGCGCGGTCGTCGTCCAGCTCCTGGATGGACGACGCGCCTTCCTTGGACAGGGCCTCGGAACGCGCCAGGCGGCGCCGCGAAGCGTCCAGCTCGCTTTCCCGCTGCACCACGACGGCCTCGGCGGCCAGCTTGTCGCTTTCGCGTTGCACGACCTGCGCGCGGGCGCTGGCCGCGGCATTGACGGCCTGCTGGTGCTGGGCGCGGGCCTCTTCGCGCTGCGCCTGGAGCGTGTCCACCTGCATGCGCGCCAGGGGCTGCCCCGCGCTGACGAAATCGCCCTCGACGGCGAGCACTTCCTGCACGCGGCCGGCCAATTTGGCGGCGACGTCGATTTCCGTGGCTTCGATACGGCCGTTGCCGCTGATGAAACCCTCGCCCGGACCGGTGTCCGAGAGCATCCGCCAGCCATAGTAGCCGGCGGCGGCGACGGCCAGGACGATCAGGACGGGGACCAGTTTTCGGGAGGGCAGGCGCATGGGGGAGTCCTAGGTTCGCGGTTATCTGGAGCCGGCGTTGCGCAGGCCGGAGGCCGCCTGGGCCGGGGCGGCGGCTTGCGTGCCTCCGCCCAGCGCGGCATACAGCCTCACCCTGCTGGATAGGAGCGCGCGGCGTGTCTGCGCAAGCTTTTGCTGGGCGGCAAGCAGGTCGCGCTGGGCATCCAGCACTTCCAGGTAGGGCGACGCGCCGTGGTCGTAGCGTAATTGGGCCAGGCGGGCGCGCTCGCTCTGCGCGTCCACCGTGGCGCGGAGCACCTCGACTTGCTCTGCCAGCCAGCGGCGGGCGGACAGGGCGTCGGACACGTCCTTGAAGGCCGTCTGTATCGTCTGTTCATAGCTGGCCACCGCCTGGTCGCGACGCGCCTCGGCCAGGTCCACCGTCGCGCTGCGGCGTCCTGCGTCGAAGATCGGCAGGCTGATGCTGGGCGCGAAATTCCACGCGCGGCTGCCGCCGGCGAACAGGCCGTCCAGCTCGGCGCTGGCGGTGCCGAACGCGCCGGTCAGGGTGATGCTGGGCAGGAACGCGGCGCGGGCCGCGCCGATATTGGCGTTCGAGGCCTTCAACCGGTGTTCGGCCGCGACGATGTCGGGGCGGTTGACCAGCAACTCGGACGGCAGGCCCGGGGGCAGATCCCGCATGACGGCGCTGTCGTCCAGGCGGGCCGGCAGCGAGGGCAGGTCCAGCGGCGCGCCCAGCAGCAGCGCCAGCGCATGGGCCTGTTCGGCGCGGGCCTGTTCCAGGTCCGCGCCCAGCGCCTTGGCCTGCTGCCACAGCGTTTCGACCTGGGTGAGGTCCAGCTTGGAGATGGAGCCCACTTCGTAGCGGCGGCGAAAGATGCGCAGGGACTCCTCGCGCGAGGCGATGGTCTCGCGGGTCAGCGCCAGACGTTCGTCCAGTTCGCGCAGCGACAGGTAGCTGTCCGCCACTTCCGCGATCAGGCTCAGCGTCGCCGCCCTGGCGGCCGCGTCGGAAGCCAGGTAGTTCTGCAGCGCGGCGTCCTTCAGGTTGCGCACGCGGCCCCAGAAGTCGAGTTCCCAGCTGGCCATGCCCAGCCCGACCTGGTATTGGCTGGAGATCTGCGGCTGTCCGGTGAGATTCAGGTCGCCCGGCACGCGCGAGCGGGCGCCGTCGGCCTGCGCGCCGATCGTGGGGTACTGGTCTGCGCGCTGAATGCCATACAGCGCGCGCGCTTCTTCCACGCGCAGCAGCGCATTGCGCAGGTCGCGGTTGTTGTCCAGGGCGGTGGCGATGAGCCCTTGCAGCACCGGGTCGGGGAAATAGGCCTGCCACGCGATATCGGCGGCGGCCGCGGCGGCCGGGGTTTCGGGGCCGGCGGCATACGTTGCGGGCACGGGCAGGGCGGGGCGCTCGTAGTCGGGCGCCAGCGAAACGCAGCCGCTGGCCAGCAGTGCCAGCAGGGCCGCAGGGACGAGGCGCGTGGCGATCGTGGCCGGAAGCGGGCGGCGTGTCATGCGAGGTCTCTCCAGCGCAGGGGGGCGCCGGGGACCGTTCCGGGATTGGCGGGCTTGTGGCGCCGCCTCCGGGACGGACCCGACACCGAGGTCATGCCAGTATTGTGCCGAGCCTTGCCCGCGCATTCCTTGACCTGGATCAAGCTAGCGACTGACCAGTCGGTTTTTAATGAATCGCATGCATGGAGGGAACAGCAGGATGAACACGCAGCGCCGTCGTCTTCCGCAGGCCGTGCGGGTCGGGCAGATCCTCGACGCCGCGCTGCAGGAGTTCTCGCAAGCCGGCTACGCCGGCGCCAGGATGGACGACATCGCGCTGCGCGCCGGGCTGTCCAAGGGGGGGCTGTACGCGCATTTCGATAGCAAGGAGGCCGTCTTCGAGGCCCTGCTGGCGCGCCACCTGAGTCCTTCGAGGCTGGACGTCGAGGCCGTCGTGGACGGAGCCGCGACGCCGCGCCATCTGGCCGAGCGCATCGTCAATCATCTCTACGTCAGCCTGGGCAATCCCGCCATGGTCAGCACCCTGCGCCTGTTGCTGGCGGAAAGCGGCCGCGTGCCGCATCTGGCCGCGCGCTGGCGCAACGACACGGCGGCGGCCCACCAGGCCGACATCGCGAGGCTGCTGGAGCGCGCGCGCGACCGCGGCCTTTGCGGCGAATGCGTGGCGCGGCACCATCCATGGCTGCTGCTCTCGCCCATCGTCCACACGCTCGTCATGTCCGCGCTGCTCGGCGCGGGCGAACGCATCGACCTGCCGGAGCGCCGCCTGGCGCACGTGGCGCTGATCTGCGAGCTGTTGCGCCCGCCGGCCGCGCCGGCGGGGCCGCCACCCGCCGCGGCCGGCCCGGTTCATCCTTCTTGACGTTGCGTGCGTCATAGTGTCCTATCCAGGCTGGGCCTGCGACAGTCACGGACAACTATGCGGCGAGGCGATATGCCTACTTCGGGAATGACGGTCGGCGCACCGTCCTGGCGTTATCTGCCAGTGGCGCTGGCCTTGGTGCTTCCCCTTCTCGTCTGCGCCGGGTGGACGTGGCTGTACGCGAACAATGCCCAGCGGCAGGAAGCCGGGATCGCGGCCCGCATCGTGCGGGTCCAGGCGGAGAGGATTTTCGCCCAGTCCCGGGACATGCTGGAGCGGGTGGCGGCGCTGGCGCCCGGGGCATGCCCCGACCTGCTGCCCGACCTGCAACGCTGGGGCGCGCTCAATCCTTACTTCCGGTCCCTGGCCCTGGCGCGCAACAGCCGCGTCTATTGCTCGTCCGCTCTGGGCGAGGTGGACGCCTCGATCGACGATTTCAGCAGATGGCCCGTGCGCATCTCGCCGGACAGCTGGCCGCGCACGGTCGCGGGCACGCCCCTGGCGCCCGACCGTCCGGCCGTCCTGCTGGGCAAGTCCCGGCCGGACGGATACGGCGGCATCGTCGAGGTGGACGGCCGCTACGTGCAGGACCTGCTGGATGCGGTCGCCACCATGGGCGACTTTCAGCTGGAACTCATCGTGGGCAAGGGCGCCCCGATCCGCAGCGAGTCCTGGGGCCGCCCGGCGAGCCACGTGGTGCCTCTGTACCAGGAAACCGCCGACGAACCCGGCGGAGCGGCCCTGACCGTCAACGTCATGGCCCCGGCCGAGGCGCTCGTGCAGGCATGGTCGCAGTCCATGCTGACGTATTTGCCGGTAGCGCTGCTGATCGGTGCGGGCCTTGCCCTGGGCGCCTACCGGCTGCAAGCCAATCGGCAATCGTTCAAGGAGCAGTTGCGCCGGGCCATGCGGGCGGGCGAGTTCCATGTGCACTATCAACCGATATACAGCCTGGCGAGCGGCCGGTGCGAAGGCGTCGAGGCGCTGATGCGGTGGGAACGCCCGGGCTCGGGCCCGGTGCGCCCGGATGTCTTCATCGCGGCGGCCGAAGCGGACGGCATGATCATCGCCCTAACCCGCCACCTGCTGATGCTGATCGAGCGCGATGCGCGGACCTGGGCCACGCCTGCGGACTTCCATATTGGCGTGAACGTGGCGGCCGAGCATCTGTCCAGCGCCGGGCTGGTGGCCGACATCCAGGCGTTCGTCGCGAACGTTGCGGCGCGCCGCCCGCTGGTCGTGCTCGAGATCACGGAGCACAGCCTGATCTCGGACAACGGCCAGGCGCGGCGCAATATCGACGCCTTGCGCGCCGAGGGCCTGCGGGTCGCCATCGACGACTTTGGGACGGGCCACTGCTCGCTCTCGTATCTGCAGAAATTCCCGGTCGACTACCTGAAAATCGACAAGGGTTTCGTGCAGGCCATCGAACCGGCGGGAGGAGAGGCGCCGGTGCTGGACGCGATCATTACCCTGGCGAGCCGCCTGGGGCTGGCGGTGGTCGCCGAAGGCGTGGAGGTCCAATACCAGTTCGACTACCTGAAGGCGCGCGGAGTCGCCTTCGTCCAGGGTTATTTCTTTGCGCGGCCCATGCCTTCCGTGGAGTTCGTGCGCTGGTACGCCGGGGGCGCGCAGCCGGACGCCGCCGCCTAGAGGGATTCAGGCTGCCTTGCCGCCAGGAGCGGCCTTGGTGAAGAACAGGTCGGTGATGCTCTGGCTGTCCATGGGCTCGCCGCTGATCGTGCGCGCCAGCAGTTCCGCGCCCAGCAACTGCACCGAGAACACCAGGTCGGGTTGCACGCGACGGATCTTTTCCAGGTGTTTGCTCGTGTTGACCAGCGCTACTGTCTTGGCGCCCGTGTCGCCCGTCGCTTCCTTCGCGGCCAGCACGATGAACGCGTTCTCGGCGTCGTCGTCGCGCAGCGCCAGCACATAGCGCGCGCGGGCGACGCCCGCGTTGCGCAGCACTTCCACGCTGGATGGGTCGCCCTCGATCAGGTCGGCAGCCGCGGGGTATTCCTGCGGCACGCCGGTGGGCACGATGACGGTGACTTCGTCGCCGCGGCGGCGCAGCCCTTCGTAGACGCTCAGCGCCAGGGGCGTCGCGCCCGCGATGATGATGTGGTTCTTGCGCATGGCGGTGGAAAACCTGCCTTTGACCAGCCGTTTCAGATTGCCGCCGATGACAGGCCCGGCGATCGCGCTGATGGAGGTGGCGAATATGGTGATGCCCAGGATGATAATCGACGCCGTGAACAGGCGGGCGGTGCCCGTGTGGGGCGTGATATCGCCATAGCCCACGGTGGACATGGACACGATGGAGAAATAGAAGGCCGTGCCGGCATCCTGGATCGGAGGGTTGAATTCACTGCCCAGGTAGAGCGTGCCGAAGACCGCGTAGATCAGCAGAGACAGCATGCTGACCACGGCGAACAGCGAACCGGCCGTGACGCTGGCGCGGTCGAAGCGCCGCCAATACGCGACCAGCGCAATGACGAGGACCAGCGTATAAATGCCCAGGCCGGCGCGGCCGTGGTCGTCCAGTATCGCGAACGTGCCGATGCCGATCAGCAGCACGAGCGAGAACGCCCAGGCGATGCGGGCCTTCAGGATCAGGCCCAGCGCGATGACCTGCAGACCGACCCCCAGGACCAGGCGGGGGATCTCCAGCAGACCGACGACCCGCACGACCTCATGCCAGTTGTCGACGGCGAGCCAGAACGAATATTCGCGCGCGCGCACTTCGCGCAGCACGGGGTGCATGAAGGCGTATCCGTCCAGCGCCACCAGGATGGCCAGGCACCAGTTGGGAGGAAACAGCGCCAGCAATTTCCGCAGGCGGTGCGTGAGGGGAACGGGCATGATCGGCATGGGCGGGTCCTTTGGCGGCATTTTAGAGGGTGCGCATGAAGGGGCTTTCCTATACCGGATATGTATAGAAGACTATCAACAAAGAATTACTGGAAACCTGCCCAAGGTCCTAAACTCCCTGCATCACGCGGCTATCCGCCAGGATCGCCGCTGATAAGGGCGATCTGCCCGCCGGCTTGTCGAGGCGGACCGGTCGTTGCGTTGATCACGTTGCAGCCTGCGCGGGGACTAGAGACCCCGCACGGGTTCACGGCCCAGGCCGTACGTGAGCAGTATGAGGCACGAATGTTGGAATCGCGTGGGCCAGGTAGAAGGCATCAGTGCCGGCTGATGACTCCGGGTTCACGTGTTGTTTTAGCGCGGCGTCTTGGCCTTTCGAGGCAGCGCCGCGTTTTTTTCGCCTGGCCGCAGCGCGCCGGGCCACTTCCGCGTCACGAAGACGCGTCCGCCAGCTCGCGGCGCCAGTCGTCCTGCGAGTCTGGCCGCCCCTCATCCCCCATTGCCCGGAAATCCAGGTCGAACGCGATGTCCGCGGCGAACATATAGCCCCAGCCATGTACGGCGCGGATCGGCAGCGCCATCTGTTTGGCGGCGGCCTTGCGCCGCAGGCGGCTGATCATGACATCCACGAAGCGCCGCCGGGTGATGCCGCTATCCGCATCGTCCATGCCGTCCGCGTGAAATGCCTCGCGGCTCACCTTGCGATCCGGGGAGTTCACCAGCCGGGAAAGAAAGTCGCGTTCTCCGGTGGTCAGGCCCAGGGTCCGGCCTCCCGGGCTGACCAGCGTCCAGCCCTTGTTCGCCAGGCGCCAGGTTTCCTGGGAGGACTCTCCCGCCAGGGAGGCCTCGGATGCCGCGTCCGGGCTTTCCTGGACCGCCGCCCGGCGCACCAGGGCCTGCAGCGCCGCGGCCAGCTCCAGCCCGGTGACGTCCGGGGGCAGGCAGGCGTCGGCGCCGCAAAGCAGCGTGCGGATGCGGCTCTCGGCGTCGGGAAACGCGGAGATGGCGACTATGCCCAGGCCGCGGTCCGCCGCGCGCAGCCGCACCGCGGCGTTGTGGATGTCCGGCAGCGGAGCTTCCAGGACGATCAAGGGGCTGGGGGCGTGGAAATATCGCTCGTAGAGCTTGGCGAGGTCGTGGCAGTGGCGGACGTTGAAGCCCAGGTGGGACAGGGCGTCGGCGAGTCTGGCATGTCTGGCGTTGTCGTAGCCGAGGAAAATGACATCCAGCGTGTTGTTCATTGATGCTTCCAGGACGAAGCCGTCCGGCGGTGTTGTTCGAATGGGCGCGCGGCCATGCTGCGGCCGGCTCGCGGCGGATGCGCGCGTCGACGCCGCACGGAATTCACGCCCGTGTTTCATTTAAACACGGGCGTGTTTTTTTGTGAAGATACGTTTCTATGGTATCTAATAGTAACCGATGCGCAAGCTCAAATATGGAAAATGCGGCTCTTCGCCGATCTGTGCGGGTATGGGAAACGCCGGGATTCGAATAATCAGACCCCCAGTGGCAGCGACACGTTTCCAAGAAGGCTAAGTAGAAGGGATGCGCACCGCATGCGGTGCGGTATTGATCGCCTCGCAGATGGTGGCGCGTGTCGGCGAGGCAGAGGGATTGCCTGAGCCCGCTGGTAGCCCAACGCCGCAAAGTGAGACGCTCTGTCAGGAATGCCTAGAGTCCGCCGCTCGCACGGCCGCAACGGCTGTGGCACGAGGGTAGCAGGGTGACGGCTCAAGTAGAGGAATACCTGGCTACTCGTCAACAGCAGACGGGTTGGATCGCAGAGGCCATTGCGGCGGCGCTCGCTCGCGCCGCCGCAAGCGCTGCGGCAGGCGCGGTACTGGGCGGCGTGGCCGCCCTGCCAGGCGATACGCCGCGGGAGGATGGCGAAGTCAAGCCCACTGCCCCCGCCTTGCCTAGACCCGGGGAGCCATGTAAGAAGTGCCCGCCTGATCTGGGGAGGATCGTTAGACGCCGACATGGCGTGAATTGGAACGCCTACGAGAACCAGGCTCGGATAACAGGATTTGCCTACGATACTGAGTATTGCCAATGGAGTGATGAGTGGAGTTGGCAGGGCATTGCGGTGGGGGTACCGTTTGATATCGATTTCGACGGCTTCATATCGGCAATTTAAAGATCCAACGCATCAGTCGGGCGATTTCCCGGCGATGCTGCGTCGAATGCACGCCATGACGCAACTACTGGCGCAGAAGTCAGAGGGGTTGACACACTGGTTCTCGCAGGGTGAGTCGGTCGACGATTCCAAGTTATATCCTGCCTTTGAAGGCGCTATACCTCCCGCAAGTGATTACCGCCCAGCAAGTGCCGGAGGCCCAGGCGCTGATCCCCGCCCCTGCCGCCGGAAAGAAGCAGACGGGCACCATCATCGTCAGTGTCGCCGATGAGGTGTTTTCGCTCGACAATCCCAGCCACGTCGAGTTGGCGAATCATATCGAGATGCGTCTGGTAGACCA
>Ga0182735_1000627_pt1 | contig 27339 bp, 21 predicted proteins | sample eDN5th30CKraftMG_FD_128524 | JGI IMG/M metagenome (GOLD analysis project Ga0182735, IMG submission 128524) | Enriched Miracle-Growth compost microbial communities from Emeryville, California, USA - eDNA 5th pass 30_C Kraft MG (version 2) (version 2) ...
AGATCGTGGCGCGGCGCGGCGCGCGCTTCGGCCGGCTGCTGCGGACGATCTGCGCATTCCTTCTCGCCGTGGCGGCGATCCTTGTCGCCAGCCGCCTGCTGTCGAATGAGCCGGCGACGCGCCGCCTGATGATCCTGTGGAGCGGCGCGGGACTTGTCGCCCTGTCAGGCCGCCATGTCTTCATCAGCATCATGGCGGCGGGCTGGGCCCCGCGCGCGGCGCGCCAGCGGTTGCGCAGTTTCGGCGAACTGGTCAGCGCGGCGTTCATCTGGGGCGTGCTGGGGCTGGCGACCACGTCGACGCTGCGCGGCTTGCGCGCCAATGCCGGCCTTCTGGACATCACCTCATCGGCGCTGGTCAGCCTGCCGGTCATGGTTCTTACCATTTTCGCCTACATTTACTATCGTCAACCGGTGATGTCGGCGGTGGCGGGCCCGCCGCCGCGCACGATCACCCGGCTGCGCTTCGCGGCGATCTGGCCGATTGTCGCCGCCGTGGCGACCCTGGCGACATTCGCCGCGCTACAGATCTCCATCACCGTGCAACATCCGCTGCCGGGTTTGCCGCTGTTGCTGACCCTGTTGCTGCTGCTGCTGACGCCGCACATCGACGTCACCCTGGCGGAGTGGGCGCGCACGCGCGAGCAGACCGCCTCGGACCGCATTCCCCTCGCCTCCCTCTATCGCACCAGCCGCTTCGCCTTCATTCTTCTGGTGCTGATCACCATCGGCTACCAGTGGGCTTTTCCGGCGCTGGCGGCGCTCGGGGTGCATTCCGGCGAGGCGGAGTGGCGTTCGATCTCGCTGGCGATCGTCGCCCTGGTCGCCGCCTGGGGCTGGAACGCGATCAGCATCTGTTTTGAGCGCCTGACGCGCAGGGGGCATGAAAACGCCGCGACCAACGAGGAACCACATGCGCCCCGCACCCGCCTGGAAACGCTGTTTCCGCTCATCGCGGGCACGGCGCGTTCGCTGATCGTGCTGATCGCATCGCTCACCATCATGCTCCTGCTCGGCATGAATGTGTGGCCGGTGATTACCGGCCTGAGCGTTTTTGGCCTGGCGATCAGCTTTGGCTCCCAGACGCTGGTCAAGGACATTGTCTCGGGGCTGTTCTTTCTCATCGACGACGCCTTTCGCATGGGCGAATACATCGAGACGTCCGGCGCCAAGGGCGCCGTGGAGCGCATTTCGATCCGGTCCGTCAGCCTGCGGCACCCCCGCGGCGCGGTCGCCACGATACCCTATGGGCAGATCGGCAAGATCCAGAACTTCAGCCGCGACTGGGTCATCGTCAAACTGCTCTTCCGCGTGTCGTTCGACACCGACGTGGAGAAAGTGCGCAAGCTGTTCAAGCAGATTGGCGCCGAGCTGGCCGCCGATCCGGAGTTTGAGGGCGACCTGCTGGAAACCTTCAAGAGCCAAGGCATTTTTGGCGTGGAGGACGGCACCCTGCTGGTCCGCGGCAAATTCAAGGCGCGCGCCGGCAAGCAGTTCACCATTCGCAAGAAAGTTTACGCCCTCGTGCAGCAGGCCTTCCGCGACAACGGCATCGTGGCCGTGCCCAAACCGGTCATCATGGCGGCCCCACCATCCGCTGGCGCGGCGGAAATCCCCGCCCCTGCCCCTGCCCCCGCCCCCGCTCCGGCGCCACCAGCCCCTCCCCAGGCAGACGCCGCGCCTTCCCCATCCCCGCCAGCGTCGGCAAGCCAGGACGGAGCCTCATAAAGTTGCGTCAATGACGGGGGCGTGGCTCAAGCCCTCCCATCCGCGAAGGCCATGCGTCGACACGAACTGGTGAATGGGGAATGGCCGGTGATCACGCCGCTTTCACATGGCGTTCTCTCCAGCAGGGGCTGACGCCTGCGACCCCGAGCGAGCGGCTCAGGCCGTAGCCGTCAGGGAGGCAATACGGTCATCGCCGGCCGCCTGGCGGCAAACAATTCTTTCATACGACGACGCAGCCGGGTGGCCCGGACACGACAAGGCCACCGTTGGCGGGCTTTGCCGATCACCCGCCTCCGGGACGCTTCGCCAGCCCAAGATCCTTTGCCGGGAAGCGCTCGAAGGTGGCGAGATGCCGGTTCAGCCGCGCCGATACCTGCGGCAAGCCCCATTCGAAGCGCGAATGTCCCTGCGAGGCCTGCTCCTTCGGGTCCATGTAAAGATTGAAGACCCAGGGCGACTGGCCGACCGGCGTCAATGTGCTCGCATCGAGATTGCGGCGAACCGTTTCGTTCTGGAAAACCATGAAATGGACCTTGTATTCCATCCAGCGAAGCGCCGTGACCTGGTTCTCGCGATACATGAATACGGCGTCGCGACGCGATGCCCCGTCATCGGCCAACAGGAACGATGACTGGTCGACGCCGTCGATATAGCGGTCGGGCGAAATTTTCCCCTCCTGACCCGCAAGCGCCACAGCCGTATTGAACAGGTCGCACAGGTCGAACAGCCCGTCGGAGATACGCCCCGCCCTGATCATGCCTGGCCAGGAGGCGATGCCGGGGACGCGCACACCGCCTTCCCAGGTCGTACCCTTGCCGCCGCGGAACGGCTGATAGGAGCTGTCGGGCCAAAGGTCTTCATTGCCGCCATTGTCACTGGTGAAGAATACGAGCGTATTCTCCTCCTGGCCGGTCTCGCGCAGCACGCGCATCAGCCGTCCGACAATATCGTCGACCTCGACGATCGCATCGCGATGCGGGAAGCCGGCGGGACTCTTTCCGGCATAGCCTGGGGCGGGATACGTATCATTGTGCAGACGGCCGAAGGAATGGATCAGGTAAAATGGATTCTTTGCTTCAGCCTGCCTGCGGATGAAGCCCTCCGAGAAATCGGCGAAGTGCTGATCGATGCGGGACAATTCATCAATGGTCCGGGTTGCCCGGTCGATCGCGATCTCGCCGCCCTTGATGCCCCTGGTGATATGCGCCGGAGCGATGCTTCTGATCGCGTTGAGCCGGTCGGGCCTGAGCACCAGATCAGGATAAAGCCTTCCGTCCACCTGCTGCGACATCTCGCTGATGACAGTGAGGATGCCGTAATATTCGTCATAGCCGACCTGATGCGGGTAAAGCCCCTCGCCCTCGCCCAGATGCCACTTGCCCGACAGCGCCGTCGTGTAACCGGCGTCGGACAACAGGCGGGCGGCCGTCACCTCGTCTGCCCAGGGGTTCACCTTGTAGCGCTCGCCAGACAGCAGCGGGCGATTCAGCCCGCTGCGGACCGGGATACGGCCTGTCATGAGGGCGGCCCGCGTCGGCGTGCAGGTGGGCTGGGAATAGGTGGAAAGCAGTTTCAGTCCGCCCGCGGCGAGCGCGTCTATATGGGGCGTCGGGGCGCCGATCAGAAGTCCACCGCCAAACGCGCCGACATCACCCCAGCCCATGTCGTCCACGAGGAAAATCAGAATATTTGGCGGCCGCCCCGTGCGGGCGCGAAGCGCCGCCAGCTTGTCCGCCGCGGCCTGCTCCTGCGCGGGGCGGGGAATTACGGGTTCAAGGTGCGGCGCCGCCTGAACCGTAAGGTCGAACGGGTTGCGCGGCGTTGTCCCGCCCGGTTGAGCGCGCAGGGCCCCAAAGGGCGCCATGCACGCAAGCGCGCTCCCGCCCAGCAGCAGGCTGCGCCGATCAAGCATCCCCCTGTCTGATCCCGACTTCCGCGTGCCATTGGTGCTCATGACGTTCGCCTCCGGGGTTGGCCGGCATACGCAAAAGGAGCCTCGGCTAGTCGACGCGCTCGAAGTCCGGCATCTTGAAGGTCCTGGCGTAGAAGGCCTCGTCCGGCCCGTAGAAGCGGAATGCCGGGAGCGGACGCTTGCCACCGGTCGGGATCCAGTTCGCCTCCAGGCCGTCCGGCGCGACGGGGCCGATATAGAGCGTCACGCTCCCGTCGGCGTTCTGCTTCATCTTGTCAACGCCATAGGAATCGAGCGTCGTGCGCATGGACTGCGTGTAGATGAACGCCATGGTGGCCCGGTCATACATCGTGAGGGCCCAGAACTGCCTGATGGGGACGTTGGTGGGCACGGTGACCCTGTAGGTCCGTCCGGCCTCCAGGGGGCGGCCCTGATTGTCCGCCATCGCCATCAGGTAATAGGTCGCTGGCCGGTCAGAAACCTGGCCTGGCGCCATCGTGCACCAGAAAAACGCCATGGCGCGCCCGTCAACGTCGATCCTGTCAGGATATTCGTAGGAGAACCCGCGGTTTTTATCAGGAAGAAGCAGGGGAACGTACTGGCGATCCGGCCAGAAATACATGGTCCTCGGCAGGTTGTCGAAACGTTCCTGGAGGTAATGCCAGACATCCACCGCGGCTTGCCGCATGGCCCGCTTCGCGACATCGTCGGGATTGTAGGGTTTGCTGCGCGCGATGCCGAGCGTTGCAAGCAGGCCCATGATGTGGCGGTCCTGCGGCCTTACCGGCTCATAGGTAAAGGTGGCGTGCAGATATTCGTAATATCTCTCGTCATGGTGCTGGAGCGTTGTGTAGCGCCTGTCGACGGCATCGACGAAGTTCTGCTTCGGCGGGTTTGCCGCCTGCGACAGATAATACATTTTCAGGCGGCGGGAATAGGCGTAAGCGTCTTCCGCGCTCTTGCCCGGCGCGCGCACCGAGCGCAATCCGAACATGATCCGGTAGTTGGGCGACTTCACATGGATGTAGCCCGGCGGGACCGTTCCCGTGAAGTCTGGCGCGGTGAACAGGATCTTGCCGCCTTTTCCGCCGTCGACGCCCGACGGGCCGATATCGGCGATGGTCATCTGCCACGCATCGACCACCTGGCCGTAGAGGCTGCCGTCAGCCCCGGCCGGAGGAACCTCCAGCACCACCGGCTCCTTCTTCACATCGGTATAGGCGATGATGTAGGGCGTCGAACTGTTCGCAGTCCACGTCTCGAACTTCGGCGTTGCCGGGCCCGACATCGCCAGGATGTCATTGTCCTTGAGGCCAAGGCCATCGGTCGTCGCGACACGGCCGCCGTGGACCTGCACCGACGGCAGCGACCACAACATGGCCTCGAAGGCGCGCTGGTATTTGATCTGATAGTCGAAGTCGACGTTCGAACGCATGCTCCCGGGCGGAGGCTGTCCGCCAAGCGGCTCCTGCGTGACCTGAGCGGAGGTTTGACCAGCAGGTGCGAAAGCGAACATCGTCCCGGCGATCAGGAAGGCGGCCCATGGATTGGTAGTCATCGTGAGCCTCGCGACAAGATTGCCGAACGCAATCATCTTATTACGAGAGCGCCGCGCCCGGCAATTGACCGGAAGGTTGATGCCGCTTCGTCTGATCTGCGGGCCTGATCAATGGCGCTACTCCCCCACTACCAAAGAATTAGGGCCCGCGACGCATGGGAAAGGCAGGCTGACATCCACCCGCGCCCCCGCACTGCCTGTCTGGAAAAAGAGCGGAATGATCGCCCGCTCATCATCTGTCAGTTCATGTCGGCGCATCAGTTCCTCCCGCGAGGGAAAGCTGGCGTCAGGGCGTAATCAGGTCGCCAGATTTGTGGGGCCACAGATTTATGGGGTCATGTCCCGACAACCGCCCCGGACCAGGCGACGCCGCCGATGGCGGATCATTCCCGACAGGTCTGTTTTCGCAGCCCGCAAGAGGTGCTCTGGCGGGCGGCTGCGGATTTTCGATTCCGATGTACGGTTGGGTGGGTCATTGTGGCCATGTCCGGCATGGCGGCGCGGCTGCGCCGGACAGCGTTGGCAGCCAATGGTCTGAAGGGACGTGCGACACCGAAGGATACCTGGATGAAGATGATCGAGCAGGAAGCATGGCACGCCCGAACTGCAGAGGAAGTCTGCGCTGCTTTTGAAACTGGTATGGACGGGCTGGATTCCGGCGAGGCCGCGCGACGTCTTGATGATTTTGGTCCCAACGCATTGCCTGCCGCGCGGCGGACGCATCCTGTTCTGCGTTTCCTCGCCCAATTCAACAATACGCTGATCTATTTTCTGCTTGCCGCCGCCATCGCGGCCATGGCCCTCGGCCACGTCATTGATGGCGCAGTCATCATCATCGTCGTGCTGATAAACGCCATCGTCGGCTTCATCCAGGAAGGCAAGGCGGAGCGCGCCCTCGAGGCAATTCGCGACATGATCGCGCCGCACACAACCGTGGTGCGCGACGGCGAGCGTCACACGGTTGACGCGCGGCTCCTTGTTCCAGGCGACATCGTCGCCCTGGAGGCCGGCGACAAGGCGCCCGCCGACATCCGCCTGCTGCGCGCGCGCGGTCTTTCAGCCGACGAGGCCATCCTGACGGGGGAATCCGTACCCGCCGAAAAGAACGAAAAACCCGTTGCGGCCGACGCGGCGCTCGGCGACCGGGCGCCGATTATCCATTCCGGCACGGTGATCACGACCGGTCAGGGCCTCGGCGTCGCGGTGGCGACCGGCAACCGCACGGAGATCGGTCGCATCGCCGGCATGATCGGCGACGTGCAAACCCTGACGACGCCGCTCCTGCGCCAGATCAACGCCTTCGGCACGCGGTTCACCTGGTTCGCCATCGGCGCCGCAGCGTTACTGTTCGCCTTCGCCGTGCTGGCCAGAAACTATGAATGGCTGGACGCGCTGATGGTGGTGGTGGCGCTCGCGGTCGGCGTCGTGCCCGAAGGTCTGCCCGCCGTCATCACCATCACGCTGGCGATCGGCGTCCGTCGCATGGCGGCGCGCAACGCCGTTGTGCGCCGGCTCCCCGCTGTCGAGACGCTCGGCGCGACGTCTGTGATCTGCTCGGACAAGACCGGCACGCTGACGCGCAACGGAATGACCGTGCTCCGCCTGGTGACGGCGCTGGGCGTAACCGGGGTTTCCGGCTCGGGCTATGCTCCAGAGGGTCGCTTTGACGGCGAAACTTCGGCCGCGGACGTGGATCGCGACGGGCTGCTCCGCGCCGGCCTCCTGTGCAACGACGCGCGCCTTGTCGAGAATGAGGGGCAGTGGAGCGTGCTCGGCGATCCGATGGAGGGCGCGCTGGTTGCGGTCGCAGCGAAGGGAGGACTCCATCCCGAAGCCGAGCGCCAAGCATGGACGCGGCGCGATGAAATCCCCTTTGACGCCCAGCACCGGTTCATGGCGACGCTGCATGATGAGCCGGGAGGCGAACGCCGTATCTTCGTCAAGGGAGCGCCCGAACGGGTGCTGTCCATGTGCTCCGGCCCGATCGATCACGACTGGTGGCGCGAACGCGTCGACACGGCGGCGGCGCAGGGCGAACGGGTGCTTGCCTTCGCGACCAAAACGGTCGGGACCGATGTCGAACGGCTGGAGTTCGGGACCGTCGAAAGCGGGCTGACCCTGCTCGGCGTCGCGGGTTTCGTCGATCCACCGCGCGACGAAGCGATCGCGGCTGTCGCCGAATGCCGCTCCGCCGGCATCGCCGTCAAGATGATCACCGGCGACCATTACGGAACGGCGGTGGCCATCGCCCGGCAACTGGCCATTGCCGACGATCCACAGGTGCTGGAAGGCGGCGCCCTCGACGGCATGCCCGACGACGAATTGCGCCGGACAGTCGAGAGAGTCGCCGTGTTCGCCCGCGCCACGCCCGAGCACAAGCTGCGCATCGTGCGCGCGCTTCAGGCCAACGGCCACATCGTCGCCATGACCGGCGACGGCGTCAACGACGCCCCCGCCGTCAAGCAGGCGGATGTCGGCGTCGCCATGGGTCGCAAGGGAACCGAAGCCGCCAAGGAAGCGGCGCAGATGGTGCTGCTCGACGACAACTTTGCCTCGATCGTCGCCGCCGTGCATGAAGGACGCACGGTCTATGACAACATCCGCAAGGTCATCGGCTGGACATTGCCCAGCAATGGCGGCGAAGTGCTCTGTGTGATCATCGCGATCCTGCTCGGCCTCAACCTGCCGATGACGCCGGTGCAAATTTTGTGGATCAACATGGTCCTCACCGTCACACTCGGCCTGGTCCTGGCTTTCGAGCCGTCGGAGCCGGATGTGATGCAGCGCCCGCCCCGCCCGCGCGAGGCGCCAATCCTCTCGCGTTTTCTCGTCTGGAGAATCATTTTCGTCTCGTTTCTCTTCGTCATCGGTGTATTCGTTATTTTCGAGTATGGCCGTTCTCGCGGCTATGATATCGAAGGCGCGCGCACGCTGGTGGTGAACACCGTGGTCGTGATGGAGATATTCTATCTGTTCAATGTGCGTTATTTGCACCGCACGTCGTTCAGTCTCATCGGCGCCATGGGAACGCCTGCGGTGCTCAGCGCTATAGCGATTGTAATCGCGGCGCAACTCCTGTTCACCTATGCGCCCTTCATGCAAGAGCTGTTCGGAACCGCGCCGATCGCTTTTATTGATGGCCTGGTAATTATCCTGATCGGCGTCATCACCATGGTTATTCTGGAAGTGGAGAAGGCATTGTCGCGCCGCGCCGTGCCTTGAGCGAAGGCGCGACCCTTGTAATCTGACCCAGATCTCATGCCCCTTACAAAGGGCTTCTCTGGAGTCCCGCTCCGATACACCGGCCTTCCGTACCGGAGATTTCGATGGCGCGCTTTGCCCTGCCGGGCTCCGAGTGGTCAGTGATGCAGTTGCTTCTGCCGACAAAGGCGCTCGTTGCCCCGGCTCCCTGCCCCGCCGCCCAATCCATCAAATAGCGGGACTGAATACCTCGTAGACTTGCGGTCGCCGCAGCTTTTGGGCTCACCCCTTATGACGCCCGTCGTATTTCTGCGGAACTTGAGGTCAGGTTTTCGATTTACCCCAAACAGCAGTTACGAAAAGGCGCTGTTATGCAGGCCAATCCGGATACTCACGAAACACGTGATCTGATCGCCTGCAATAAGGTGGTTGGCGCTGATGTGTATGGGATTGGCCACAACAGCAAGGCCGCGGGATCTACGATTACTACGGCGTGAAGCCGGGGTTGCAGGCGTCCTGGAAACGGGAGGGGGCATGACTCATTTCAAACCCTTGCTGCGGGATGCTGGGGCATTCGTTCTTGGCTTCACATCAGCCGTGATTTTGCTTGGCCCAGCCCCCAGGGCGTCTGCTCGAGAGATGGCGGAGCATCAAGACAAGGGTCCGAATTCGTCCCATGGCAAGAATGCTGTGGCGCCCACTGATATTGGCCCCGCCGGGTGGCGCGAAATCGTCATGCGAACGTACCGTGAGGTTTCCCGCGACAGGGTCATGGCTGTCTCGGCAGGCGTGACGTTTTACGGCCTCCTGGCCATGTTTCCGGCTATGGCGGCGTTCGTTAGCCTGTATGGGCTTGCGGCCGCGCCTGATACGGTCATGGAGCACCTCGGACTGTTGGGGAGCATTCTTCCGGCGCAGGCCTACAGCTTTATCCGTGACCAGATGGAGCGCATCGCATCAGCGGGCAGCCAGGACCTTGGCCTGTCCCTGGTCATTGGGCTCGCGCTTGCGTTGTGGAGTGCAAACGCCGGTATGAAGGCGTTGTTCGACGCCCTGAACGTGGCCTATGGCGAGGACGAAAAGCGGGGCTTCTTCCGTCTCAATCTGGTTTCGATGATCTTTACCGTTGGCGTAATCCTGTTCGCGGTTGTTGCTATCCTCCTGGTGGTCGCGCTTCCGGCTGTCCTGGATTACGTCTATCTCGGCAACGTCGCCGAACCTCTCTTCAAATTTGGCCGTTGGCCGGCTCTCATGGCGGCGCTGATTGCTGTTCTCGCGGTTCTCTACCGGTTTGGTCCAAGCCGGGAAAATGCCCGCTGGCAATGGGTCAGTCCCGGAGCGATTTTTGCAGCCGTCGTCTGGCTCGTGGCTTCCGTTGGCCTCTCCTGGTATATGGCGAATTTCGAGGACTATGACAAAACCTATGGAACCGTGGGGGCCGCCATTGCCCTGATGATGTGGATGTGGATATCAGCAATCATCGTGACAATTGGCGCTGAACTGAACGCGGAGTCCGAACGGCAGACCCTCGTGGACACCACGACTGGCGCGCCTCTCCCCATCGGAACCCGGGGCGCCGATGCGGCTGACCGGAAATGACGCGGGATTCCGCCAATGCGCGCGCAAATGACTGGCTGCCCGCTTCTTTAATCTCCCGTGTGAGAATTCGGCGCTGCAACCGGCTTGGACTCCGGCGAACCCTTATGGCGGAGAAAGATTGACAGCACGACCAGCAATGCAGTCGACAGAAACTCGGACTGCCAGTTCTGAAACGACTCGAACCATAATTTCGGATCCAGCAAATATCCCATCAGGCGTCCTGCCGGCTGGCCATGTCGCATGGCGTCTTCGTTGGTCGCCAAAAGGCTGAACCACCAGTGCAGGACAAACGAGAGAAGAAAGAGAACAGCGAGAGAAATACCCAGTGAGCGCTCGTAGAGCCAGGCGACCACGGGATAGCGATGCCGCCACCAGACCACGTCGTTGTCCCGATCCGGCTGATCTGGATCGCGGGACTCGGCTGAACCGCGCTGGAACAGCATGGCCGTCAGGACAACGTATACCGCCATCTGGAGGAACTCACTCTCCCAGTTCTCCAGCAGCGCCGACAGAAAATTGCCGCTGGCCAGGTATGCCGGAAGGTCCAGTCCCGCCTGTCCGTGCGCGACAAGTTCCTGATTGTAAGCGCTCTGACCGGTCAGAATCATCCCGACCAGCGAACCCAGAAACATGGCTCCAAGAGCAAGCGTCAGACCGTTGTCGCGGAAAAATCTTGCCATTGCCTGCTCCAATGCACCGGTATTTCCTCAACAGGAGCCGCTTCCAGTTGTTGCCTGAAGCGCTTCAGACAGAGCCTCATAATAGCGGCGCGGGTGTCATCGGAGGAACTGCAGAGGGCGTCCAGCGCCCATATAACCTGTCCACCGCTCCCAAGCCGTCGCCAGGACGCACGCGTCCATTTCACCACTCACCATGGGGGTGTTGCCCTTCATCCGTTGCGAGCGGCTTCAATCCAGGGAGAAACACCTCCGGATGTTCGCGCCTGCTGGCGCTGGAAGAACCTGGCCCCCATTTCATTGCAAGAGACGAAATGGGCGTCGGCGTGCGATTGCGGCCGACGCAAAGCATCTCGCGCAAGATTGCCCCCTGGGAAAAAGAAGGCGACGCCGTCGGCGAAGATGACGCGCCAGGTCAGGGTTGGGACCATTGGCGGGTCGATGATTCAGCGCGCCAGCCACGCTTCAGGTCCCAACGGCGAGTGTCATTCGATAACCTGAATCACCTTCCTCGTTCTGGGTTCAACCAATACAGGATGTCCGTTGATAACGGTGTACCGATACGTTTTTTGAACCCCATATTCTTCAGGGACGTCGTAATAGGTTATGCCTTCTTCCGGCAGCACCACGCCAGCCTCAAGGTCTTCATCATAGGAGTACGACGGCACGCGCCGCTCCACGACGTATCGCTTGAATTTCGGGGTGTTATCTCCAACAATTCCCCCTACGACAGCGCCGCCAACCCCTCCGACTACCGCGCCTACCGGTCCGCCAACGATGGCGCCGCCCACCGCGCCAGCAGCGGCCCCACTGGCGGCTCCTCCTTTTGCCCCCTCCGGATTCTCCGCAAGCGCCACTGCAGGCAGCAAAGCGATAACACTGACCAACACAAAACGTTTCATCGTAAGCTCCTCCGCTTTCCTGATGGTAACGCCTCGCCTTCCGTCAGTGTTCCACCGATTTTATTGCGTTCTGAATCCATTATTCAGCGCATATATGCTTATTTTTGACATAATTAGCAATCATGCGCCGGAACATATGCTGGCCGGCGACAAGCGCAATGATGCGCCCAAGCCCGCCGTGGGTAGCTTGGCGTCATCAGCGGGCCCAAAAAAAGCCCCGCAAAAGCGGAGCTTATGAACAGCCATGGTTAAATTGGCATGCCATAGTATTCGTCCACGCGGCGGGTCCACCCGGCGTTTCGTTGTTCCCAATCGGGGTCAGTGGCAAAATTCCGGGACATCGTCGGGGCAGCTTTCAGACGCTCGACAGGCTCCTTGAGGACATAGCCACCCAAATTGGTATCGTAGTTCAACCTGTTCCATGGGATCGGATGGTAGTCCGCCCCCATACCGAGAAAGCCGCCTATGGACATAACCGCGTATGACACTTTTCCTCCCACTTTTTCGAGCATAACGTCATATATCGAACCAATGTCGTCGCCGTCTGCGTTGTAAACGGTCGTTCCCTGAACCTTGGATGCTGAGATAAGATTCGACGTTTCGTCTGTTTCCATGCGTCCTTCAACATCACGACTTGCCATAACGCGCACTCCCTGCATGATTTACCAATGATGGTAGAACACCCCGAACCACGGCCTGGTTCCAGATCGACATACAGGGCGCTCGCGGAACTTTGGGAGCGCCAGAGCATGCCCAGGTTGGACGCCGGGCCAGATGACCCGGAGCGAAACCCGCACGGCAACTGCTTTTTGATCAAAGGCGCTCGTTGACAAATACTTGATGGGCCCTGCCGTGGGCGCAGCAAGTCCTTCAATTGCTCCTTCTGGCGCATTTGCTGAAGGCAACAGCCATGTCGCGGTGAACGCCCCCCTGACAGCAATTGAGGCACTGTCACGAGCAGGGACGGCGCATGGGCTAATTGTGCGGAACGTCCAGCCCCAGCTTCAACGCCTCACACTGTTTCTGCGCCTGATCGGCAAGACTTATAATGTCATTGCCGGCTGCGATGAACCTGCCGTCTACGTACAGGTTGGAATTGCCCTGTAACGGTACGTGTATCTCAAAGAGGTGAGGAAAATCGGCGGCCCAGATAATGCGGACCGGGCGGCCAGAGCGGGTGGTGCGCAGTAAATTTTCCCACTGCAACGTCATGCCAGCCTCCAGCTTCAGATGGCTTTTCATCTCATCAGAACCGGAACCGTAGCAGGCGCGAAGGATGTTGATGTTAACTTATGTTTAGGAAAAATTATTGCGCCGTTGAGATTGCCGCGAAACGTGATCGCCGGCCGTCGAAAGTGAGGCGGCTACAGCGCCTGGCGAGGTGCAATTGAGCCGCATGATGCAGCGCACGCCTTCGCGGTTGAACTGGTGATCGACGACGAGCCCGGGATAGCCGCGCGCCAGGAGACGCGAACCAAGACCACGCCGTTTCGGCTTCGTGACGATCGGGCCATTACGTTCCTGCCAGTCGATTTCGACCCAGGAACCCGTGGGATGCGCGGACCAGAACAGGTCAACCATTCCTCCCGGGCATGACAGCGCGCCATATTTGCTCGCGTTGGTGGCAAGTTCGTGCAGCGCCAGCACCAGCGGCATGCATGCCCGCCCAGGCAGCGGGCATTCCGGGCCATCGATCCGCAACCCGGGATGATCTGCGAACGGCCGCAACGCCTCGTGCGCAAGCGAAGGCAATGTCGCGCCCTGCCACTGGCTCTTGCGCAGCAGATCCTGGGCGCGGGCGAACGCCTGCAATCGCGGCGTAAATGCTTCAAAGAAGTCTTCACCGCTCCTGCCGGAGCGTTGCGTCTGCCGCGCCAGCGCTTCGACCATGGCCAGGTTGTTCTTCGCGCGGTGATCCAGTTCAGCGGCGCGGATCATCTCGCATTCGGCGGCGTGGTGAAAATCCAGCACAAGGCCGCGCAAGCGATCGACGATGAAGGTAACAGCGGCGGCGGCCGCCAGACGCATCGGGATGGCCGCCATATCCCAGGCCGCCATGTTTCCCGGCGCCATTTGACCTGGGCCCCGCGGCAACTGGAACAGAACCTCCGCCATCCCGAACAGCGCCACCGCAGCCAGGCCATGTCGCCAGCCAAACAGCGCCGCAGCCAACGCAACAGCCGGAAAGCAGATCAGCGGCCCCAGATATGGAGCAAGCGCCGGGCTGAGCAGACCGACTGCCACAACGACAAGCGGCGGCAGCGCCACTAACCCGGTTTGAAGCAATTTACCCGGAGCATTGGAAAGCACCACGCGCTCGATGAAGGATTTCACAGTCAGGCGCTCCTTCCGGGCGCCCAGCCAGGACAGGCTGTGCGTCGGGCTGATCCGGTTGAGCCGCCTGGAGGAAACCGGGCGACAGATAGGAATATCTGCCGTCTCATTAATTGTTGCGATATAACATAAGTTAATTTTGACGCTGGCGCGCAGATGCATAAGAGTCTGCGAATGCGATGCGCAGCCAGTAGCGGAGTTGCAGATGGACAATCCCCTCGTTCGCAAACTGGAGCACGGCGCGCGCCTGACGGACGAAGACCGGTCCCTGTTGGTCCGCATCTGCAAGCAACCCATTCGGGTCCCCGCGTACACCGATCTCATTCGCGAAGGCGATCCGCCGCGTAACGTGCGCCTCGTGATCGAGGGCTTTGCCGGCCGCTACAAGGTTCTGGAAAACGGCAAGCGCCAGATCGTGGCGTTTTTCGTGCCCGGGGACATGTGCGACCTGCACGTGCACATCCTTGGCGAAATGGATCACAATATAGGGACCCTGGTGGATTCCCTCATTGTCGAAATAGAACCGCAACAGGTCGACGCACTGATTGACAATCCACGCCTCAACCGGGCCCTGTGGTGGGCTACGCTGGTTGATGAAGCGATTTTGAGGGAGTGGCTGGTGAACATGGGCCAACGTCCGGCCAGCGCACAGATGGGTCACATCTTTTGCGAGTTGCTGCTGCGACTTCAGGTGGTGGGCCGCGCCGGGCCGGACTCGTTTCCCATGCTGCTCACCCAGCAGGAGCTGGCAGACACCATGGGAATAACACCGGTTCACGTGAACCGTGTCATCAAAGAGTTGCGGGAGCTTGGTCTTGTTGAGACAAGCTCCCGCAGGGTGCGCATTCCCGATATCAGGAAACTGCGGGAGTTCAGCGGCTTTGACCCAACCTACCTGCACCTGCACAATGCCGGAAGCCGCAAGCCGGCAGCTATCGACGAAGCAGCGGTCGCCGCGCCGTAAGACAGCGCGATGGTGGGGCTCAATTCCGATCCGTCTTGTTGTCAGCCATCATGCGGGGCCGGGAGGCACGACCGGACGCCCTGTTTCTGAAGTACTCAGGGCCATGATGGCGCAGGGCGCATTGGCGAAAGAGTGGCGCACCCTTTTGGAAGCGCCGCCACGTCTGGATTAATCAGCCTGTCAGGTTTCATAGGCGAACGCGTCCCGGGCGCGCCCGCCCAGAACTGCTGCGACACAGGCGACAAATGCCCCAATGCAGAGGGCCAGAGCGGCCGCAAGAGCAGTGGCGGCGCTGGCCTTTCGCGCATCGTCCGCCTTTTGTTTCGCCTCCTGCTTCAGATTTTCCAGTCCCTGCATGGCGCTGTCGACCCGTTGTTCTGCGTCGGCCTGCGATACGCCCGTGGCGTTCGCGATCACACCGGTCACATAGGTCTTGTCGCTCTGCGGCAAAGTCCCCGTTGCGACGGCCCGGGCGATAATGCGCGACACCTCCTTCAAGGTTTCAGGACGCAACGGCTGGGCGGCAGGCGCCTGACCAGGCCGCATCATGCCATCGACATAATAGTCCAGCCCGTTGTCGGCGGCTCCGCCAGCCGCGGTTGCTGCTGCTCCCGCAACCGTAGCGGCGGCCTTGACGCCGGTTCCAACGACAGAAAAGGCGGATGATGCGGCTACCCCCATCATTATCAGCGCCGCCACCGTCCACGCGACGAGCCCGTGCACCGTATCGCGAAAGAAAGCCTCGTCGCTGCGTAACCCCGCCCAGCCGGCGCGCATTCGTCCGGCGACGTAACCGCCAGCCGCAGATGCGATCCATTGGATGACAATAAGGGCGATGCCACCGGTGACCAGGGCGCTTTTGGCTGAAACGCCCTCGCCACTCCATGGTGAGACGACCGCAAGGCCAATCCCCGAAGCGAGCAACATCAGGATTATGGCGACGGCGATAGCCACGGCAGCTCCCGCCAAGGCAGCCGCCCAATTCATCGGCCGCTCCGGCGCTCCGTCGCCTGTTGCTATCAGGATTTCATCGGTGCGGGACATGTCCGCCTCCCCGGGCGCGCTGCGGCAAGGCGGACAGAGCCGCTATGGCCGCGACAACCCTGCTAAATCAGATTTCGATCAAACCGTTCTTTTCCTGGAGGCTGGCGGGGCAATCCACGCCATGCTGCACAGGACGTCAAATCACATGAGAGCCGTTGTCAGCGCCCGATCAGCCAAAGCAGCAGGATAATCGGAATCGGCACTCCAAGGAGCCAGAGCAAAATCCCCCTACCCATTGATAGATCTCCATGGTTTGGCAGTCATTCCGGAAAATATTCCAGGAAGCCGCTTGCGCAGGCGCATTCAACTAAGGAACATTCCCGAAATGAGGTGCGGAATGACTTTGTGCCAACAGCCGGAAATGGAGCTTTGTTCCAGAAGTTCACGCGAACGTCAGAACCGGGGGGACGGGGAAATGAAACGATGCTAACTGACCCAACGTGACGTTGACTCCTCGCCAGCCACCCCTGAAGCGGCTCGGCGGGCTGCTCATCGCCTCTGGGTTCAGGACCTATTAATTTGATTTGATGGGTGATTCAGCGCCTTCGTGATGGAGGCATTGATGGGTGATGTCTTTCTGCTGAGCGAGCGGCAGATGGCTCGCATTTTGCCATTTTCCCGTTGTCACACGGCGCGTCGCGGATCGACGACCGGCGCGTCGTCAGCGGCATTGTCCATGTGATCCGCAACGGACGGCACGACCGTGCCTCTGAACGGTTTATCCTTCTCGCTCGTCTCGTAGTCGATTTCGTCTTCATCCGTCAGCCACGCCGGCCGAAGGATGGTATAGTCAAACCCGGATGCCTCGATCGCATCACCCGCACGACGGAAAGGTTTCAGGTCCTCTCCGATCGTTTGCCGGTTCCATTCGCCGAACTTGCCGGGCGCCTCATCATAAATCCCGCGCGACAGCACGAAGATCAGGCGTTTGACGCACGCCGCGTGCATCGAGGCGACGACGCTTCTCGCCTGGTCGTCGAGATTTTCGCCGGTCAGATTAGCATAGACCACGTCCTGCCCGGCTATTGCCTCGTCCAGGGCCGATCGATCAAGCACGTCAACGTCGTCCTGAAAGACAGAGGCTTTCGTGGGAACGCTCGACAGTTTGTCGGCATCGCGGACAAATAGCGTCATGCTGATGCTGTCTGGCCGCTCGCCCCGAGAATGAGAACTTTGGTCATTGCCCATTCGCTTCGTTCAGGTGCTTTTTGAAGAACGGCGCCAGCTTTTCGAGCGCGAGGTCGACGGGCTCGGGCTTGTCGTAGAGATCGTAGTGCGACCAGTCCTCAAGCGAGACGAGTTGGCGATCCTTCGAGGCAGTCGAGCGACCATAGATTTCCATCCCGTCGCGATAGGCGCCAAACGCACCGACCTTCTGGCCGATCACCACCATCATCGGCTGGGTCATCAGCATCTCGGCAAAGGCAAAGGCGTCCCAGCCGAGCGTGTTCTGCGCATGGCTGAACAGCATCCGCGTCCAGCCGCCGGGCTGTTGGCCGCGCGGCGTCTTGTAGTAATCGGTCGCTTCGAACACGTCACGCTCCGTCAGGCCGGCGACCTTGGCAGCATCAGGACTGGCAGGCAGAAGTTCGTTGACCTGCAATTCGCCGCCGCGCGCTTCTTTGGTGCGTTGCGCCGCCATGGCCGCAAGCGCGCCGAGCGGATCGTAGTTGCTGAAGCCCTCGCGGAACAGGCGGCCGATATTAACCGGGGTGATTGCGACGACGGCCTTGATGCGCTTTTCGGTCAGCGTGGCGTTCAGCACATAGCCGCCCCCGCCGCAGATGCCGATCACGCCGATCCGGTCGGCGTCGACATAAGGGAGTGTAACCGCATAGTCGATAACGTGGCTGATGTCCTCGACACGCTGGGTCGGGTCCTCGATCCAGCGCGGCTCGCCGCCGGATTCGCCCTGGAAGCTCGCGTCATAAGCGATGACGACAAAGCCCTGTTCCGCGAGCGCCTTGCCGTAGACATTGCCCGAAGTCTGCTCCTTGCAGCTTCCGAATGGATGAACGGCGATGATCGTCGCCCAGGTCATGGCCGCGTCGAAGTTCGGCGGGAACTGGATGTTGGCGGCAATATGCCATGCCATGTCCCGATTCTGGATTTTCACGGATTCCATGATCGTTTCCTCTCGGTGAGGGCGGCATCGGGCGTACGCGGCGTCCCGATGCACGCCAGCTTCGTCACTCGGCAGCCTGCGCAGCCGTGGCGGTGGCGGAGAGCTTCGCGGTGAAGAACGGCGCCAGGACCGAAACGGCCTCATCGACGAACGGCTGTCCGTCATAGAGGTCCATGTGATTGGCCCCCTCGACGATGTGAAACGCCTTGTCCGTGCTCGCAGCACGGTCGAAGAGGTCGTCGCTCATCCACTTGCTGCCCGCCACGCTGCCGGCGACGATCTGGATCGGTTGCGTCAGATAGACGTCGGCCATGTGATAGGCATCGTAGGTGATGATCTGATTGAGGCTGCGCAGCGTTGCGAAGCCCGGCGCGGTCGCGCACTCGGCCCGCGGCGTGTGGTAATATTCCCAGGCCTGCCGCAGTTCTTCGTTCGGCGCGTCCTTCTCGGTCAAAGGCGCCAGCGGCATGGTGGCGTAACCCTTGCCTGCGGCGTCCGTCGTGCGGGCGTTCGATCCCGCCTCGACATAGGGCAGCGCATCGACAGACTTGACGGTGTTCTCCCAGCCATTGCGGAACATCGAACCGATATTGACCGCGCTCACCGTGCCGATCGCCTTGATGCGGCGGTCCTGAATGGCGGCATTGGCGGTGTAGCCCGCGCCGGCGCATATGCCCATGGCGCCGATCCGGTTGTTGTCGACGTAAGGCAGCGTCGTCAGATAGTCGATGACCGCACTGACGTCCTCGGTGCTGACATAGGGATTTTCGAGCTGGCGCGGTTCGCCGCCGCTCTCGCCCTGATAGGAACGGTCGAACGCGATAGTGACGAAACCCTGCTCGGCGAGCTTCTTGGCATAGGTCCCAGCGGTCTGTTCCTTCACGCCGCCGCCGGGATGCGAAACGACGACAGCCGGCCATGTTTTCGCTTCATCGAAACCGTCGGGGAAATTGATCACAGCCGACATGACGATGGTCGGGTTGTTCGAATTGTTGAAGCTGATCTTGCCCATTTCCTGTCTCCTTTGTTGAGCCAGCGGCCGTTTGGAATTCTTTCCGGGTATCCGCTTGCCGATGGACGTAATTTACGCCAGAAAGATTATGTCGATTAGACAAGGAATTCATATTGGGCCTATCACTGGAGTGATGAATGAGGCGGGATGAGATCGCCGATCTGGCGGCGTTCGTCGTCGTCGCCGAGGAGCGCAGCTTCACCAGGGCGGCGACGCGTCTCGGCATGGCGCAGTCCGCTCTCAGCCAGATCGTGCGGCGGATCGAGGAGCGGCTTGGTGTGCGGCTGCTGTCGCGCACGACACGAAGCGTGGCGCCTACCGAAGCGGGCGAGCGGCTGATCGCGACGCTCGGTCCCATGCTGCACGATCTCGATTTGGCCGTTGCGTCGCTCGGCGATCTGCGGGATCGCCCGTCGGGCACGATCCGCATCACCACCGTGGAGCACGCCGCCAAGACAATCATCGTTCCGGCAATGAAGCGGCTGCTGCCGGACAATCCTGACATCAAGGTGGAGATCACCATCGACTACGGTCTGGCCGATGTCGTTGCCGACCGCTTCGACGCAGGCGTCAGGCTCGGCGGCGACATTGCGAAGGGCATGATCGCGGTGCGCATCGGACCGGACACGCCGATGGCGATCGTCGGTTCACCCGATTACTTTCGAAAGCATCCGGCGCCCGCATCGCCGGCGCAACTCGTCGATCATCGTGCGATCAACCTGCGTCTGCCGACCTCCGGCACGCTGAACGGCTGGCGCCTCACACCCGGCGGCCGGGAAACGCGCGTTCGCATCGACGGACCTCTGGTCCTCAACACCATCGACCTTATTCTCGATGCGACACTCGATGGACATGGCCTTTCTTATCTACCGCTCGATCAGGTTCGGCCGCATCTGAAGGCCGGCCGGCTAATGCGGGTGCTCGACAAGTTCACGCCCGCCCTGCCGGGCTATCACCTCTATTATCCCCACCGGCGGCATCCATCCGCCGCTTTCAGCCTGTTCGTCGAGACCCTGCGGTTTCGCGGATGACGGATGCCATGCGAGGTCGGGCGGAAGTGGCCAAGGAGGGATGCAGAGGGAAATAGGCGCCGTTCGGCGCCAAACCGTTTTCCAAAATGGCAATTTCGGCCAAGGTGGCGGGAGGGAAACGAAGAAGGCGAGAACTACACCTACGCTATAGCCCTCCTTAATACGGATTCTGATGAGTAGTGGGGCTTGAGGTGCTGCTCCGGCGTGGCTCTGATCTACGTGGATGCTTGGCAGCGTGTCAGTCGACGATGTTGGAGCGCCTGTTCTGAAACTTGGGAACAACCCGCCCGATCAATGTATTAGCGGCATGGGTATATTCCCATTGCCTGCCATTCCAGCGATACGCTGTGAATGTCAAAACCTCCGCGTAAATCCCTATCCGCCTCGTCCACGAACTCTAGCCAAGCAGCTTCAAGCCCAAAGCGCCGCCCGAAGCACGATGTGTCCACCTGGACCGTCATTGACGACTGGCCAGAGAAGGTGCCGATCACCGAGGCGGAAATCGAGATATTCGAGCGCTATTTCGGTGATATCCTCGATGAACTTTTCGGTTCGATCGATCCCATCGACCGGTCGAAGCCATGACCGTTGCAAGCAGCGGCGAGGCTTTGCGCGCGGCGCTTTATCTGCGCGTTTCCACGGCTCGGCAGGCCGAGCACGATGTCTCCATTCCCGATCAGCACAGGCAGGGTGAAGGCTGGTGCGCCGCACATGGTTATGAGCTTATCGAAACCTTCGTGGATGCCGGCGTTTCGGCGACCAGCGACCGGCGGCCTGAGTTCCAGCGTCTGATCGAAGCCGCGAGCGAACAGCCAGCCCCATTCGACATTATCCTTGTTCATTCCTTCAGCCGCTTCTTCCGTGACCATTTTGAGCTGGAGTTCCATATCCGGAAGCTGGCGCGCAATGGTGTGAAGCTGATCTCGATCACCCAAGAAGTCGGTGATGACCCTATGCAAGTCATGATGCGACGGGTCATGACCCTGTTCGATGAGTACCAGTCGCGGGAGAACGGTAAGCATACGCTCCGCGCCATGAAGGAGAATGCCCGCCAGGGCTTCTGGAACGGCTCGTTGCCGCCAATCGGATACCGTATTGTCGAGGCCGAACGACGCGGGGCCAAGGTCAAGAAGACATTGGCCATCGATCCCATGCATGCCGACACCGTACGCCTGATCTATCGTCTGGCGCTATCAGGCGATGGAACCACCGGGCCGATGGGCGTAAAGGCGATCGTCGAATATCTCAACGACCGCAGAATATGCACCCGCGATGGCGGTCGCTGGGGCATTGGCCAAACCCACAAGATATTGACGCGCACGAGCTATGTGGGCCGGCACAGGTTCAACATGCATGGCAAGGGCAAGACGCTAAAACCGGACGACGAGATCATTACGGTGGCCGTGCCGCCGTTGATCGACCAAGCCACGTTCGATGCGGTTCAGGCACATCTACGTGCTCGTAATCCGAAAACCCTCGCACCGCGTCTCGTCAAAAGCCAGAACATGCTGACCGGTCTGCTGCATTGCGCGCAATGTGGAGGTCCCATGGTCATGCGCACCGGGAAGGCGGGGCGCTATCGCTACTATGCCTGCCAGAAAGCAGGGGCGGATACTTCCAGATGCACCGGCATGGCAATTCCAATGGATGCGCTCGACACGCTGATCGCCAAACATATGACGGCGCGACTACTAGATCAGAGGCGTCTCAAGGTCATCCTGACGCAAATCCTCGAACGCCGGCGGGATCGGTTAGCACGTGATGGAGAAGACCGGCTCGACGAATTGACCCGGCGTGGTGAGGAGGTGCGACTACGCTTAAAACGCCTTCTCAAGGCGATTGAGATGGGCTCGCTCAGCCTGGATGAACCAGCGTTGCAGGAGCGGCTGGCATATCTTCAGGCATTGCAAACCCGAACGGCGGAAGAAATCAGAAGCCTTCACGCTGAGCTTAACTGTGCCGGGACACTGGCTATTTCACCTTGGTTGGTGCGCAGGGTCATAAAGGCGGCAGAGGAACGTCTGCTGGAACGGGGACATGGCTTTCGTCGCGGATACGTGTCGGTCTTCGCCAAACAGATGGCCGCTGAGGCGGGAAAAGTGCAGATCGTGCGTGCGTAGTAATGAAAGTCGCGCACGTCAGATTCAGGCGGCAGCCACCTACTTGCTGCCGTCTGGTAGGCAATCGGCCACGCGCGCTAGCGGCCCATTGTTCATCAGAATTGAGATTCTGGCACATGCTCAGATCAGTGTCCGCAGAAAGCGCGGAACGCGCGCCGAAACGCTCTCTTCCGAATGACTGCATCAAAACGCTGGATCAATATACTGTCACGGCTCTATTGTCTTTCAACGGAGGGGGCATGGCGCTTTCATTCTATGAAATTAAACAACGTCTTCTATCCGGTGATCAGCTCACCTGGATGAAGTTCGGTAACCACAAAGCAGGATCGGTGCACCTTGCCTCCGCCGGGGCGCGGCGCTTGTTCCAGTTCCTGCTCACCTGTGAGCAAACGAAAGTCGCCGACGCGCACGAAAGCCTGTTCGACGATATGGTCGCAGCTTGGGAACTTGAAAGCTTTGATCCAGCGAGCGCGGCATCGCAGAACGACCAGGCGACAAACGCCGGTCCTTGGCGTCTCGTCCGAATCGAAACCAGCGGCTTCGGCGGGTTGAACCAGATAGGCGGCCCTCCGTTTTCAGTGCCTTTTGACGGAGCGAACTGGTGCCTTGAAGGTCAGAACGGCTCCGGCAAGACATCATTGGCGAGCGCGATCATCTGGGCGATGACCGGCTATCGTTGCCGCGACCAGGATGGGCTACATCTCGAAACCGGAGTCCGGGTTCCCGTCGAGAACGACGCTGGCGCAAAGATCGGGGACTGGCCTTCCATCGTATCTTACCCCACCAGCGCGGCAGCATTGGCTGGAACAGCCGAAACTTGGGTGCGGCTGACCTTCCATGATCCAGCCGGCAATACTGCGCAAGCATACCGACGGTTGCTCGCCGCGCCCGGCGCGGAGCCAGTGATCGAGGTGGACATCTCGCCCGATCTGTTGATGGCGCCGCAGCTGTTGGAAGTGGGGCTGCTGATGCCCGCGCGACTATCCCGTATCGGATTCGGCGAGCGCAGCCAGTCGATCTACGATGCGGTCAAGCTCCTAACTGGGCTCGACCAGCTGGCCGCCATCGCCGATGGCGCCGCCAATTTCACACATCGGTCCAAGCGCTTCCTCAAATATTCGCTGGACCAGGGTGGTGAAACCATGGCTGCACGGCTCGACGCCGCTCTCCAGCGAGCCTCCCAAATTGCGACCACGACCGGTTTCGAACTGAAGATCGCGGGCAAGCGTGAGGATAAGGGCTACGCTCAGGAGATTCGGGACTTCGCCAAGTCGGCCTCGGATCAGGCAGCAGGGCACTTGGCGGTGCTCACGTCGGAGATTGCATCGACGCTCGATACGACCAACGCGGACGATCGCGCCAAAATTAAGTCCGCGGTCAATTCTGCGCGCGCTATCCTTGGAGATAGCTCCAAGGGCGTCGATGTTTTCGCGGCGTGGAAGGCGTTGGCGAATGCTCACGCAGATGCACAGTTTCAGGCGATGCCGCAACTGCTCAGCGAGGCTAAGACCCGGCTCGACGAGGCCATTCTCTGGGACAAGCGTCAGACTGCGGATCACAAGCTCAGACTGAAGGCCCTGGCGTCCCGCTTTTACGAGCCCGCTGCCCATTCTCACGAAAGTGCTGATTGCCCTTTATGCGAAGGAAAGCTCACCGGTGCAAAGCGCGCAGCGCTAGCGGACGAGCTTGCCGCCTTGAAGGCGGCGGCGGCTGTAGCCGAGCGAAGGCTGACCGACGTTTGCGCAGAACTCGAAAAATCGCTCCGCGACGCCGTTCCGTCGCCGCTCGATGCGCATTTCGACACCCTTTCGAGTATGCAACCGCGCGATGCCTTCGCGGACGCCGCCAAGCAGGTGTTTGTCCTTGGGGCGCCGTTCTCGACCGTGCTGACCGGAGTGGCCGGATTTGCATCCGATGCTGCCGACGGCATAGCGCAGAACCTCCCGGCTTTCGTGCACCAAATGCCAGCGACGGACCTTGCCTCGCCAGCGGCCGCTGCGGGACTGTTGAGCTATATGGGCAAGATAGAGCGCGTGGTGGCACTGGTCGCATGGTGGCAGTCGCACCGCCCCCAGTTTGCGTCGGGATGGAAGGAGATGGCGGGAGTTGCGGAGGGAGACGGGACGTTTCCGGCCGATTCTCTCGAAGGCAAAATCCAGGCGCTCGAAGCTGCCCTGGAACGCGCGACACCGCTTGATCAATTGGCCAAGGACTTGGAGGAGGCTGCAAAGGAAGCGGATACTTGGCTTCCAATCCATGAGCAGCAAAGAGTCCGCGAAGCAATCGCGTCGGCGCTCATACCCCTCAAGGATCTTCGCCTCCTTGTAGCTACCCAGACGGCTGAGTCTATCTCGGCACTATCGGGTCGGATGAAGGAGATTCTTGACCGGATTCATTTCAAGGAGCGGTTGTCATTCGAAGATGCCGTTCTTGGGAAAAAGACGGTTCTTATCGCTGGCAGTTTCAATCCTGGCGTCCGTGTCGATGCGTCCGTCGTGGCCAACAGCTCTTGGCTGCGCGCGATTCTATGGGCGTTCGTATTAGCTGTACGCGAGCAGGCGATCGAAGATGCCGGGGTCAATTCATTTCCGCTGATGCTGTTGGACGATCCCCAAGTAACTTTCGATCCGCGCAACAAGCGCAAATGGGCCGAGGAGATTGCACGGCTGGGCAAGGCAGACCCGGCCAGCAGCATGGGCGCGCAGATTCTTCTGATCACCCACGAGCGCCAGTTCTTTCAGATGCTGGTCAATTCCGAGAAGCTTCCCGGCCAGCAGGGGCTGGTCGTGCGCCTGTGCGACGCATCCAAGGTGGCAACCATCATATTCGGCGACTCACTCTCCAGCGCGTTCGCCGAGGCAGAAGCGACGAACGACGACCAGAAAGGTCACAGTTATGTCCAGAAGGTCCGAATCTATCTGGAAGACCTACTCAAGATCATGCTCCGCATAGAGGGAATCGACATCCAAAATCAGACGTTGGACGACCTCGCAACGCTTATGAAGGCTAGGCGCACAGCAAGCGTGCCGCCGTTCACCAATCCGTCCTTTGGCAAGCTGCTCGAGTATATCGCCGGCGGCGGCGGTGGAAAGGCGATGCAATATATCAACGAGGCGCATCATCATTTCGATGGAACCATCGGAGTTGCGCAGGCAGCCGACGTAAAGAAATTCTGGGAAGAGCGGGTGGAATCACGGCTTCACACCTGCTTCAAAATCTTTGCCGAGTTCGAGGCTCATGTTGGAGAGCCTCGGCTATTCGCCTGGATGGACAATGTTGTGCAGTTGCCCCCGACCGACGCCGCCGACCTCAAGGCCGTCAATTTCTTCCACACCGGCATTGCCGCAGCAGCGAAGACTGACGGGCGCGCCGGCGACGGATTAATCACATTGGCCGACTTGTCCGAAGCGCAGCAGGTCACGCTTCACAACCACGCTGCCTACCAGCTGACGGCGGGAACCCTAGACCCCGTGGCCGATATTGGTGATGTCATCATCGTCAGCAATTTTGCCAAGGTGCATGAGCGCAACCTTGTCGCCACCGCCTTTCAAGACCAACTGCTTGCGCGCCGGTACAATGAAACCGAGGTGCATCCACATATCACTGTCCTGACGGGCCAAGCCACCGACCCCACATCGCTTGCCCAGCCCGTGATCGCCCCAAAAGAGCAGATTCACATGCGGAAGATTGTGGGGACGCTGTTCGCGAAGCATCGTCTGCCTGTGCCTGCCAAGGTCGAGAATGTCGAGTTCATCGCACTTGCCGACTTCACGGCGGTCCATTCGATGCTTATGGACGCTAAGCTGTTTCAGGTCTCAGGGCGAAGCGCCGAACCCATTGCACTGGATGGCCAGTACATCATCACGCAGCAGGTCGCCATGACAAGTGCTGTGATCTCGCAGTTCGAAGGGCGACTCGTGATCGCAGTTGATGACACCGGCACTCGGTATTTTAAGCGATTCCGACCGCGTGGCCAGCTTGTGATTCTAGAAAGCCTCAATCCCGATGGGACGACACCAACCGAACTGCTCAGCTTCGATGGAGAACAAGGACTACCGAGACTGTCTGCTTTGATGGAAGTGGTCGGGATTCTGTTCGAGCTGCCTTAGTAGCCAGCCGACTCCGCCGGTCGAAGTGATGGACCTTGCCGATAGCAGTTTCGAGTGGTGCTGCCCGAAAGCCGCCAAGCAGCTCCAACGCAGCCATATCCAAACCTAATCGCTGATGGAAGCGAGGTGGCTGCAGTGTGATCAGCAGATACGATAGAAGGTTGGTTTGACAGGCAACGTCAGACTTTAGCGTGAAAACGGCGGTAATCGGCGGCTCACCAAGCCGCTTGGTGGCGATGCGGTGATCGGCGGCAATATCGCACTATAGAGGGCAATCGGCGGTGTTTGGCGGGCCGAGAGCGATGAAACGGAGAACTACTTCTACGCTATAGCCCTCTAAAATAGAACAGCCTGGACGAGCCGGGCATCCACGCGTTGCGCGGGGAAGACGGGGGTCGATCAGGAAATCGGTGGCTTTCCTAAGGCTGCTCAGCTAGTGTCCAGATGAGAGAATCTATCCAAATGTGCTCAACGCACTCGACAGCGTAGCGAGGCCGAATCGAAGAAAGGAGGCGAGCATGTCCACCAAGCATATTCTCGCGCTCCTGAATTCGCACATCGACGGGGACGAAGACCAACTCCTGTCGATCGCCTTGCAGATCGCAGCGCAAGAAGCTCGGCAGGGGCGCTCCGACGACGCAGAGAAGCTCAAACGGCTCGTCCAAAAGGCCAGAGACCAGCGCCGACTTGGTAAACCAGCCGGCGGTCAGACGCCCATTCCACTTGCCCGTCCGCGCGGTGAGTTGCAGGGGCTTGTCGAAAGCTCTTACCCAAAGGTCAAGCTGTCGAGCATGGTGCTGTCTGACGACATCGCCAAACGCCTTATGCGGATTGTTCGGCAGCAGCAGGAGCGCGTGACCCTGCGCGAACATGGTCAGACGCCCGCGACCCATATGCTGCTCGTCGGCCCACCTGGAACCGGCAAGACCATGACGGCCTCGGCGCTGGCTGGTGAACTGCATCTGCCGCTCTTCACGGTGCGCCTAGAGGCTCTGTTCAGCCGCTTCCTTGGGGAGACCGCCGG